>Ga0208629_101095_pt1 | contig 11508 bp, 2 predicted proteins | sample LakWasMet19_HOW5_2_FD_183865 | JGI IMG/M metagenome (GOLD analysis project Ga0208629, IMG submission 183865) | Freshwater sediment methanotrophic microbial communities from Lake Washington under simulated oxygen tension - Sediment Metagenome... | ecosystem: Environmental > Aquatic > Freshwater >...
CGACGGTGAGATTGGAAGATGCAGCGGCATTGTGCGAGGCCGAGACGGAGCTGGCGTCGTGCATGGCAGCGGCCTCTGCCGCGACGTAGGTGTCCACTTGCAGCGCTGGGATCGTCGGTCCAGCCGGCGCTGAAGTAGGCAGCAGCAGCGGCGCGATCACCCAACCGTTCAGCCGCGCTTGCGCCAGTGCAGCCGTCCCTGCCTCTGTGCTGGCCAGGTTCGCCAAAAAGGCAGCGTCCGCGGCGGAAGCGGGCTTTCTCTGGCCGTCCTCGACACCAGTAGCGCCAGCGGACCCATCGGCAGTCTCTGGCTCCCGCAAGCACTCTGCAGGTGCGCCCCACAGGGCGAGATGCTGCGCCTTCAGGGGCGCCACCTTGTACGGGGTGCCGTAATATCGCTCAATCTCGGCGACGGTCTCGCTCGCGTACGCAGCTTCAGAGACCGGAACACAACCACCAGCAGCAGCGGGCGTACTCGCATCCACGCAACCGGCGCTGCCCGCCCCGGCAAACTCCACGCCGCTGGTGTCCTCCTTGGCGGTGATGACGGCGAGCATGTTGGCAGGGTGCAGCGTCGCGAGCGCCGCGCGGAACTCCGCCGCAGCGAACTCTGGCATCAGCTGCGGGCCCACCAGCACGTCGCGGGAGGGGTACAGCTGCAGGCTGCACGCCACGCCCTGCACCGCGCTCACGGGCGGCACCTTGGGCTGGAAGCGCACCGCGTTCGCAGCCACCTGCGCCAGCTCGCCGCAGATGCGGGTCAGCTCCGCGTCGTCTGCGGCGCGCAGGAGTGCAACGTAGCGGTAGACCGTCTGCACCACCTCTGCCACGTGCTGAAGGCCCTCGGGCGTGAGCGCGACGTCCACGGAGAAGAGGGAGAAGTGCCGCATCACGGAGCCCGACGCGCTGAGCGCCTCTGCCCAGCCCTTGGCCTTCAGCAGCGCCAGCACGCTGCCACTGCCCTCGTGCCCCAGCAGGTGCGCCAGCAGGCGCGTGGGGCGCTTGTAGTCGGGCAGCGGCACGTCGGGCATCGGCCACACGAGCGCCAGCGAGCGCAGCTCGCGCACCGGCTTCACCCACACGATGTGGCGCAGGCGAGAGCGACCGAGGGCGAACGGGTGCCCCATGCCCCTCTCCACAGGCACAGGCACGTCGGCGTTGCGGATGGCGCCAAAGTCCGTGCCCAGCGCACCGCCGCCCGCCACCAAGGCCTCGAGCTCGTCCAGGCTCTGTCGCCCGAGCACGGAGAGGGTCATGATGTTGGCGCTGTAGAAGCGGCTGAAGTGCGCAACCGCGGCGTCGCGGATGCCCAGACCCGCAGAGGGCGACCCGCCCTGCAGAGTGCCCAAGTTGCCGGTGCCAAACTTGGAGTACACGTGCGCACGCGCCGCGAGCTGCTTCTGGAGCTGCAGGAACACGCGGTGGTCCAGCGACCGGTTCTTTTTGTCCTCGCTGTCGATCGCATTGAGCTCGCGCTCCACCGCAGAGGCGGAAAACAGCGGGTCGATGAACACGTGCGAAAATATGTCCAGCATCTCCGCCAAGTGCTCGTGCTGCGCTGTGCAAAAGTACGTGGTGGCCTCACCCCCTGTCGACGCGTTCGAATGCCCGCCGTGGGCGCGCAAAAACGCTTTCAGAGCATTTTCGGTCGGATACTTTTCGGAGGCGATGAGCACGAGGTGCTCAACAGCATGAGAGAGCCCGGGTGCATCCCATGGGTCGGAGAGGTGGCCCACGGCGACCGAGAGGCACGCTGCAGCGTCATCTGCAGCTTGATCGCTGATAAGCACGCAGCGAAGTCCGTTGCGAAGGCGCACAAACCGGTACAACCTATCATCGGACGCAGGCTTGAGAGGGTCTGTCGCAGAGCCAGCAGCTTTGATCGGCCCAGTGTCGCCCGCGAGATGCTCATAGCGGCTAAAATGGTCCGGGAAAGTTTTCAGAAAGGTGGTGCTCCCAGCATCAAATAGGGAGGTTCCCGCCGCAGGACGCGGGTCAGACATTTCGCGCAGGTGGTTCGCAGAAAATGGAAGGCTAGTCGAGCACGAGGCAACAGCCACGGGGGTCCGAAGATGGAGCGCCGTTGGAACACTTCGGCGCACAAGCCGCAGCTTCTGACAACGGGCAAGTGCTTTGCACGCGCCCAACATCCGAACCAGCAGCAAACAGTGCATACATACGCAAACTACAGCCGTATTTTCGATTGCAGGAACACTTTTTCACTAGACAGCGCAGTTTCGATCAAAATTTTAAGTCCCCAAAGCGCCCGCAAGCTTCATCAGCCTGTTGAGCTCGTCCGGTCAGCGGCCATCTGCTACCACACACAGTCTCACGGATCGGAGACGAACCATGCTCGCGAGTGCTGAAGTTGCGAGCTCAAGCCGTTTGCAGCGTTGGCTATCCCAATGGCTTCTGACGGGGAGCCGCCAGCAGGCCTTGAAGCCTGGGCAGGATTCTTGCAACAGGGCCGTACACGCCGGCGTGGCGATGGCGGCGATGCTCCAACCCCAGCGACTGGAGCTGCAGCCCCTCCGCGTGTGTTTGCCGCCAGCGCGCTTCGCAATATCAACCGGCAGCTTTCGATCGCAGCTGCCGCCACGCCCCTTCCAACCGCAGCTGCGCCACCCCGTCATGTTGAACGCGGAAGCCGCCACCGCGGCTCTGATTCTGTGACGAAAAGTGCTCCAATCATTGGGTTGGGGAATGCCGCAGGAGCCGGTGCACGCATTCCGCATCGTGCCTCCGGCGGGTCGGAAGCGCCTGATGCCCCCGTGCCGCCAGCCGCAGCTGCAAGAGCAGACCTGTCTGCTCCCGGCCTCCCGCTACGTAACGCCGAATGCCGAGAAATCGCGCCAGTTGCGGCTGCTGAAAGATTCGCTGCGGTGCAGCAATTTGTGGCTCCTCTGCACTCCGCTGACGTGAACCCGGCGCTCTCCGCTGATGCTGCGAGTTTCAACCCCGCGGCAATCTCCAACACCGTCGCAACTTCAGCACGCATTGACGCTGCCACGCGATTTGGAGGCCCCGATGAGTCAAGGTATGATATGTTGGGACCGACAGCAGCCACAGCGCCCGCAACGGGAGGCGTCCCGGCTTGTTTGCTCGACTCTGCGACAGCCGACCAAACCCAGACTGACGGCTCAGGCTCGCAAGCGGGTGCCTCGTTAGCGCTGGAGCCAGATTCCCAGCTGCCGCATGCCGAACTGGCTCTGAGATCCTCTGCTGGCGAAACTCTGACTGATGCAGAGCACTCCGTAGAGACCCGCGGGCCGGGCGCAGTTGGGACTTCGCCTGCAGGCGCAGCGAGCACGCAAGTGCACTTCTTGGCTAGGTTCCAGGAAGCTGCACAACTCCTCGAGCGCGCGTACGAGCTGGTGCTGGAGCAGCAGCGGCTGCAGGCTGGCCAGCAGCAACCTCGTCATGCCGCGGGTATGCATGCGGACGACAGACAGCAACACCCCTCATTCGGCCAGCCGCACGGGCGACGGCAGGTCCATGGGCAGCTCATGAGTGGCCGGGGTCATGTTTCCCGAGCTCAGTGCCCCGCTGACTTCGACGTCAGGTATCAAGCGGACTCTGCGGCGCAGCACTATCTGCGTCACCCGCCACGAGCACGCGCAGCCCAGCGGCGCCCGCAGCTGCACAAGGAGCTACCAGCGCCAGCAACCGTTCCAGAGGTGGTTGCGCTTGCTCAACGCTTGGCTCCTAGCCTCGCTATTTCTCTGCGGGGATCGTGCGAGCTGACCTGGTCCGAGTGGACGTCACGGCAAAGCCGCGCTTCGAACGCCTCGGGGGTGCTGGCAGCAGCAACAGAGACAACGACCACGGGTGAAGCCCCAGAAGTGCTGACGCCTGCACTGCTGCAGAGCTGTGCAGAGCAGTGTGAGCTCTTTTTGGCTGCTGCCCAAGAGGATGCTGCGGAGAGCCCTGCTGTTAATCTGGAGCTCCTACTGCAAGCTGCGGTGAGCCCTCTGCCGCCTGCAGCTGCCCAACCGCATGCTGTATCCTCGCAGCGCCAAGGTCCGGCGGCAGTTGTTCCATCTACTGCTGCGGACCTACGGGTTGTGCGCACCTGTGCCGTCTTGGCGAGGGTGCTGTTGGCGTTGCGCTCACGGGCCTACGCTGCTGCCGCCGTTATCAGCCCTGATCATCCCGACACTGCGGCCAGCGCGCTCGCACCTGATGCGCTGTCGGGCTGTGTAGCCGCTGAGCCGCTGCGCAACGGAGATGCTAATGCTGGTGCTCGAGAGGCCCTCGACATCGACGCTGCGTGGCATGCTCTGGCGCCAGCTCTGCAGCAAGCGCGCGAGGGCTGCAAGGCCGCCTTTCGACGCTTTGTCGTAGTGCACACCGAATTGCAAGAGGCACGGCAGAAGGCCGCTGCTGCTGCCGCCCCGCCGGCTGCCGCTGGGGAGGGCAAAGCTGTGATACTCCTGAAGCGTCGAAATCCAGAGGAGGAGGCGCGGTTGCGACAGCTGGAGACGGGTTGCGCCGCAGCAGCACAAGCGGCGGCAGGTCCGGCACTCAGCTTTCGTGCTGTTACTGCCTGCTCATTGAGGCTATTCGGCACCGCTCTTGCTGCTACACTACAGTCTAGTGCCGTATCGCTCGCAGGAGCGACAGGAGCAGCTGACACTCCCGCAGCTGAGCTTGTAGAGGCGCGCATGCAGCAACCTCGCAACCGTGCAACTTCGCCGCTGCCACGCGCAGCTGGCTCTAGCGTGTGCCTCTTGCACTTGGCTGCCCTTTCCGGATATGCATCGGAGGCTGCGGCCGTACTCGCGCGGGTATCCGCTGTCGCCCCTGCGGCCATCCCTGCCCCAGAGGCCTATGAGATCCTTCACGTGCAAGTTCCAGACAAATGGTCGTGCTTGCTCGCCTGGTGTGCGATACAGCCGCTGGCCAGACGTCCGCTGGCGCTGCTGGGCACAGCGGCGCTCTCCTCGCAGCACGACGCCTGTATAGCCTCCTGCATGTTCGTGCAAGCTCTGTCGATCTCTTCTCCGATGCCCGCTGCAGCACCACCACCCGTGGCCAGCGGCCCCGTGGGTGCGGCGGAGGGCGGACTTAGTTTGAGAACTAACAACGCGGTCACCACTGCAGCGTCTGAAACAACGGCGGCGCTGGCGGCCCTCTGCTCTGTACGGACTGACGTGCTGGAGCGAAACCTGCAGGCGGCAGGCAGGCGCGCAGAGCGGCTGTGGGAGAGCCTCGGCGACGCTGTGGTGGATTCCACAGCGTCGTCGGCATCGTCGAAGCCGTCTGCCGGCGATGCACCTGCGGATCCAACTGCAGCAGTGCCCGCTGTCGGTGCTTCCGCTGATTTACGTGCTCCTCCTTCGCCCTTGTCCTCGCTGTGGGCACACACCCGACGCTTGGCCGCAGAGACAGGTCTCTTGTCACTGTTTTCGTCACACGAGAGCCTCGTCTCTTCTCAAGATGCCGTTCCGATGATGGAGAGGGTCGGCGCATCGGCGGCCACGAGTGTGCTGTATTACGAGTGGCTGCATCCCTCCGCCGGCCCCTCGGGCGTCTCCATCACACGGCGCCACCCCTTCTTCAGGGCGATGGCCCGGGTGCTTGCCGCCTTCACAGATGCGCTGGCAGTGCTGCGTCTGTCGCCCACCGATGATGTTGCCACCGCTGCGGTAAAGGGGGTGTCGGACGTGCCCACGGCGACCACCGTCGGGGCTGGCGCCGACTCCACGCAAAGCGCTGACAGCAGTGCTGCCGCCGCGCAAGCTGCCAGCGATGAGGGCGAGCGGGCACCCGTCGCCCAAGATGCCGACTCAACGGCTCGGGTGCGAAGCGAGAGCGGCAGCGACAGAGACAGCGCCAGGAATGTCGGGGCGTCCCACATGGACGAGGGCGAGCGTGACGCCATCGCGCATGAGATTGACCTGGCAATGGCGAACGTCTCCTCTCTTTGCGGGCTCGCTGAAGCACAACTGCACAGCATGTTGAGTGAGTATCTACCACAGCTGCGCCGCTCCGTGAGGCCTGCATCGTGCGTACGATCTGCGCCTACTGGCGTGGCGGATGGTGGTGAAGCAGGCGCTAGTGCCGCAGGCCTTGAGCTGCAGCAAGCATCCTCTGCGCTGCAGCTGGTGACCTCCACCGTCCACCGTCTGTGCTTCTTGGTCAATCGTGAGGCCTCTGCCATCACCACCGCGCATGGACGCCTCGGCAGTGCGTGCCTGTCTGCCGCCGCCGCAAGCCTGATGAACGCACTGTGGGGCGGCGTAGCTCGCAGCGCGGCGTCAGAGGTGCGCTCTCTAGTGCTGAGCGAGCTGACCGCTGGCTCAGGTGAAGACGCTGCTGGCGCCTCGCGAGCGATGCGCTCACTATCTGAGTCGGCTGCTCTGCCCGCGTTCGCGAGGGCTTGTGCAGCCGCAGCCGCTGCAACGAGTCCTCACCAGCTGTCTACGCTGACGCCACCCCTCCCTGGCGTTGACGAAGTCCTTGCGATTTGCCGACGCGGAGTCGCAGCTCTCGCAACCCTCGACTCCGCGCAGCCCATCACGGCTGCCTTGCACGCTGTGGTGACGATGCTTGCAACCACGATGCCTGCCTCGGCGGGCGGACCCGTCCTCCACGCTGCCATCCCTGCTATCCCAGGCGGCCCACGATCGTGCCGTCTGTGCGACACCCACTTGCCATCAGAGTCCAGTTCGACGGAGCGGACAGCGAATCCCCGGTGCGGCTTTTGCGGTGTGGATAGCTCTGCGACGGCTGCCCTTGGTGACAGCGCGGCGTCGTCGTCCACGCCTGGGCCGCTGACAGACCCTGCCCTGTGGGCAGACGCTGCTTCGGGTGACAGCACTCGCCTTGACGGTGACGCGACCTTGCACGCTGAGCAGGACAGCGGTCGCAAGGCTCGCAGCGCGAAGCTTCTGACGCCTGCAGCTCTCACAGCCTCCATGCGTCGGACCGCCGAGGCTGCAACAGCTGCATCCGCCCTTCAGGTTGCGTTCGATGGACGGAAGCCAGGCCGGACCGCTGACCCTGCAGCCGAGCGGCACTCCAGAGCTGCACCGTCGACTGCCGGCGGTAGCGGGCTCCAAAGGGCAGGGCGCAGGGTGCCGGCAGGCTCCGCATCAGGTGCGCCCATTCGAGTGCTTGGGCGGCATGAGGACGCGCAGATTGTGGCGGCTGCCGGTGCTCCGGGGGCCACCGCAGTGGCAGGTACTGCCCGCGGCGCAGCATCTGGGCCTGGCCTCCGGAGTGATGACTTCCCATCGTTGGGCGGCGCCGGCACGCCATTTGGCGCACCTGCCACAGGGCTGCGCCTCGCAAAGCCGACGTCAGTTGCAGGCCGTACTGCATTCGCTCGCTCAATTGGTGCCTCTGCGTCGCCAGTGAGCGCTCACGCAGGCCAGGCCACCCGACCAGCAGCAGCTGATGTGGATCCTCGCACGAGCTCGTCTCCCTCCTCCTCCGCTCTCCTCAGCCCATCACGAGCCTTGGGGGCGGCTGGCCCTCGCAGTTCGCCATCCGGCGCCTCCGTGCCTCCGCAACGATTCGAGCTCCTGCAGATCGCTGGCCGCCTGGACTTGCCGCGTGTGCACACCGGGCTTGCTGGCGCGCTCGCGGGTGCCGCGAGTGCTGCTGCTGTGGCGGTAGCTTCCTCTGAGGGCGCAGGGAGCGCAACGGGGAGCACGGGAAGGAGCATAGCAGGAAGCACGGTGGGCGCTGCGCCGCGGAGAAGTGTGGCACCGCCGCCCGGCCTACTTCCCGCGGTACCCGCTGCGTGGCTGCAGGGTGCCCCTGCTGTGCCCGCCGCTCGCGCGCCGCCGCCTGGCTTGCATCGAGTGGCTGGCAAGGCTGTTCCAGCGGTTTCTCTTGAAGCTGCTGGGGCTGCCAGCTCGCTTGGCGTCCCTGCGTCTGCAGCAGGCACTCTTGCGGCGCCACTCGGTCGCATTACGGAGATCTCGCTGCCCCTCTACGAGAGCCTCCTCCTGGAGCTGCAAGCTGACCTGTCGGCGGCCACGCTCGCTGCCGGCGGATTGGCACTGCCGGCGGCTGCTAGCTGGAGTGCACCGGCTTCCGTGTTTGCTTCTCTGGGTGACGGCCGCGATGTGGCCCTCACTGTCGCGTCTGAACCGGTGGCCGTCGGCATGGCCTCTGTGCCTCTTACCAGCGCTGCAGACAGCAGTGAGGCCGATGTGCAGGGCGCTCTGCTGTCGTCGCTGTCCCGCCTGCGTCAGCTGCAGCACATGTCGGGCGGCTTGCTGTCTGCAGCGGAGGTGCCTGGGGGTGTCGCGCTCGCGGAAGCGGGTGGCATTGTGGAGGGCGGGCTGGAGGGCGGGTGGGACGAGGGCAATGGCAGCGGCGAAGGCGTGATGAGTGGCTTCGACGCTGCGCCGCACGGAGACTTGGGAGCTGCCTATGCTGGCGGGCTCGGCAGGCAGCAGTACGATGGCGGCGGCGATGATGACGACGCAGACAGTCTCATCGACGGGGTATTTGCAGCTGCGATGGATGACGCCTTTGGCGCCGAGGACGCGGATGGCGTTGGCGAGGACGGCTCTGGGGCTGAGGCCGTCGATTGGTTCGTTGCGGAGTCTGTGGGGCCGCGTGACAGCGACGGTCTGTCCACCGCAATCTCCGCTCCCGCCTCTCGATTCATCAGCTCCTCTCCTGAAGGCGACGTCGTGCAGTTCGCTCACCCGTCGCTGCCTGCAGCGGCCTCTGCAGAACAGCGGGCCACCGGTGCTGCCGCCGCCGGCCATGGAACTGCACCTGACGTGCAGGCCATGCTGGCTCAAGCCCACCAGCAACTGGCGGCGCTGAGTTCGCTGTGGGCACAGCAGCATAGCGTGGAGCGGAGCTAAGCCTCGGCGCTGCTTGGGAGCCGACAGCAGTTCCCCGCTCGAGCGGGCTGCAGCTGGGGGCGCTAGAAACACCGCCTCGAGAGTCGCGTCGGCGTGCATCCTTAAATGCACCCGAATGACATGATCCGCGGACATCTTCATAGTTTCCCACTTCGCTCAACCAACAGCCCGGCGTTGAGCTTACGCAGATCCACTGACCTGTCGCCACGGAGCAATGCGCACTTGATGCTCACGACGAGTCGAGTCTCTTCGCAATCGTGCTGACATGGACAACGACGTCGACTTGGACTTGCGAATTCCTCGATCTCGACCAGCGCAGTTCCGCCAGCGTGCTCAATGCAAGTCGTTCCAATTTCAAGCGGAGCCCAGCGTTGCTAGCGTGGCAAAATGTAATAGCAGACGCAGCAGGCCTAGGCTGCGGCACGTCGTGATGGTGTCCGACAGGGTGTCACCGCCGATCCACCACAGATGTCACGCCACAAGCAGCTCGATCGCGAGCGAGGTCGCGGCTCTTCACGCACTCGCGGGTGGCATCCTTGGTTCCCGCGTCAGCGCGTGTTCAGCGTGTGCCAGGCAGCCGCTGCAGTCAGGTGGCGTGGCGTCGAGCGCTGATGTGCGAACCCGCCGCTATCGCAAGATCACGGCTTCGGTGGCTGCAGCTGCTGCATCAGCGACGCCTCGAGTTCGGGCGTGACGTTTTTCATGATGTTGTAGTTGACGAGAGCCGTGGCCGGGACGGAGATCACCAGCAGCACGAGCGCGTACGCCACGATAGGCCAGAAGAGCAGCTTCCGCACCGACGGCACCTCCAAAAGCGTGCCGAGGGGTACCTCCACCAGGACATGGAAGAGCCACGCAACCACCGCGGAGGCGAGGATCACAATCGCCACGTAGTGGCAGAACTGGACCCACGCCATCATGGGTGCGATGGGCCCTGCCCCTGGCGGTGGTTGCGGGGGAGCGCTGTCCGCAGCAGCGCCGTACAGCGGTCTGTGGTTGCTGTAGCAGAGGCCGTGGCAGCTGTATCCGCTCGCGCCAGGGCGAGTCATATCCTCCGAGGGATCAGTCACGCAGTACAGTGACTCTGGCCCGCGCAGCGCCTGCATCACGGTGCTGATCGCACTCGCCGCCGTCCGCTCTGCGAGGCGTGCCACCTGCCACATCTTCCGCACTCCCCAGGTCTGAGCATCCCCGCCCACAGCCGCCGGCGCCTGCTCAACAGCCGTTTGCAGCGCGAAAGGAGCAGCGAGAGCGTGCCACAATCTGTGCGCGGAGGCACCAAGGTCTGCAACGCTCTCATCGCCGAACAGGGCAGAGTCCGTGGGTGTGGTCAGCAGCAGCCTTTGTGTGACGTTGCCAGCAGCGATATCAAGCTGACTGGGGCATGGGTGGAGGCGTTGCGGCCAGCCGTACAGCTGCTCACATACGGTGGAGTTCGTGAGATAGACGCTGAAAGTGATGGGCGCCACTGCGATGACGAAGCGCGACCAGCGGCTCAACTTGCCGTTGCTGTCGCCGGGGGTCTGGATGGGCGCCGGCGTCACGGAAGCAACACTGTTGCCTGCAGGTGACGGCGTGACGGGGCTCTGTCCAGCGACGGGAGCAGGGTCGCCTGAACCAGTCGCCTCCCTGGCGCCAAACAACGACTGCGGCAGCCAGCTGATCCAGTTCTGTGCCGAATACAGCACCCAAGCGTAGGCGAGGCCGCTCACAACTCCACCAGGCCGCAACAGCACGTACGCGACCTCACGAGGCCACGGAGCGGGGTTCGCCATCGTGTATTGGTGTGCGGTGTCGCGCCAATACGCGTTCAGGAGACCGACGGCCGGGATTGTGGCAGCCAGCGCCAAGACCGCTGCATCACGCAGCAGCACGTGGCAGCGGCCGACGGCTGCGCGTCGGGCCAGAAACCACTGCGCAAGCCAGCCGTACTCAGCAGAGCCCAGCGCCGCCAGAATGGCGCCGTAGAAGAGCGGGCCCACGCGGGTTGTCGTGCTGGCATACGCTGCGAAGTCCATTCCGTAGCCGACGATGCCGACGGGGTCAAAGAGGCTGATCTTCCAATACGCAACCCAGCGGCAGGCTGCAGACAAGGCGATACCTGCAACTGACGCTTTGATCACGAAGGCGGGCGTGAAGTAGACGCGCTCGGATGGCTGAAGCGCTTCCACGGACGGGTCAGTTTTCCGGGCTGCCTCGCTGGCCCGCTCACCGCCTCGACTGCACATATCCAAACGCGCTCGCACGCTCGTGTAAACCCACGCCGCAAGTGGTAGCAAGAGGTACCATTGCAGCTGCACGGCCAAGCTCCAGGTGTGTTGCAGCAGGCCGCCGAACGGGGCCATGTTGCCGAGTCCAAGCGCCATCCACGGCCACATGCCCAGACCGTTGTCCCTCATTGAAGTCGGCAGCCCGCGCGCTGCCGCCTCTGCATCGACTCCGCTCGGTGCCGCGCCGGCGGCGCCCGGCATGGCAGCGAACATGCGCATGGCCTGAAGAGCGGCGTCGCTGCGGACCGATGCGTCTGGGTATTTGCCGCTACGACAGATGACGGCGTAGATGACAGCCCACACGCCCAGCGGAATGAAGACGTGCGCGATGCGACCATAGTAGCCGTCCAGAACGTCGCGAAAGGTGGGCCTCGGTGCTCTCGCGTAGCGGCGCAGGAGTTGACC
>Ga0208629_101097_pt1 | contig 11503 bp, 7 predicted proteins | sample LakWasMet19_HOW5_2_FD_183865 | JGI IMG/M metagenome (GOLD analysis project Ga0208629, IMG submission 183865) | Freshwater sediment methanotrophic microbial communities from Lake Washington under simulated oxygen tension - Sediment Metagenome... | ecosystem: Environmental > Aquatic > Freshwater >...
CTGACGGAAAAGCGCCGTCCGCAGCAGCAGCAGCGCCAGTGGCAGTGGACTTCGCGGCATCGACCCCGAGGCCGGTCCCGGCGCCTGCGGCAGCGGCGTCTGCAGGCGCCCCTGTCGACCCCTCCGTCGCAAAGTCGGCAGGCTGTGGGTCGTACCCCTCCGGCAGGCGGAGCGTGGCCAGGCTGTTGCGCGGCTGGCACGCCAGGAACCACGCATGCGCCAGCGGCGCGCCGGCGGTGAGGCACGGGTTGAGGCCCGCGCTGCCGTTGCCGTACTTGAAAGCCACGACGTGCGTCGTCGGAACGCGCAGGCGTGCGGCGGGGCCGTGCCCGCGAGCTATTGTGACGACGGAGCGCGCAATCTGGTCAGCGACGGGCGTGAACATCAGAATCGCCCGGTTGTTGGTGGGCGCGCCCTCGGGGAACACCACCAGCGGGCCGCGGTACGCCGTCAGGACGCTGGAGACCACAGCATCCACGGAGTCGTCCGCAGCCCGTGCGGAGGCGGAGACGGCGGCCCCCGGCACAAACTGGCGGCGCGACCCCCGTGTGCTCGCCGCCAGTGCCTCGAAGAGGGAGAGCACCCGCAGGCCGCCGTCCTGCGCCGTCGCCGCAAACACCGGCGCGTAGCAGGCGGACAGATGCAGCACGTCCACGTAGGAGCAGCGGTTTGCCAGCAGGACGTCCCCGCCGCGCACGGTGCTGCTCGGGTTGGACTTGGAGGGCCTGCGTAGGGTGGCGCACAGCAGGCGAGGCATAAGAAGGAGAGGGGGGACGGTAGTGGTGCTGCCGAGTGAGTGACCCCACGCGACCCCGGAGACCACGTGTGGTGTCCAGCAGCCGAGCGCTGGCAATCCTGTAGCAAACTGAGTTCGCACCTAACGCGAACCACCTTCTTGTCGACAACGGTTTCTGGGATGGAGTAAAACCCCAAGAGCCACAGAGCACACCGACTCAGCGGCCTCTCAAAGGTTAGGAGATATAGCCGTGCAGCTGCTGGCACAAGAATCTGCATCGAATGAATCACTCGTGGCTGCAGTGAGCCTCGGCCGTTGTTGCACGGCCATCGATGCCAGTAGGGCTATCAGGGACTCACGAGCGCAGACACTTGCGTCACGATCCATAAGAGGCCAAACACCACAGCCAGCAGTGGAAGCTTCACGAGGCCAAGCAGCCCACCGCCGATTAGCTGTCCCGGGGACGGTCGATATGGCTGCTGAGCGAATGGGTTCACGCCAGAGCGCGCATCGTTGAAGCGCGAGAACTTCTCCATGCTTGCAAGGTTGTCAACGCGCTTTTTGCAAGCCACTACCCAATCAGCGGCCGGCCGAGGTTGGCCGACGCGATCCCCTGATCGGAACAGCACCAGTACGAGGTGATTGTACGCCAAAGACGCGAGGCTAGGGGAAAAGTAGGCAGTCATTCCACCTCATTCATACACCAACCTATAAACAAACGGTATTAGCCATACCAGGTACTTGAAAACGTGGAGCACGTCTGGCATCTGCGGAAGAAACGGTTCATCGATACGAGTGCAGTTTGCTAGCCATGCCTCGGCTGTGCAACTGAAAGAAATTATTAATTCCAAACCGATGCTAACAATCTTTGCATACGCCTGACTCCGGGCCCAATGCACGTTCTGTCAGCGCCGTAGAGGCCGCTCAACTTTCATGTCAACCGCCAAGGACACTGCTTTCATTGAGACTCTCACCGCCATCCAGCGCCTGTACACGGCTTTACCAAAGCCGCTGCAGATTAGAGTTGAGCGCTGGTGTGACAAGCTGTCCACAGAATGCGCGTCGGAAACAATTCGGCGGGATCGCAACGATCTGGCTGCAGCGCTCCTGTGTTGCATCGCTGATGAGCACTTCGTCGAGCCGTTCGACAGATCCCCTCCAGAGGGGGAACTTGCGAAGCTACCGTCGTACTCTGCGCTGCGAGCTCGCGCTCGCTCCAAAAGTGCTGATGGTCGCGGTGCAGGTTACCCCTGGCGACCCGCTCTTGCGAGCGTTCGCGCAGCGACTTACGATCGGTGCGAGCGGCATATAACACCAGCTCCAGGCACGCCGTGGGCGCGAGCGAGTGGTGATGCATGCCATTGCCGAGTGGAACCGCCTCAGCATTTGCAGCGCCGCAAGTTCGGAACTGGCACCTTGGCACGTTACGGCGGCTATCCAGGACACCCTCAAGGCGCCCACCCATGCGGCGCCTGTGAAAAACAAGCGGTGGCTGCCTCTCGAGCGCCTCCGCAACGAGGGCGGGCCCATCCTACGGCAGCGGTGATGGCGGTCATACAGCCGTCTAGCATGCCAGCGCAGCAGCCGGGCACTGACGCGGTTGGAGCTGTGTGGCCGCGTCAGGCGCCGCCGGCAGGACTCGAGCAGCCAGCCTTTGGAGCCACTTGGCCAAATACACATGCACTTGTCAGTTCAGACGTCGCGAGCTTGCCACAGCTGGCTGTGGCCTCCTCTGCTGCCTCAGCGAGTCGCACCCTGTCGCACCGAGGGCACGAGCAACTGCACACGACCACCGCCTCCGGCCCCGCGTCGAGAGCTGCAGTGCAGACGCATGCCGCTCTACACGCCCTTGTACCGCTGCAGCCACCGCTTTCGGCGTCCGTTGCAGCGCAGTCGTGCCCGATCTCCGCCCGTGCTCGCAGCGGCTCCGGGGAGCGACGCCCCGAGGAGGCCCCAGGCAAGGCCTCGCGCCAACAGCCCGTTCAAGCAGCAGCGATAGATCCACAATCATATTTGACAGCCCCGTGTACAGGCGCTGCAGGGGCAGCGCATCAAGCCAGCCCCTCCTGGCTGTCAGCCGTCCCCGCCCCCTCCGTCCCCACGTCGCCGCCCCCCGTTCCTTCGCCAGGAGCGGACCCGTCGTTGCTGATGCGAGCCAGGGATGGTTCAAACCTGCACAACCTTCAATATCGGGCGCGAGATGCACCATCTTCCCGAGGTTTGTTTAACAACCACCCAGCGGAGCAGCGTCGGGGCAGCGGCTGCGGGTGTCATCATGGGGCCACTGCAGCTGGTTGCACGTGTGCCAGCGAGGCTGCAGGCAGCAGGGAACGGCGTGCCAGTGGCGCGGGCAAGCCAGGTTGGTACCCACATAGCCGTGTCCCGCCACTGTTTGACCAATTTGCGCCGAGCGACGCGCCTCCAGTAGAGCTGGCGGCAGCCGCATCGCACCAGACGCAGCCTGCTCCCGTGCAACACAGCGTATCTCGCCATGGCGCTGGTCTGCCGTTCGCTCACACGCCTGATGAGCGCGTTTCCGCCGGGGCGCGGCCGTCTGTTGTTGCTCCGTGGACCCTTCTCCACATGAACCCTGAAGCCGATAGCTACGGCTACCGCGCCAGGACAGCGCCATCGCAGCCATGTCTTGATGCCGCGACTGCCCAGCGGCCGGCTACAGCGATGGGCACGCGTGCAGCGACAGCCGCGCCTCAGCTTGCTGCCTCCGCGGTTGCGAGCGGGGCGAGGCACGAGCCGGGCTCCGTCACGTCTCATCCCCGAGCCTACGGTAGCACGCCTCACGACGGGCGACCTCGGCTTCAGCGAGCTGTGCCCGGTGAGCCAAGCCGAGGAGAGCATCCGGGCGAGGACGCGAAGCTTGCTGAGGGTGCCGCTGCCGCGATCGAGGCGCAGGAGACCGCGCCTGCCCAGCGTGCCGTGCTTAGCCCAGTCTCCGCCGCCGCCACGCCACCAGTGTCGCTGGGATCACAAGAGGCCTCCCCAGTGTCGGAAGCGGCGCTGCACAGCATACGACTAGTGGCGGAGGCGCAAGCGCAGGTGTCGGCGCTGCAAGCAGAACTGTCCGCCGCTCAGGTCATGTCTCATAATTTGGCGTCTGGTGCGGCCGACGCTTCCACCCGCGTCGCTACCGTGGAGGCGCGCTGCAGTGAGCTTCAGCAGGCGCTTGGAGCGGCGCAGGGCCGGTTGGATGCTGCGGCTCGTGCTGCCGCGGCTGCGCAGCGCGCGGAGAGGGACATTGCGGCGTCGTACGAGCAGGAGCTGCTGCTGCTCAGGGCGGAGCACCTTGCTCGCCTGCAGGCGGTGCGCAACGCTGCAGAGGAGGAGGCCGCGCAGCTGACGGCGCAAGCCGCCGCACGGTCGGCTGCTGTGCGGACGAAACCCGTGCCCGAGCCGGAGGCAACCGCGATTGAACCCGAAACGTTGCAGCGGATTGGTGCAAGCCGAGGCTCCAAGCCTGGTGCTGTCCCTGCCAGCGTGTGTGGACAGCGCGTCAAGCGGCACCTACCAGCGCCAGCCGCCTTCGAGGCTTTGCAGGGTGTGGGCGCAGATGAGCTTGAGCTCGAGGGGTGCCTCTACGAGGAACAGGCGGATGATAGGGACGTTGGAGCCGACGGTGTGACGCCGCGCCTAATTTGCTCAGCTGCACTCCCTCGCAGTGCTGGTGCAGCTTCGGGGTTGTCTGCTACGTACCCCGCTTCGTCACGTGCACAGCAGGGCTCCGCGTTGTCCGCGGAGGAGCGCGCGTTCCGCCGCATTGCTGAGCTAGCCGGCCGCAGCTGCCGCACAATTGTGGATCGGGGAGCCCGTGTGGTGGTCGACTACCCAAGTGCTGGCCGGCCGCTGTGCTGTCAAGATGGGCTTGGAGCTTGGCGCGCCGCGAGCTCGTGTAGAGACCGTACGGGCGTTCGTAACACCCTCTCGTCCTCCCACAACCCGTGCATACTGGGCGGCTATCGGGGGGCGAGCCCTGCCCCTGCGCTGCCCAGTGCAGTCTCCCGGGCCGGTGCTGATCCAGAGCGTCAGTTCAGCTTTGGTCGCCCCGCTTCTGCGTCTCCTCCGCCTGCACCGCAGCTCGCGGAACGGACACAGCAGCGCGCCAGGATGGCTGCGGAGCAGCGCTGTTGCGACGCCCAGCTCGTATTTCCGGTGCCGACGAGCCATCAAGAGTTCCACCCAGCCGTGTGGCGAACCGCGCAAGCCATCCTGCAGAGCGAGGGTCTAGACGTCGCCGCCATTGCTGCAGCCTGCAAGTCAGGCTACAGCAGGGGGCCCGCGCCCATGCCACAGCCGCCCCCTTCGCCAGCTCGCTCCGTTGAGCCCGGCCGCAGCCGGTGCCGCAGCGACCATGTTGAGCTGCGAGAGTCATCCCCATCAGACGCCCCGGCTTCTCCTCGTGCGGTCGAGGAGCGCTCAAGAGCGGCGGCTAGCCCCTGTCGAGGGGCGGCTGCCACGTCGCCAGCGGCAGCAGCGGTAAGGTCTGATGTTAGAGGTAGTGCAAGCGCCTTGCGTGCCACCGCGGAGCTTCTGCGCTCGCCAGTCAGCACCCTCGCTGGCAGTCTCAACTTCAACTTCTCGCCCCCGTTAGAGCGCCGCGACGCTCAAACCGCTCGCTCTCCTGCTGCCGTTGCTGTCAGCGATCACGCGAGCAGGTTTGCGGGCAGAAACAGTACGGTTGACCGTGCACCCGCTCCTGACAGCCCGATGCTGTCTCGCTTCGCCGCCAGCAGCGGTGCGGGGCTCGCGGAGGGCTCTCCAGGTGGCCCACCGACGGGAACGGCTTTGGCGGCATCTGACCTGTTTCGGTTGTCTGGCTCGCTGCTGCCGGCACAGCTCCAATCGCCAGCCAGCCGTGCGGATGCTGCGGTGCCATCGACCTCGGCCGCCGGCACTCCACCCGCGACGGCCGGCGAGGCGGCTGCAACGGCGTCCTACGTCAGCCCGGCTGTTGGTGCGCCTGCCGCTCCTGCAAACGCATCGCCCAACTCTCCCGCCGCTGGAGAGCGATCAACTGGCCCCGGTGCACGGCTGGCAGAGCGCGGCACTCGCGTTGATGCTGACTCGGGCAGCTCCCCTGTGCGGCAGCCCCGGCCTGCGGCGACGCCAGCCGCAATCCAGGAACAGGTCCCGTCCTTGCAGCAGCCGCCATCTCCGGATGCGGCGGACAACAGCCTCCTGTGGCCTGTGGCTAGCGACGCGCCCGCACAGCTCGACTCTGCAGCCAGCGACAGCGGCAGCGGGGGCAGCAGCTGGCTGCACCACGCGGGACAGCTCACGCAGGCGGACGAGCAGCTGGAGCGGGAGCTGGCGGAGGAGGCGGAGGGGTACGCAGAGCGGGAGCTGGCGGAGGAGGCGGAGGGGTACACAGGAGCGCAGCACTCGCTGCCGCCAGGCTCTCTGCATGGCTCGCCGCACCCGAAGGCTTCGGGCGTGAGGGGCCTGCCGTCCACCCCAGGGGGCCATGGCTTGACTGAAAGTGTGTCTGCTGCGCCGTCCTCACGGCTGAGGCCGCCGCCCTCGCCAGCAGCTGCAGGTACCGGCCTGAGCCGAGCGCGCCCCTCCCACACGTCTGCGGCATCCCCCGCTCTGGAGCTCGCACGCCCGGGGGAAGGGGCGCGCACGCGCAGCCCCGGCTCCGAGTCTCCCGGCACCGATGCCTGCGCAGCCCTCCGCTTCGCGTCTCCGCCAGCCAGACCGCCGTCGGGGGACCGCGGCTTAGGAGGCGGCAGCTTGCAGGCCACTCCCGCTGCCGCGCAGCCTGCAGCGCGCTGGCTGCTTGAAAGCAGCCTCGTGGGCAGCAGCATCAGCACGGCCGGCAGCGGGGACGGCGGCGAAGCGCCCCGTAGCGGCAACAGCGTGCTGGACCTAATCGCCGACGTGAGGGCTCGTGCTGAACGCGGCAGCCGCAGCTGAGTGCGCAGCAGCGAGCGCGTACCAGCACAGCACCCAGTTCTGCGCCGCGCAGGCGCCACGCGCCGACATCCGGCGGAATGTGGTGTTGCTTCACCGCCTGCAGAGACTGAGAATGTGCTTGCAGTGCTGCCAACAGGCCGCAATGGCCTTCATTGACTCCCCGCTGCTGGTTTCAGGTCACTGGCGCAGCGCTCTGCGGCGGATGTGCCGCGTCGCAAACGTTGTCCCTTCTGGATTAGAACCATGGCCATGGCATAGGGCCATGGGCGGCTCAATCAAGCTGCGGAGTCGAGCTCGGGGCGTCGATCGAAGCATTCTTGAGTTCACCATGCATATGCCTGCCCTGCATTGCGCAACTCGCACGCGCGACTTTGAAGTGTGCTCAATTGCCAGGTCTGACGAGCTCGAGAGTGATGCCGACAGCAGAGCACGAAGAAGCGTGTACATATTTGCTGACACGATCTCCGAGTCAATTCGACGACAAGTTTAGTGTGCCCGCGAGCTGTTTCACGATTGCAGTTTTAAGTGCTCCGCTGTAGTCACGGCGAACCAGCGGCTGCCCTCACCCTCGCATCCCAACGAATGCGCACGCAACGCGCGCGCACGCGCGTGGCTGCGCGCTTAGTAGCGGTAGGCGGCGGGCTTGAAGGCCTCGCCGCGCTTGAGGCCGAGGTACTCGTACTGGCTGTCGGACATGTCCGTCAGCTCGACGCCGAGCTTGGCGAGGTGCAGGGAGGCGACCTTCTCGTCCAGCACCTTGGGCAGGATGTACACGTGGCCCTTGGCGTACTTGCCCGTGCTGCGCTCCTTCCACAGCTCGATCTGCGCGATCGTCTGGTTGGTGAAGGAGCAGGACATCACGAAGGAGGGGTGGCCGGTGGCGCAGCCCAGGTTGAGCAGGCGGCCCTCCGCCAGCACGATCACGCCGTGCTTGTCGGGGAACACGTAGCGGTCCACCTGGGGCTTGATGTTGACACGCTTGATGCCCTCGATCTTCTCCAGGCCGGCCATGTCGATCTCGTTGTCGAAGTGGCCGATGTTGCCCACGATGGCGTTGTTCTTCATGGCGGCCATGTCGGCGGCCATGATGATGTCCTTGTTGCCCGTGGCGGTGATGAAGATGTCCGCCTCCTTCACGATGGAGGACAGGCGCACCACGCGGTAGCCCTCCATGGACGCCTGCAGCGCGCAGATGGGGTCCACCTCCGTCACGTAGGTGATGCAGCCCGCGGCGCGGAGCGCGGAGGCGCAGCCCTTGCCGACGTCGCCGTAGCCGAGCACGACGGCCTTCTTGCCCGCCAGCATCACGTCAGTGGCGCGCATGATGCCGTCGGGCAGGGAGTGGCGGCAGCCGTAGATGTTGTCGAACTTGGACTTGGTCACGCTGTCGTTGACGTTGATGGCCGCGACCTTGAGGGTGCCGGCCTTCTCCATCTGGTACAGGCGGTGCACGCCAGTGGTGGTCTCCTCGGAGACGCCCACCAGGCGGGTCACGTAGCTCGTCCAGCGGCGGGGGTTCTTGGGCAGCTCGCGGCGGATGATGGACAGCACCAGCTTGAACTCGGCGTTGTCGGTGCTGGCGGGGTCTGCAAGCAGGAGCAGGACGCGCGAGAATGGGGGCAGAGGGCAAGGAGGGGGTTAAGCGAAGCGACGGGCTTCGATGAAGAGGCACACGACTGCTGCGCGCCGCGCCAACATCGCGACTGAGCACCGCGGGGCTGCTTGCTTCGCCTCCGCCCCGAAACACGTGGCTTGCGTAACTCCGCTGCACCGCTCCGCTCGCCGGCCGGCAGCTCCGCACACAGGCTGCACACGCAGACGGCGTCTCACGCACCCGGCAGCGTGCCATCCTTGGCGTAGGCCTCCTCGGCCTTGGCGCCCTCGTGGATGAGGAGCGTCATGTCGCCGCCGTCATCGACGATGATGTCGGGGCCAACGCCCTTGCCGTCGTCGGAGCCCCAGGTGCATGCAGCGAGCGTGCACTCCCAGTACTCCTCCAGCGTCTCGCCCTTCCAGGCGAACACGGCGGCGGTCTTCGCGGCGGCGATGGCGGCCGCGGCGTGGTCCTGGGTGCTGAAGATGTTGCAGCTGCACCAGCGCACGTTCGCGCCGAGCGACTCCAGCGTCTCGATGAGCACAGCCGTCTGGATGGTCATGTGCAGGGAGCCCGCCACGCGCGCGCCCGCCAGGATCTTGCCGTACTCCTCGCGGCAGGCCATCAGGCCCGGCATCTCCACCTCGGCCAGCTCGATCTCCTTGCGGCCGAAGTCCGCGAGGGAGATGTCTGCAACCTTGAAGTCGCCCTCCATTTTGACAGGTGCCTGCGCAAGACGGACAACGTGCGAGGGGGGGAGTTGAAGTGTGGGGCACCTCGAAACGCCATGGCAAGTCCGCAGATGCTCGACTGCGCACGCGGCCGTGTACGCGTGGAGCGGTGTTGAGACGAGGCCGTTCGAGTCGCTTGCACACGAAAAGCGGACCCTTTTGCAAGTCGCAAGTCATCCGGCAAGAGCAACCAAGTGTCGTCGCCGAAGCCGTGAAACACATTGCACGTCCCCGGCGTGGGGACCGCAAAGTCGCGGTCTGAACCACACCATCGAGTCCTATCCGCAGACTGGCATGAGCTACCGCACCCCGCGCAACAAATCTCACCTTGAAGAGATCAAGAAAACCGTCCGCCCAAAATTGGCAACCACGGGGCTCGGGTAAGGGCACGTGGGCGAGCAAACTGGTGTGAAAAAAGGGTGTCCTTGTTGCGGGAACTCGGAAAAGAAAACGACTGCCCGTCTCCAATACGATTTCGAACGCGGCCTTCTGAGCCCGCTTCGCCTGTTCTGGCGAACCGAGGGTACCAATTACACGGGCAACAAAAGTGGACGGCGGGCGCGACTTCGAGACACATGCAGGCTCAATCTGCAGCGCTGCTGCATCAGTCAAACTGCCTGGGCCCGGCCCGGCTGCCAGTGTTGTTTGCTGATCTCCTGAGCGCCCAGGCGGAGCTGCCCGCTTATGGCGGCGGATGCTTCCGAGCCCAACAATGGCAGGCCACCTTGGTTGCGTGCCTGCCGGGAACGAACACTCAGCATCATCGCCGATCCCGTGATTTCGTGCTTGGCCGGGCTCGCCGGCTTCGTCTTGTTCGCCGTTGTGCTGTCGCTTCGGTCCCGCGACCCTGACTGTATCCGAATGCAAGCCACGATTGGCGAACCGTGGATCTTCGGCGGCAATGCCGCGTCCTGCATTGAACTCGCAGCTCTCGGGGCAATGCTGGCAGCCTTGATGGTTGAGTGTGTAATGTTGCTCGCCCTCGCCAAGCAGACAGCATTGCGTGCATCACTCAAGGTGCTACCAGCGATCTGCATTCAAAGTTGTCTGTTGTACTTCCTCATGGCAGGCAACATCGTCCCGCCGGCATGTGAGGCGCCCGCAGCAGTTGGACATCGGGCGCCAGCGTTCTACGGGAACCCCATCAAGACTGTGTACTTTTTCTCAACCGCCGTTCCGATCGTGGGCTTGGTTAGTGGTCTGCCCAGCGGCACACACAGGCGGCAGATCGCCGCAGACATGCTGAGCGTTACGGTGGCGGGTATGGCGTTTTCTGTGCTATATTTCACAAGCAGCGCAGCCCTTTGGATTATCGCCGCAATTGTCGGCGTCGGAGCACACTGCTGGCTGCTGCGGCGCTTCTTCGCATCCTTACGGCGGGTGCTAGCTCAGAGCACAGACACCACGTCAGTCCGTCTTGTGTGGGTGTTTGCCCCCATTATGCTGCTATTCTGGATCGCCACGCCCATTGTCATTCTGAGCGGCGAGCTCGGAATGCTCTCATCCAGCACAGTACGCGTGCTTTACCCGCTCATTGACGTCCCCCTTAAGCTCGCCGTGACCGTCGTAGTGACTTTCGGTGGTTTCGACCGGGCTGAGCGCGCGGTGACAACAGAGCTAGAGCTGATGTCGCGGCGACGCGCTGCGGCGGAGGCCAGCCAAGCCGCCATTCGGCAGATGACGCGCTACATCTTCCACGAGATCCGCATTCCCCTGAATGCGATGGTGCTGGCTGTGGATGAGCTGAAGGAAGACGTGCCTGCGTTCGTGCAGAACACAGAAGGCCTGCTGTCGGCACTATCGGTGCTGTCGGCGACTGCCTGTGGTTCTGACCGCGCAGCAACCTTGCCTCCAGGCACTGCATTGGACAGCTTGAGTGTGCCGCAAGCTGAGCTGCCGACACCCCTGCTCGCTGCGGTGCCCGCACAGGCGGAACTGATGCTGTCGTCAGCGCGGAGCGCGGTGTTAGTCCTCCAGACGGTGCAGGACAGCACCAGCATCATGACACGGCTGCTGGACAACGCGCTATCCCTCGCCAAGATCGAGGCGGGCAAGGTGGAGTTGCAGGACAGCACGTTCTCGATCATGGAACAGCTCGTCCGCGAGCCGACCTCTGTCTTCTCCAGTGTGCTGTCGCGCAAGCAGCTGCGGCTGCGCGTGGAAGTGGGCCCGGACGTGCCTCTGCAGATGGTTGGAGACGTGAACAAGCTGCGCGGTGTCCTGAGCAACTTCCTCAGCAACGCGGTCAAGGTGAGCGTAAAGGGCCTGTGTGCGGCCGGATGGGATTGCGCGGTCGGGTGGGATCGATGCGATTTTTTGTTGTTGTGTACGGAGACTGCGCTGACGACCGCGGGTGAGCTGCGAATGCGCCTGCCAGCCCTCCTCTACTATATTACTGTTTTTCTTGCCATACCTCTTGCGCTGAGTTGCAGTTCACTCTCCCTGACGGCTTGGTGACCATCCGACTGCAAGTCGTACAACGACTGTCAGAGTGGGCCGTCGCGGCGGAGGCTA
>Ga0208629_101098_pt1 | contig 11497 bp, 14 predicted proteins | sample LakWasMet19_HOW5_2_FD_183865 | JGI IMG/M metagenome (GOLD analysis project Ga0208629, IMG submission 183865) | Freshwater sediment methanotrophic microbial communities from Lake Washington under simulated oxygen tension - Sediment Metagenome... | ecosystem: Environmental > Aquatic > Freshwater >...
ATCCTGGGCCCAGCGCCCACTGTATCTCGGTGTCAGACACCGCCTGCGCAGTGAACCCTCCGCTGGCGTCTGCCCCTGGCCCAGACCGGGAGCTCGCACTTCTGCCAAGCCCTCCGCGTGTGATGTCGGCACTGGGCAGCTGCCGGTCGCGCGGAGAGCGGCCACTGCGGCCGCTTCCGTGTCGGTGAGGAGATGCGCCAGACCGCGCCCAGTCGGCCGCTGTAGGCTGCGGGCGCACTCGCACAGGGCTGGACGAAGCAGGCGCAGGCGAAGGCGCCGGCAGCGCACTGCGCAGCGATGTAGGTGCGTGCAAGGACGCAGTAGCAGCTACGCTGACTGCGGCCACTACAGGTGTGGGCTTGGTGGGTGCAGGGGTGGCACTCCCCGCACGCCCGGCAGGCCGCAGCGCCAGCCCTGCAGCCAGCGCAGCCACACGCTCAGGCGGCGCCGCTGCATGCATCAGCTCGTAGGCGCCGCCCAGCTCCTGATGCGTCGTCAGCAGCCCATCAATGCACAGCAGCGAGGGGGCGCACGTGAGCAGCAGCGTCGCGCGGTGAGCGTGCCGGCTGCCCAGCACCCCTGCATCGCGCAGGGCCCAGGCTGCATCCAGTTCGTCGATGTCGCACCTGTCGTACAGTGCGGTGAGGGTGAGAGCCATGTTATCAGACCCCTCCAACCTGCCCGCAGCGGGCTGGGCCCAGTCCGCAGAGCGGACAGCGCTCCCATTCGTCTGCCGAACCCATGCGCTGAGGGACGCATGCGGGTCTGCTGAAGGGGCAGGGAAGCGAAGAAACCCCGCAACCGAGCCGGGGGCCGGCAGCGAGGGCGGCAGCGTGTCGGCGGCGGAGAGGAGAGCTGCCGAGCCATCGGCGGTTGGCGCAGGCGACTCCACAACCGGGATCCCGAGCTCGCCGCAGTGCTGCGCCGCCGCCTCCAGTAGCGGCGGCATGACGAACAGAGGCCCACCAGCTCCACCCGGCGACGTCGATCCGGCGTGTGTGCTCCGGTGGGCGTCTCCCCGTGACGGTATCGCTGCGGCGCCACCGCCCTCGCCGCCAGTCTCTCGGCTCCGCAGCCCTGTGAGCTGCGCTTCAGCCCAGCCAGGCTCGGGGTACAGGCCTGCCGTGCAGGGGTTGCCTGACAGGTCTAGCTCAGTCAAATACGGCATGGCACTCGCGGACACTGCCTCCAGCAGCGGGCCGGAGAGGCTGGCGATGCCGGTGGACCGCAGGCGCAGCGCGACCAGCGAGCGCAGGCACCCCAGCTGCCGCAGCGTGCTCGCGTCTGGCGAGAGCGGATTGTGGGACAGATCCAGCACCTGTAGGCTGGCCGCTAGATGCGTGAGGGCTGGCAGCGTGGAGACGCGGTTGCGATCTGCATACAGCCGCTGCAGACGCCGGCAGCCTCCCAGGGGGGTCAGGTCTGCAAGCTCATTGCCCGAAACACGCAGGGTTTCCAGCAGGGGCAGCGTGACCTCGCGCCGCCGGCGATCAGCGAAGGAAGCAACATCTCCACGCAGCGTAGAGGCGGGTGCGTCAGTCAGCTTGTTGTTGCAGAGGGACAGGTGCGTCAGGTGCGGCAGCAGTCGCCCCACCTCCTGGAGGGACGTCAGCAGGTTGTCATCCGCATCTACAGCGACGAGAGACGGCAGCACGGATGCACGGAACGGGGCCAAACTGGTGAGTCTGCAGCCCCGCAGGGTCAGGAACTGCAAGCTGGAGCTCTGGAACCCGGCTGCTGCGGGCAGCTGCGAGGGCCAAGCTCCCGCCTCGGCGGGTGCCCTCTCGAGCTCATCAGCGCTCGCACTCCCGACAGAAGGAGCAGAGGCAGCCAGCTCGAGCAACGATGAGAACGCGCCGCCCGTGGAACGAGCAGCCAGCCCGAACCCCGAAGCCATACTGAGGCCGTGGGCATCAGGCTCCAGCGCCAAAGCATCGAGCGAGACGTTGGGCTGCGCACGCGGCCAACGCGATGCGGCATCGGACCTTCGCTCGGCAGCGTGATTCGCATCACACTCCCCTAAAGCAACCGCATCGAGTGACAGGCCCTGCAGCGCTGGCAACGCAGATATCGTGGGCTGCACATGGGGAGGAAGACACTGGGAAGCGTGGGCGTTGGCACGAGCAGTCCTGCATCCGCAGCGGGTGGACACCGAATCTGTTGATGACAGCAAGTAGCACTCACCAGTACCCGCAACGGGTTCCGGGACAGGTCAAGCCAGTGCAGGAAAGCGAAGCCCGCGCCTGCGTCGAAGCTGGCGAGCGAGTTGCCGGCCAGGCTCAAGGCATACAACGCTTCAGGAGGGGCTGCGCAGGAGACGTGTCGCTCTGTGACAAAGTTGTCGGCTAAATCCAGCCATTGGAGTGCGGGTAGTGCGACAGCGGATAAGTCCGACAACGCGACAATGCGATTATCGCTCACACACAGCCCGACGACGGCCCGCTGCTGACCGAGCGCACGCAATGCGGCAAATCGGTTGCCCCTGAGGCTAACGAGAAGAGGCGAGGACTGGCTGGCATCCAGGAACGGAGCTGTCTCAAGCCCCCGCCCTTCTTGCCTCACAAGTCGTGCTGCCATCTGCACGTCAACGGAGGCCGGGCGACAGCCGTTGCAGAAGCTTGGTTATGCCGCGGATGACTCCATTCGAAGCTCGTGCGCGCCGCTCGCTTTTTTTCTAGAATCAAATACGGTACTCATTGCTCGCGCCCACGTCGCGTCGCATTGCCTTCCTCGAGAGCAAGCCGCACGTGTAGTCAAAACTCGCGTCTGTCCGCCGTGGTATCAAAAATCGAAGATCGCATGGCGGCTACGCTGCAAGTCACGACAACGTCGCGCGCGTGAGGATTTCTGCGCCACACTCCGCCTACAACTGCGCAGATACACAGGTGTTTCTGCGCGGAATCGGTGGCAGCTGAGTGACGCGGCGCGGCGGGCATAGACTCTTACGCCTTGCGGGCGTTGTGGTGACTCTTTGCACCTCCCACGTTGGCGGGCTGAGCTATCGATCTCAGTGGAGCTCGTCGGATTGCTGGCGTTTTTTCAAGCCCCGCTTTCTCCGACAACAGCTTTCGCTTCCGATCACTTCGACCTCATCACTGCTCTCCCCACGCCTGCCTTTCGCTTCCAACCACTTCAATATCCAATGTGGGCGTCTGGCAAGAACTGGGTCAGCCAGCATGGCTGCTTTCGCACATGCGCGTTGCCGTCGTTGCTTGGCTTTCTGGCAGGTGCTCTCATTATGAACTTTTGGTCAGTTCGGCGAGAGGATCTCGTTCAGCACCACACTCAGTCGGCAAGCACGTATAGCGGCTACTTCCGGCGCCATGACAACACCACTGCGGGAGATGGGCAGCCATCAAAGGAGCTGGTCTTGTCGCACCACGTGAAGGGGGCGGCTGGCGGAGCGACGGGTACCAGCAGTTCGACTACCGCGGTCGCACCGGTCGCCGACTTGCCTGATTTTTTGAAGGACACTGCCATCATCAGCATGGCTTCGGGTGACGTTTCGGGGCGGCAGGCCATTGCGCTGTTTCAGTCGCTGCGCAACGTCGGGACCCGGGTCCCCAACCTGGTTGTCTTGCTGGCGCGCGGGGGCACGGGTAGCGCGAACTGCAACGACGCCGCGTGGAAGAAGCGCAACAACCGCGAGCGCGTGGCCTGCCACGACAAGGACACGATTGCCCCCGAGATCCTGTCCGAGGAGTACATAGCCACCCTCGAGAAGCTGGGGGTGCAGATCCGCGTCGTGGACCCCGTGCCCCGCAACAAGTACACGCACGAGATTGTGGGCGCGTCGGCGGAGGGGCCGCAGTGAGTCGCATGTGCTGAACCGCGCGTAGAGCGTGGTGGGCTGCTTTTGACGCCATCCACCCTGCCGTGTGTGCTGGCATACCACTGCAATCCGCCCCCGTTGCTCGAGCCTGTTCTCTGCCCCTCCTGCAGGACGTTCTGGTCTGTCGCCTTCAACAAGATGCTCGTCTTCTCCTTCGCCGAGTTCCGCAAGGTGGTGTGGATGGACAGCGACTCCTTCGCGCTCAAGAACCTGGACCATCTGATGCACCTGCCCGCCTTCTCCGCCACGGCGCTGCCAGCCTGCTGCCACGGCATCGGGCCCGCGTAGTGAGTTGGGGGGCCACGTCAGTCATTGACCCAGCGCGTGCTGGTGTGGCGCCTAGACCCGGCTGTCACCCCACGCCTCCGTTTCACTGCGCCTTCCTCACCTGCAGCACGGGCGGCGGCCTGTGGGTGCTAGAACCCTCCGCCAAGCTGTATGCGGAGCTGCTGGATTTCCTGGCCAAGCCCGTGCCCGGCAGTGTCACCAAGGAGAATCCTAACGGGGAGGGCTTCCGCTGGGGGGACATGTGAGTCAGAGACCATGCGCGTGCAGCACCGACAGCGGACCGCAGCAATGCACATCTTCTCGTCGATGTATCGCCGTCGCCCACACGTATCCTCTTTCTGGACCTCGTGCACTGCAGGCAAGTCGTCAACAACTTCTTCGGCAAGCCCCCGAATCGGTGGGCCCCCGACTACCGCGAGCCCTTCTGGCCCGCAATCGCTGACGAGAACCACGGCTACGTGGCGGGCCTCAAGTACCTCAAGTACTACCGGGATATGAGCGACGCGGACTACCAGCGCACGCTGACGTACGGACTCAACGCTGGGACGCACCCCAAGCCGGTGGTCGAGGGCGTGATTCCGGAGGCGGTGGCGAACGCGACGCGCGACGGCCGGCAAATCTGGCAGGCCCTCGATCTGCGGTATGACTTCTGCGTGGGCCAGTGCGTGCCGAACTGGTGAGTAGTTGGACCCGCTTGCTGTGGGCGCAGGCAAGCCCTCTCAGCTGTACCGAGGTCGTTTGCTGCGGCAACTGCCTCCCGCAGCATTGGAGCCTTGTCATCACATGTCGCGGCTCTCTTTCGTGTTGCACGTTGCAGCATGAGCTACCGCGACGAGCCCGATGTGTACATGAGTGTGCACTACAGCTGCATCAATTACGTGCAGAAGGTGCGTCCGCACGGCGCGGACTCACGTGATTTTCCCTGCTGTTTGGCTCTTGTGTAATTCGTTGCAACCACGGCCGCTCAGTGCGAGCTCGCTGTTGCATCACCACTCGTTCTCGTCGCTCTCTGGATATGTTCTTCCTTGCAGCCGGGCACTCACGCATCGGAGCACGCACTCATGAACGATCTGTGGCTGCATGCGGAGGGCTGCCTGCGCTTCTGGTATACCAAGTGGTACGACGCGTACAAGCAGGCGCACGGCCGCATGGCGCCGCCGTACTGGGAGGGGCCGCCGTTGCCAGACAAGTTCAATGAGACGCACAACGAGTTCACGAAGGCGAACCGCCTGGCCCGCCGGCAGAAGGGCGAGCCGTGGATGTACCGCTAAGCGCGACGGAGGAGCAGATTCTGGAATGGATAGTTGAGGGCAACAACGGGCTGGAGGTCCCGGACCTCACACACAGCCGCAGAGTCCCCGCTTGCTTGGTTCTCCTCTCGCATCCTTGGCCTGGCTTGTGTGCGTCGATACATGCCATGCCAGTGGCGATGTTTTCCTGATTGATGCGTCTGCGTCTTGCCAGTGACGCCGCTAGTGCGCCGAGGTGGCAGCTGCCGAACTGCCGACAGTATCTCGAAGCGTGGTTGCCGGGCCTATGGGCACGGCGTCGCTACGTTGCTGGCCTGCGCAGCATGCAAATGCGTGGTGCTAGCTCAGCTCGAGCTCTGTGAACAACCGGTACCGCGTTGAAGGTGGTTTTCGATTCAGCGCCAATCATACACTGTACACACGCACATGTTATTGCTGTCGCAACGTCGATGCGCAAGAAGCTGCGATCCGCGAATTGCGCAAGTTAAACGGTGAAAAGCCGCGCCAGGAAATTCGAATTCGAACGCGCTGCAGCTGTGGCGATGCCCGCCGACCTCGCCTCACGCCGCTAAAACGCGCATGGGAGATGAAATGGAGCGTGCTCGGGATTCAGAGTGGCCAAATCAAAAAGCGTGGCTGCGAGCCGTGCCGGACACAGCGCTCACGACCTGCCTCCGGCCTTTCGTGCCGCCCTCACCGGCAGCTCTGCGCCGGCCTCGCTCCCTGCGAGCGAGCCGGCCTCCGCGAAGCTGAATGTGGCGCTCTTGCCGCGCTTGCCACCCTTCTTCGCTGCCCCTGCAGCCGCAGCGCCGGCCTCCATCCCGACGCCTGCCCCGGCTGCGGTGGGCGGCGGCAGGGGCGCCTCCGGCATGGCTCCGGCTCCCCCTCGCGCACCCCCGCTGCTGCGTGCGGAGGCGTGGCCAGCGGCCGGTGTGCCGCGGGCGGGGGCGATCGGGGGCCGCGACCGCGGTGCGCCTGCGCCCTCCTCCTCGTCAATCTCCACGACATCACGGTCCAGCGCTGGCGGCCGCGCGGCGCGGAAGTGGTGAGCGGCCGTGCGGAGCGGGCGATGCGCGGTGGCCCCCTCCTCAGCTGCGTCAGGCGCGGCGGGTTCCTCCTTCGGCGGTGCAGGCGCGTGCTTCTTGGCAGCCTCCTTCGCAGCCTCCTTCGCGGCCTCCTTCGCGGCCGCCTCTGCGCGCTGCCGGGCGCGGGCCTCCAGCTGCTCGCGCTTCCACACGGCTCGCTCGTCCCTGAAGGCGGCGGTGGCGGCGGCCATGCTCTGCGCAAAGCCCGGGTTTCCCTGCAGCTCCTCCACGCGCTTCTTCGTCTGTAGGGGCCGAACGGGATGCAGAGGAGGCAGAATGGAGTAAGTCCGCGTGCTCGCCCCGGCATTACACTCGCGGCCAGTCGCGGTGCTGCTCGCGTAGACCTGGCCAGTCGGCTGCAATGTCTATAAACGGGGACATCAGTGCGAATCCGCCGTGCCGCAGCACAGTCGTCCCAGCCCCGGCAGCTCCGGCGCACGCACCAGCTCCAGCGAGTCCCTCGCCTCCGCATCCTCCTCGATGGCGGCGGCCACGAAGGGCAGCTCCGCCGCCCACAACACGTGCTGGTAGCGCACGGTGAGGTAGAAGACGCCCTCGCGCGTCCAGTCCTTAATGCGCGCGGCTTTCGAGATCGTCATAAAGTAGCTCCACCTGCGGTGCAGCGAGGGAGAGGTGTGCGCTAGCGGCTTTGGCGGCAATACGGGGTCGCTGTCCCCGATGCGCCGGGTCGCAGACCGATCTGTTGCAGCACAACTCACGCATCGAAATCCTCATCGGCCTCGCTGAGATCCGGCTGGATCTTCGATTCAAGTTCCCGCCATTTGCGCTGCAATCACACGAGCAATTGAGTCCAACCGAGTGTCACGAATTGCCTCTTGATCGACCGTCGGGAGCACGATGCCGACCTCCGAGAGTGTTGGCCGCGGTGAAGTCTAACGAGGCATATGTTGCCTCGAATGCGTCACGCGGACCAGCTCGCACTACGCACATCGAGGGCGTGCACCTCTGCCTCCAGCTCGGCCTCTGTGCGCCGCTCCCACTCCTTCTCATCATCCCGGATGGTCTTTTTGACGCCAAAGACGGCACTACTAATAACATCGTACAGCCAAGTGGCGGGGTCAAACGACATTTTCCCGTGCACGCCCCTGGGACAGGGCGCGGTAGACAGCGAAACCCGGCCAGCCGGGCCAGGGCGGGTGTTGCCGGCGTTGGCCGGCTCAAACCGTGTGCGTGGCCAATACAATGGCCGAACCAAAATACCGAGCGCCTTTGTGTATGTTATCATCAGAACGGACCTCGAAACATGCCCTGCTTGTCTCGCAATTGCGCTATTTCCAACTTCGAAGATTGTGGCGGATGAAAAAATGGCGACTCATGCGAAGCGCGCAGACACACCTGGCGTTAGAGTTAGCCTGCGAAACATGTGTGGTGCTTCGCGCGTGCAACTGTGCATGCAAATAAATCGTCAGTTGCGCGAGTTTTGGCGGATTGGGCGGGGCAACCGTTGACGCTCAATTGACAGATTGACAGCGAGACTCGCAGCCTGCGAGTCGCAGGGCGCAGGCTGCGAGCTGCGAGTCGCAGCGACTCGCTGCCGGCAACGATGCCGGCCTGAAGCCTCGTGTGTACGGCGGCGCCAACATGAGGGCAGTGGCTAGTAACTAGGGGGGTTGCATCTCGAACCTTGCAAAGCTTGCACAGCGCAACCCAGCGCTTCGGACTGAGCGCTTCAATGTCGGCCCCGGCTCTGAGCAAGGGACCTGTAGCAGGCGGTGTGTATCGGGTCGGCTGCAGCGGCTGCATCGTACATAGCAACGATCGATGGCAGCAGCGGAGCAGCAGCAGCAGCGGGCGCTTGCGTCGCTGCGGCGCTGGATGCCGACGCGGCAGCGGCTGCGCCGACGGCGGGCGACGAAGCACCAGCAAACAGAGCAGCAACACCCTTGCTTATCAAAGCGGCCTCTGCGCTGGAAGGAGGCACCGCGCCTGGGGCTAGCCCTCCTGCCCGTGCTCGCTCAGCGGCCGCCACCAGCCCGGGGGTGCGCTGGAACGCCTGGAACACGTGCGCGAGAGCGAGGCGCGGCCACTTGGAGCCCGGCTCCGCCTCGGACAGCTCGAGCAGCGCGCCCGCATCCTCCAGCAGCAGCGCCGCAGCCGAGGCCTCAAGCGTGTGCTGTGCCGCCAATCCGTCAGCGGCCACACCACCGCTGCAGCGGGCGGCGGCAGTCGCCGCAGGTGCATCGCCAACGGCCCCAGGCGCGAGGCCAGCGCACGAGCTGGTAGGTGACGTCGCTGCCGCACCCGTGGCAGCTGCTGCCGCCGTGTCCCGCACGCGGTCGACCAGCCAGCGGTGATAGAACCAGCCCGACTGGTCGTCGGGCTCTGTGTAGAGGGCTCGCTTCACCAGCTGCAGCTCCTCGCGGGCAAGGGACAGAGCCAGGGGCTGCAAGCCGCGGGCGACGCTGGCGGGAGCGGGGCCTGCTGCCGCGGTGGCAGCACCCGTAGCCGGGGCAGCGGCAGTCCGCGGCGCTGTGCTGGGTGCTCCAACAGCGGCTGCCGGCGCCTCCTCTGCGGCGACGGAGCCGACCTGCAGCAGCAGCACGCTGCGGTAGTGCCACGCACTGTAGTTGCTGAAGTTTCGGCGGATGCGTTCCAGCGTGTAGGCCAGCTCAGAGGCAGCGGAGAACTGCGACGCAGAGGCGGCGGCTCCGGCCCCAGACCCCGCACAAGCCGACCCAGACACGCTGGCCTCAGCGGCTTCCGTTGACGCAGGGGCGGCAGCAGCAGCGGCCTGCGCCTGCTGCTCGCGCGCGACGCCCACCATCCAGCGGCGGTAGTTCCAGCAGTGAAAGTTCCGCTCGTCCGCGTCCAGCAGCTTGCCGCACAGACCCAGCTCCCGCTCAAAGTCAACCGCCCCCGGGTGCCGCGCCACCACCCACTGCCGGTGGTGCCAGGCGGGGTAGGACTTTGGGTTGCGCGCGATGCCCGCTGCGGAGATCTTCAGCTCCTCGGCCACGATCCCTCGCAGAGCGTCGAGGGCGGCGGTCGATTCAACACCGTCGGCTGCGCTCGCTGCTGAGGGCTCGTCGGCTGCGCTCGCTGCTGAGGGCTCGCTCCTGAACGAGGGGCCAGTACAAACGGCAGGAGGGAAGGGTGACATGATCGATTATTGGAGTTGCCGCGCGTGCAAGGCAGCTCCGCAGATGGTGTTGGCACGGCTGGTTGAACATGTATCGCTATCAGCAGCTGCAGCTTGGACGGACAATCTCGCCCCAAAACCATGTCGAGCGACATTGGACCGCAACTTACCCGGCCACGGCTGTATTGTCAGTGGTGACGGCTGTGACACCTGCTGCCTTCGTGTCCGCCGGTGCCAGCGATGCAATCTTGCTGATGAACACCTCCCGCCGCTGGTTCCACAGGCTGTAGATGTCGGGGTTGATGCCGAGAAGCTCGCCGTTCAGCTTGGCGGCATCTGGTGCAAAATTATGAGCATTTCTCTGCAATGCGTCGTATGAACCCACGCCGAATATACCGTCAGAAGCTGAGCTCGCCAGCGGAGCAGTTGACAGCCGCGACCAGGCATAACATCAAGACACGCACATTCTTAATCGCAAGAGCCGACAACTTGCGCAGCGTGTCGGACTTCTTCACGATGGCAGCGGTCTGGTCTGCTGACAGCGTGGTCTTCTTGCGGCCGTGCATTCTCAGGCTAAGAGCCAGCGATGCGGGTGGTGGATTCCTCGAACTCGGATTGTTGTCGCAATGTACTTCGATGTTGACACGCGAATGAGCAGGCTCAACTCAGCTAGCACCGCAGAGCAGAGCCTCGGTGGTGCTTCATCGATAGGCGGCGATCCAGCAATTCCGTCCGTCCGCGACTCCTGTGGCGTGTTAAAAACAACGGAAGCGGAGGGGCGAATAGCGCAAGCAACAGGTGCGCATCCTCCTAAACGCACGCTTCTACCCATCCCGTACTTTGCGGGGCAACTCGCTTTTTCATTCTTGTGTTGCTGTTGTGACGAGTTGGTGTCGCTACCCCATCCCCAAACATGCGGCCATCTTCCGTGCTTGCGCGGACTGCGCAAGCAGGCCTCGCCCGTCGCCGCGCTGCTGCACTGTCTTCGTTGGCGTCTGTGTCGCCGATGTCATCGGCGACGTCGTCGTCGCGTGCGCCCATGGTTATGCTGCAAGCTGTCGCGCCCTCGTCAAGGGCAGCCAGCACTGGTGTCTTGCCCAGCGGCGCCTGCGGTCGCCGGTGCATGTCGTCTGTCGCTGAGCGCGCGACGACGGTAGCCATGCCCGCACTGTCGCCTACGATGACGAATGGCAAGATCGCCAAGTGGAATAAGAAGGAGGGCGACGCAGTGAACAGCGGTGACACGCTGGTGAGCCCCCGGGGGCGTGCAGGCGTTGTGGGGTGGAGCAACATTCATCTATTATTGCTTGAAATCGTGAATGTGCGATCTAATTTGCTTTTCATTGTCACGTACGCTTCCCCGCTGCATGTACTTGGTCTCCCCCTGCGCAGTGCGAGGTGGAGACGGACAAGGCCACCGTTGATTTCACGTACCAGGACGACATGATTCTCGCCAAGATCCTGATCCCCGAGGGCACCGAGGGCGTGGCGGTCGGAACGGTGATGGCGATCATGGTGGAGCGCGCTGAGGACCTGGCTGCAGTGCAGGCGATGGACTGGAGCGCCCCAGCAGCAGGCAGCGCGCCGCCTGCGAGCAGCAGCGGCGGCCCAGCGGGCGCTGCGCGTGCTGAGGCTGCAGCCGCCGCGCCGGCGGCGGCCTCCTCTGCCGCTGCTGCTGTCGCTGCCCTGGATGCCAGCGCAGTCATGCCATCTGCCCGTTTGCTGATGGCGAACGAGGGCGTTGCCCCCAGCGCCGTCAAGGGCACGGGCAAGGACGGGCGCATCACGAAGGGCGACGTGTTGGTTCACCTCGGGCGAATCCCGCCGCAGGCTCTGCAGGCGGCTGCTGCCCCGGCTGCGCGTGCCGCCTCGGCTGCGACTGCCGCGCCAGCCCCCGTGGCCGCACCCGCTGCGCCTGCCGCGTCCGCTGCAGCCCCATCAG
>Ga0208629_101099_pt1 | contig 11480 bp, 5 predicted proteins | sample LakWasMet19_HOW5_2_FD_183865 | JGI IMG/M metagenome (GOLD analysis project Ga0208629, IMG submission 183865) | Freshwater sediment methanotrophic microbial communities from Lake Washington under simulated oxygen tension - Sediment Metagenome... | ecosystem: Environmental > Aquatic > Freshwater >...
CCCGTGCGCCGCAATCGGCGCGCCCATGGTCGATGCCCCTGCTACAGGCGCGAGGCCCGCCGGTGGCGCACTGGCTTGCGCCTCAGCAATCAGCCGCCTCCACACATCCGGATTCGGCAAAAACTCCCAGGCTGCGGGCTCAACCGGTCGATCGCCGCTTCTGCCGCCTGCAGCAGCCACGCTCAAAGACATCCCGCCGCCATGTGTGGCCACTGCAGCGGCGTCAAATCGCGGCCGCAGAGCGAAGGACACTGTGTGCGAGCGTAACCAATGCACCTTTGCCTCAACCCCGTCGCCACCGCCGCCCGTGCTCGCATCCGCGGCCTCCCCGCCTGCGGCTAGACCGTAAGAGTCGTCGTCTTCAACGTCCATCGCTCCAGCGAGCCAACCACCGCTCGCCCCCGAACCGTGAGGGTATGAACTGCCGCTTGCGACGGTCGTTGTCGCACTCACTCCGCCAACGCTTCCGGTCCCTACACCGTCAAATGAGCCCTCCGCCTGCGCCTCTTGCAGCCATCGGTTGATGTGGTCAATAAAGCGGTCGTTACTGATCACGTACGCGCGACGCGACCACGCGTACTCGAGAAAATATGGATCGTCCGCATCTTTCGCTGGCACCGTCACAGCTGCGCCCGTGGAGATCAGGTAGCGTACCGCGGCCTGCTCCGACTCATTCAGACCCGTTGGCGCGCGCGCAGCGGTCTTAGCAGTGCGCATAATGGCGTCGCCTGGCTTCGAGCGGAGCCACCAGTCAGGCACGAATGCGACGGCGTCGATCCCACGGCTTCTGCAGAAGTCAACAGCCGCTAGAAGGGCAGGAATGCTCGGCTTCACGGGCCCCGCATCTCCCCGAGTTGCTTCCAAGACCTTCGCGCCCGCGAAAGCCACATTCAATCCATCGATTACCGCGCAGGCCATGGCATCGCTGCCAACGAGTTGCGCCCGAGTTGCCTCGTTGAAAGTTGACAGCCCGAATCGCAAACCGAAATCTTTCAGCACTAAAGCTAGCACCGAGACATCTTACAACTACTCGCGTGAGAGACTCTATCAGCGAGCATCAAGCGCCGTCTGCTGTCTGGACTCTCGAGATTGCGGTACCGGATTACCGCATTTGGTATCTCGTAGCTGCAAGCTCGCCGCTGAGTCGGTTGTGCGCTGTGTGCTTTCGCTGCAAGCAAAACGACATCCCCGTGTCAGACCCTGTTGCCTTGGCCTCAACGGTTCCGGCAGATTTCTGCTCCAGGCAACACCTCTCTCAACCGTTAGCACGACCGCAACAACCTCCGACAATCGCACAGCTGCCATGACCGAAGAGCTGTTAATGGAGCTGGAGCTACTGTCCACCATGTTCTCCCCAGATGAATTGGTTGTGGACACGAGTCCTGCTGGTGCCCTGGCGACATTTCGCGGCAAGCCATCAGGATGTGACGAGCATGACTATCGGACGATTGCAATCCTGCGTCTCGCCGCGCCCGCAAACTATCCCAACAAGCCTGTAGCGGTGACTGTACCGATTGCGCGGGGGCTCTCGGAGCAGCAATCACAGGAGTTGTCTCGCCAGCTGACGGCAGCGGCAGCGGACTCAGCCGCAGCAGGCGAGGGCTGCCTGTATCAACTCATCTCTACGACCAAGGAATTTATTGACGTGCACTGCAGCGACGCCAGCTGCGTGGTGTGCTACTCAAACCTGTCGGATCCATCGGCGACGGTAACGCTGCCGACCTGCCTCCACAGCTTCCACGGAGACAGTTGCCTCTTCCCGTGGTGGGCCGTTCGCCTGGCCGCCTTTGCTGGCAGCCCCGCCGAGCTCGCCCGGCGGGACGCCGCGCAGGCCGTGGTGTCTGCCGCAAGCAAGCTGGCAGCACAGGCGGGCGCGGTCGCGGCTGCCTGCGAGGCTCGTTTGAAGGCTGCAGAGTCCGCGCTTTATTTCGCCCGCAACGACCTTGCGGATGCGGAGCGCCAGCGGGATGCGCTGCGCGCCACGCACAAGGCTGGCATGGCCGCGGGCGCGGCCCGCTCCGCTGCTGGGGGCAAGAAGCCGGCGAGTGGTGGCGGCAAGAAGGGTGCTGCCGAGTCTGCTTCTGGTGCTGGTGCTGGGGGTGGAGGCGGATCGGGGTTGGACGCCGTCTCGCTCGAGTCCGCGGAGGCGGCAGCCAGGGCCGCGGACGCGGCCGTGCAGGCGCTGCAGACTGAGGTGAAGGCCCTCAAGTCGGAGGCGGGCGCGGCCCGCTACAAGGCCCACGTAGCTGCTGGCAAGGCGACAGAGGCCGGCGCCGTGCCGCCACCGGCAACCGAGGGGGCAGATGGCGCCGTAGACAGCGCCGTTGGCACTATAGCGCGAGCAGGCGCCGGCGGGGGTGCGTCTGTCGGTGCGTCCGCTGTTACTGCTGCTGCCTCAAGCGCGGGCCCTCAGCTCGATGCGTCTGCGGCAGCACACGTACTTGTCTGTCCAACCTGTCGCTCGCCGCTGCTGCCCGCTGCTGGCGCTGATGTTTCGGGGGGCCGCGGCACTGCCGGCGCAAGCGCTGCGAGTTCCGCTACCACACAATCGACAGACGTGCTAGGGCGAGAGCCTGCAGCGATCGCAGCTGAGGCCCGCTGCGTGCGAGAGCGCTTTGAGCGCTGGCAAGCTTCGGCCGCATCGCCAGCGTCCGCGCCCTCCAAGCGGCCGCCCCGTGCCGGGGCCCCGAGACCCTGCACTGATGCAGGCGTCGCTGCGAACCCAGCCTGTTGGGAGAGCTGGGACCACAGCGACCCTGCGCTTGTGACGTACGTACGTGAGATGCAGAGCCGGCACGCCGCCGTGTATGAGCGGCAGGCTAAGACGGGCGGCCTTGTTGCAGAGGCCGCGCCATTGCCGCCGCCGGCCTCCTAAAGTGAAATTGAAGGTCTGACAGCCGAGTCGGCTGCATTTTTCTCGACATGTATGTACAGTAGCTGCGGATCCGGAATTCCAATTGCAATTCGCCGGCCAGCAATCTTGTCCGAATCTCGACGTCAGTCGATTTGTACCTGCATCGAATTTGATTTCGAAACGCGGCGATGGAGCCCGTACTTCGAGGCGGTATTCCTGCTCAGTCCATTGACCTGGGTCGAGCGTGACGTAGCATGCGGCATTTGTGCTTGCCAGCAGTGGTGCCGACTCTGTGGAGACATGTATGGAGGCACACGCCACGAGAACCCGTCGCTGCGTAAACAGTGTTCAAGTCATCCCCGCCCCACAGTGTTCAAGTCAGCCCCGCCCCACAGTGTTCAAGTCAGCCCCGCCCCCGCGAGCTGCAGTGGAGCGATCCGGTGCGTGAGGTGCGCCAGCCATGCAGCTCCTCGCAGCCTGCCCAGTAGACACCGCAGCTCACGCGATGCATCACGCGGGCTCTACGGCAGTGTGGGTAGGCGCGAGCGAGTGCACGGGCGCAGCTCTCAGGACGAGCCGCGACTCTCGTGGCAGCGGAGGCGAGCGCACCGCTCTCAGCCTGCGTCGCGCTGCCGTCGCCCAGAATGACTGTCCCGGCAGCAGTGGCGAGAGTGCGCCAGCGGGGCGCGCTCAGTCCGAGTCGCTGCTGTCGCCCAGAATGTCTGGCAGCTCTGTCCGTCCGCGCGTAGCAGAGGCCGCGCGCGCCGCCGCCGCGGCGGCCGCAGCTCGCTTCGATTTGACGCTGACGGCCTTGCCGCCCACTGCGCCGTCCTCGTCAAACCCGCCGCCCCCTGCGCCCTCTGCGTCATCCTCCTCCTCCCGCGTTTCGAGGTAATCGTCCTCCAGCACGGACCAGCCCGGCCGCCCGGAGCCGCCTGCACCCGCAGCGGCGCCCGCCGATGGCGCAGCCACTGGCGCCGCCTTGGCTGCTGCTGCCTTCCCCTCCGCAGCCTGCGCTGCGGTCTGACGCAGGAGCTCGAGGAAGCTGCGCCCGCCGCCGCTGGCCGCCGAGCTCCCTGCAGCGCCTGACGCAGCCGACCCGGAGGCAGCCGCGCTGGAGGGCCCGGACTCTGCGGAGACGGCCGCCTGCACCTGCGCCGCCGCGAGCGCCTTCTGGTGCTTCGTGATGGCATTGAAGAGCGCGACCACTGCAGCGCACGGAGGACGGCAGGAGGGGGACGAGGCAGCGTCACAGCGAGCGCAACGCAAACGAGGGGGGACGGGTGCTACTGCAGCAGTGCAACGTGGCAACGTCACTCCCTCGCGTCGCGGTGCGGCTATTCGGCTGAGCAGTGAGACGAAGAGGCCTCGGCCCTTCGCCGTTCACACTCACCGCCTTTCGTCGCCAGCTTCCGCAGCTTCAGCTCGTTCTCGATCGGCATCTCCTGCGGCAGCGCCAGGTGCGCGAGCCTGCTGGCCTGCCGCGCCTTCTTGGCCCGCTTCTCATCCCGCTTCTCAGCCTTTTCCTTGTTGGACAGCTTCAGCGCGGCGGTGTGGCGCTTCGCCATCACGGGGGCGGCCGCCTTGCCCTCCCCGGTGATGGTGCGGCGCATGACCTTTTGCAGGGCAGCAGCGAAGCCGCCGCCCACGTCGCCGTCCTCGCCTGCTTCCTCGTGCACCTCTGCTGTCACGTCTGGCTGCGCCTCCTCGTCATCGCCGTCACCCCCGTCGTCTCTTCTTCTGCGCTTTCCATCCTTCTGACCGGCTGCACCGCCTTCGCGTTCAAACGCTGGCCGAGGATGCCGCTTGCCGTCGAACTCATCATCCACGGCGCCAAGCCGAGGCTCTCGAACGCCTCCCTTGAACGATCCACCGCCACCCGGCCGTCCTTCACTGCGCTTTCGCTTCCCGCCTACGCCACCACGAGAGCTCATGGCAGCGGTGTTGAAAAATGAGTAGCCTTAAAGGACGCTCGTCACGCTTCTTCCTGTGCTGTGCGACGGCTCCACGACAGTTCGTGTGAGAGTCGCGCTGACTGATTTCTGCGTAACAACAGTGCTCAACACTCCTGGCAGCGGACACGTGCATCACCCATGCGCAGGCTTGATGCCTAGACTTCGAGAATTGCAGGGTGGCTCAATATCAGTAAAAATCCCTGATGGCAAGGACGGACAGGTCGGCTCCGTTTTTCGACCGTTCGCCTGTTTTCTCCACGACCGCGAGGTTACTGCGGGTGTCGGTAACATAAAACATTATCAACTTTAGTGACGCACATACGAAGAGAAGCGGGTTTGCCGCCTGGGCTCGGCTTGGCTCTCTATTTAGGCTTTCGGTTGCGAGATGGCGGGGTTCGCTGCAACTGAGCTCGTTCCGCTCACGGTGCACGAGGCGCTGGTAAGTGCAACGGCGCGAGTGAGCTTCGTATTGATTGCTAGTCCCACTGCTTGTACAACTAGGATGCAGAAAGGTTGGGAGGCGACGAATCGCTGCAAGTTCTGCGCTCCATGTTTGCTCTCGTGTTGTGTTGCAGCTGCCGGCGAGGCCTGGAGCTGACGAGATCTGGCGTTTCAATGCCCCTTCGGGCTGCGATCTCACTGCTCCTGATGCGTCCCGGCTGGTGGACGACTACTTCAATCCGCTCCGGCGCGAGTTCGACGCGTCAAGTGAGCGAATCGCGGCTCGGATGTGGGAGGCGTTCGAGCTCTCGCAGCAAAACGAGCGCGTGGCGGCGGCGTTCTTGCACAAGCATTCGGCGCATGTGGCGCTGGCTCTCGCGCACCAGGCGCGCAAACGGGCCGCGGCTGCCGCTGCAGCATCAGCATCAGCGCCGCTGGTGTCGGACGCGTCGGAGCCCAGCAGCCGCGCCTCCGGCTCCCTGGATGCGTCCTTCGTGAGCTGCATGTCCCCAGAGGGGCCAGCGGGCTCCCAGCGCCGCCCCATCCTGGCCTCTCCCCCGGTCAGCGCTGGGGTGGTGGCCTCCGCAGCCCGCACACCCGGGGACGGCGCGAGCTGCGGCGCCGTGATCCCCGGCCCGCATTCCCCAGCCCCCTGCTCCCAAACTCCGGCCCCCGGCCCGAATTCCCCTGCCCCCAGTGAGCCTGCTGGCGGCGAGGACATGGCGGCTGCGCTTGAGGAGCACGCGGCGGCGCTGGCGGCGATCGCCCCGACCAGCGGCTTTGCGGAATCGCGGATGTTGCTGCCCGTAGAGGGCCCCGCAGTGCCTGTGGAGGGCACCCCAGGGCAGGCACAGGGGCTCCCTGTGTCCGCCTCCGACGCGGCGTCCGTCTCCTCCGTCTCTCTGTCCGTCGCGGCGTCTGTGGACAGCCTCGCGGGCCTGCTCGCAGACTTTCCGGGCCTGCGGCCGATCCCTGCGAGCCCTGCACCCGCTGCGCTCACCAGGGCGGCCGCCCGGCGCGCCGCAGCAGCTGCAGCTGCCACGGCAGATGTTGCAGCTGGATCACCCACGGCAGCGGGTGCGGCCGGCAACAGCGGCGTGCTGGCCGCCTCTCCCAAGCCCCGCCCTGTGACGGGCGGCCGCTCCGCCCGCAAGCGCGGCCGCCGCAGGATCAAGGGCAAAGGTATGCGTTCAAAGGCGACTGCAGCAGCGCGCCAAGGAGAGGCCGGCGCCGACTCTGTGGCGTCCGCCACTGACGCGGACGGCGACAGCTCCGTCTGCGACGCCAGCATGATTGACGGAGACGCCAGCACGTTTGACGGAGACGCCAGCGTGTGTGGTGGCGATTCAAGCCTGCGCGACGACGCCGACGCCGCTGCGGAGGGCAGCGCCCTGGCGGCGTTGGCGTGGGAGACGGGCAGCATCGTGTCCGCCATCGAGGGCGCATGCGCCAACAGCATTGATGACGACTGCGCCGGCGCGGCTGCCGCCGCGGCCGTCGCTTACCCCGTCCCGGTCGCGGCCGCACCGGTCGCTTCAGAGCACACCCAGGCCCTGGGAGCCGTGGCCAGCCCGCGGCAGCCTCAGCGCCTGCTGGCGTCGCCACAGCGGCTGGCAACGCCTGCGACACCCACCACGGCGGCAGCGGCTGTGCCGGCAGCGGACCCCTTCTCCCCGCTGCTCGCAGAGCTACAGGCAGCGCTCACGGCGCAGCTGCAGCATGGGCAGCACGAGCGAATAGCCGCCGCCTCGCCGCGCGCGCAGCTGGCGCAATCGCCCGCGATGGCGCCCGGGCTGTCCACTGCAGGGACAGACACAGGCGCCGTCGTCCCTGCAACGCCTGCACGCACTGCCGCCGGCAGTGCGGACGCCGTCGGCTGTGTGCAGCAGCCTCTCCAGCCCTCGCAGTGGCTGCTCTCCCCTCCGCTCTCTGCAGCGCATCTGACCGCAGAGGCGCCTCCGCAGTCAGCTGACGCACCGCTGCCCGCCGGCGCAGCAGCGCCCGCACCGCTCGCGACCCCTGCGACTCCGGGCGCAGCGACTGGCGGCGCGCCCGCCGTCGAATCCGTCTCTCCGTGTGAGAACACGCCCGCCCCCGCGCCGGCCATCCGCTTCCAGCTGGCAGCGGCCTCCGCGGCCAAGAGCGCGGGCAAGGCGGGCCCGCTGTCGACCACCCCACGCCATCAGCAGCAGCAGCAGGGGGGCTTGATGGTCATGATCAAGACACCAGGCGCCAGCGGTGGCAGCCGCGCCCTGGCTGCCTCCCGCGCTGCAGATGAGCGCCAGCACCAGCAGGCGTCCCTGAAGAAGGGTGCACAGACGTCCAGTGGCCACATGTTCAGTGGACAGACGCCAGCTCGTCAGCTCGCGGCGTCGGCCATCGGTCGCAGCCCTGTGGTCGCTGCCGCAGGCGCCGTGTCTGCCTCGTCCTCCTCTGCAGCCGTTGCGGCTCGCCTGCGCTCCCCGCTCAGCCCGCTGCTGCTGCCAAAGACGTCTGCCGTGGCAGTGGCAGTGGCAGCAGCAGTCGGCCGTGCGGCATCGGCACCGGCACCGGCAGCTGGGTGTGCAGAAGCAGCAGCTTCTGTCCCTCGGACGCAGCACTCCATCGCACCCGTACCAGCGACGGCCGCCGCTGTTGCGGCTGCTGCTGCGACCGCAGGTGCAGCAGGTGCTGGTGAGGCGAAGCTGCGGCAGCGAGCGCGCGCAATGCTGCGAAAGCGCGGCGGGGCAGGCGGCGGCAGGGTAGGGCCAGCTGCAGTTGATGCGGCAGCAGCTGCGCCCCGAGAGGCTCTCGCCGCCCAAGAGGATGCGGCCCCAGGCGCTCCAGAGGAGCCGATTGGCACGGCTGACGTGACCACCGCTGCGGAAGCGGTGATGTCAGCGTCTGCCCTGGCCACACCTGCACATCCTGCTCTGGCGAATGAGGGCTCCGCCGCGGTGCTGCCTGCCGCTGTCGGCTCGCCTGCGCCTGCGGCTCGCCCCTCCACGGCCCAGCTTGCCGCTGTAGCGTCCGTCCACGCCTCCCCGTCTGCGCCTGCATCTGCCGCCCGCTCTGCGCGCAGCCAGCGCCGCGCTCCGCGGCATGTGGTTGTGATTCCAATGCTGTCGACACGACTGATACAGGCCGAGGCAGCGGCGCCGGCTGCGGCCGATCTCAATGCGCCCGCTGCGGTGGACGCACAGGCGAAGGCTGTGGCAGATGTGGAGGCAGTGCCTGCGGCCATGACTGCGGCTGCAGTGCACGGGGAGGCTCCGCAGACAGTGCAGATGCAGCAAGCGGAGCCGGAGGGGGAGAGCGGCTGCTTGCCTACGCCGGTTGCTGCGGCTGCTGCTGCTGCTGCTGACAGCGCGCCAGAGCCGTTGGCTGGCCGCGCAGCGACACCCGCGGCTCGGCTGCTGTTTGCCGTGCCTGCAGCCCCCACCGAGGCGTCTGCGTCTTCAGCGGCCGCTGTGGCGGCAGCAGCGGCCGCGCCTGCAGCTGCTCCGCTGGGGATGCCTTCAAGCCCTGTGGGTGCGGGGCAGCCAGAGGGGGCTGGCTCCAGCCCGGTCGCGCCTCTGTCTCTCTCACCCGTCCCGCGCGTGCTCCCGCGCTCCAGCGCGAAACGGCTGTCCGTCGCGCAGCGCCTGGCTCTTGACATATGCAGCCCAGTGCCCGGCATGGCGGCAGCGAACGGTGCGGCTTCGGCCGCTACAACAGCGGGCGCTCTCAGCAGCAGCTCCAGCAGCGGCGGCGGCAGCAGCGCGCGTCTGTCCGCAGCCCACAGCCCTCGCGAGTCACAGGTGACTGCTGCGTTGGAGGCTGCATCCGCCTCCCCTGCGGCCTCAGCGCTGTACAACGCAGCTGCCACCCCGCTTCCCGCACCCGCTATGGTCGCCTCCCCGCTCGTGGCTGCCGTCACCAGCGCGACCACAGCTGCCCTCGTCGCGGCGGCGGGTGGTCGCATGACGCTCGGACTGGCAGAGGCCGTCGCGGCCGTTGCGGCGGCAGCCGCGACGTCTGCGGCCGCCTCTGCAGCAGGCCTGGAGATGGGTGCCCTGCAGCTGCTGCGAGGCCTCAATGTGGCCTCCACACGCAGCCCCGTTGCCGCTGTGGCTGCGCCCGCTGCTGTGGCTGCGCCCGCTGCAGGCTATGCTGCTGCTGGTGCTGCCGCTGCCTCAACTGTAGCTGCCGCCCGCAAGCTGGCTGTGCGAGTCAAGGCAGGGCCCAGCGCAGCAGCAGCAGCCCCTCGGGCAGCAGCACAGCTTCCCTCAGAGCGGGAAGGCGGTGGCAGTACTGCAGCGGCGGTGGAAGGGGCGGTGGCCCGCCCCGCCAAGCTGCTGCGCGTGCAACAGGCAGGCTCGCACACTCACACCACGGCTGCTGCCGGCTTCCGCAAGGCGAGGCCGGCAGCTGTCGCAGGGCCCTTGACCGCCGCTGAGGCAGCAGCAGCACTGCCGAGCGATGTCAACACGAGCGTGGTCTCAGCGGCCAGCTCTGCACCCTATGTCCCTGCCTCACGCGGCAGCGCCTACAGTGCTGCATCGACGTATGCGCGCACACACCGCGCGCCCAGCGCCAGCAGGCCTACGAGCGGCGCTGCAAGAGTCCCGACGTCTGCCGCAGCGTCTGCGGCAGCGGAGGCTGCGTCGAGCGCTGCCTCTGCAGCGCCCGCCGCTGCTGCCAACGTCACTCCAAACCGCCCGGCTGCGGAGGACAGGCGGGCTGTGCGCCCAGCAGGCGCGGCGGCGGGACGCGCGCCCTCTGTGCCCAGGGGCGCGGCGCCTGCGTCAGCTGCCCCTGTTGCTGCCGTGAACGGCGGTCAGGGCATCGCTGCACGCACCAGCAGCCGCAGCAGGCCGGCGCAGGCGTCGCTGGCTGCAGGCTCTGCAAGCCGCAGCGCGGCGGTGGAGCTGCCTGCTGGAGAGGGGTCGGCAGACGCGTCACAGCAGCCTGCGGAGCCAGCGGCGGCAGCAGGCAGCACCGCCTCCCGCGCCACTTCTCGCGCGGCGCGCGTCCCCCTTCCCCTGCCCCTCTCTCGACCCGCTGCAGCCCCGGCAGCCCGTGGCGCCAGCGTTGACAGCGTGCGCAGCAGGGGCAGAGACACGCTCAAGACGGCGGCACCCGCTGTCGCTGGCAGCGGCGCCACCGGAATAGCTGGCAAGCGTGTTGCCCGCACTACGGCGGCCATGGAGACGCCAGTGTCTGCGACCCCCTTGCCTCCGGCTGCTGCACCTCTGACTGCAGCAGTCGAGGCGAGCGCGCCCGCCGCCGGCGGCCCCATCGATGCAGCTGCAGCTGCCCAGGGCGCCTCAGACGCGGCGCCGGGCCCCGCAGCGGCCAGCAAGGCAGGCCTCGCTGCGAGGCCCAAGTTCCTCCGTCTTGCTCACGCCCGCGCGTCCGCCGCCCCCGCGGCGAAGGCAGCCACCCAGCAGGTCAGCGCAGCTGAATCACCGCGTGCTGCTGCAGCAGCAGGCAGCAGCAGCAGCCCGACAGTGGCGGCCGACCACTCCAGTTCCGCGCTCACAGGGGCGGCAGTTGTCGCAGCTGCTGTGCCCGCGCCTGCCCGCGGGCGGAGAGCATCCACGCAATTCGGCCCGGCGCAGCCCGGTACGTGCGCGGGGCACGCTGCAGCCCCGTCTGCTTCTGCCGCCTCTGCTGCACCCGCTGCACACGCCGCAGTGTCCGCGGCGGCATCGCAGCAGCAGCACCATTCGCACCACCACCAGCACAGCGCCTCTGCGCCGGGGCCTGCAGCCGGGTACCACAGCCTCGCTGAGCTGGTCAGCCGCTTCGCGACAGGCGGCGTGCTGCGTGCCTCCTCCGCCGCGCTCGCAGCAGCTGGCCCCGTCTACGGGCCTGCGCTGCCCGCAGCGCTGCATGCACACGCACCGAGCCATGGGGCAGGCAGCGGCGCAGCGAGCGGCGGCGACGAGTTGAACGCTTCATCCTCCTCCTCCTCGTCATCCTCTGCCGCCTCGTCCGTCCATGGCGAGGGCGGCGCCTCCGCAGCTACGGCACGTGCTAATGACGGCTCCGGAGGCTCGGATACGCAGCCTAACGCCGGTCACTCCGCAGGCGCGCCTCACGTCACAGTACCGCGCCCGTTTACGCTGCACACGGCAGAGCGTGCCGCCGTGTGGCATCACCTGCACAGCGCTGCCCCGCCTGCGCTGCCAGCCGGCCCTGTCGCTGCTGTCCTCGCGGCCGCACCTGCCGCCACTCACGCGGAGGCCAGCACCGCTAGCGCCATT
>Ga0208629_101101_pt1 | contig 11473 bp, 9 predicted proteins | sample LakWasMet19_HOW5_2_FD_183865 | JGI IMG/M metagenome (GOLD analysis project Ga0208629, IMG submission 183865) | Freshwater sediment methanotrophic microbial communities from Lake Washington under simulated oxygen tension - Sediment Metagenome... | ecosystem: Environmental > Aquatic > Freshwater >...
CATAGACACTAGCTCCAGCTGCTCTCGGTTTATGCTGGGCGAACCCGCGCGGTCAGTGGTCCTACTTGCTGCTGCTTCCTTGTGGCGAGTCGGGCCGTGGTTGTCCGCAGCGGAGAAGATTGAGTCGCCGGCTGCAGGGGCTGGCAGCATGCCGGCGCCGACTCCGGAGCAAGTGCGCATCCTTGGACTGCGCATCGCTGAGCTGGATGCCGAGATCGCCACAGATCGCCGGGACATTGTGCACTGGTACCGTGAAACCTTTGATGGTGCGGATGCGAAATCCGAGGAGGAGATCCGCGGCATGTTTGAGCAGGCAGAGCACAAGGGTGCGATTGACATCCCGCTGAAGCGCGCCAAGGCTTACATCGAGGCATTCGGCAAGAAGAGCGCCCAGCGCAGGGCACTGACGGAGGCTCTTGCTGCGGAGACGGTGGCCGCGGCGGAAGCGGCGTCAACGCGTTCTGCGTGCGAATTGCGCGCGCTGGTGCCAGGCTACGAGCCCCTGAACCCTGCCGCCCGCGCGCTGGTCACGGGCGCGGTGACGGACAAGGCGCTCTCCGTGCTGCTCGATGACACGGCCAACCTGAGGGTGCTGGGGGAGGCGGGCGCACGCGTGATTGCGGTTGTGCGCGAGGGCGAGAAACGAGCTGCCGAGCGGCTGGAGGAGAGTGAGGCGCGCGCTGCGGAGCACACAGCTGCCACTGTACGCGACAGTGAAGCTCGCACAGCGGCCATTATCCGCGAGATGGAGCATCGCACTCTGACGCGCACGGCAGCTCTTTTACGAGAGAGCGAAGCGCGAATAGCAGCCCTCATCACCGCGAGCGAGGAGCGTATGCTGAAGCATGTTGCCGAGGGCGAGGGGCGCACCGCAGCTGCGCTGAAGGCTGCACTCGGGGGCTCGTGCAAGGCACTACTGGAGTCGCCCTATGTTGCTCGGTTGACGGGAGTGTCCGCCAACACGCTCTGCAAAAAGCATGGTGCAATTGAGCTGAAGCTGGCAGGGTTCACCGCAGCAGAACTGCTGGCAGCCGGCGTTGATAGCGACGAGCTTAAGGCAGCTGGCTTCTTCACAGGAGCTATGATCGAGGAGGCTGGCCGATATAGCGACCCATCTCGAGCGAATGCACGCAAATTCTCGCATGCCACCCCCGCTGAGCTGAAGGCAGCCGGCTTTACTGCACGGCAGCTGCGGGATTTTGGATTCAGCACTGTTGTAGAGCTCAAGGCTGCAGGGTTTTCGGGTGCTGAGTGTAGGGGAGCCGGCTTTGCCGCCTGGGAGCTATCGAATGGGGGATTCAACACATATGCCGCCCTGCGGGCTGCCGGTGTGACCGCCGAGCAGCTGAGGCGCGAGAAGTTCAAGGTCGACCCTGGGTTGCTCAGGAAAACGGGGTACACAGCAGCTGATGTGATGGCGGCCCGCTTTACCGCGGGCGAGCTGAAGGCAGGCGGGTTTTCAGCGACGCAGATGAAGGCGGCGGGTTGCAGCGTAGCTGTGCTGAAGGCGGCGGGTTATGAATTGGATGCGCTTGCTGCAGTCGGGGTGGGCTGTACTTGCCACCGCACTGGAATCTGCCTTCCTGGCTGGGGCGCAAACGCGTTTGAGTGGAAGCGCTAGAGGTCGGCGGTCGCCATCTGCTAAGGATGTGTGGAAGCGCTAGAGGTCGGCGGTCGCCATCTGCTAAGGTTGCGTGGAAGAGTGCTCTCGCCCTTCGGGCGTGATGTGCATGGCCAAGGCATTACAGCCAGGTACCACAGTCGGGTCGCAGCGGGAGGCTTCAATTGCTGTGTCACTTGAAAACTTGAACACACGGCGTCCCAGCTCGATGAGTGTCACGAGCCAGTTGCACCCAACAACTGCAGTACCACCACCGCGGTTTCGGGACGCTGGGCTTTGCAGCTGCTGGATTTTACGCTGTATTCTAGCACGCCATCAATATCTCTCTCAGAGGCTCCAAGTCGACGTGAGCCACTTGGCCGCCCAACGAATCGAGATGGCATGTCCCGACTCCAGTGGGCTGTCTTCGTTACAGTCGTCTGTGCCCCTTGAGGTGCGGGTGGCAACAATAGTAGCCTGGCCCGCGGGATTTGGGTGTTTTCCCGTCGATGCTGGGTGTGGCCAGCGGTAGAATAATCAACGCAGTCCCCAGTACCTCGGCTATGGCTGACCCCGATGTCGATGCGTGCAAGCGCAGGGTCGATCAACCAGTGTGTGTTTTACGCCTCAAGGCATGCAGGTCTAGGGGGTTTGCTGCGTTCGAGAGACTTAGGCGCTTTCGCGTCGCGTTTGACGTCCATTGGGATTACAGCGACGCGGCGTTGAGTGTCGCTGTCGAAGGGGAGCACAAGTGGCAAGCTATACACGTGACAAGACACAACTGTGTGGAGCGGTTCCTGGCCTCGAGTCGGGAATTTTGGAAGGTAGGTATAGAACTACGGCGCGGTCGAAGGCCGCATACATCAGCAAGAACAACCCAGCTGCGCTCGCCCACGAAGGTTGCCACCAGGCCACCCCACAACGCGGTGCCTTGCACAGCGCAGCAGGCAGACTTCAGAGCAATTTTCCTGGCACACTGGAGTCTATACAGTCAGATCCAAGACCGAGAGTAGCTGACGACCCCGTCAGTGTCGGGCAGAGCTGCAATGCAAGACACATCCACACGTTATGCGTGCGCTGCCAGGAGGGCAGTTGCAGCACGGTAACCTGCGAACTCCGGCTTCAGCAGTGCCTCAGCTTTGCCTGCGGCGGCGGCGGCAGCGGCCTTGCCAGCGCCCTCGGCCTGCTAGATCTGCTTGCTGTTGCCCAGCTGGTCCGCGAACCAGGTGCGGCGGATGCGGGCTGCGTAGGCCACTAGGGTCGGATACTCGCACACGATGTCCTGTAGCAATTGGATTGACGCATACGTAGGGAAGACAGTCATGCATGAAAGAATCGCATGCTCTGCAGGGCTAGCGTGACTTTGAAGCTCACGCCAGGACACAGTGCATAGTTGACCCCTCCCGTTGTGCTGCCAAACGGCCACATGAATAGCGAGCGATGCTGGCATCCAAGCCGCTGCGCCCATGCTCCACTCATGTCCCTCAATGGTGGTGCCACAGCAAGCGACTGCGGGTAGTGAACCCGCCACGCCTTCCCAAGCCACACATCCAAGCAAATCGCAGCAATCCACGTGGGGCGGTCGGTGTGCGCCGCGGCCTCCAGGAAGCCGAAGAGGCTGCAGTCCGCGTCGCAGGGGCGGTCGCCTGCACAGTGGTGAGGGCGCCAACAACAGAGTTCATGTTGATACGAAGAAGGTTACAGGTTACAGAAGGGGCAGTGCGGGCCAACAGCTCCGCCAAAGGCCCAAACCGCGAGACAGCGGCAACGGATCAGGCACAAAAAATGATAAGAACAGCATTTTTCGAACACAGCCCATCTGTCGAAGCATGTCCTGACGCACCGTTGATGTAGGTCTGGCTGCCGAGCGTGGTCGCCAGCGCTTGCAGGTCTCGCCGCAGGAAGCGGTTGATGTCAGCCTCGCTGTGGCGGCCCAGGCCCTGCCCGTGCATGGAGGTAGCGGCGCCGGAGCGGAAGATGGTTGCGAGGGGGCGGCGGATAAGGCGGGGAATGTCGCTGAGAACGCGGTTCACGGTGAAGTCCCAGTTGGACTTGTTGCCCTGGACTTAAAGTAGGGTGATGAAGTGCATTCGGATCTCAGAGAGATGAGACCGCAGCGTCATCACAGGGACACTGGGTACCAAGTAGAAGGTCAATATTTTGCCGTGACGTGCAGAACCGCGTCAATTCGCAGCTGCTGCGAGCATGCAGCCAGCACGCGGCATCTGAGTATTGCGAAAGCTTCCCGAAACTCACCTCATCCTTCACCCAGTTGTAGTAGACCAGGCCCCAGTACAGGTGTTCGTCCACCGTTACGCGAACCAGCGTGCTGCAGCCGGGCGGAAGGCGCTCATCAGCCTTGCATGCATCCGTCCAAGCCGCTTATCGTAGGGTCCAAGTCTCACAGTGCCAACAGCCGTCGCAATCTATGACGAACGCACCTGCGTGCCAGCTGCTCGGGCGTCATTGCGGGGAAGGCAAGGTAGCCGGAGGTTGGGCGGGCGCCAGCGCCACCCGCCGCCCCCTCCTCGTGCGCCAGATACGTATTCGTAAGGTAGTTCATAATCAGCTCGCTGTCTGCCACCGTGTTGCCACCATGCGTCATGTAGGGCGCTTTGCCCTTCGGGGCCTTGCGCGGGTTTGCGGGCCGCACCACATGGGGGATGCCCGCCATGCGCGCAAGGGCCACACTACACACGCCGAAGGGGCCGTTGCTCACCACCGCCGGCGCGGTGCACCCACCAGCCTCGCGCGAGGTAACGCCTCCATTGCCGTGAGCCACACCGCCTCGCACGGCAGGTACCCAGCGACACTCCACACGGGTTCCCAGGCGTAAGCGCAGCGGCGCAGCGCTAGATGTAGCTCGAGCGCTTCACCCAGTCCCCCAACTAAGGTCACAGCTCAGCTTGCCACCCTATGCCACCCGAAGCCGCAGCCCTCTGCCACGCAGCATCGGCTGTGCGCCTTCACTGCGGCAGTGTCGAGCCGCGAGGGAGTTGCTTGCGCAGCCGTCAGCCAGAGCCGGAGGGCAGTCGAGCCGCTGGTGCCCCACGTTGGCTCTTCCGTGAATCCCTGCTGTATCAACCTGTCGTGAGCGCTGGGCACGCCGATGCCTTTGAGGGAGTTTAACTGACGTGTTTCTGCGGCCAGCAATCCGGCCGACGCTGCAAACAGCTTGATGATTGCTTGGAACGGCGGCCATCAAACACGGACTGGAATTAGATCGGCGCTATTTGCCTCCACCACACCTGTCGAACTGTCGGCGCGCTCAGCAGCGCAAGGTTGTAGTCCAGGGGTGCAATAGCACCGTGCGCGCGCGCATGGCCCCGGGGACTGCTGCAGTCTGACCGAGCAAACAAGCCGACGGCGCGAATGCCAGGCGGGCATGCGAAGACAAGTACAATCGGTGAGCACTTGCACGCAGTCTCGCCTCTCACAACTCGAGCAACACGAGAACGGCGGAGGCTTCTGGCGCAGCAATCTGTGGGAAGAACGCTCAGGCTTACAGGCAGCTCCCTCGGTATCATCGTATGCTGCATTCACGGCCGCGTGGCAGCGATCTGGGGTTATCGGACTGACCGTCTGCATGTTTTGATCAGCGTCAGCCGCGCCGGGCAACGATGGTCACGGCGTTGATCGATCAACGGCTGAGACAAGGCACCGTCTTGTGCAGGCGGAGAGCTCCCTCGACGAACTCCACTCGTGTCTAACTTTTCATAACTGAGATGGCAGCGGCCAAGATCGCATCGCCGATTGCGGGGGCCGGCAGCATTCCGGCGCCGACTCCCGAGCAGGTGCGCGTCCTGGGTCTGCGCATCGCCGAGCTGGACGCCGAGATTGCCGCAGATCGCCGGGACATTGTGCACTGGTACCGTGAAACCTTCGATGGCGCGGATGCGAAATCCGAGGAGGAGATCCGCGGCATGTTTGAGCAGGCGGAGCACAAGGGTGCGACTGACATCCCGCTGAAGCGCGCCAAAGCGTACATCGAGGCATTTGGCAAGAAGAGCGCCCAGCGCAGGGCACTGACGGAGGCCCTTGCCGCGGAGACGGTGGCCGCGACGGACGCTGCTTCCGCCCGTGCGGCGTGCGAGCTGCGCGCGCTGGTGCCGGGCTATGAGCCCCTGAACCCTGCCGCACGCGCGCTGGTGACAGGCGCGGTGACGGACAAGGCGCTCTCTGTGCTGCTTGACGACACGGCCAATCTACGAGTGCTGGGGGAGGTGGGCGCACGCGTGATGGCGGTGGTGCGTGACAGCGAGGAGCGGGCTGCAGAGCGCACGGCAACGCTTATCCGTGAGAGCGAGGAGCGCGCTGCGAGGAGGCTTGCAGAGAGTGAGGAACGATCTGCCAAGCGGCTGGCAGACAGTGAGGCACGTATGCTGAAGCACCTTGCGGAAAGCGAGTCCCGCGCTGCAGTGCGTACTGCCGCCCATATCCGCGAGAGCGAGGAGCGCATGTTGACGCAGCTCGCGGCGAACCAAGCGCACGCGGCTGCTCTCATTCGAGACAGCGAATCCCGCGCTGCCGCCCTGCTGGAGGCGTCGCTGGGCGGACCCTTCGCGGCATTGATGGGCTCCGCCTTTGTCGCTCGCATGACCGGGGTGCCGGCTGCTACACTGCACCGCAGGTATAGCGCCTACGACATGAAGGTGGCGGGCTTCAGCGCCGCTCAGATGAGAGCAGCGGGGCTCACCGCAGCAGAAGTGAAGGCGGTTGGGCCTTCCGCCGCTGAAGCGCTGAAGGCCGCGGGCTTCACCGCAACAGAGCTGAAGGCAGCGGGCTTCACCGCAGCAGAGGTGAGGGCTGCGGGACCTACTGCAGCGGAGCTGCGTTGCAAGGCCGAAGATGAGGAGAAGATGGACAAACCGCCGGAGTGCAAGCAGCAGTAAGCGCGCGGGACGCACCCGGTTCGAGCGCAGCGGGCAGCATGGCAACACGTTGCTGTATCAATATGGGAAAGAGAGCACTGTCTACTGCAGCCGGAGAGTCTCCCTCGACGAACTCCCCTCGTGCCTGCCGCCTGTCAGTCCAGGATGGCAGCGGCCAAGATCAACTCGAAGTCGCCGCTTGCAGAGGCTGGCAGCATTCCGGCGCCGACTCCTGAGCAAGTGCGCGTCCTCGGGCTGCGCATCGTCGAGCTGGATGCCGAGATTGGAGCGGACCGTCGCGACATCATGCACTGGTACCGTGAAAACGTCGACGGCGCGGATGCGAAATCCGAGGAGGAGATCCGCGGTATGTTCGAGCAGGCGGAGCACAAGGGCGCGATTGACATTCCGCTGAAGCGCGCCAAGGCTTACATCGAGGCATTCGGCAAGAAGAGCGCCCAGCGCAGGGCTCTTACAGAGGCTCTCGCGACGGAGACCATTGCCTTGTGACGGAGGCTGCTTCCGCCCGTGCGGCGTGCGAGCTGCGCGCGCTGGTGCCGGGTTATGAGCCCCTGAACCCTGCCGCACGATCGCTAGTGACGGGCGCGGTCACGGACAAGGCGCTCTCTGTGCTGCTTGACGACACGGCCAATCTACGAGTGCTGGGGGAGGTGGGCGCACGCGTGATGGCGGTGGTTCGCGAGAGCGAGGAGCGCGCTGCGAGAAGGCTTGCAGAGAGTGAGGCGCGCGCTGCGGAGCGGCTGGCGGAGAGCGAGGAGCAAGCTGCGAAGAGGCTTGCGGAAAGCCAAGCGCGCACTGCTGCTCGCATTCCCGAGAGCGAGGAGCGCATGCTGAAGCAGCTAGCGGCGAGCCACGCTCTCATAAGAGACACTGAGTCTCGCACTGCTGCCCTGCTGGAGGCGACGCTGGGAGGGCCCTTCGCTGCGCTGATGGGTTCTGCTCTCGTCGCTCGCATGACAGGGGTGCCCGCTGCTACACCGCACCGCAAGTTCAGCGCCTACAATATGAAGCTGGCGGGCTTTCGCGCTGCAGAGGTCAAGGCAGCGGGTTTTGACACCGCAGCGGAAGCGAAGGCAGCGGGCTTCACCGCAGCAGAACTGAGGGCAGCTGGCTTCACCGCAGCGGAATTGAAGGCAGCGGGCTTCGCCGCAATGGAGCTGAAGTCAGCGGGCTTTGTCGCAGCGGAGCTGAAGGCAGCGGGCTTCACCGCAGCTGAGCTGAAAGCAGTGGGCTTTGCAACCGCAGATGAGCTGAAGGCAGCGGGTTTCACTGCGCCGGAGGCGAAGGCAGTGGGCTTTGCAACCGCAGCGGAGCTGAAGGCAGCGGGTTTCACTGCGCCGGAGGCGAAGGCAGCGGGCATTGGTGGTGTCGAGCTGCGCGACGCGGGAGCGCACTGCGCTTGCCAGTCTCCTGGCTGGTGCACATCCCATTTCCACGCGAGTGCGCTGATGTGGTGACCGTGCCATCGCGCTCGGGTGGTGACCACCACACCATCCCGCCGGGAGGTCTGCATGACTCCCGCGAGTACGGTACCGCTGCCGTGGCTTCGGCGCCTGTGCCCCTCCGTGGGAGGCGCGCCGGCTTGCAGAAGCTTCAAACACGCCCTAGAGGCCAGTTTTTTGGTAAAGCAACAAAGTTCCTGAAAGAGTGGGGCTGTCGAGCTCCCTTATTGGTGGTAATGCCGTTGCACGCTGTTGAACTGCGACAATCGACTGAAGCTGAACGTCGTCGCCAACTCGGTCGTCACGGCGAGGTGGGTCCAGCGCCGGGCCGTCATCCCTTGCGAGTGGATTATGGGGACTCAACCAGGCCTACCAGATCTAGTCGATCGATATCGAGCCGGAGGATCACGGAGCCATGTCCGATGAGTCGCGCCAGGAATTGCAGCACACATCCGATACCAACAAAGAATCAAGGCTGATCCTGTGCCTCGCTTGTTGTTTGTGAGTGCTTGCGCAGCTCCCAGGCTGTCATCTACCGAAGAGACTCAGATGCGTCTGAATCTTTGTCAGAGTGAAATCGCTCGAGCGCTCAGCAAGCTGGACTGGCGCTCTTCACCGCGCACGCGTCGCCACAGCCGCGAACAGTCTTGCAAGTGGCGCATGTGATTTCCCCATCATCGTCAGCTTTTCGCACCGAGTCCTGCAGCATGTCGAGCGGCGGCCGAGGTGCTCGGGCAGCCTTCACCCCTGCGAAGCCGAGGCAAAGTACTCCTGGAGACCGCGCCACAGGCATTTCTGTTTCGAGTGCCGTTGCGGATGCCGCGGCCGGGATGCGCGCGGTTGCGACAGCGTTGGCAGGGACGTCGCCACGTGGTGGGATTTCGGTCACTGGGCCGTCGCCCGCAACTGGCCTGGCGTCTGGCGCTGGTAAGGGGGCGCCAACCCGACCTACGTTTGCTGCAATGGCTGCCAAACATGCGGTTGCTGCGGCGGCAGGTTCCCGGGTCCCCTCCGTCGCAAGCCTTGAACGGGTGCAAGCAGCAGGCAGGTCAACCGGCGAGGCCTCCGCTCGCGGATCCGGCGCAGACGGGCTTGCCGGCTCTGGACCTCAGTCGCGTGCTAAGCCTCGAGGGCGGGGCGCCCATCAGGACGCTGGCGCCGCTGGGGGTGCGGCAGCCACAGACGTGCCGTCCCGCAGCGGTGCTTTTGCGTATGCCGACGGCACCGCCTCCGTCGTCGCGGCTGCAGAAGTCCCAGAGCGTACAGCTGCCGCAGCGGGATCGGCACCCGGCCTTATTGTCACTGCTGGCGGCGCTGGGTCCCCCATGGAGGGCGTGTCGAATGCGGTGTGCGCCGACCCCGTCGCAGCTGAGGCGCACGCAGAGGCTGCCGAGGACAGCGTGCGCGGCGCAGGGGAGCCACCCGTACCCTCGCACGCGACGCCGCCGGAGACCGGGACAGCACCCGCGGCGCCTTCTGGCGGGGACTGTACCGCGGACACTAGAGGCGTGCCGCTGCAGCAGCCGGAGCAGTGGGCGGCGCAGCCTCAGGCGCTTGGAGCGCCCCTGTCGGCGGCGTGGATACCCGCACCGCTGATTCCTGTCCCCGCCGTTTTGCCCTCTTACCCAGAGCTCACCATGAAGCTTCTCAACTGCCAGGCGCAGCTGCTGCAAGCCAATCGCGCATGGCAGCAGTCGCAAGCCAGCCTCGAGGGTGAGGCGAGCAAGCTGCGGGACTGCGCCGCGCAGCTGCAGGAGGCTCGCAAACGGGGTTGGGAGCTGGAGCAGCACCTGCGGCAGCAGCATGCGGCCGCCGAGTCTATCCCAGCTGAGCTGGCGGCTCGCACTGCTGAGCTGGCGCAGGCGCGGCTGCTGCAACAGCAGCAGGAGGCGGAGCTGCTGGCGCTGCGCAACATCATCACAACGAACGCAATGTCCGCCAGCGCCTCCGCGGCCCGCATCGGCGAGCTGGCGGACGGGGCGGTAAAAAGGCTAAAGGGCTGGCTCGCTGCCACCCACGAGCCATTCTCCTGCAGTGCTGGTCCCGGCGGCGCACGCGGCGGGGGCAGCGGGGCGATGGTCCTATCCGTGGTGGACGCGGTCGTGCTGGAGCAGCTGGAGAACTGCGGGGTGGACATTGCGTGTCTCCGCACTGCTGCCCAGGAGGCCGCAGACTCCGCTGACGTCGGCGCTGGGGCTGCCGCGCAGGCAGTGCGCCGTGTGATCGCTGCGTGGCTGGCCGTGCTGCTGGCAGCGCGCAGCCCTCACGCTCGCAAGCGTATGCGGCCTGACAGACGTGGCGGCTGCTCTGCTGGTGCAGGCGGACCCGGTGGGCGCTGCGGCGGCGGTAATTCCGCCCGCCCTGCTGAACTGCCCTCCGGGCGACGCGTGGGGCGCTAGGTCCAGTGTTGGGGAAGCGCTGACAGAGAGCGCAGAGTGGAGTGAAGGCTCGTGCACGGCCACAAGCAAGCCGGAGGCAGGCGAGGCGACGGAGGAGAACGCAGCAGTGGCCGAGGCGAGCGAGAACGCTCAGGGCAGCGAGGAGACCGCAAAGGAGAGCCAGACGTCTGAGAGCAGCGACGCAGTTCAGGGGAGCGAGGTGGCTCGGGAAAGCGAAACGGCCGAGTGCAGCGAAACCGCAGCTGAGGCGGGGTGTGGCCAGGCTGCGGGTGAGCGCAAGGCCGAAGCCGCCGCGGCTGCCGTTGCGCCGATGGGTGGTGTCAGCCCGTTGTCGCGGGCTGCGATGGAGGCCATGGAGGCGCTGGAAGCCAGCCCCGCCTTCCACCTCATGCTGCGCGGCGGCCTGCACTCCACCGTGCTGCCGCGACAACTGCCCAAGAGCCGCGGCGCTGCTGCGCCGTCCGGTGCTTACGGCGGCAGCCCCTTTGATGAAGCTGCCGACCGCCTTCTGGCTGCAGCGCCCCAAGTGCTTGCGCGCATCGTGGAGCTGGCGGTGGTGACACAGCAGCTGAACAGCGGGCCAGCGCAGGCTGGAGAGGACGCCCCTGCGGCGATCCCCGCAGAGCTTCCGGAGGGCGCAGCAGAGGCTACCCCACTGTCAGCAAGCGAGGCTGCTGGCGGCGCCACCGGAGATATTCCTGATGTGGCTGCTGGAGAGGTAGCAGCGATTCCTGCGCCGGCTGTTGCTATTGCCGCCGGTGAAAGCCCTGTATGGCAGGATGATAGCTTCCGCAACGGGCTGCGGTCGGTCCTGCTGTCTGTGCTTGAAGTGGCCTTCTGCGCGGCCATGGAGCACCGTGAGCGCATCGCTGTTGAGCTCTTCTGCCCGGGTGTGCTGCCGGCCGGCCTGGTGTCTGTTGGCGCTGATGGAGCCGCGAGCGGCGGGGCGGACACGGATGGTCCATTGTCGGCGCTGTCAGTGGCCTGCGCGGCATTGAGCGGGCAACCGAGCCTCGCCGAGCGGAGCCAGGCTGCCACGCTCGAGGTGGCGCGGGCGCTGCTGGCGCCCCAGACGGCAGCGGCTCTGCCTGCCGATACCCTCGACAGCTGGTCCGCCTCCTGGCACGCGCCTGAGCGGCT
>Ga0208629_101104_pt1 | contig 11459 bp, 3 predicted proteins | sample LakWasMet19_HOW5_2_FD_183865 | JGI IMG/M metagenome (GOLD analysis project Ga0208629, IMG submission 183865) | Freshwater sediment methanotrophic microbial communities from Lake Washington under simulated oxygen tension - Sediment Metagenome... | ecosystem: Environmental > Aquatic > Freshwater >...
CCTCGCTTCGGCTGTCGGTCCCATCAACGCCCTCGCCCTCGCCTGGGTGCGGGCTGAGGCTCGCCTGATTACCCTGGGCCTGGATGCCCTCTCAGCCGTGCTGCAGCTGCAGAAGCTGCCCGGGCCAACGGGGGCGGGGTTCGGAGGGGCGGGCTCGCAGTCGCAGGCGCAGCAGCCTCGCCGCGCCATCGTGAGTCTGAACCACAGCGGGGTGGTGCTGCCTGGCGGGCCCCTCGCATCGCTGCCCAGCAGCGTTCTGCTGACGGCAGGCCCCGCATGGACCGCTGGGAGCGGCGCTGGCGCTGCGCTGGCTGCAGGCGCGAGCATGGGCGCTGTCGCCATGTCAGCAAACGAGTTCAGACGCCTGTTCCTGCGTGCCGGGGTGCTGGGGCCTGTCGTCGCTGCCTTCAACGCTGCCTTCCTCTACGTGTGCAGCCAAGTGACCGCCCTGCTGAGCAGCAGCAACAGCAGCGGGGCGGGCGGAGACGGGGAGGGGGAAGGGGACAGTGAAAGCGTGGGCAGCGTGGGATCCCCTGTGCAGGCACTGACCAGCCCCTCTGGGCTTGGCTCTCAGTTCCTGCTGCCCGCGGGACCCGCCTCCAAGGCCTCGCCTGCCGCCTCCTCATCAGGCCCACCCGCGGCCCCTGCGGCCTTGCAGACGGGGGCCTCAGGCAGCGGCGCATCCGCTGCCACGCGCTCTGCAGCCGCCACAGGCAGCGCCTCCCTGAGCCACAGCCACAGCTACCACCCCTCGCCCCTCTACGGCTACACGCACGTGAGGGCGGGCACAAGCATCGCGACCCGCCTGCGTGCAGCCCCCTCCTTCTCCTTCCCCAGCACCGCAGGCAGCGCCACTGCCAGCGGTGGGGGCGGCGGCGCGGACGGCAAGACATCGACCCTGTCCGCGGATCGGCTGACGGGAACCCACTCGGGGGCGATCGGGGTGTCTAGTGTCGGCACCGGCAGTGCGTCTGCGAGCAGCAGGGCTGCCGCAGCTTCTGGCGGCGCAAGCACCCGCTCTGCTTTCGAATCCGCCTTCCCTCCCTCCGCCGCCTCAGCGGCTGCGGGCTCCAAAGCCATGCTGCCGAGCCTGCGGGACAGCGGCGCTACGGAGGGCTCGGACAGCGACACAGACACGGGCAGCGACAGCGACTCTGAGCGTGTGACCGCTGCCTTCAAGCGGGTGCAGATTGGTGCGGGGGCGGCTGGCGTGAGCGGGGCTGCGTCCGCCTCCTCTTCCTCCTCATCCTCCTCCTCAGCGGCCGCTGGGCCCAGCCAGGACGGACACGCGCCTGCGAGGGGCAGCTGGACCTCTGGAGGGTTCGCTACGGGGCCGTCAGGGCCCCAGCGCGGCACGGGGCCGGTGCGGCGTGCCGCCACTGCCGCCCCTCCTCTCCCCAGTTCTGGGGCTGCAGCTGGCGGCTCGCCTGCGCCCGCCTCTGGCAGCTCAGCTAGCCTGAGTGTGAAGCAGGGAGCGGCCGCAGCAGCAGCGCCGGACGCTGGTCGTGCTCACGCGCGATCGCCCGAGGAGTCGGCAGAGGCAGGCAGCCGCAGGATGGACCGATCCCTGTCTCTCGCTTCCCCTCCAGGCGGCCCCTCAGGGCTGGGCAGCAGTGCCACGGGCGGAGGGCCGGCTAGCGATGACCTGTCGGGTCTGCAGCTGCCCCCAGTGGTGGTCGATGCCCTGGTAAACCTGCAGCGGATGGTGACGCTGCTGTTGTTCCTGGCAGAGGGAGACGGGGCGATCAAGGCGACGGTAGGGGGCAGTCGAGAGGTGATTGCCTGCCTGCTGCGGACGGTGCGGCCTGCGCCTTACAGCCTGCTGCACCACGCTGCCTTCGCCCCCATCGTGCTGAAGGCCCTGAAGGCCCTCAAGCTGCTGAGCTCCGACCCCGTCACCGTAGAGGTGCTGGACGCATGTGGAGCCTTGGGCACCCTCGTGCCGTTCCTCGTCCGGGAGTCCCTGCCGCAGGCCGCCCCAGGGGCGGTGCCGATGCTTGGCGCTGCACCCAGCAGTGGCGGCGGCGGGTTGGCCGGCGCAGTGCGACCGACTCTGGCGGCGACAGCCGGCCCCGCTGCCGCCGCCTCCTCCTCCGCTACAGTCGTGATGGTCAAGACCCCGCTGGCCTCCGCCTCCTCCTCCCGCGGCCCTGTGGGCCTGGCAGCCGCAGCAGCCCGCGGCGGCCACATCGTCCCCGGCGCCGCTGCCGCTGCCCCGGCGAGCAGCGGGCTGCGTGGCGGCGCCAGCGAGGGCGGGGTCGGTGGCGGCAGCCCGCTTCGCAGCAAGGAGGTTGCAGTCTTCATCCTCCACATTGTCTTTAACATGTGCCGCGTTAACGCGAAGCGCCAGGCCGCAGCCGCAGCCGCTGGCGTCATCCCCGTCCTTACCGCGGTGCTGCAGAGCCGGTCCAACCCGCTGCGGCCCCTCGCGCTGCCGGTCTTCTGCGACCTGGCACACGCGGGCGCAAAGACGCGTCAGCTGATGTGGGAGAGCGGATCTGTCCCTCTGCTGGTTTCCCTGCTCGCCAGCGACCTGTACTGGGCCACCCACGCCCTGAACGCCCTCGCTGACTGGGTCACGCAGGATCCCTCGAAGCGCCTTGCAGGCGTGCTGGAGCGGCCTGCCAGCCAGGATGCGCTCCTACGTCTCTTCATCAACAGTGCGGCAGACGGGGGATCCTCCGCTGCGGCTGCAGGCGCCGCCGCCTCCATGCTGCTGGGAGGCGCGGGCGCCGCGCGCGGGGGCGCCGCCCTCGCTCTGCCCCGTGCTTCCGGCGGCGGCGGTGGCGGTGGCTCTGGCACGTATGCGCAGACGGTGCTGCCCCACCTGCTGACCCTACTGGACCGCGTCCCCCGCCTCGCCAGCTCCCTGGCGGCCCGCGAGGACTGGTGCGCGGTGCTGCTGGCCCGCCTGAACCGCTGCGCAGAGAGCAAGGTGGGCCAGGGCCTGCTCATGACTGGCCACGTGACCTCCCTGGGCCGTGTGGCAGTCAGCGCGGAGAAGGCAGGTGACAGCCAGCACGCGCACGGGACCGCAGGCAGCGCCTCAGTGACGCACACGGCGCACCCACACTCCCACACTCAATCCGTGTTCTCAGGGGTGGGGCCCGGCAGCGCTACCAGCGGCAGCGGCAGCGGCGCCACCGTGGCTGCGGGAATGCTTGTGATGGTTGAGGACGCACGCGTGGTGAAGCTGCTGCTGGCGCTGCTGAGGGTGCTGTTCGAGGCCTCGGCGCACGCCCCGGGGGAGGCTTCCCCCGGTCCCAGCGCCGCAGGCACCGGCTCAGCTGCCTCCTCCAGCGCCGGGGGCCCTGCCGTTGGCTTCGTGCCAGGCGCCGGCGGCCCCGCTGCCACCTCTGCGGTCTCTGCCAGCGAGCAGCAGCAGCGTCTGCAGCGGCAGCGCGACTGGCTGCTCGCGTGGGATGCCCCTCGCACTGTGGAACGGCTCGCCGTGGCAGCGCAGGCCTCGGGTCGCGTGATGCTACTCTCGCTCACTGACAGTCTGCTTGCCGCCTTCAGGGCAGTGCTTGCCCCCGCCCCCGCGCAGTGAGGGTGACTCTGCTTGGGCCCGGAGTCTGCATCTCGACTGTCGCATGCGCAGATGCTCTGGCTGTCATGCGGACGGTCACGGGCACGTCACGCCGCGTGGGCACCTTGAACGATGACTCCGAGGCTCCAGCCCGGATGCTTGCATGGCCGTGTTGACTACCCGTCGATCGAAATGCGCAGAATGGGATCGCGAAGAAATGCGCGTGACGTGTACTGCAATGTTGGCGATCGGTACCTCATGCGTATTTATGATGAGAGGTAGCGGTCGATATCGATGGCCATACGACGAGTTCGAGGTCGCGCAACTGCATAGCCGGTACCGTCGCAATTCGACCGTGATATCATGAACGATGAAGCATCTCCCTAGAGCCTGCACGCGCGTGTCGCGGCGATTGTTCCGATGTGTATTCTGCTCGAACACGAGCTTCGGACGCGTACGTGTACGACAAGGTTCAACACGCTCACGAAAGTACAACTGTGAAACTGTGGGTGGTAGCCAGGACAGCAGGCATCACAAAGAGGGAAGCTTTCGGATCGGAGATGACAACTGCAACATGACAAGAGATTCTCGCTGCATGCACGTGCCTCGTGCAGTGTGGAGAGTGGGGTGTGCGTGTGGAGAGCGTGCCCAGGCACATGCGCTGCCTACAGGAGCCGCTCAGTCGCACTCGCGGCACCGACGCTCGGAATACAAGGTCAGCGACCTTCGGGCGTTGCACGCAGCGCGTGCTGCGGTCAACCAGCCCTCATCCTGGCTGCAGGAAGGGACGGGTCTCGGACACTACGCCTGCGACGCTGACGACTGCCTGGGCAGCCTCCACGGCAGTCTGCAGCGGTGCGAGCAGCAAAGCGGAGACGGCGGAGGCGGTGGTGGGTGTGGGCACGCAGGTCCGAGCAGGCGCTGAGGGAGGCAGGCTGGGCACAGCGTCGGAGGGGCCATCGCTTGCTGCTGTCGCGAGCGGGGCCGCTGCAGATGCAGCGGGAACGGCGGCTCCGGGGCTGGTCGCTGTGACGGCCCGCTGCAGCCACGTGTGAGGGTGGGGCGTCAGAGGCGTCAGCAGCCAGCTGCTGGTGCGTGCGTGTGGCCTGCTAGCAAGCACCGGACGGGGGTGCGACGCGCCAGCGCCAGCCTGCAGCCCTGCCGCCGGATACTCTGCCGAGAGAAGCGGCTGCGTCCTGCCCCCCAGGGCTGACGCATCCGCACTCGGGGTCGTGAGGGCACCTCCCGCCGAAGCTGTTGGCTGCGGGGCGCTAGCGTGAGCAGAGAATGACGCGGCGCCAGCCACGGCAGCGGAGGCTGCCGCTGTAAGCTCAAAGCCCGCCATGGAGGCGCGGGATGCTGCGCCGTCGTAGACTGCGGTGACTGGCGAATCCGCGGCGGTGCCTCGTCGGATGCTCGCATACGGGACAGCCACATACCCACAGGCAGGGCTGCCGGCGGCGACACCGCTTCCGCTGCCGTGCTGCTGCAGCGAGCCGAAAGCTGGCGGCGCAGCCACCGCGTACGTAACGGGTCCCGGGCTGCTGCTGCTGCTGCCCACCCGCACAACTACGGCAGACGACCAAGCGGCAGGCTGCTGCTGCGCCGACCCTGGGCGCGAGCCCTCGGCGTCCGCGGCAGCTGCGCCCAAGGCAGCCCCTGCTTGCAGCTTGGCAACGGCTGCGTGCAGCTGCCGGAAATACGTGACTGTGGGGGACAAGGGCGGGAAGGCAGGCTGCGCTGGCTTCGGCACCGCCTCGGATGCGGCGCTGGTGGTGGGCGCGGTCGCCGACGCGTCCAACTGCGAGTTCCCAAGGCCGGCAGGCAGGGCAACGGCCCCCGTGGCCTCGGTCTCAAGGCGCTCTGCTGGCCTGGCTGCCGGCTGCATGTGAGGCTCAAGGCGCCGCCTGCGCAGCTGCTGGTGACTCGACCACGCAGACAGCGGAAACCCCTCCACCCGCTGCTCTGGCGGCACGTGTAGTGAGTGTGTGGCTGCGGGGCCCAGCAGGTCACAATCCTCCGCTTGGCCCGCGACGGTGCCCTCCCCGTTGGCAGCTTCCCCCCGCACCAGCGCTGCGACTGCAAGCCGCAGCCGCTGAGCTGCAACCGCCTGCGCCAGCGCGAGGCCTGCGTCCACTGTCTCTGCGACCACCAGATCCCCCACGCGCAGCGCAGGGGAGGCAGCAGCATGGGTATCGGCCTTCCCGTCTCGCCCCGGCTGCAGAGCGAGGGCAGCGCTCGGCACAGCGGAGATGGCGTAGCCGCGAGCTGCTGCCGTGCGAAGCAGCTTCTTGACCACGTGGCGATTAGCGCCCGCCAGCACGAGCAAGCCGCGGAGAGATATCTCCACCTCAGCAGCAGCAGGCAGCGAGACGGCAGACGCGTCTTGCCCGCTCGCAGCACCGCGCGCCTGAAGCCGAACGCGCACGGGCACTGGCGCGCTGGCAGCGTCCTCCGCCTCCTGTAGCAGGTGCGCAGCCCCAGTCGAATCCATGCTGCTGGCCCTGCTAGCGTCCAGCACCACGGCTGCAGGCGCGTAGCAGCCCGCGACCTCCTCCAGATGGGCGGACAGACGGGCTACCTCTGCGAACTGCAGGTCAGGCTCAAACCGCAGCAGCGCGACGGGTAGGGAGCCGCAGGCGACGTGGGGACTGCACCCTGCTGCAGCACCGGCAGCATCACCGCCGCTGCTGTTGCTGCTGCTGGTGGCTACGTGCGCAGCAGGCGGCAGCGTGGCGTGCACTGGGACCGCACCAGCCAGCAGGGGGGCTGCGGCAGCGGCGGGGAAGGGAGGGGTGGAGGAGGCGGACAGACCTGCCCCGCCCATCGCACCCCTGGCGTCAACCAGGGAGCTGGAGCCCCCGGCCCCGCTGCTGCCCGAGACAGTGCTGCCGGCATGGGGCCGCAGCGGGGCGTCCGAGAGATCGGACTCAGAGGTGGGGCAGCGACCAAAGCCGCTGCCGCGTGAAGCGTCCACCAACAGCCCCCTCTGCGCGCCGCCACGTGGTGCAGCCCAGACCGCCTCATCGGAGCCCACCTTGCGCCACGCCGCCTGCGCCACAACCAGCCGCGGGCACCCGTCCGTCGCTGGACAGGGGGCAACAGCGAGGGGCGCCCCCACACCACCGCTGCCGCTCGTTGGTGCCTCTGTTAGCACCACCTCCCCGCGCCACAGGGCAAGCTCAGACTGCAGCGCAAACCCTCGCGTGAGGCCGAAGAGCCACTGCAGCGAGATGCCGATGAGCAGGGCTGGCGCCACGTCCCACAGCAGGATGACCAGGAAGACGACCGCACAGACGAGCCAGTCGCGCTTGTCTGAGCGCCACAGGCGTATCATCTCCCCCACCTCCACCAGCTTGAGGATGGCTACCATCACGATGGCTGCGGTGGCGACCTTGGGCAGGTTGGACAGCGGCCCCGTGAGGGTAAGCAGCACCACGACAAGGATGAGGCCGGAGAGGGCGCTGGCGAGCGGGCTGCGGGCTCCGCTGTTGGCATTCACCGCGGTTCGGGAGAAGGAGCCAGTGACAGGGTACCCCTGGCCTATCGCCACCGCAACGTTGGCGAACCCGACCGCGAACAGCTCCTGGCTGATGTCCACAGCGTAGGGCCCATACTGGCGTGCCACCGTGCGAGCGATGGTGAGACTCTCCATGAAGCCGATGACCGCCAGGGGCACGGCACGCAGCAGGAGGCCCACGATGTCATCCCGTGACGCGGAGGCGCCGCCCGTGTCCGCAGCGGAGGGGAAGGGCGCCGAGGGGGCGGGCAGGCCCGCGGGAATAACGTCGCCTGCGATGATGCCGTGGGCTCGCAGGGTTGGGCCGAGGCTCCCAGACCCCATCACCGCACAGGAGACCAGCAGCAGCACCAGCGAGGCAGCATTGCCCACCAGGGCGTAGCGCTTGGGCAGCAGGCGCGGCAGACCCTGCTTCCAGCCGAGCAGCAGGGCGAGGCAGGCGAGGGCGGCCAGCGGGACTGGATAGCTGATCTTGCCCGCCTGTCCTTGGCTGACCACATTGCTGACGGCCTGAACGAAGGTGCAGCTCGCGTTGCCTGGGCCCACGCACTTGGCCGCCCCGAGCAGGGTTGCAAACTGCGTGCTTGCAATAAGGAGGGCAGACCCCGTTGTGAAGCCCACGATGACGGGAGAGCTAATCAGGCGTGCAAGAAAGCCCGCCTTCAGCAGAAAGAGCAGCACTTGCATCAGACCCGTCACAAGGGCCAGCAGCGCTCCCAGCTTGACATACAGGGCCGGCGTGGCCTCGGATGACACCGCGACGCCAGCCCATGAAGACGGCACCGCATTGCGCGTGAGGATTGACATGATGGTAGTGGGGCCGGTGACGAGCTGCGGGCTGCTGCCCAGGCCCGCATAGGCGAGGGGGGCGATGAATGCAGTGTACAAACCATTCACCGCGTGCAAGCCGGCGATGCCCGCGTAGGAGATGGCCTCAGGGGCCGCGAGCACAGCGAGGGACGCAGCCGCGATGCAGTCGCCGGGCCCGTCCCGCAGCAGCTGGTATCGCGGCAGCCAGCGCAGCATGGGCACATGGTGCTCCACTAGGTGCCACCCGCCAGACAGCAGGCGCGCGACGCCGGACCGGGGCTTCGGCATGGCAGGAAAAACAGTCCGAGGAGTGGAAGTGACGCCTACCGAAACCAGCGGACCCGAGTGCGTCAGAATTTTGGGCGTGTCCTGAGATATCGAGCAAAGAAATTACACCACCTCAATGCTCAGTGCCTGGGGTTTTTTAAAGAGCGAACGCAGACCGCCGACTCCCGTGGATGACGACGCAGGCAGTCAGGAGCTCCGCACGGGCTCACCGTCGTGGACTGGAATGGACAGCGACGACCGGCACTCCTCGGACGGATATTTTGAACGAGCACCGCTTGACACGGAGCGCAAAAAAACTCGGCGAGACCTCACACGTGGTGCGATTGCAAGTATCCACTCACAAGCTGAACGGCGGCGGTTTGCGGGACGGGGTGAACAGACCGTACTTTGCCAGCGATAAGATGCAGGCTCAATTGAATCAGTGCCAGCTGGCAGAGCCTCTGGAGACTGAGAATTCGGCCACCACACCAGTGCCCTTTCACTCAGATCGGACGTGCGAGACCGACGCACAGATGCTGCTCGAAAATCGGCGAAAAGCAGGCCCACGACAAGGTCGACAACGATTCCGGCGATGTGGATGCTGCTGTATTCCTGTATGTGATTCAGTTCTGCCGTGCGTGGCGCCAGCACGAGACTGTGGAGATCAATTTCCACCCCAAGGAAGCATCGCCACATCGGTTGAGGACGTGGTGCCTGCACCCTGCTGCGTTGCGACTCAACCGAACTGTTTGGCCTGAGGCGCATCCATTGGACGCGGGATGGAGGGCGTAGATGGTGCGGCGTCTCCGGCGCCCGGGTTCCTCTCGGGTGTCAAGCATTGGATCACGTCCACCCCTGATCTGGTGCGAGCAATGATAGGAGGCACGCCACGCCGAAAGAGCACTGGCGGCCCTGTGACGAGTCGCCGCAGCTTCGGGGCTCCTGGCGCTGCTGTTGTTTACCACGAGGGTAGCGGCGTTGTCGCTGCCTCCGCCGGCAACGCCGATGGCACGAGCGCGTCGGATGCGCAGCAGCCCGCTGCTCCCGACATGCAGGCGCTCGCGGCCGCCGGTGCAGCCTTTGAGGCTGCGGTTGCGGCGGACTTCCACGGCATTCCGCCCACACCCGGCAGGGTGCGCTTCCCCGCGCAGCCGCTGACGGGCGCTCGCGTGGTCTCTCGCTGGCTCAAGAAGAGCGACATTCACGACCCGCGCAGCCCCGGGGGTTACTACTACAGGCCGGGCCAGTACCACGGCGGCGGTGGTGGCGGCGGTGGAGGAGGGGGCGGCAAGCGCCGCAGGCGTCGGCGCGCGGAGGGCGAGGGCACTGGCGAGGGCGAGGAGGGCGGCAGCGAGGAGGAGGGAGAGGAGGGGTCGGGAGAGGAGGGGGAGGGCAGCGAGGGGGAGGCCGTCTCGTCTGCCGATCCCTCCCCTGTCGGCGGCCACTACAGCGCGGGGGACTACGAGGAGCCCGGGGCAGCAGCTGCAGAGGAGGGGGAGGAGGGCCTTGCAGCAGCAGCCGCTGCTGGGGGGCGCCTGTTTGCTGGGGTGGAGGCGACCGGGGAAGTGGATGCCGCTCATGACGACGACGCTGCGGCAGCGCCAGCGCACTACGAGGGCTCGTATGAGGAGGGCGATGCGGAGGATGAGGATGAGGGGCTGATTGGAGAGGACAGGCAGCCATCACCCGCACCTGCACCAGCTGCTGCACCAGCAGCTGTCGGACAGAAGCGTGGCCGCGCTGCGTACGAGGCGGCAGCCGCCTCCTCCTCTGCCGCTGCTCCCTCGGGCGGGTCGTCAGTCGGTCGCGTCGTCCGCAGGCGCCGCAGCGCTGACGCCATGATCGCTGCCTCTGCTGGCGGAGCAGCTGCCTCTGCTGGCGCCCCTGCGGTGCCAGCCGCACCCAGCGATGGGGCGGAGGGGGCGGGGGCTGCCCCTCGCAGCAGCGTGGCGGACCGGGTGCGAGCCCGCCACGAGGCAGAGGAGGCGGAGGCGGAGGAGGAGGAAGAAGAGGAGGAGGGCGAGGCGGCCACAGCGCCCCAGCGGCGCCTGCTCCGCTCCCCGCCCCGCTTGCGGGCTGCACGCGACGCCGCCAGCAGCAGCAGCAGCAGTGAGAGCGAGGGCAGCGAGGCGGAGGGATCGGGGGGCACCGAGGAGGAGGAGGAGGAGGAGGGGATCGAGGCTGAGGGGGAGCAGGGGGCAGGGGGCAGCAGCCTGCGGGGTCGGCGCCGCGGCTCTCCGGGCCGCCGCAGCGAGGGCAGCGTCCGCAGCACCAGCAGCCGAGGCAGCAGGGGCAGCAGGGCAAGCAGGGGCAGCAGTCGGCGCAGCGTGCCGGCAGGTCGAGGCGCCTCCCTGCGCAGGCGGAGTGCCTCTGGCTCCCCTGGCCGCGGCCCACGCGCCTCTACCGCTGCTGCTGCTGCTGCCGTCCCTGCCGCTGGCGTCGGTGGCGGCAGCAGCAGGCGGGCGGGCAAGCGGTATGCCTCGCCCCCGCCCCCTGCGGGCCGTGCCGCGAGGGGGAGGGGCAGGGGCAGGCGTCGCAGCAGCCGCGGCAGCAGCAGGCGCAGCACCAGCAGCAGCACGGCAAGTGCCAGCGACGCAGACAGCGAGGGGGAGGCAGAGCAGGAGAAGGCCGAGGAGGAGGAGGCGGAGGCTGCCGTGCATCCGCCGCGAGCCAAGCGCGCCCGCCGGCGCAGCGGCAGCGTGGACAGCGCAGGGAGCGATGGGGCGGCAGTGGGCGGTAAGCGGCCGTCGCCTCGACGCACCACTGCTGCTGCTGCTGCTGACGCCACCGGCGGCGCTGTCTCCGGTTCACGCCGCCGCAGCAGCGATAGCGTGGAGGGCCGCAGCCCCGCTGCAGCGGAGCAGGCCGGCGCGAAGGGGCGCAAGGGCGGCAGGCGGGCAGGGGAGGAGGAGGAGGAGGCAGAGGAGAAAGGCCCCTCGCAGACTGAGCTGCGGGCGCAGCGGCTGCAGCGGCGGCACAGCGGCGAGGCGCTGCCTCCCGCTGTTCTTGCTGCAGGCCAGGAGGCAGCTCTCTCCGCCCGCAGCCCGCAGCGGGCAGCAGCATCAGCTCGCCGCCGGTCTGCGCAGGCTGCAGCTTCTGCCGCCTCCGCTGCCGCCAGCAGGCACGAGGAGGAGGGAGAGGGTAGCGCGATGCACGTGGAGGCTGGAGCGGAGGGGGAGGCGGCGGGGTTGCCGGCAGCAGAGCGCCTTGGCGCAGGTGCTGCTGTGGGTGTGCACGGGGGCGGCGCTGCAGTCGCCCTGCCCCCAGCGCTGCCCGGTGCCGCAGCGGCGGCGCTGGCTCTCGCTGCGGCACGGGCTGCTGGGCTGCCGACCC
>Ga0208629_101107_pt1 | contig 11443 bp, 4 predicted proteins | sample LakWasMet19_HOW5_2_FD_183865 | JGI IMG/M metagenome (GOLD analysis project Ga0208629, IMG submission 183865) | Freshwater sediment methanotrophic microbial communities from Lake Washington under simulated oxygen tension - Sediment Metagenome... | ecosystem: Environmental > Aquatic > Freshwater >...
AGTGGCGGCGGGGCTGTGTTCTTCCCTGGCTTCGGCCTCTGGCTCGGCCTGTGGAAGCTCAGGCGGGGGGAGAGCTGGAGTAACCGTGGGCTCCGCAGCGCCATCAACACCGCCCGAAGCAGCCCCGACACCTCCCTCTGTGGGCGCAGCGTGCGCTGCAGCATCAGAGTCGGCCTGCGGTTGCTCTCCCATCGCCTTGTCGGCATCAGCGGCTGCAGGAACGGCGGCGTCCGCGCCTTGTGGAGCCGCTGCGCTCTCAGCAGCTGCTCCAGACGCCGACGCCACTACTCCGCCCAGGGCTCGGAAGGCAGCGGCCAGTCTCTCGTCGTATCGGTGCGCCTGCCACGCGGGCCCGTTGTACAGGCGCGCGATGGTCGGCCAGTCCCGCTCCCGAATGGCGGCGGCCAGCAGCGGCCTGCTTCTCGCAAACGCCACAAAGGCCGCTATCTGGTGCCCCTCTGAGACATACATTGATGCTACCAGGTCCTCGACGGTCTCAAAGCCCGCGCCGCGGTACCGGTGGCCGAGCAGCTGGAAGAGGCCCCACGCGGTCGCCATGTAGGCCGCGCTCGCGTTGAGTCGCATCGCCTCCGCTAGGCGTTCGTACTGATGTTCCCCTGGCGCACCGTACCCCAGAGGATTGAACTCCGCGTGACACACTGTGGGGTTGTCGCACTCCTGACCAGCGCGCTTCATCAGAGTATAGAATATGGCCCCCTCAAACAGAATGGTTGGCGCGTTTGAGGTGGGCAGAAACCCTTGCAGCCCCGACTCCACACTGGCAATCGCCCGCAGCACGGTGGGGTTGCAGTCGAGCTCGGCTGCCGCCGATTCCCACGTCACATCGGCAGCTGACGCAAATAGGCCAGTCAGCAGCGTTGCTACCGCTACAAGCGCTGTGCCAGGTCGCATGTCGATGCTGGGTCAAGGACGATCCGGGTCGATCATCAAGAGGGAAGCGATCGACCCCGCAAACTGCGCAGGATGCACACATAAACCCGTCAGCGGGCAGATATATATATATGCGCTCGGGAGTGCGTCGAGTCGCGTCGCGTGGCGCATAAATGGGGGCGAGTCGGGCGACTGCGAGGACGCTTGGAGTTTGGAGTTCAAACCCTTGAATCCTTTTGCGCGCCACTTGCGCGACCCACTCAGCGCGTGCGGCATCTAATGCACCGCTGCTCCAATCCATTGATTCCTTCGTTCCATCGGTATTCTCGACAGTTCCGCCCCTGTGCCCCACTCGGGCTTCTGCTTCGCGTGTGTGATTGCCGCGTTGACGATGTCCGCACACGCACCACGCGCAAGCTTGCATGGAACTGAGCCGCCAGCTCGCGTGTCAGTGTTCAAAGGGCATGTTAGGCGGTCCAGCGGCGCAGAGACGCTGCCAGGCGTGAGCCTACGGCGACTGTCGCTGGAGGGCGGTTCAGCACGACCGTCCGCTCGTGGTGAACGCTCGCCAGGACCAGACTCGGGCAAGACTCGGACAATAGCAGAGTCTCCAAGAGACCGCGGCGAGGGCGAAACGGCGAGCGTGTCCGCCTCTGCAACTGGGGTGGGCTTTTCAAGTGTCTTCGTGGGCGATATCCCAGCAACTTCGGGTCGCCACGACCATCGCGACCATTCAGCAGCCGCAACGCAGAGTAGCCGTGGCGACGCGCACGCCCAAGCACCCGTGAGGCACCACCTGCTGACCACTCATCATACGCGCCACGACAGCACAGCGCCTGACGCGCCCGACCTTGCTGTTACGCCGCCGGTGTCAGGAGGGGCTGCGGAACACCCGGGCCACGCGCACAGCGCCTCCCGGCACTCCCACGCGAGCTCCGACACCGCAGTGCATCACCGCCACGGCGCCGCGCACGGCTTGCACGCGCGCTCGGCGTCGGGCGTCAGCTCGGCCAGCAGCCACTCAGCGGGAACAGGAGGCCCAGAGAGCCCGCTGCCGCCGCCGCCGCCGCGGGCAGGGCACCACCACATCGAAAGCGCGTCGCGCTCCCGGGCGCTGCGGCGCTCCTCCCTCACGCTGGCGGACAGCAGCCTCGTGCAGAGCGTGCTGCAGCGCGCCGCGAGCGAGGCGGGCGCTGGCCCGAAGCTGGGCATGCTGCGCAAGGCGCTGGACGACGCGTCGGACGCGAACGGATACGTGGACTTCCCCGCCTTCGCGGCGGCGATGAGCGCGTTCCTGGAGATCGACGACAACGCGCTGCTGATGTCCTACTTCCGGGGCATGAAGCCGGTGGTGCACTCCGACCGCGTGCTCACACGCATCGCGCGACTCACGGACGGCACCGTCCGCGACGCCATCGCATTCGCCTTCAGCTGCTTCGACGCCGACGGCGACGGGTTCGTGGAGGCGTCTGACTTTGTGAGCTTGGTGCAAGCCACTGTGACAGCGCGCATGCGGCGGCGCGGCTCTGCGCCCACTGATTACGACCGCCTGCGCACGCAGCTGACGGCCCTGTTCCTCGCGGAGCGGCGCGACTGGGGCGCCACCAAGATGTCGCTCGCCGAGTTTGAGGACTTTGTGCTGCGGCACGAGGGCGAGCTGGTGGCGGCCTGCGAGGGCACTGCGCCGGCTGCTGGCGGGTCTGAATCACCAGCCGGTGCTGCGGGAGCTGGCTCCGGGACAACGCACCCTGCGGCCTCAGCGGCTATGCCTACGTCAGCACCGGGTGGGACCGCTGCGGGGGCCCACAGATAGCAGCATTGCGCCGCACACACATTGACATCTGCCAGCAGCACGATTTTTTTTGCGGCGAGCACCTCCCGCTACTGCTAAGCGACAGGAAGCCGCGCGTGGCTCCAGCCTGACGGCTGTTGGGTGCAATTCTGACGCATGAGTGACATCGCTGGCCTGCGGCCCGGTTCGGGCTCCACCCGAAGTCCGCCGGCCCGCCGCGGCCAACTCATTTCGATTTTGCAGTTGTTTAAGCCTTGAACTGAGCGAGTGTGCATCTTGAGTTTCGAGCTCGTGGGCAGCCTCGGATGCTGTCAACAGAAGCCGCCGGCATGTTAGACGGCCCGACCGGGTCCTTCTCCCGGGACGGATTGAGATACGGACCACTCGAGAGTCAACCTTACAGCGCTGGCTGCCGTGGAGGCACGCGACCTCAACAGTCAATCATTTTGCACAACTCGAGGAAGAGCCAACCAGCTCCGGAACGCGATCCGCAGAATCCATGGCAGGCGTGCTCCCCTCAACTACGCCGAGCAGATGAAAACTGCGAATGGTCATGGGTGGCACAAAAATGATGCTCAGCATGTGCGGTCACAGCACCGAGAGAGCACCGTGGACCCTTCTGCACCCCGAAGTTAAGCTCGGTCGCGCTGAGTCAGTAGTGACGTGGGTGACCAGTCGCGAAGCCTCAGTACTGCACATCTTTTTTGCCCACATCGTCGTATCCTCAGGGAGCAGCGCGACACTTGGGTCACGCAGTCTGGTGAGGGTCATACTTTTTAGCCCAACTCCAAATGCGGTGGTGGATTGCCGGTGATGATGGTCATTCTAGGTTGAAGTTAGCTTGAGCAGAGCAGGGAGCAAAATGTACAAGCAGCTGCGTGTAACAATGCTCGCAAACTGAAAATCAGCTCGGGATCGGGCGGGCCTCGCTGCTCAACAACATCGGGGTTGTGAACGCGTGGCCCTCCAAAGCTTCGGACCAAGCGGTGTGGACCACTGTACACGACCGACTCGTCCGCTTTGCCGAATGTATGCGACTGAACTGTGCGGCGTAATTTCCGCCAGCACGACAACCTGCCGCAAAGTTCAGCAGTTCAGCGGGCTTGAGCAACGAGCGCGTGCTCAGCCCTGCACGCTTCGCTCTTGGGGTTCGCACTCGGCCCTTGGTTTGTCCCCTCACAATTTAAATGTCGTTAGCGGGCGCTGGCCGTGGCCGGCGGACACAGCCATCCCTGCTTTGGCGCCGGCTCGCTCTGACGGCATGGGCTGCATTGCTGGGTGGTGTGCTGCTCACGTACTGGTCCTTCTCGCAACACTTAAGCGTGGTAGCGACAGAACATGGGGCGGGCTTACACCGTGCCCGCTCTCTCGCCTTCGCGGATCGGCCTGAGGATGTGCACCATCGGCAGGGCGCGGCGCCGGGCACGTGGAGCACAGAAGACACGTTGCGGCAGCTGGAGGACGGCCGCGTGCGCTACGAGTTGGCGGACACGGGCGCAGTACCACTGCCGCCCTTCTGCAAGACAGATGACGATGACCTGCTGGTGACGCCTGGCAAGTCGCCAATCCAGCAAGTCACGCATCCGCTTCCGCCGTCTGTCGTGGCAGGGCATAATGTCTCCTGCAGCTGGGCGCGCCTGGACTATCGTGCCATCCCCAACTCCAACCTGTCCATCTGCACGTACAGCCCGACGGTGGACACGGTCATCTCGTCCGCGCTGCACCGCGAGGGCAAGTGGGTGGGCGTGCTTGAATGGGAGGCGCTGCGCGCTGCTGGCATGTGCACGCGGCGCCGCCCCTTCGTGATTGACGTGGGCGCGGGCTTTGGCAGCTTCTCGCTGATGGCGGCCTCCTCTGGCTGCCATGTCATTGCGTTCGAGCCCCACCCGCCCAACATGGCTCGTATGATGGAATCGTTTGCGGTCAACGGGTTTCTGAACAACGCGACGTTTATGCTGAACGCCATCCACCGCTCAGAGGGCACGGTGTCGCTCTACGTGGAGCCGCACAACCCGGGTGCGGCCCGGGTCGTTCGCACGAGCACGGCCCGCGTGAGCACTGCGCCTGCCATCACCCTTTCCTCCTTCTTCCGCTGGGCGGGTCGGCCACGAAACCCGCACACCGGCTTCCGCGTGTCCCCGTCGGACATCGCTGCCATCCGCGTGGACACCGAGAGCCACGGCCTCGCGGTCCTTGACAGCATGCGAGACCTGCTCGCAGGCGGGCAGCCGCCGCTCGTGAGTCTCCACTACTACCCCGGCCTGTCCCGCAACGGCGTCGGGTGTGACGCGCGGCAGTTCCTCGACTTTGCGTACGCGGCCGGGTATAAGATGTACCTCGCCAAGGAGCTGTGGTCCCGCAAGCGCTGGGGCGAGTACCTGGACAAGGAGACGTGGAGCTGCCAGCCCATGCTGGTGCACCGCAGCGTCGCCGCCGCGGCGGGCGCGGGTGTGGGGCTGCCGCTCGCAGGCTTCACCCCGTACTCCAAGTTCGATTAATGCATGTGGGTGCTGTGCGACGGCGGACGGGAGGCCACTGTCGGTGTTGGCTGTATCGCCTCCTCGGCGACTGCGCCCTGGGGTATGCCCACTCAGCGGTTTTCGGACGCTGATGCCTATTGTATCGAGGGTGTGAGCAGAGTTCGAGTTCGAGGGCTGAGGCCTGGCGACTTGATGGGTGGTAGCCATGTGTACTAGTTGAAGCGATCATCAGAACACCTCTTCGCGAGTGCTTCCCAGATCATTGACGGTTGTCACGCAGCGTGCATTTTTCGAAGGGGTGCGCAGCTGCAGGCCGAGTCGTCGCAAATCAAACAATTCTCGCCAGCGTGGGGCAATGTACGCGACTCGGTGAATGGCTCATGTGGTTGCGCCTACGTATTACCACACGGCACACTCAAGCGACTCGGCTTGCATGCGCAATACGAGCGATTCAAGTGCGGTATTCCCCACTACACACATACAACAGTCATCATCCGCATCCGGTCGGCACGCACCCCTGCCACGGTATTTGGCGAGCTCACAACAGCTGCGTGCGCTTCCTCACGCCAGGTCCGCCAGAGTGCGTCTGAGCTCAGCACCTTCACGCAGAGAAAACACTTGCAGTAGCCAGCGATGCGGCGGCGCCAGCACGGGTGTCTCGGAACCGTCCACAACTGGGGTGACGTGTGTGAATGCGCCCTCCTCTAGTAGGCGCTCATGAATCGCTGCGATGGCCGTGGTGCACGGGTCCTCCTCCTCCTCGGCTTGCTTTGCGGCTGCAGTCATGCCACTGCTGTGCGCCGCTAGCGGCACGGGGCCGCCGCCCCGGATCATATCCTCGCCAACGGCGTCAAGAAGCTCAGCGCCGAAGACAGCCAACACCTGCGTCGGCACCCAGCGCTCACACACCCCCTCGCCCACCGGTAAACCACTCAGTAGCGGGGCCAAGCACGCGTGCGGCGCGACGATGAGCGCCTGTTTGCTCAGTGGATTCCAAACCGTGAAGACTTTTCCGCCACTGTGCTTTGGCGCTCCCGCGCCCGTCGCTGCGGCGGCAGTGAACGCGCGTCGGACTCTCTCCGTGAAGGCTGCAAGTTCGCCGACAGATCCACGCTCAACCCACATCCGGCGGGCAGCGGTGGAGACGCAGTCTCTGTCGCCCTGAGTGACTCGACCGCCATAGGGCTCTAGCGTGGGAAGCCCCTCTGCCGCTTGGAACAGCAGAAGCGCCGGACCCCCAGGTGACGGGCCCTCCAGACTCTTGTACAGAAGCAGATGCGCGGAGCGGTATTGGCGTGCCTCTGTCGGATCCAGCTCAAGTCCGGCGTTAACATACATCTCGCTCGCAGCAGACGTGGCGTAGTCGCGACACAGCAGACCTTCCACGCCCAACTGCGGAAGAAAAGGCGAAGTGGAAGACGCTGGTCGGAAATGAGGCCACGACGGTTCAGGCAGGAAAGGTAGACAGCCACAACACCACCAAGGAAGCTGATGCGTTGAACCTCTGCTCGCCAACCCCATGATTTCGAGTGAAGAGCCCACGAAGTTACAATGAGCCTCTGAGTGCACACAGCCAGCCTGAGCGCAAGCACACAAGCGCCATCGTCCGAGCTACCGCTACTCACCACGTGCGCTGCCTCGTCCCTGACCCATTTCGTGACATTCCAGCGCTTGGTGGACACGAGGTACACTCTGGGCCCACCTTCAGTCGCCGCTGCTTCGTCAGCCCGCACCACAGTGACGTCAAGCACTGCTTCGCTGCGCCGGGCCTTGGCGAACATTTCGCGGATGCGGGCTTCGTGGCCACGGTGCTCAAATTCCAACCGCGCATGGTTCAGTGCAAGGTAGATAGCAAACGCCTCGCTGTCGTCTGCGGCCGAGAGGCCATCTGGCGCCCGCACAGGTGGGGCGCTGCTTGGAATCCCGAGAGTGATGCAGCAGCCGAAGGTTTCGCGAGCGTACCCGCCATAGCCCCCACCGCGGTGCGCACCGCCACCCCCGCGGTACCCACCGCGACTACCGCTGCCATATCCACCTGCTCCACCGCGGCCGGCGCCGTGGTGGTATCCACCCCCTCGTGCGCCTCGGCTTGCCATCGGAATTTCCGTGGTTGCGAAGAGGGATTGCTCTCGAATGAGAGTGAGCGGTGATGTGTGAACCGACACGATGCACTTGTATCAGAGCTTGCGGCTGTCTCAAAGCTCAACAAGGAGGCTGTTGCTCAAAGATCGAATTCTGCGAATCGGTGGCGGATGAAACAATTTCGACTTTTGGAAAAATCACTGCGCGCCGGTACATCGGCTCAACACGTCTGCACCTCGAACTGTGGAACACCGCACGGTGCTCCGAATGCACACGGTTTCGGTTGCAATCACTGCCATGAATTAGTAAAATCGAGCACACGCACTGCTTGCCAAGCGGCAAGACTTGTGACGCAACTTGAAGTTGTGACGCAACTTCAAGTTGACGCTCCGAGTTGGCAGTTCAGGTCCTGACTTGAGGCCAGGAGCGACAGGTGGTCGGGTAAGTTTGAGTCTCCGAGTCGCGATGCCCCTGCGCACCCCTACTGTGCACCCGAAACGACCAGGGCCGCACCGCACGTTTGAGTGGTGACCTCCTGCCCGAAGTCATCAGCCCAGCCCACCACCCCGTCGCCCCAGCAGCTTCCGGTGCAGCTTGGTGCTCAGCACGATCTGCTCCCGCAGCTCGGGCATGCCCGCGCCTGTCTGCGCCGAGATGGCGTTGATAACCGGGTACGGCATCGCGAGCGCAGCTGCCGCACGCGCCACAGCCTCCACGCGTGCCTCCAGCTGCGCCGGCGTCACCGCGTCCGCCTTCGTCAGCACGATGTGGTACGGCACGGACACGGAGTCCAGCATGCGCAGCACGCTCTCATCGAGGTCTGTGAGCCCCACGCGCGCATCAACGAGCGCCATGACGCGCGGCACCACCACCGGAGAGCGGAACGTCAGATACGACCGGATCAGGGCCAGCCACTGCTCCTCCGCGTGCTTGCCGCGCACGTTGTACCCGTACCCGGGCGAGTCCACCAGCACAAAATCTGCCTTGACCTGTGCGCGCGTGGGCACCTGAAAGGGCTGCATCGAGTGCCCTCCGTGCAGCATCGCCATGGCAGCCGCACCCGCATCGCCAGCGAACCTGTTGACTCCCCGGGGCTTGTCATCCCCATGCTTGCCGCCCTTGCGCTTTGGGGGCGCGTCAGCCGGAGCCCCGCTGTCAGGTGCCGAGGCCGTCGGCGGCTTTCTGGGCGCCGCGCCGCCCAGGGACGCATCCCGGATCATCTGCTCTCGCAGCTCTGCCTCAGCGAGCGACAAACCACCGCGCCCGCCCATCTCGGAATCGTCGGCCTCCAGTGTCGGCTTCCACTGCGCGTTCTGCGTGCCTACGGCGTAGAAATCCAAATGCCGCGTGGATCCGGGCTGACGAGAGACGCGCACGAATGATTGGTCCGCGCTGCCAAGCAGTGCGTTCAACAGACTGCTCTTGCCCACATTCGAGCGCCCCACCACCGGCATCTCGATCCAGTTGGCGGGCGGCGCGCTTGGGCCCAGGAAATCGCTCTCGTCGCCCAAGTATCGAGCTCCACATCCAAAGAAGCGGCGGGCAATGGCAGGGATCTCTGCCGGCGTCTCGGGAAGCTTGGCAACGCCAAAGAGAGGCCACGCGTACCGCTCGGACATTCCTGGTTTCCAGGGCGCGTACCCGATTGCTGCAGGCGCTGCAATCAGGATGCTCTCTTGCGATGCCGTGTCCGCTGACAAACCGAGTGAAACTGGCAACCGTAAGCGAGGACTGCTGACGGCTGGAGTCTTAGGCCTCGGAAAAGGCTGCTGGCGACCTGAGGAGGCACGTCGCCACGTGGCGCCCTGCGATTCCGCAAGATGTGCCAGCACTTGGAGCCGTCCACATGTGCTGCGTTGGGCCGCTGGCAACAGCTGCGCCGGCAGCGCAGCCAGGGAAGCCTGCATCTCAACCAAACAACAAGAGTAGAGTAATGAGTATGATGCGCTTGACCGTCTCCGCTCAAGTGTGTCGATGCGAGGACGAGTTGGCGCAGCAGCACATGCGCCGGACGGACGCGTGGGTGTGCTTTTCACAAAAACAGCGATTCCGAACGTTCTTCAGGCACAATACTGTTACCACCCGCTTGACGGTCGTACCGAAAAAGCGGATCCGCTGCAGAATCACGCGCAGCGAACGGTTCGAGGTCTCGAACTGTGGCGAGGCTTCTGGCACGTTGCTGCAGCTTTTGCAGCGCGATCGAAAGCCAGGAGTTTCTTTTGACAAAGCTGCCATGTCAGCACCTGTTGGCGCAGCGGCCACTGCGCCACCGAAGGATGGGAAGGCAAAAGCCTCCGCAGGTGCCGCCGGCAAGAAGGGCAGCGCACCACGCAGCACAGCTACATCGAAGCTTGCGCCGACCCCTGCCGCGGTAGCCTCCGATGACCTGGGAGAAACGCGCTCCATTACGAGCCAGCTGTTAGACGAGTCCGAGACACGCTCACAAATCCGGTCAGAAATCATGAGCACCGCCGGCTCCACCGTGCCTGCGCCTCGCTCCGGTGGCGCGCCTGGCGGGGTCAGCGCAGGCAAGGGCGGCGCCAAGAGCGGCGGCCGCGGCGGGGCGGCGACGGGTGGCCCTGGTGCAGGCGGCGGGGGCAAGCGGAAGGGGGCTGCCGCCGCCGCCGCGGCTCTGGACGATGCCGCCAGCACGGGCACGCGCGACGAAATCCTGCGAGAGAGCGCGGCGCTTGAAGCCGAGTTCAGGGAGCAGATGTCGCCCTCCGCGGGCGGCAAGGGCAAGGCGCTGTCCACCACCGCGGCGCCGTGGGAGCCCAGCGGCGCGCTGCCGCCGCACGCGTGCGCGTACTGCACCGTGCACAACCCCTCGTCCGTCGTCCGCTGCGTGCGCACGGGCAAGTGGTTCTGCAACGGGCGCGGCGGCACCTCCGGCGCGCACATCGTGCAGCACCTGGTGCGCAGCAAGTGCAAGGAGGTGTGCCTGCACCCCGAGTCGCCGCTGGGCGATGCAGTGCTCGAGTGCTACAACTGCGGCTGCCGCAACGTGTTCCTGCTGGGCTTCATCCCCTCAAAGACGCAGACTGGCGTGGTCGTGCTGCTGTGCCGCGAGCCGTGCCTGAACCTGGAGGCGCTGAAGGACGCGGGCTGGGACCTGTCGCTGTGGCAGCCCATCATCGAGGATCGGGCGTTCCTGCCCTGGCTCGTGCACGTGCCCAGCAAGGAGGAGGAGGCGGGCGCGCGCCCCGTCTCCGCCGCGCAGATCACGGGCATCGAGATGCTGTGGCGCAAGAAGCCGGACGCGGGATGGACAGAGTTCCTCGCGCACGGCGCGGGCGGCGGCGCGGACGGCGGGGCCGAGGCTGCCACCGGCGCTGAGGCGGGCGGGGCAGGGGGTGAGGGGGAGCCCGCCCCCGCCCCCGTGCTGCTGCGCTATGAGGACGGGTACGAGTACCAGAACGTGTTCGGCCCGCTCGTGAAGGCGGAGGCGGACGAGAGCAAGCTGATGACGGAGAGTCTGCGCCAGGACGGCGTCGCGGTGCGGTGGGAGAGTGCGAAGGAGGGGGGCAGCGGCGCTGCAACAGCGGCAGGGGCAGCGGCAGGGGGCGGTGGCGGTGGTGGTGGTGGTGGAGGGGGCGGCGGAAAGCGCGTGCTGGCCCACTTCCGCTTCGCGCGGCCCGACTCGGAGCTGCGCCTGCTGGCGGGTGACGAGATGCGATTGAAGCTGCCCTCCCTCGCCACGCAGCTGGGCATCAGCGCCCTCGTGTCTGCCGCCGTCTCCGGCGCCAAGGGCGCGGCGGCTGCGGCGGGCAAAGACGGCAAGGCTGGTGGCGGTGGCGGTGGGGCGGAGGACGAGGATGCAGCGTGGGTGGGCACGGGCGTCGTGCGCGGTGTGACGGACGGAGAGGTGACGGTGGAGATTACGTCCCACTCGGGCGGCAGCAAGGCGGACGGCATCCCGCTCGGCACCACAGCGGGCTTCATCGTGGAGCTCGTCTGGCGCAGCGTCACCTTCGACCGCATGCAGGCGGCGCTGCGCACGTTTGCGACGGACGAGCGCTCAGTCTCCATCTTCCTCTACCACGCGCTGCTGGGGCACCCGCTGGAGCCCACGGTGCTGCCCGTGGCGCTGCCCGCGGAGATCAAGGCGCCGCGCCTGCCCGCCCTCAACGCGTCGCAGGAGGCGGCTGTCCGCACGGTGCTGCAGCGCCCGCTGAGCCTCATCCAGGTGCGTCCGTGC
>Ga0208629_101109_pt1 | contig 11425 bp, 1 predicted proteins | sample LakWasMet19_HOW5_2_FD_183865 | JGI IMG/M metagenome (GOLD analysis project Ga0208629, IMG submission 183865) | Freshwater sediment methanotrophic microbial communities from Lake Washington under simulated oxygen tension - Sediment Metagenome... | ecosystem: Environmental > Aquatic > Freshwater >...
GGTGCACCCCGCCTCCGGCTGCAGCGTCACTGACTTCGTCTCCTTCTACCACCTGCCCAGCTCCATCATCGGCCACGAGAAGCACAAGGAGCTGCGGGCCGTGTACAGCTACTACAACGTGCCGGGCGCCGCAGTGGCGGCCGCTGGCGCAGGAGCGTCCGCAGCTGCCGATGCGGCGAAGCCTGCGAGCGTGGAGGCGGGCGCCGGGGCTGGCGCAGCTGATGCAGAGGGCGCGCCAGCTGGCGCGGGCGGCAAGAAGAAGGGCGGCAAGAAGGAGAAGGCGGGCGGCGCGGCGGCTGCGGCTGTGGGGCACACGCTGCCCGTGCTCATGGAGGCTGCCCTCGTGCTCGCGAAGGAGGTGCGTCCGGCGGGGGCTGGGAGCGGCTTGTGTGATGGGCAGTCTGCGGGTATGCTCCGTGCCTCGTGCCCTTGTTGCTGGCGTGTGCGCCATTGCCGTTGCGTGTGCGCCATTGTTCAGCCCTTACCGACCGTGCCTCCGCCCCCCTCGCCCCTTGCTTCTTTGCCTTCTCCCCTCTGCAGCGCGACGTGGACGTCTTCAACGCCCTGGACCTCATGGATAACGACCCGGGCATGCTGAAGGACCTCAAGTTTGGGCCCGGGGACGGCCACCTGCAGTACTACCTCTTCAACTGGGCCTGCCCGGAGATGCCGTCCAAGGGCGTGGGCCTGGTGCTGCTCTGAGGCGGCCTTGGCGCCGCATTGCTGCAGTTGAAGTATGACCTCACGCCGCACACACTTCTTCTGCGAGCACAACTCCAGCTCTGCGCATGAATCGTAAGACGTCGTGCTCGATAGCACGGGCACATCGTCACCGCTGTCTCAGTTCGCGCGTGTCTCTCTATTTCCAAAATTTTCCACGTCCGTACGTTGCCCGTACCAGTCGCACTGCTTCTACAACCTGGTCAAGCCACATAACCACGTGTCGCGGCGTACGCTGGTCGAGCAGAGCAGGGACATGCCGCTGACGAGTCGACGTCGTCCTGGACAACTCTCAGTGCACGAGTCCCGCTATTTCGCCTCCTTGAAGCTCCATTCCGCTCCAGACTGTCGCTGCAATCTGCCTCAACGTACGGCAAGCGGCAGCTTGTCGCGAGAGAGGGGGGAAGCTCGTGGTTTCGTTCCAACGAGATCGTGTATCATCAATCGTCTTGTGGTCCAACCGCAACACGGCGAAAAGTGCACAAGCGCTCGGAAATGAATCACGCAACGGCGTTGCCATGCAATTCATTGTTTACATGCTTGCAACAGGCGCTTCGCCGCATTAGAGGGTCCTGCGAACCAGAAAACGAACAGGGTTCTACACCGCTCCCAACGCGAGAGAGGCGCACCGCCCCAAACTACGACGTTGGCTTTCCAGCTTTGAAAATCTGCGCAACATCATGTTGCCATCCTTGCTAGTGTATACTGAGGCGGCGTCGGGCACACAGTGCTGAGCGATGCCGCCGCAGTCGAGAGCTGTGATGTCCGGCCAACGATTGTGCAATCCGCGGCTGCCGCGGGCCATCGCGCTCGCGCTCTGCGTTGCCCATGCAGCGACCTTTCGGCTGGTTGACCTGGACAACGGTGTCCCACTTCAAGCGGCTCGCTTCCCTGCGTACTCTGTCGGCGCTGCCGCGCGCACCGGCGACCCTGACACGCCCGGCCGTGAGCGCATCAACGAGGGCAGCGCCTTCACATACGCGCAGCCGAACCTGTTTCGGGGTGTTTTACCGCGCCAGAACTGCCCGCGCATGGTCGGGCCGTACAACGACAGCGTGGTGGGAATCCCCGTATACTACTGCAGCCAGCGCGAGGCTGGGTACTGTGACCGGCGATCGGGCGCCTGCTTTTGCTTCGACGGCTACCAAGGCCGCGATTGCAGCGCCTGCGCGCCGTCTTGGTTTAGAAATGCGACGTCCGGCTTTTGCGAGCGGCGCCGGCGGTGTCCGAACGACTGCTCGGGCGCCGGGCGCTGCGACGTCGAGACGGGCGCGTGCTCCTGCGTCGCGGGGCGGCGGGGCGTGGACTGCTCGCTGCAGTTCTGCCGCACGCTGGACCGCTGGTGCTCCGCGTGCGACGACTTCCAGTGCCGGCGCTGCGAGGAGGGCTACTTTTTAGACACGGGCGGCCGTGCGCGGGCGCTTGCGGCGTCAGGCGGGTCGCCGCCCATTGCAGAGTGGGGCTGGGGCAGCCGCCAGAACGACAGCCGAAGCCCCCTCGACGCTGAAGCGTGGGAGGCCTCTGCCGTGTGCCGCCCGTGCACCCTGCACGACCCCCGCTGCCTGGAGTGCAACGCGGAGGAGTGCCTGGCCTGCGCGGACCCGCTGCTGCGGGGGATCCGGCGGGGCGGCCGGCGGCGGCAGGACCCGCTCCTGTCCGTCGACGAGGAGTACCGCCTGCTGTCCGCGGCGGCGCCCTTCGGGTCGCTGGACCCCGGCGCGCTGGCGGACGCGGAGCCGTACCTGCTGCACACGGACAGAGACGCTCGGGCGCGCGCGGGCGTGGAGGACGGGCAGTGGAGCCCCGCGGAGGCGTGCGCCAGCCTGCGGGAGGACGCCGCAGCCGCAGCCGCGGGGGCGGGAAACGCGCCGAACGCGCTCACGGTTGCGCTGATGCTGGGCGGCGACATCGAGGCGGGGCAGGTGCGCCGGTATGCGGTGGACTGCGCGCCCCCGCTGCGGCGGGACCTCTACTACGGGTACGGGGCAGCGGGCGGGGAGGTGCTGCGCGCTCTGGCGCCCTCCCCGCGCCTGCTCACCTCCCTCGCCCGCTTCGGCGCCGCGCTGCGGGGGCTGAACGAGACGCTGCCGCTGCTGGTGCGCGGGGGGCGGCACCCGCTGCTGTACCTCAACGCCACGGCGGGCGCGGCTGCGGCGGCGGCCACGGTTGCGCGCTGGGTCGTGCAGGTCTCCGACGTGCTGATGCTGCTCTCCCTCGTGGTGGGCGACGGGGCGGCCGCGGGCTGGGCCGTGGGATCGGGCCCAGCGCAGGCGCTGCTGGATGCGGGGCTGCTGCAGGTGCTGCGCGGGCCGGCGCTGGAGCTGCCCGTGGACGGCAGCCCGCTGCTGTGCAGCCTGGCGCCCGCTGACACGCTGCTGGCGTACCCGCCCTCGCTTGCCTGGGACACGCTGCCGGAGGCGCGGGACGGCAGCAGGGGCGCCCCGCTGGACAGCCTGCGGTTCGGGGGCGTGTACGGGCGGACGCAGGACGCCTCCACGACGGCGACCGTGCCCGCCAACGCCTCAGCCGCCGCCGGTGCAGCGGCGTACGGCATGCCGGGCGCTGCGGCGTACGAGTACAGAGCTGCCCCACTGATGGACGGGTCGCCCTACGCTGCGGCGCTGGCGGCGCTGCGCGCGGACGCGCAGGGAGCTGCAGCGAACGGCAGCAACCCCTCGACCGCGGCCTCGGCTGCCACGCTCGCGCTGGTGCGGGAGGTGCTGCTGCGGCAGGCGCACATGTTCGGGGGGCCGAGCAGCGGGGTGGGCAGCGCCAGCGGAGCCTGGCCGCCGTACGGGGGCCTGCCAGGCCTGAGCGGCGCCGCAGCCGCGGGCGCGCAGGCGACCGCCGCGCAGCCGCTCTTCTCCGAGGCGGGCGAGCGAGCGGCGCTGCAGCAGACGGCGGACGCGTTGGGCGCGCTGCTGCTGCGCTACGCCGACACGGTCGCGGCGACGCTCGCTGTGAACGGGACGTGGACGGGGGCCGCGTTTGTGGCGAGCCCTCCTGGCCGACAGAGCGCGGGGTCTGGGGCCGCGTGGGGCAGCATCGCCGCCGCCGTGGGTGCGGCCAGTGATGCGGCGTGGACGGGCGACGCGGGCTCCCTCGGCAACACGACGGTGCTGCGCCTGCCCCGATCCCTGCGCCTCGGAGACGGCATCGCGTGGAGGCAGCAGAACGCGTCGCTGGCCTTCTTGCTGCAGCGGGCGTACGGCTCTGGCACGGCGGGGCGACCGGTTGAGGCCGGGGCTGCAGCTGCGGCCATCCGGCGTGTGATTGCCAATGTGACCTCGCTGCTGCGCCGGCCCGCTGGGCCCTCTGACGACCTGCAGACGCTGCGGGGCGGCAGTACTGGAAGCGCCGTCCCGCCCGCCGGCTTCCCGGGCGGCACCAGCGAGCACCACAGCCCCGCAGCCGTGGAGGCTCTCATGGACGTTCTGCGCCTGCGCACGCTGGGCGCGGAGGACGTTGCAGCTGACGGAGGCGCGGCGTCGGGTGCAGCGACTGCGTCTGCCGGCGCTGCTGGCCGCGTGCTGCTGGCGGGTGGGTTCAGCTACGCAGACTTCCGAGTCCCGCAGAGCCGCATCGACAGCTTGTTCTCCGTGCTGCCGCGGGGAGCTGGCGGAGGGAATGCGCTTGACCTGGGCTACGGCGACGCGAGGACAAACACCTCTGCCTCAAGCGGACCATTGGGCGCCATGGCGAGTGCGAGCGCAGGTGCGAGCGGGTTCCCGTTGCTGCGCGGCCTCGCAGAGCGACAGCTGGATGCGCCTGATACAGGCGCGGCTCGGGCGGCAGCCATCGCAGCGATGTCGCCGCGGCTGCCGTCGCAGTCTCGCAGCCGAGATATGCCGCGGGACGGGCAGCCGTACAGCCCCGGCCGCTACGGGCGTCAGCGGCGCATGAATGCGGTGGAGTCTGCGATCTCCTTGCGGGACGCGGCCTTGGCCTGCGACCAGGGCGCGTCCCTGTTCCCGCTGCACGTGTATGCGGCGCGCAGCGGCTTACTGCCAGCGCCCCTGCCGGCGCTCGCCAACGCAACGGCGCTGCAAGCCTGGATGTCCAGCCCGGTCACAGCTGCAACGCTGCGCAGCTTGGCTCTTGGCTATCTCAGCGGCACGGGCCCTACGGCTTCCAACGACCCGCTGCTGTCCGCTGCGCTTGCTGCATGGGAGGACGCCCAGGGTGACAGCATTTCAGCGCTATACCGGCGCATGGGCCTGCTGTCCAGCGCAGAGGAGGTAGCAGCGGCGCTGTCCTCCCTGGGGAGCGCATCTGCATCAACGCAGCAGATGCAGGCCGGGTTGTCGCAGCTCGCAGTCGCGGCAGCGAGGCTGCTGCCGACTGGGAACTACAGCGGCGCCGCGCTCAGCCTCTCCTCGCTGCTCGAGTCACTGCTCTCGCCACAAGTGAGCGGCACCACGGGGGGTCTGCCCTCTGCGACTGCCGCCCTGGCGTCGTATGCGAGCAGCGCCAGCCTGGCGGGGATGGGTGTCGTGGCCTTGCAATCACTCGCAGCGCTGCACCCCGCCCACCTGGAGTCGTACTGGGGCGCTTCAATCGAAGCGCTGCCCTTCTTCCTCTCCGCCGCAGCAGCGGGGATCTATAATGCCAGCAAGCTGTCCGCTGCAGGCGCCGACGGCGGCCCGGTGCCGGCACCCCACTCTATCGAGCAGGCGGCGCACGCTGCATGGATGGCGCTGGCGCTGCACCCGCCGCTCTCTGCAGCACACCGCGCTCCCTCGCTTCTTGGCCTCTCCCAAGCAGACGTCTGGACGTGCCGCCATGTGCCCGTGTCCCACGTCACCTGCGGCAGCGCCGGCACCATCGGCTTCGCCTCCCCGCAGTACGCGGTGGGTGAGGGCGACGGGTTCCTCCGCGTCACCGTCATGCGCAGCGGGGGCGGGCTCGGCCGCGTGACCGTTGAATACGAGCTGGAGCACGTGAGCACGGACGACGGGGACGTCTCTGCCACAGCGCCGTACACCACCAGCCAGTCACTCGTGTTTGAGGCGGGGGTGGTGCAGCTCACGTTCCTCGTCACGCTGCATGACGACGCGACCCCGGAGGGGTTCGACGTCAATAGCGAGGCTGCGGTGGCTGGCGGGATGTCCGGCGCTGCCGCTGGAGCTGTGGCCTCCGGAGGCCTGGCTAGCACCACGGTGCAAGGGGTTCACATCACAGCAGATGGGCAGGCTGCCCCGCGCGACAGCGCCGCCTTCCGCCGCCTGTACAGTCCGGCCGAGAGCGCTGCAAACCAGGCATACGCAGGGGCCACAGCAGCGCTCGACAATCATGGGTCGTCGCCGCTCGCAGGTGGCTCGGCGTACTACCAGCAGCGCTACCACTCGTATGTACCGCCGCCGAGGTACTTGACGCTGCACCGCAACGGCAGCGTAGCGTCGGACGCAAGCGCCGCCCCGCGCTGGTTTCCAGGCAGCTCAGCCACAGGAGGCCTCAACGGTGGCGTAGCAGGGGCTGCTCGACCGGCTGTCGGCGGCCTCGGCGTCATGGCCGACGTCACTGCTGGCGCCGCGAGGGGGGCTTCAGTCGTTCCGCCGCTCATCGACGGGCCCGACGCCACGTCCGCGAGTGTTCACGCCCTCTATGGGCCGCAGTCTTCCGGCCAGGTGCCTTCCTCAGACTACTCCGTTGGCGCCGCTGGCGCTGCCTCCGCGCAAGCTGTGCAGCGCGGCCGGGGCGACGCGGTGCACAACTCAGCGACCTCGCTGCCGTCGGGTGCGGCGGGTGTGGGCTGGCACGCCTCCCTGGGTCCGCACAGGGCCTTTCGCCTGCGGCTGCGCAACCCATGCTGCGGCGCAACCCTCGGCGCGCAGGCTGTGGCCACGGTGGCCATCATCGATGACGACGGCGACCGCGTGTCTACGCTCCAAACCACGGCCGCTGGCGCGCTCACGCTGCCTCTGCTGCCGCCATTGCCGTTGTTGGCAGGGCGAGCGTTCAACTCGACCCCGTTGACTGCACCCCCGACGGCACCGGAGCTGTCCAGCTGGCCGCAGTCTGTCACCCCGGCAGCGGGGATCAGTGTAGGGAGCGCTGATGGGCTGGGCGACGGGTTTGCGCCGCCACAAACGCTGCAACCTCCCCCGCTGGCGGGCGCGGTGCCATCGACATCGTTTGGTGGTCAGCGCGACACGGCGCTTCTGCAGGCCACGCGGCTAGCTGTCCATCCCTTCGCGCGGGTTGGAGCGCCAACCACCGTTGTGTTCTCCCCGCGCGACGTCCGGGGGGAAGCCGTGGCCGCCACGCGGCTGTCCCGCCTCTTCACGGGCAGCCAGGGCGCCCCCGGCAACGGCACGACCCTTGCGTCCGTCCTCGGCGATGAAGTGTTCCTCGTGACGCTGCTGCCGCTCGGGCCAGCCAGCACGACGCTGGGCCGGCCGGAGGCGCTGCAGGTGGAGCCTACAGCCCTGCACTCGCACTTCTGCGGGGAGGCGGAACCTCGTCCGCGCTGTCCGGGCAGTAGCAGCGCCGCCACCGGCTTGCAGACCGACGCAGACGCTGGCGCGCTGGCAGAGCTCGTTGCAGCGGGGCCTAATGTGCACGCCGTAAACGCGTCTGCGGCCTGGGCGCCCCTGCAGACCTTGTCCGCTCGTCTCTCGCAGGACACCGTGCTGCTGGCGGACGCTGGGACGGCGCAGCTGCACGCGCGGCAGCTGCGATCACGCACCCGCGCGAATCGGCCCACGGTGCTGCTCCCAACCGAGTACGCACCTGCAGGCGAGGGTACTGCTCGATTCAGCGAAAACGCTGCCGCCAGCTGGGTTGCCGGCGGCGTCTTGCAGCCCAGCCTCTCAGCAGCGCAGGCGGTCGCTGGCGGCACCTTTGAGCTGCTCTTTCCCGGGCACGACAGCGACGCTGCAGCGCAACAGGCATCATCGTATGCAGCCGGGGAGGGTCTGCGCCCTGTGCGTCGGTTCGTCTTCGCACCGTCTGACGGTGTGGGCGGCCCTGGCGACGCTGCGGCCCCCGCCACCTCGCCTGTGTGTGCGGTATCCCACCCGCCGCTGCGGCTCCTGCGCGAAGGCCTGCGCAGCATGCTGCTGCCTGCAGGCAACGGCGCAGACGCGCCCCTCGCCCACCCGCTCCTTGATGCCTTCGACGGCCTGGCAGGATACGCGTACGGCGACCCCTCCGCATCTGCCGAGGCAGGGGGCAGCGCGCGTGCCCGCCGCGCCACGCCCAGCCTGTATCGGAGCGCTGCGGCTGCAGGCGTGCGTGCCGGCGACATCGTGACGGCTGTGGCGTCCTTCAACCCGTCCACACTGCTCTACGAGGCCGTACTCGTGCCGGGCACGTCAGGGGCACACGTGGTGGCGGTGGAGCATGCGGTGCCGGGCGGGCTCTGGGGCGAGTACTTCGCCAACCCCTTCCTCGCCGGCGCCCCCGCAACCACGCGCATCGATGCGCTGCTGGCGTTCCGGTGGGGGTACGGCCCCCTGCTGGTCAAGGCGGGCTGCGAGCGGGACGGGGCGACGGCACGCCGCGCAGCCGGCTTTGCTGCCGCTTCAACTGGTGGCGACAGCCGAGCGCTGCGTGGCAGGAACGGCCTTCTTGCCGCAGACGGCGCCTCCCAGGAGGCGATTGATGCCGTGCCTGGGACGATCCGTATGGCTGGCGGGCGCAGCTTGCAGCTGTTGCAGGGCTCGATGGGAGGCCTCGCGGCCGCTGGCCTGGGGGATCGGACCGACGGCCTCCGCGTTGACGTCGACGCCGATGCAGGCGTTGACGCTGAAAGCGTCGAGTGCTCGGGGCTGGCTGTGACCGACCAGGCCAGCATCCGGTGGAGCGGCAAGATAAGGGCCCTGGGAGGCCTTGTGTCAGGGAGTGGGACCATTGGGACGGTAGGCCTGTCCAGCGCCACCGTCGTCGGCTCCGCAGCGGCGCCTACCACCTCTGCCTCTACCCCAGGTGTCGGCATCCCATTCACGGCAGCGGACACCACAGGGGCCGCTTTCGAGCAGCAAGCTGACGTTGTGCCCGCCCCGCAGTTTGCGCTGGAGGGGAACCAGGAGTACTCGCTCTACGTCGTGGCGGATGAGGGCGTGCGCCTGTGGGTGGACGGACAGCTGGTGCTGGACGCGTGGGACAGCCCCAGTGCCCACACCGCAGGGGCGGGTGATGGCTACGCCTCTTCGTGGTTTTTCGCGGCAGACTCGGAAGACACCGGGTACCTGGGGGCGCGCCCGCCGCCTCCGCAGGGCGACCGCGCCTACGCTGCAGCTGCTGCAGTGCCAGACGCAGCAGCGGCTGCCGCGGCAGCTGCAGCTGCCTTGGACCCTAACGGCGGCGACGCGATCGGCCCAGGCTTTGACTACCCCGGCAGTCGGGGCCGCACACCCGCGGAGGCGGCAGACAACGCAGCCGCCAGTGCCGCGACCGCCGCGGAGTGGGAGGCTCGCGGACCGCGCACGGTGACGGACGGGGGGTTCGGACCCACGCAGGCGGGACAGCAGCGGGACCGCAAGCGCACGGACGGTTTCGTGACCTTTATGGGGGGCGTGCCACCCCTGGCCCGCACAGTAGGGGCTGGCGACCTGCTGTCCACTGGCGGGGAGGCTCCGCTGGCGGGCGAGAGCTACACGGCGGGTGGCGCTCGCGAGGGTCTCTTTGCGCAGCGGGACGTGCGCCCGTCGTCCCTGCAGCTGCCCCACCCCCGCGCCCCCTTTCCGTCCGTCTCCAGCCAGCCCCTCGTCTCGGCGCTCGAGCAGCTGGGGCTGACGTACGCGCCCTGGCTCCCGCAAATTGCGCCCTCCGGCTACACGGCGGGTGCGTCCGACTACGAGTGGTCGGCTGCGCCCGGGATGGACGGGCAGGCTTTCGGCGCCCCCTTCGCCAGCAGTGGGGCTGCCTCTTGGGACCCCGACCTCGCCTCCCTCTTCTACTCCTTCGGGGACGAGGCTGGCGGTGTGTTCCCAACCTCCTCAGGGGTCAACAGCACGGCTGCCAACGGCTCGAACGCTGCGTCGAACCCCAGCGGCCGCGCCGGCACAGTTTGCACGTACGCCCGGCTGGGCAGCCGCGCTCCCACTGTACACACGAGCACGGCGCATGCGGTTGCGACCGACGGCAGCGGCGAGATGCAGGCCTCCGGGCCCGGTGCCTACGGGTTTGGCGACGCAGACATCCTCTGCATCGACGCAGCACCCGCCATCATCCCCCGTGGCAGAGGCGGGCTTCCCGCTTCAGCAGGCGCCGATGCCGCAGGCGCGACGTCAGCGCTGCTGCAAGCCGCGCAGGCCGCTGGGCTCGCCGGCTTGACGGGCGCCCCTGCCTCACAGCGTGACGCCACTGGGGCGCTTCTGCAGCCGACGGCAGCCAAAGCGGACTCTGCGGCGGAGGAGGCACTGTCTCGCTTTCTGCTCTCCTCGGCTACAGCAGCGGCAGGCATTGCAAGCCCGGGCGCCGCTGCGACGTTCACATCGAGCCTGGGCGCCTTCCCTCTCGAATACCCAGCCCCACTTCGCCTGCAGCCGGACTACAGCGATGACAGCGCCGCGGGCAGCAGCGGCGGCGGCGGCGCTGGATCCGCCGTCGGCGGCGGTCGCCGTGGCAACGCTAACCCTGACCCGTCTCGCTCGTCCTCGTCCTACTTCCGCGCCCCTGCGGACCGCGTGATCGGGGCGGGCCTGCTGCCCGCGCGCTACAGCGCTGCGCGGGACACCCTCGCAGCCGCTTCCCGCGTCCTCTCCTCGGCCGCCCGCACGGGCGCGGGGTCGGTGCGGGGCCGCGTGTACTCCGCCCTGCGCGTGAGCCTGCCCCTCGCCCCGGGCAGCCTGCACGACATCTCGCTGGAGTACCGCGACCTGGAGGGCTACGCAGCCTGCGAGCTGCTGTGGGTTACGCCTGCCATGCGACGGGATGCGGCGCTGGTGGCGGCGGCACTCGCACGCGCGGGCGCCAACTCGACAAATGCGTCCGCGGCGGCGGCTGCTGGGGCTGGGGCCTCTGCGGTGGACCCTGCCACTAGCCTGCCGGTGGTGCAGCCGTCTCTGCTTCAACGCCTTGCAGCTGGGTTGGCGCCGCTGCCTGTGCCCGTGCCCAGCCACGCCCTCTACAGCACCCGACACGTGCAGTTGGCCCCACACGCCGGCACACAGGCGGGGGCAGACGGAGGGGCGTTCGCCGCTGTGACGGCCGGCGCCGCAGCTGCAACCAGCACGCTCGGCGGCACCGCCTCGGCAACCAGCGGAACCGTGACGATTCCGGCGGGCGCCAACAGCAGCGCTACCGCGGGCTGCTGGGGAGCCGCCGACGCGACTGTTGACGCTGCCGCTAGCGCAGGAGAGGCCGTGCTGGACGCTGTGGACCACACGTCCCTGCGGCGCAGCCCGCACCTCACTTACGTACACCCCGGCCCCGCGGCTGCAGACGGACCACTCGTGCTGCCCCGCCGCCTCTTCTCCGGCGCTTTCGCGCTCTCCAACGCCAGCCTGGGGGGCGGGGCCGCCGTGTCCACGGGGGCCAGCGCCTATTCCTCCGTCGCCAGCGGCTGGGGCGGATACGTCTTCCCCACCGCAGCGCAGGCTGCGACGGCAGCAGCTGCAGGGTTCAGCCAGGATCGCGGCGCGTTCGCCTTCAACGCGAGCTTTATGCAGGACAGCAAGCTTGCCCTGGGCGACGCGGAGGCGCTGCCTCTGCCACTCCCGCTGCCGCATGCGGGCGGGGCATCGTCGCTTCCCCCTTG
>Ga0208629_101111_pt1 | contig 11421 bp, 9 predicted proteins | sample LakWasMet19_HOW5_2_FD_183865 | JGI IMG/M metagenome (GOLD analysis project Ga0208629, IMG submission 183865) | Freshwater sediment methanotrophic microbial communities from Lake Washington under simulated oxygen tension - Sediment Metagenome... | ecosystem: Environmental > Aquatic > Freshwater >...
AAGCCACCGGACGGTGAGCATAAACCCGGCAGGCTCCCGCCGACTGATCCAGGAGAGGACAGACAATGGGGCGCAATGTCTGCTCGGCCAGCGCGGCGATGTTCCGGCCGATTTCCCGAAGCTGCTCCGGGGGCAGCGCGGCCAGGCCTTCCCGCAGCAAATCCCACTCCGCCTCGGTGAGCCTGGGGATTTCGGCGAGCCGTCGGCAACAGCCGTCGCAGCCCATGCGGCATAGCCAATCGGGATGGTCGCCGCGGATGGCCCGTACGCGCGCTTCGATATCGGCATGGAGTTGGGTGAGTGTACTCATCTTGGTATTCGACCTATTTGACCGCGTTTTGAAAAAGTCTTGATTAAGGGTTCATCTCGCTCCCGCGCGCCGCGTCACTGCCATTAAGTTAATGGATGGCCGGTCCCTTCTCCCTCCGGGAGAAGGCTAGGATGAGGGGATCAAAAAAAGTATTTTTCCTTATTCTATTCCCCTCACCCCGACCCTCTCCCGAAGGGAGAGGGAGATAACCGCCTTAACTTAATGGTAGTAGCGCAACGCGTGGGAACCAGATAAACGGCTAATCGCTCAATTGCTTGATTGTCGCGTGTATCGCCGAGGTCAGGTGTTTCAGTTGGATTTCATCGATGATGTAAGGCGGCATCGTATAGATCAGGCGGCCGAAGGGCCGCAACCAGACGCCGCTTTCCATCAGCAATTTCTGCACGGCAGCGACCTTTACGGGGGCCGTCATCTCGATCACGCCGATCGCGCCGAGCACGCGGACATCGGCGACGCCCGGCAGGTCTCTGCATGGGGCAAGGCCTTTGCTGAGACCGGCCTCTATTCGGCTGACGCGGTTTTGCCAGTCGGAAGCCAGCAGCAGATCGATGCTGGCCGCGGCGATGCTGCAGGCCAAGGGATTGCCCATGAAGGTCGGGCCGTGCATGAAACAGCCGGCCTCGCCGTTCGAGATCGTTTCGGCGATCTGGCTTGTGCATAACGTGGCCGCAAGGCTCAGGTAGCCGCCGGTCAAAGCCTTGCCGACGCAGAGGATGTCGGGCGCGATGCCCGCATGCTCGCAGGCGAACAAACGCCCGCTGCGGCCGAAGCCGGTCGCGATCTCGTCGGCGATCAACAGCACCTGATATTGATCGCAAAGCTTGCGCGCGGCCTTCAGATAATCGGGGTGGTAAAACCACATGCCGCCCGCGCCCTGTACGATCGGTTCGAGGATCAATGCGACGCAGGTGCCGGCGTGTTCCTTCAATAAGGCTTCGAGGCCTTCACTGTCGCGGCCGGTCCAGGAATCGCCGAAGCGGCAAGCGGGGCGAGGTGCGAAATGGTGTTTCGGCAGCACCGACTGGAACAAATGGTGCATGCCGGTGACCGGATCACAGACCGACATCGCGCCGAAGGTGTCGCCGTGATAGCCGCTGCCTAGCGCAATGAAGCGGTGCTTTTCGGTTCGGCCTTGCGCCTGCCAGTATTGCAGCGCCATCTTCAAGGCCACTTCGACGCCGACCGAGCCGGAATCGCAGAAGAACACCTTGTCCAGGCCGGCAGGGCTGATCGCCAGGAGCCTTTCGGCCAGCTCGATCGCGGGCGGATGGGTCAGGCCGCCGAACATCACATGCGCCATCTTGCCGAGCTGTTCGGTCGCGGCTGCATTCAGGCGCGGATGGTTGTAGCCGTGGATCGCCGACCACCAGGACGACATGCCGTCGATCAATTCGCGGCCGTCCGCGAGTTTGATCATCACACCGTTCGCCGAGACGACCGGGTAAACCGGGTCGGGCGCGGTGATCGAGGTGTAGGGGTGCCAGATGTGGGCGCGGTCGAAGGCGAGCGCGGCTTCTGTGTTGAAAAGTGTGTGCGGCATTTTATCCTTTGACCTCAGGCCTTTTGGCAACTGCGACTTGCCATGAGGGGGATTTCCTCGTCCCGCAAATGAAACACGCTCGTGGGAGCGACGCCCACGTCGCGACTGGAGCCTTTAATCGCGACGTAGGCGTCGCTCCCACCATTCGCTTTTCGATTTTCACGGAAAGACAGTCGATGCCGGTACGGTCGCCTTGCGCAGGCGGTCGTGGACGGCCTGCCAGGCATCGCCCTCGGGCGGCTGTTCGACCAGGATCATATCGAGCCCTAGATTATCCATCTCGCGTAAGGCCGCATAGAGCGCCTGCGCATAGTCGTGTGCGGCTTCCGGCATGTTCAGGATGTGTTCCAGATGCAGCGGACGAATCGGGCGATGGTAGGAGATCAGGCCGACGCGCCGGCCTTGCGCATTCAGTTCGGCGAGCGTTGCCGAGAGTTCATCGGTTCGGCATAACAGTGCCGTCGTGCTCGGCGCGTAATGCACCGCGAGGAGGCCGGGCGCGCGGATATCGGGCGCTTCATCGCTCTTGGCCGCGACCACTAAGGTTTCGCCGATCAGCGCTTCGATCTGTTGCCGGGTGATTCTGCCGGGCCGGAGCAATCTCGGCCGGGCGCCGCTCAGATCGATGATCGTCGATTCGACGCCGACCTCGCACGGGCCGCCGTCGAGAATCAGATCGACGCTGTCGCCGAGTTCTTCCTCGACATGCTGGGCCGTGGTCGGGCTGATCCGGCAGAAACGGTTCGCCGACGGCGCGGCGATGCCGCCGCCGAATTTTCTGAGCAGGCTCAGCGCGACCGGATGGTTCGGCACGCGAAGACCCACGGTCGGCTGGCCGCCGGTCACCGCATCCGGCACTTTGGGCTTCTTTTTAAGGATCATCGCCAGGGGGCCGGGCCAGAAATGGCCGGCCAGCAGCCAGGCCGCCTCGGGCACGGTCTCGGCCCAATCGGTCAGGCAGGCCGCATCCGCGATATGCACGATCAACGGATGATCGGCGGGCCTTCCTTTGGCCGCGAAGATACGGCCGACCGCCTGCGCATTCGAGGCATCGGCGCCCAGGCCGTAAACCGTTTCGGTCGGGAAGGCGACCAGGCGCCCCTGACGCAAGAGATTGGCGGCAAGGTCGAGCGCGGCGTCATCCGCGAGCAAAGGTTTCATCGTCAAGCGGATTCCTGCGGGGTAATTTCGATCAGGACTTCGTCGGGGTTGGCGGGTTCGCCCTTGACCACATGCACGGCTTTCACGATGCCGGCGATCGGCGCGGTCACCTCGGTCTCCATCTTCATCGCCTCGGTGACCAGCACGGCCTGGCCGGCGTCTACCTTCTGGCCGACCTTGACCAACACTTCGAGCACGTTGCAGGGCATGCGCACGCCGACGTCGCCCGGCTCGGTCGGCCGCCGGCGCTTGCTGGCGATGTTGCTCTTGACCGCGCCCAGGGTGCCGCCGTCGAGCACGATCTCGTCGAGCGTCTCGACGACGATTTCCTCCGGCACGCCGTCGACCATGAAATAAAAATGGCGCAGCATCTGGTTCTTCGGGCCGGCGCCGGTGACTTTGACGTGATAGGACTCGCCGTGCAGGGCGACGTTGAATTCGGTCGGCGCCTTCTTGATGCCATCTTCCTCCACCGGCTCGATGTCGAGCGGCTCCGGCACCAAAGCGCCGGACGACCTTTGTTCGAGAAACTGTTTGCCGACTTCCGGGAACATCGCATAGCTCAGCACGTCTTGGTCATTCAGCGCCAGATGGCCGATGGCCTCGCGCAGATGCTCGAACTCGGGCTTCAATAAATCGGCCGGACGGCAGTCGATCGGCTCCTCGCTGCCGATCGCGCGTTTTTGCAGGTCCGGATCGACCGGCGCGGGCGCCTTGCCGTAGCCGCCTTGCAGGTAGCGCTTGACCTCGTTCGTGATCGTCTCATAACGCTTGCCGGTCAATACGTTCAACACCGCCTGGGTGCCGACGATCTGCGAGGTCGGGGTCACCAGCGGCGGGTAGCCGAGGTCTTTCCGCACTTCCGGAATCTCCTTGTAGACTTCGCCGATACGGTCGAGCGCGTTGCGTTCCTTCAGCTGGTTGGCCAGGTTCGAGATCATGCCGCCCGGCACCTGAAACAGATGCACCTGGGTGTCGATGCCGGTATATTCGCTCTCGAAGCGGCGGTATTTCTTGCGCACGCCGGCGAAATAGTCGTTCACTTCCTTCAAGCGGTCGAGGTTCAGGCCGGTATCGTAGGGAGTGCCTTTCAGCGCGGTGACCAGGCTTTCGGTCGGCGGATGGCTGGTGCCGCCGGCCCAGGACGACAGGGCCGTGTCGATATAGCGGCAACCGGCCTCGATCGCCTTCAGCTGGCACATTTCGGCAAGTCCCGAGGTCGCATGCGAATGCAGGTGCAGGGGCAGGTCGATCGCGTCCTTGAGCGCCTTGACCAGTTCGGAGGTCGCATAAGGCGTCAAAAGCCCCGCCATGTCCTTGATCGCGATCGAGTCGCAGCCGAGCTCTTCAAGAGCCTTCGCGAGCGCGACGAAGCTTCGGGTATCGTGCACCGGGCTGGTCGTGTAGCAGATCGTGCCCTGCGCATGCTTGCCGCTTTGCTTGACCGCCTCGATCGCGGTTTTGAGGTTCCTGACGTCGTTCAGCGCGTCGAAGATGCGGAATACGTCGATGCCGGTCTCTGCGGCTTGCTTAACGAAGGCCCTGACCACATCGTCCGAATAATGCCGGTAGCCGAGCAGGTTTTGCCCGCGCAGCAGCATTTGCAGGCGCGTTTTCGGCAGCGCGGCTTTCAGTTTGGCGAGGCGTTCCCAGGGATCTTCCTTCAGGAAGCGGAGGCAGGCGTCGAAGGTCGCCCCTCCCCAGCATTCGAGCGACCAATAGCCGATCTCGTCGAGCCGCGCGCAGGCCGGTAGCATGTCTTCGGTGCGCAGGCGCGTCGCGATCAAGGATTGATGGGCATCGCGCAGAATCACGTCGGTAATCTGTACTTTTGGCATCGTTGAGTCTTATTGGCTGATGTTAGGCATTGTCCACGAAAAACACAAAAGGCACGAAAAATTTTATAACACAATCCTTTCAACCGTCGCTTTCGGATAGTGGCCAAAGTTGACCAACAAACCCAAGCGCATTCCTGTTGCTTTCAGGTAATTCAGTACTTGCGCCTTATGTGCCCCCGTTGTAGCGGAAAGCGCTTTGATTTCAATAATGATAGAGTCGTAGCAAGTAAAGTCAGGCGTATAGGTCTGTCGTAGCGTATCGCCTTTGTAAAAAAGTCTCAGTTCTGGGTGTTCAATATAAGGTATCCCACATTTTGACAGTTCCTTTGCCATACACTCTTGATAAACCGACTCAAGAAAACCACACCCCATTTCTCGATACACTTCAAACACGGCACCTTGTATTTTGTAACATTCTTCTTTGTACCAAATTTCCCCATCCATTTTTTCGTGCTTTTCGAGTATTTCGTGGACATTAATGGGTCACAAACCGGTATGCGCGGCCATCGCGGCCGCGATCACGCTGGCCAGCACTTCGGGCCGGGGCTTGTGCGAGTAATTGACCAGTTCCGGGTGTTTGTCCACGAAGCCGGTAGTGAACTGGCCACTGCGGAATTCGGGGTGACGCAGGATTTCGAGATAATACGGTATCGTGGTCTTGATTCCGAACAGGCCCATGTCGCGCAGCGCCCTTTCGCCGCGTTTGATCGCATCTTCCCAGGTCAGCGCGCTGACGACCACCTTCGCGAGCATCGAATCGTAGTAAGGCGGAATCTCGTAGCCGGTGTAGATCGCGGTGTCGGTCCTGACGCCGGGGCCGCCCGGCGCGTAATAGCGCGAGATGCGGCCGAAGCTCGGCAGGAAATTGTTCTGCGGGTCTTCGGCATTGATCCGGAATTGCAGCGCGAAACCGCGCCGGCGGATCTCTTCCTGGCGGAAGCGGAGCGGCAGGCCGGCCGCGACGCGGATCTGCTCCTCGACGATGTCGACGCCGGTGATCGTCTCGGTGATCGTGTGCTCGACCTGCACGCGCGTGTTCATTTCCATGAAATAGAAGCGGCCCCGATCGTCGAGCAGAAACTCGACGGTGCCGGCGTTGGTATAGCCGACCGCCTTCGCGGCCAGCACCGCGAGGCCGCCGATATACTGGCGTTGCGCTTCTTCGAGCTGGGGCGACGGGGCGATTTCGATCAGTTTCTGATTGCGGCGCTGGATCGAGCAGTCGCGCTCGTACAGATGGATCGTGTTGCCGTGATTGTCCGCCAATACCTGCACCTCGATATGGCGCGGATTCACGATGCATTTTTCGAGAAACACCTCGGCGCGGCCGAAGGCCTTGCCGGCCTCGGAGATGACCCGATCATAATTACGCTTGAGTTCATCGCGAGTGTCGCAGCGGCGGATGCCGCGCCCGCCGCCGCCGGAGGTCGCCTTCAGCATGACCGGGTAACCGATCGTCTCGGCGGCTTCGAGCGCCGCGTCGACCGTGTCCAGGTTGCCGGCGGAACCCGGCGTGACCGGCAGACCCGCCGCGATCATCGCCTTGCGCGCTTCGGTCTTGTCGCCCATCCGCTCGATCACCTCGGCCGAGGGGCCGATGAACACCAGGCCGCGGTCGGCGCAGGCCTTGGCGAATTGAGCGTTTTCGGAAAGAAAGCCGTAGCCCGGATGGATCGCGTCGCAGCCGGTCGCCGCGGCCAGATTGACCAGCGCATAGATGTTCAGGTAGCCCGCGACCGGTTCGCTGCCGATGCAGTAGGATTCGTCGGCCTTTTTGACATGCAGCGCGAAGCGGTCTGCCTCCGAATAGATCGCGACCGAACGGATGCCCATTTCGGCGCAGGCGCGGATGATGCGCACCGCGATTTCACCGCGGTTCGCGATTAGGATTTTGCGTAACATAAACGGCTTGTGCGGCAGAAAAACTGGCGTTATTAAAGCGAAGACCAAAGCCTTTGCCGGTAGGCTATCACTATATCAGATTCTTGAACGATTTGGCTGCCGCGATACCGTTGGCTGAGGCATTACGCCGATCCAGGATTGAGCGATGCCATTCAGCTGGTTACCCAAAAATAAATGCCGAACATGCCGGCCGCGCAACCTGCCAACACCTTCAGTCGTTTACGACCGGGCATTTCCGCCCAGAGCTGTTTGCCGTCTTGGAGTATTTGCTGATAGGAAGCATGCAGGGAAGCCTTGGCGCGGCGATAAAGCCCCGGCGCTGTTTTCCATGTTTTATAGCCCAGCCCTGCCACGATCGCGAGTTGGGAGTAAAACAAGATCAACTGGCTATGGTATTTGCTCAGGTGAAGACTGTGTCCGATCAGCTCTTCGATCATGAAACACAGCGATTCGTAAAAGATATGCAGGAATTCCAGCAGGTAGTGCGCGCCGGCCAAATAGAGGTCGGGCAACAAGATCAGGCTGCCGATCAGCCCGGAGCTTGCGTAAATTTTGCGCTGAAATGCAGTCAGATGTTGAATATTCAAAAGAAGATTACTCAGTTTTTTCATCGGATGGGCCTATGAATTTCTGAAATGAAGGGCGTCTCTAAGTGCAGGCAACAATTTCAATTTAATGGATTTTCCAACATCAGGTAGCCGATGTCATGGAGGGTTCGGAGAGGCTTTGTTAGCAACGAGCTCCGAGCCCACAAATTTATTCAGGAGCATACGTTATTCCACCTTGAGAAATTTGGAAAGCAGATTATCTTTGATACATTATTCGAAAAATTCGATGTATTGTGAAATTTTAAATGGCTATAAGAGAATATTTTGGCTATATATATCGACTAATTCGAATAATTTCGAACCGCTATTAAAAATGTTTTTTCCTATGTCGCGGGTAAATTCCGACCTGGGTGGGCTGCTTGTTCCCTAAAATAGGGTTATGATGAACCGCAATGGGGAAGGCTCTGTACCCTGTCTATTAACGATGCAGGCAGGTTTTCAGCAAATCGCTAGAGGTAATGCTGTAACATGATCAATTACAAGCACTTGCACTATTTCTGGATGGTCGCGAAGGAAAAGAGCATCGTCAAGGCCAGCGCGCAGCTGCATCTGACGCCGCAAACGATCAGCGGCCAGTTGAGCTGCCTGGAAGAATCGATGGGCGTGGCCTTGTTCGAACGCATCGGCCGGCATCTGGAACTGACCGATGCCGGACGTCTGGTGCTGTCTTACGCGGATGAAATCTTCTCTCTCGGCAGCGAACTGCAAAATGCGGTGCGTCACCGACCGAAGAAATCGTCGCTGGCTTTCAAGGTCGGCATCGATAACGTGGTGCCCAAATCGATTGCTTACCGCTTGCTGGAGCCGGCCCTGCATATCCCGGAGCCGATTCATTTTTATTGCAGTGAAAACGATCTGGATGCCCTGCTGAGCGATTTGTTGCTGCACAAGCTCGATCTGGTCATTTCGGACAGCCCGATTTCTCCCGATCTCGATTTCCGCGGATCTTGCGATCCCTTGGGCGAATCGGGCCTGACGATTTTTGCCGCGGCGGCATTGGCCGAGCCCTTGCAGGGCGAATTTCCGTCTTGCCTCGATAATGCGCCGCTGCTGCTGCCCGCCTCGAACACCGGCATCCGGACGCATTTGCAGCGCTGGTTCGACAAATGGCGCATTCATCCGGCGATCGTCGGCGAATTCGAGGACAGCGCATTGATGAAGGAGTTCGCGCAGGCGGGCGTCGGCGTGATCGCCGCGCCGACCGCAATCAGGGCCGAGATCGAGAGGAAACATGAATTGATCGCGATCGGCGCGGTCGAAGAAGCCATCATCCGCTATTATGCGATTTCAGTGCAGCGCAAAACCCCACATCCGGCCGTCACCGCGATTACCGAAAAAGCGGGGGAATGGTTGTTCAATGAAGACGCATCGCGTGAATAAAGGTAAATTTAAAAAATTATGATATAGTATCGATTCGAAACTAGTTATGCTGGATTGCAAGGTGTCACTGCCTAATCCTTAAACGGAGCCAAACTCATGATACACAAACACCTCAAATATTATGCCGACCATTTGAAGGGCGACGTGCCCGCCGGCATCGTCGTCTTTTTAGTCGCGCTGCCGCTCTGCCTGGGGATAGCGATGGCTTCGGGCGCGCCGCTGTTTTCCGGCCTGATCGCGGGACTTATCGGCGGCCTCGTGGTCGCCTGGCTGAGCGGCTCCCAGCTCAGCGTTTCGGGCCCCGCCGCCGGCCTGACCGTGATCGTGCTGAATGCGATCGAGCAGCTCGGCAGCTTCCAGGGCTTTCTGACGGCGCTGGTGATCGCGGGCTTCCTGCAGATGGTTCTGGGATTTTTGCGGGCAGGCATCATTGCATCCTTCTTTCCCGCCTCGGTGATCGAGGGGATGCTGGCGGCTATCGGCCTGATCCTGATCATGAAGCAGTTGCCGCATGCGGCCGGTTATGATGCGAATTATGTCGGCGACGAGAGTTATATGGCCGATACCGCCCTGTCGAGTCTGCATGCGATGGTCGATTCGTTGAAAGCGATCTCGCCCGGCGCGCTTGTAATCAGTTCCGTCGGTCTGCTGATCATGATCCTCTGGGAATTGTCCTGGTTCAAGAAGCGCAAGCTTTTCACCTTGATTCCCGGGCCGTTGGTCGCGGTGGCGTGGGGCGTCGCTTATAATCTGACGGCGATGAAATTGGCGCCGGAATGGGCGGTCATCAACCCCAACCATATGGTCACTTTGCCCGTTTTGGATCATCCGACCGCGCTTTTCGATCAGTTCGTATTCCCTGACTGGAGTTTTCTCGCCAATTCCCAGATTTATACCGTCGCGGTGACCATGACCATCATCGCGAGTCTGGAAACGCTGCTGAGCCTGGAAGCGGTCGATAAACTCGATCCGTTGAAACGCATCGCGCCGACCAATCGCGAACTGAGGGCGCAGGGCATCGGCAACATGATCAGCGGCATGATCGGCGGCTTGCCGATCACCGCCGTGATCGTGCGCAGTTCCGCAAACATCAACGCCGGCGGAAGAACCCGTATCGCCTGTTTCGTGCATGGCTTGTGCCTGTTGATCAGCCTGTTGTTCTTCGCGCGCTATCTGAACTATATTCCTTTGGCCTGTCTGGCGGCGATTTTGCTGCAAACCGGCTATAAGCTGGCAAAGCCGAAGGTATTCATGCACTTTTACAAGAAAGGATGGAGCCAGTTTCTGCCCTTCGTGATTACGGTCGGCGCGATTCTCGCCACCGACTTGTTGGAAGGCATGGCGATTGGCATGGCGGTCGGGTTAATTTTCGTGATCATGGCGAATTACCATGCCGCGATCACCCTGACGCAGGACGGTTCGCATTATGTGCTTTCTCTGAACAAAGATGTTTCATTCTTGAACAAGGCGTTGCTGCGCAAATTTATTTTGCGTATCGAGGCGGACAGCACGGTCGTGATCGACGCCAGCAAGGCGGGGTTCATCGATCCTGATATCGTCGAAACGATCGAGGATTTCTTGGCCACCGCGCCGGATGACAATATTTCGGTGAAGTTAATCGATTTTCACGGCAAGGAAAAGATTAAAAAACATGAGGGCCACGTCGTGCTCAATGGCCGCGGCAAAAAACCTCATGCTGCCGCCTGATCTATAGATTGTCCCGTCCCGGCAGGATGAAATCGGTGTCCGATTCCTCCGGGGCGTGGAGCCCGCCGCTGCGGTCGGCCGCTGTCCGCCGGATGATTTCGGATAATCCGGTCACCAAAGGATAGTCGCCGATTTTTTCGAGGTCTACCCAGCGCGCCTCCGAGACATCGCTTGCCGCAACCGGGATGCTGTTTTGTTCGTCCACTAATTCGACCAGAAAATCGACAATCACATAATGAAAGTTTTCGATACGCCGTTCGACCACCGCGGCGATCGATAGCACGTTCACCTCCAGTCCCGTCTCTTCCTTCACTTCCCGCCGGCAGCACTCGATCAGCGCTTCGCCGGCTTCGAGTTTGCCGCCCGGCACCGACCATAGCCCTTCGGCGGGCGGTTTGCCGCGTTTGATCAATAGCACTTGGTTTTGCCCGTTAACCAAGAGGCCGCCGACGCCGATCATCGGTTCCGGAAAAGGGAGATTCGTGTTGTGCTGCATTAGGCTGAACCCGTTGAACTTTTTATGCTGTGAGAGGGACGGATAGTAGTTGTCTGTGCATGCTCAAAATGGTATGTTGCAGGATCACTCAGAGCGTTCCAAAGACTGGTGAAAAGGGTATTGAAAGGCCTTTCCGGCGCTCAATATCCCGCCAGAGTTAATTCATATAATAACCATTATGAGGTAGATTATGTTTTCACTGAAGCATTCCCTGTCTGCGTGTCTTGTCCTGGCTTATTCCTATACGGTTCCGGCGCTGGCGGCCGATGCCGCGGCCGGCGCCGAGAAAGCCGCGATGTGTGTCGGCTGCCATGGTCCGAACGGCAAGAGCAGCAATGCGCAATGGCCGAATCTGGCGGCGCAGCAGCCGGCTTATCTGGCCGCGCAACTGAAGGCCTTCAAATCCGGCGAGCGCGCCAATCCGATGATGCAGAGCATGGCAGCCAACCTGAGCGATC
>Ga0208629_101112_pt1 | contig 11417 bp, 7 predicted proteins | sample LakWasMet19_HOW5_2_FD_183865 | JGI IMG/M metagenome (GOLD analysis project Ga0208629, IMG submission 183865) | Freshwater sediment methanotrophic microbial communities from Lake Washington under simulated oxygen tension - Sediment Metagenome... | ecosystem: Environmental > Aquatic > Freshwater >...
ACGCCACGGGGGAGAGGCCGAAGCCCACGTCAACGAGGTCGTCAGCCAGCACGGCGTTGGAGAGGCGCTGCAGTGCTGCGCTGCTCGCGAGGCCTGCGCCACGGGTCTCGGACGCGCTGCCGCCGCTGCTCGCTTTGGCTGAGGGCTTCGACCCGTAGATGTCAGGTATTGGCGACAGCCAGGGCCCAGCGCCCGTGAATGCCTGCGTAAGGTGCGCAATCACAGTGTAGATAGCGTCTGCAAGGGGGCCCAAGCGAGCCTCCACCCGCTCAAAACAGGGGAGGTGTCGGCAGCACGCGGGCTTTCGCCTGCTGTGCGCCACCGGCGAGAAAGAACCGCCGCTGGGCGATGACATGTCGGCCGCGGCTGCACCAGGCGTCGCCATGCCACTCATCTGACGCTGCAGGCGCCCCGCGAGCGCCTCAGCATCAGCTCCGGGCGCGACAGACGTGCGTTGCGGCCGCAACCGAGCGGGCGGCAGCAGCCAGCGCTGCAGGTAGTACAGCAGCCGATCGAGCGGCACAGTGCGGTACTGCTCTCCGCTGATGTGTGCGAAGGAGGGACCCTCGAACCGGCGCCGCAGCTGAGCGGCTGAAAGGCGAACGGGCCCTGAGACTATTCGTCCAGCGCCTGACGTCTTCGCGGAGGCCAACGGTCCCCACAGCAGCTGCCACATGCTGTGAAAGTGGCTCGTAGGCGTTGCCTCATCCACACCAGCACTGCCCCTATCGAACTCAACCACGGCCGCTTCGCCGCGGCTTGAGCCGTGAGCCGGCGACGGCCATGTCGCACTACTGCCGCCCGTATGCGCTCCGCCGGTGAATTCGGGCAGGTATTGCGCCGGGATAAATTCGCCGCGGCCGTCGATGCCACCCACGTCAGGCCGGGCCGCCTTGACATGCTGCAGCAGCCCCTGCCGGTATTGCAGCAGGCGAAGCGCAGCGGGAAGGGGCCGAGCCGCTGGCGGGCTGGACGAGACCGCAGGCGGCGCAGGCAGCCACGCCGCCAGCCGCCGCGGCAGGAGCCGGTGGATGCGCTCGCTAATGAAGCGCCCAGCGAGCTGCGCCGAATGCGGCGGCCGCTGCAGTTGCTGCTGCTGCGGGGGCGGCGCAGCATGCATCAGCATGGGCCGGTGCTGCACGCGGACCATCGCGGGCGGCAGGTTTGCGGGCCGCGCCGCATGGACAGACAGCTGGTGCTCCGCCCGGCTCTGCGCGCTCGGCGCTGGGGAGGGCAAGGCAGCCGCGGGGATCGCAGTGGGCTGCGGCTGCGGTGGAGCGCCAGCGCCTGCGCTTGAGGACGTGGCAGCGACCGCGAACCCCGCGAGCTGCGCTGACTCTGGCGACAGGAGCGACGGCGAGGGCGAGGCGGCGTATTCCTCGTGGACAAAAGCCGCGCTGCCGGGCATGTGGGCGTGCTGCCCTGGCGTCGCCAAGCCTTGGCGCAGCGGGGATAGCCGCCGTGTTTGCGCGGACACAAGTGGGCTTACCGTCATCGCTTGCCTGCGTGACGCAGCGCTGACCCGTAAGAACGCGTTGCGCGACAGCGTCGCGGCCACGTCGGCCGTGGCAGCAGCAAGATCGACCGCGCTGGACTCGACAACGCCGTCGCTCTCCGTCAAGCCGGAGGCGGCCGCCTCTGCAGCCGCAGCGATTTCTGTGTCGGTGAGGGACCCGCCGTCGCTCGCCGCAGCACTGCGGCTCGCGGCAATCTCCGAAGCAGAAGGCAGCACCACCAGGCCCGCAGCGGTCAGCAGCGACGGCTGGCGGCGGGCGCGGGCGGCGCCGGCGGCCCGCAGCAGGCTGGCGCGCAGACGGTGCAGCAGCAGCAGCCGCGCCGGCGTGTGGGAGGCAGGATGCAGTGGCCCAGGCGCTGACACACTACTCGAGCTATCGGGGCGTTTCGCAACAAGCGCGCTGGCGTGCAGTGCATCCGAAACACCGGCGGCGTCAGTGGCGGGAGCCTGAGGGGCGGAAGCAGGTGCTGATGCGAGTTCGCCGGCTAAGCGCGCCCCTGAGTTAGGCTCAATCAGCGGGGCCGCGGGCAACGCCGGACCACCGAGCACGAGCGATGGCGGCTGCTCAGACGCAGCAGCCGCGATTGTGACTGTAGCGGCCGGAGATACAGTCGGCGCTGCAATCGGAAGCCCTGGCAACTCAGTGGCAACAGTCGAGTCCGCTGCGGGCGCAGTCGGTCCAGCGGTGGCTGCCACAGCCGCGTCATCCCCGCGTGCGGCAGCGTGCTCAGTCGCATCACCCGCGCCAGCGTCGTCCCCGTCAGTCACAAAGTGTCCCGCGGGTGCAGCCGCGCCAGTGGAGCCGTCATCAGCAGCTGACTCATCGACGGCGGCCATGGAGGGGTAGCCAGCGTCGCCCGCCGAGGACGCCGAGGAGGCGCGCTCAGACTGCTGCCCAGCCGCGACGCTGCGGCCGGACCACACGCGGGCCACTGTGGTGGAGATTGCCTGCCATACGCGCGAGCTTGCAGGGCGTGCCAAGCCAGTTGCACCCTCGCCCGTGCTCTGTCTGACACCAGCCAAATCAGCGCCACCGCTCTCATGCTGCGTACCGTCGCCTGAAGGCGCTGCAAGCGTAGCGTATGCACCGGCGGCTGCCAGGGGTAATACTGGTGAGCCGCCCGCCTCTCCGCTGCCGCCGCTCGCTACACTGTGCCGCGGGTGCTGCAGCGGCGAGACGCCTCCAGACGCTGCGTGTGCGGGAGGCAAGTCGTGCCGCCGGCCCCGGTAGTGCCTTGAGTGCTGCAGGTGCGTAGTGCCGTGGTGGTGGCGGTGGTGGTGGCTGCCGTGGTGGTGCCTGTGCAACTGTGGCTCCTCGTGCCGACGCCCGCTGGCGTGGTGGGTGCGAGAGCCCTGGCCGGGATGGGACGCCTGCGCAGCTGGTAGCAACGCCGGTGAGCCCCCGGCTGCCTGCACCTGCTCCATCCCGATCACATCGTCGGCCGAGCTCGCGACGGTGCCAATATTCAGGGCGGTTTCACCCGCCTCGTGTCTGTCCAGGTCTGCAGCGTCGCGCCCTCCAATCGACTCAGGCGGCGACCGCAGCGCCAGCGCCTGCTGCGCTCGAAGGCGCTCGCCAGTGAGGCTGCGGCGCCACGCCTTCCACTGCGAGCGCAGCAGCGCGGTCTCGTGCACTGCCAGCAGGTGAGCGCTGCCGTACGCCTCAGCAGCGAACAGCAGCAGCGGTAGCGTGAGCGGCGACGCACACAGCAGCAGGGACGAAAAGTGCGCTGCCGACCCCGCCAGCCAGCGCGCAAACGTCGCCGCGGGGTGGCGGTGCGCGCCGCCTGCAGCGTGGCTGCCGCCGTCGGGCAGCAGGAGGTCGAGGGCGAGGCCCAGCAGCAGCGCACACCCGCACAGCGCGGCGACGCCGGCCGTCCAGAGGCCGACCAGCCGCTCAGCGGACCGCAGGCGCGTCGCGAAGAGGGGCTGCGGCCGGTGCGGCGCGCGCAGCCGCTTGCGCAGCGAGGCGGCCGCGGGCGTGTCCTGCAGGGCAAACCGCCGGATGTCCCCGCAGAGGGTCAGCACGTCCACATCGCGCTCACGGACGGCAGGCGGCAGGCCGGTCGACGGGCCTGCGCCCTCAGTCAAAAGCGCGCTTGCGGCGCTTGCAGTCGTCGCTTCAGATCTCGCCCGGACGGGGGCGCCTGGTGGGACCAGCAGCGGCATGGGGGAGCCCGCGCTCTTGTGACGGGACACCGGCGGCTCCGCAAGCGGCGAGCCCGCAGGCTCGCCTGCGAGGCCGGCGCCCGGAGCCCAAATATCCCGCCGAAGCTGCTCGAGCTGCCCGCTGCGGCCCGCAGAGTCATTGTGCGTGTCCACAGGGCGGCTGCCGAGCGACGCTCTCCTGCCGCCGCTTGCAGCGCCAGCAGCAGCGGCAGCGGCGTCTGTCCCCGCGTACCCGGCCTCCTGCAGCGGCGCGGCGTTGCCGGCAGCGCTCCCACTGCTCCCACGCGCGTCACTCGCGTCAGCAGCGCCGCCAAACCCGCCGCCGCCACCGCCACCGGGCCCAGCGCCGCCTGCAGCGCGGGAGGAAGCAGAAGCGGGAGTGCTGCGCATCCCCTGCGTGAAGCTACTGCGCCGCCCCTGCCCCACGCCGTCCAGCGGGCGCACCTTCGCGGGCGCGGTGTCGCCGCGCATGAGCGCGATGAGGTCGCCCTTCACGGTGAGGGCGGAGGGCATGCGCACCCAGCGTCTGTCCCGATACACCATCACCAAGTTCATCGCTCGGTTCGTCGCGGACTCGTGCGCGTCAATGGCGTCCCAGGACGGCGACGCCGCCAGCACGATTCCATCCATCGTCGCTGCCCTGGCGGCGGCGGCGGCGGCCGCGGCCGCTGTGGGGGCCTGCGCGGCCTGGTCTGCGCTGGCGCCGAGCAGGGCTGCGGCCGCCTCCGGCTCGTAGCACGAGGTGGCGCGCTCGAATTCTAGCAGCAAATGGGACGCCTTGCTGTGAACCTCCCACCGTAATCGCTCAGCACGGCATACCACTAACGCAACATTGACGCTGATGCTGAGCAAGGTCGCTACGCACGCGGCCACAAGCACCCAAGCTTGCTGGGTAGCATTTTCGCCGGCGAACACAACGGTCAGCAGCATCAACGCGGCCGCCGTTAACGGCAAAGCGCTCTTTGGTGCTCTCAGTTGCTGAACGAGAATGTTCCGTCGCTCAATGGCGGCCTCCGCCAACAATCGTTGAGCATCATCTTGAAGCACCGCTCGGATGGCTTTGGCAAGCCGGAGCGTGGCAGCTTGCGATCCGAGACCGCGGAAGGCATTTTGGGGAGCCACCATCGATGTGGAGTCTCGCATTGCGTCGAGTGGGCTTCAGCACGCCATGGACGAAAGCCGTCCGAGAAAATCTTGGGGAGCTGGCCGATGCGACACGCTGCCACGAGTGCACAATTGTCCCAGCGCGGCAATCGCGTCAATGATCTTCACAAATTGTACAACAGCCTTCGAATTGTGATGTGTTGATGTGATGCGAGCACAATTCGCTGAACGTTTGCCAAGTTCAACAGCTGGCGTGGACTCGGATGCAAGACCGGGCGCAGGCTATCAACTTGACTTGCGCAGCTCCCTGAAGCGCGCTCGTGGTACAATACAACACAGAATGTACGTGGCAACAAGCCTTGCTGCATTTGAACTCCGCTTCGAGGCGAGCCGCTAGCTCAGCGGGGCGCCTGCGCTGGCGGCGGCGCGGGCGGCCTGGGCCTGCTGCTGCGCTCGGCGTGCCAGCTTCATGTCCGCCACCTTCTCTGAGTAGCCCTCCCACATGAGGGCTTTTCGGTCCAGGGCGTGCGCGCGCTCTCTGTCCGGCGCGACGCCGACGCCCGCGTGCCCGTTGCGATACAGGCGCGCCAGGTGGCTGCAGAAGGCCGGATTCTCCATGTCGCAGCCGCGCTCCAGCAGCGCCACGGGACCGGGGAAGGCGGGCAGGCCGCGCGCAGCCTCTACGACCTCGGCGGGGCTCAGCTCGCGGCACTTCAGAGGCACAGCGCCTGCGGCAGCCGCAGGCGCGGCGCGCGTCGTCTGGTCGGCCTTCGCGCCCTCCCGCGGCGCGTCCCAGACCTGAGAAATGGGGGCCAGCGCGCTGAAGTAGGAGTACCCGAGCTGCCCGCAGCACCGCCCGTTCGCCACGGTTATGTCCGCCTCGCAGCCGAGGTGCAGCAGCTCGAGGCCCAGACGCAGCGACTGCGCGGGGCTGTCAGTCCCAAGCAACAGCGCCGGGGCCGCGCCGGGGACAGCTGCGACCGGCGAGCCCGCCGATGCTACAGGTGTCGCCGCGGGCACGACTGCAGCCGCCTCGCTGACGGGCCCGGCCTTGGATGCGCTGCCCTCTGCGCGAGGTGCCGGTGAATCCATCCGCAGCTTCAGAGACGCGTCGCGCAGCCTCATCATTCCGCCCTCGAAGCACGCATCCGCGTTGCCGCCGCGGCACCCAATCTCATACGCTTTCGCGGCAGCCGGAACGTCAAGTGGGATGCCCTCTTTCCCGGCCACTGCGGAAAAAGACGGAATGGAGCGGGTGACGTGATGATGAGCGACACGGCTCATGATGTGGAGTTCCTTCGAGCGGCGGCAGCGCTACTAAGCTAAGCTCACCAAGCAAGTTTCCGAGGTTGAGGCAAGCCTGGGGATACTTCCGCTCAAGGCACATCGGCGAGTACAGCTCCAGGGCTTGCTTGAAGTCCTTGCGCATCATGGCCCACCATTCGCCGAGCGAGGTGCACGCGCCGGCATCGCCCTCATCGCAGTTCACACGGAACTCCGTGTACTTTGCCTCATTTTGCATGCGCCCTTCAGCTCGCTTCTGCTCGTTGCGCTCTACATCGCGGGCCTGGCGCGCGGGGGTAACTGGCATTCACGCCAAATGGCCGGCCTCAGGCGCATCAACTGGTAATGAGGGGGAAAATTGGGAGTGTTTGCAGCCGCGAGGTTTGTCGAGATAACGCATCGCGCCGTTTAGCATTAGACGCACCTCCATAGTGCTTGCCCACCTGCCATTTGTCGCGTACGGACCGTGGGCTGCGCGGCGTTCAAACGCCATTGACAGTCGGCGTACCAACCTGAAACGCAGCCGCATTTGAGCCTTCTCTTTGCAATCAGCAGGGGAATAGCGGTAACCAGCTTCTCTTGTGCGCAGGTTGTGCTCAGTCGCGGTTTTTGCGACCCGCCCCCTGAGTGACACGACGCCTAGGAAAGTTCCTCGTCGCTCGCCACTCGCTGCGACGCGCTGCAGTCCAGTGTGTACCGACAGGAGCGACAACAGTCGACCACGATGTGGGCCTTGCTCAAAAACGTGAATGTATCTCTGGGTTTGATCTTCACAGTTGTGAATGCACTTGCTCAAAACATTGTGAGCGCTGCCTTCTTTCCGGTTTACTTGGACGCCATCGCCGGCGATGAAACTGTTGGCTTCGTCACCGCTGCCAGCGGTGGCGCGATGGTGCTTCTCGCGCTTCCTGTCGGTCTCCTCACAGATCGGTGGTCGCGCTCAAAGACACTCAAGATAGCTGCTGTGGTCGGCCTCCTGTCCTCGACAGTCTACTTCCTGGCACTCTGGTTGGACTCGCTACCCCTTATGTACGTAGCCTCTGCCATGTATGGCGCATTCGCCGCCGTCAACGGCGCGCCGCTCGCCGCCATCATCGCCGATAGCCTCCCCTCTGGGCGGCGTACCAACATGATTATCGTTCAGTATGCGCTGGGCCTGCTGGCCTCAGCCGGCGGCCCAGCGGTCGTGGTGCTCTTCTATTGGCGCATGGGCGACACGTGGAACCAGGATACGCTGAAGCTGGTGCTGCACGCTGGCAATGCCATCACGGTCGCTTCATGCGCCGTGCTTGTATGCTTTGATGACAAAAAGACCCTCGGCTCGAGCTCGGAGTCGCTGGTGCAGCACGCCAAAGATGCTGCAGTAGAGGCGCTGCAAGAAGCTTCCGATGGCTACCCGGCTACGTCGACTTCCGATGGCGATAAGCTTGCGTCAGAGGAGGTCGCGTGTGATACAACGGAGGCGCCGGAAGAGTGGTTGACCAGGGTTGACGGTGATGGTGCCGTCCTCAGTTCTGCTGCTATCCCAGCCACCGCTGTGGTTGCCGTCAACTCCAGCGCCTCGGCGCTGACCCATCGGCACGCTGCCAATCGAGCAGGCGATGCGCACGCGGATGCGAGGGCAGCAGATGGCGGCGACCTGCAAGAACCGCTGCTTCTTCGAGCGGGGTTGGAGGCGATAGATGGGCTGGAAAGTACAGAGAGGGCACGCATCCAAGACGGAGCAGTCTCACTTGCAGTTTGCTCTGGTGATGACAGCAAAACCCACAAGTCCACGGAGGAAACGCGGGGCGACAGTAATGAGGAGCCGCGCACCACCCGCAACCTGGGCCACCAGACCCTGCCCTTCGGCTGCTGCACGCTGCGGGTGCGCCACATCCCCCTCATCATCTTCATCTCCGATATGACCATCTGCCTCGGCGCGGGCATGACGGTTGCCTTCTTCTCAATCTACTTCAAGCAGGTCTACAGCATGTCACCCTTCGGAGTTGCAGGCGTGTTCGCGGGGGCGCCCGTCGCGATCGCGCTCCTCTCCTTGCTCGCCGTGCCGCTAAATCGCATGCTCGGACGTGCTGGAGCGTCCATTGCCTTCAACACTGCAGGTACTGTGGCCCTCTTCGTCATGTCCATAAACCTGCCGATGTGGTTGGCTGTGGGCCTGTACATGCTGCGAACGGCAGCCATGAACGCAGGCTATCCCACCCAGCGCGCCATCATGATGGATGGACGTCGTGGAGAAGCGGCACCGCGGCAAGTGGTCCGCCCTCGAGAACGTCTCTTCATTCACGTGGACGGGCTCTGCAGCGCTGGGCGGCGTGCTGGTTGACAAGCTCAGCTTCGACGACACCTTCCGCATCACGGGCGGCCTGTTTGTGCTGTCCACCCTCATGCTGCTGCCGCTCGTGCCGCTGACGTGGGGCGAGATTGTGGACGACAATGTCCGGGATGGCGAAAACGTCGGAGCTTCCCCTGCCAGCGTAGTGCCCACCGATAGAAGTCGCCTGCATGACTGCTCTACTCCCGGCACAGCCAGTCCGCCCGACGCAGCGTTGGTGCGCGATGACCATGGCTTGAGCCCATCTGTTGGGATTGTCGTCCCCGCTGAGTGAGAGTGCTCAGCTAGGCGGGCACGCAGGGAATCAGTAGTGCAGGCAACACTGAGGCACTTTAGCAACAGCTCTGCCGACCGCGTGTTTGTCTGCCGCGTGCCTGCAGTTGTACTTGCGCCGCCTTACCGTGGCCTCTGTACCGAGATGTCGTATAGCTGTGGCTCAGCTGACCTTGTTCACTCATCCAACACGGCTGTCTTCACTTTCATGTGAGTGGCAGGGCACGGCGCAAGCCCACCCACACCAGATGACATCAACACGCACACCACACCTTGACCACTCTGACACCGGCACTGAAAATTTCTTCAAGTGTTGAGGGTGCGAGTCCTGACAGTTTTCCTCGATTGTTCCCCACTTTTGTTTACTTATCTGCTTCGATCTTCATATATTATTTCGCTGTTGGCCTGTTGCACGAGCGGCCCGAACGGTCTTCGGCCAATCAGCAGTGCGCATATTTGAGCCACCATCGACTGTGCTGTCTTGTGTGCACCACTTGTGCTTGTAAATTCGTCAGAATTGCAGTGGCGCCAACACGAACGGTGATGCCTTCATCGATATCTACGCAATTAGAAGAAGCTATAACGCAAGCGGAGGTGTTGTGCGTACACGCATTTATCACCAGCCGGTCTCCGAGCTATGAAAGAGCGGTCAACACAGACCGACTTCGGTTGCAACGATATAACGCGATGAATCCGAGATCTAAATCGCGCAGTTGTAATTCGTGATGGATCACGCCAATCCCCGCATCCTGAACCAAGCAGCCGTATTGCGCGGCAGCAAGCAGCCACTGCTACCAGATCCCCAATCACGCAGTCGCTGGGAAGTACGCAAGCACTGGTGAGACCGCGTCGGGCTAGGAGATGTGAGATTCATCGCACGTCGGCCATCGAACGTGGTCAGGCAGGCGTAGTGCTCATTTCGTCCAGCGAGACACAAGATGCAGTGCGATGCCAGCACCCAAGAAAGCTCCAAACGTGACTGCACACGTCTCAGCAAATTTGCGGCCCAGTACCGCCGCAGTGTCGCTGCACAACTGATTCGCTGTAGCCGCAGCCATCCCGTCGACGGACGGACGGCGCACGCAGCAGGGACAGCCTGCGCAGGCAGTAGCTTCTGGCTTCGCTGCGCGCTCCACGCCTGCCACGCGTCGCCAGTCACCTGCCGTCGCGGAGAGTCGGTCAATACCCTGCCCAGGGCTCGCTCTTTCAGGCGCAGGCGTCAGCAGCTGGATGCCAACCAGCGAGTCGCACGGCAGGAGCCCGTGGCCCACGAACGCATCCATCGGCAGCGCGGTGTAGAATGTCCCCGGAAAGGTGGCGCCCTTGAAATGCCCGTGGCGCATGCGAGCTGTTATGCCCGCAAGCAGCCCCGCCGTGGCACGGTCCCTCCACCCGGCGAGAGAGTTGGTCGCAGGCGCAGTGGAGCTGGCGGTTGCTGCGGCGAGTCCGCCAGCGAACCCGCCAGCAGCGGCTCCCGGAGAGTCGTCTCCCACAGCGGGTGCAGACGCCGTGGCAGCGGCCGCGCCCTCGGCCCGCGCCAGTGCAGCCGCGGTGGCAAGTTGCCCCGAAGCCAGCAGCGCGCGCGTCAGGGCTGCCTCGTGCTCATGTGCCCCCGCAGCGAACTCTGCGGCAGGCAGCCACGCGGCCTCCGCGATCTCTTCGGGATCGGGCGCCAAGCGGGCGTCAGGCGCGTAGCAGAGCACGAAGACGCCCACGTGCGTGCTGCCGAAGCGGGTGCTCTGCGCCATGCGCGCCCGATCCTGTGGCGTGAGGCCCGCCGGGTGCTCAGCGGAGGACGGGACGAACGGCATGTGGCGCTCGTGCAGAGCCACGATGCCAAGTGGCTTACAGACGACTCCTGCACACACGCCGAAAGTGGCAAAAGGGCGTAGCAAGGAGGGCACAGTGACCTGTGGCCAGGTCAACGAGATTCAGGCACGATGAATTCCATGACTCCTCCACGGCTTCTCCGAGAAGGTACCGCTCACGCACCGGTCTCCTCGCGGGCTTCCCGCACTGCAGCGGTAATGAAGTCCTCCCGCTCGTCAGTATGCCCCCCTGGTGTGTGCCACAATCCAGTGCGGTCAAATCGCTCTCGGATGCCCAGAACAGCTCCGTCAGCATTCACCACGAGAGCGGCGGCGCCGACCGCATGATGGCCATACGGTGGTGTGGGATTGCGCTCGCGGGATCTGCGCCACGCTTGTAGTGTCAGAACCCCTTTGTAAGCATGATGGGCCGTGAACCCGAGTTCAGCGGCGACGGGGAGAACACTCGCATAATCAGAGTTGAAGGGGACGTCGACCCACACGCCGCGGCTGGCATTAGAGAGCACGCGCTGCAAAAATGAGCGTGCGGAGGCTGGATCGCTCGGCAGCAACGCAGCCGGCACCTGCAGGTCTCCGTAGACGTTCTGCACAACCTCCTCGTGAGACTCCTCGGCCATGGTCGCAGCAACTACAACAACACAGTGCCCAACACCAAACTTTGAGCTGCACAATGCAATTTGGTGCAAATAAATACCCACCTCCGCGGGAAATTACGCACCTGGCCCTCGAAATCGATCCGCGACGTAGCTGGGATCTTCATCAGCCACGGGTCTCACGTCGCTCAGCCCTGGTGGACCGGTCTCGAGGCGTGCGCTCGAGGGCAGCCTTGCGCACCCGTCGCCTGAAAGCCGCCAACGACAGCAAACGGAGTCCAATCGCTCCGCTCTCGTCTCACTCGTCTTTCCTC
>Ga0208629_101113_pt1 | contig 11412 bp, 14 predicted proteins | sample LakWasMet19_HOW5_2_FD_183865 | JGI IMG/M metagenome (GOLD analysis project Ga0208629, IMG submission 183865) | Freshwater sediment methanotrophic microbial communities from Lake Washington under simulated oxygen tension - Sediment Metagenome... | ecosystem: Environmental > Aquatic > Freshwater >...
TCCTCACTGTGCAGGGCCCCTCTGGCGACAGGCAGCCCCTTGCGGCGCCTGCAGCCGTCACTGTCTCAATCTCATTCTCAAGCGAGGGCAGCGCTGTGGATGCGCCTGCCACGGCTGCAGCGGCGAAGGCGGTCGCTGGCGGCGCAGCGGCTCACATCGGCTCGAGCAGCGGCGGGCCCCGATGCGAAGACATGGCCATAGCCGGCGGCATTGAGCTTACACACCTCGGCGGCGCACACACAGCGCCGTCTCCCCGTGGCACCGTGGCTTCTGTCCATCGCGCCACAGAGCCTGGTGGCGGTTCTGGGGAGGAGAAGCGTGCTGGCGCCGCCGCTGAGCCTGCGCGTATGTCGTTTGCCCCCACCCTGGGCACAGCCACGCCCAGGGGCAGCGCCGCGGCCTCCGTCAGCGGGCGGCGCTTGCGGCTTGGAGGGGGCAGCAGCCACCGCCTGGAGAGGGGCCCCAGCGCCACCGGCAGCATCGGTGCCCTCAGGGCGTCTGTCGATCCGGCGTGGGAGCGCCCTGCGCTCTCCGCATCGGCGGCGGCGTCCGTCGCCGCTGTGGCGGCTGCTGGCGCGGCTGTCGGCGTGTCGGGCAGGTTTGAGGCCGCTGATGCGAGCCGTGCCAGCCGCGCTGCTGCTGCTGAGACGCCCCCTCAGCACGCATCCCTCGCCGCAGCGCTGCAGGCCCGCAGCGAGCTCAGCGGCGACCGGGCTGCCCGCGGCTCCGCGGTGCTCGTCGACTCCCCGCTGCTGCGGCACCTAATGGCCCAGCGGGCAGCGCAGGGGGCAGCGCAGGAGGCACAGCAGACCGCGGGAACGAGAGGCGGCGGCCCCAGCCCTACGGCCACCGGCGCGCGGCGACTGCGGCAGGTGCGCAGCAGCGACAGCGCCGGCTCCGTCCGGCTGCTGATGAGCAGTCTCCTAGGCCGCACGCACAGCGAGAAACTCCCGGTGACGCGCCTCGTGACGGTGCGCGCTGCTGGCCGGGCCCGCAGTCCATTCAGCGCCAGCGGCGGCGGCGGCGGCAGCTGTCGGAGTGTCGTGCCCGACGGGCTGAGGCTGGGCGGCGTGCACACGGACAGCAAGGAGGGGCAGCCTCCCATCTCCCCCGCCGCACTTGCACTCACCCTCGCAGGCGCGGGCGCAGGAAAGCAGGGGAGGCTTCAAGGCGCGGGCAGCGAGTGGGGAGCGGGCGCATCCGCGGCTGCTCGCACTCTGGGCGCTACTACTGCCACTACTACTGCTGGCGGCGGCGGCGGCGGGGCAGTGGAGGCCGTGCTGCGACCGTACAACCCTGCCTCCGCCTGGGGTCCGTCGGTCCGTCAGATGTCCCCCCGCGCAGCTGCCGCCGGCACCGGGCAGCGGGGCAGCATCGAGTTTCAGGTGTCCCCCCTGGCGCTGGCGCGCGGACTTGTGCCGCTCCTCCACACTGGCAGTGGGCACACGTGATCCCCGTGCCCGTGGACGATGCGGGCGCTGGGGCTTGCCGCCGGGAACGCGAGGATCGACAGAGTGGGCCGCCTGCCGCGCCCCTCCGCACACGCGTGGGACAGACACATCATGGACGCATGCCCGCCCGCAGCCTCGTGCGGCGGGCCACAGCTCTGGTGGGCGCAGGCGTATGCCGCGTCGTACGTCTGCAGCGTCAGGCCGCGGCTGCTCCCGCGCCGTCGAGAGCGCACGGCTCGCCCATCGCAGGGGCAACAGAGCGCGCGCGCGTGCGACAGCCCTTCTGCAATTTGCGTTGCGCGCTTGGCGCCGCGCTGCTCCGGAAAACGGTGTACGAACTAACACGGGGCAAGTGGTGTGTGCGCAGGCGCGGGTTGCGATTGTTGTCTGGGTTGGTCATTATGGTAGCCACATTACCTTCACCTGGCGGGCTGCATATTTAACATGTGAACAATTCAAGCGACAATCAGCCACGAGAGGGTCCCGCGCTCGGGTGGTGTGCCACTTGCCTTGCTCAGCGAGCAAAGCCCCTGACTCGAGCCCACGCGTTCCCCATTCTGCGGTGCGAAGGAGACCGCAGGCCATCCAACCAGCACGTCGCGGTGAGGTTGTTCAAATCGCGGCCTTCGTACACCGCAACTCGCGACCGCTATCCCACCCTGCAGCTGCAGACGTCTGCAGCAGCTCTTGAGTCATGATCTTCTTGAGCGCCAGCGCCAGCGCCAGCGTCTCCTCAAGGATCAAACACGCGGCAATCAGACAAGTTGATTGGAGGCCGTGGCGAGCCGCCTCAGCGTCAGCGGGTCGAGCCGCTACAGGACGCATGGTCCATGATGGGCGCACCTCGTTCTCCCAGCCTGAGGGTACCTCCATGGAATCCAGAAATCTACATCGAATGATTCGCAGCTCTCGTCTTCCGAGTTGGGATGTTCCGAGTCGTCTCGCCCCCTCATATTCTCGTTGATTACATACAATAATGCATCGCCGACACATGTGCGTTCAAAGGCGTATGGGCAAGGCGCTGGAATGCGGCGGCGCTGGCGAATCAGCGAGGTGGCGATTTGAGCCGGGACAGAGTTGGACGTGTGTCTTGGTCTGTGCTGACCGCCGGTGATCGGCGAGCAGGGTAGGAAAGGGCTGTGCGTGCTGATTTTAAGCGATATGCTGCAGCTTGACGCCGGCAGTTCCCATCTCGATAAATACCCGGGCGCAAAGGCACCTCAGGCCGACGATGTCGAGCACCAGCGTGGAAACAGCGCCGCGAGCGCCAGGGATTTCGAGAAGAGGAGCATACGCCCGACTCCGTGAAACTGACAACGATGATCCGGCCTCTGATGCCGCAGCGCGGCGCCGGCGCGAGCGCGCCGAGACAATTGAACGGATCAACACCAAGATTCACGCGCTGCTGTGGGTCGGCATCGCTGTCGCCACTGTCTATTATACAAATCTGTGGAACGTCGTGTTTAGTTCAGACAGCAAGGCCGTGGGGTGAGTGCTCCGCTCGCGGGTTTGCTATGGAAGCGGTCGGAGGATTGCACGCCATTTCATCGTACCGATGTACCGATTGCCTGATTATCAATGCGTTGTGCCCTCAACGACGCTTGTCTTCCCTGCTTCAGATGGGCGGTGGACATCGGCTTCGCGGCCGTAGGCGTTGTGTTGTCCATCATGCTGTACTTGGTCGTCTACGTGCGACGCGTGCTGCGGATAGACGTGGACTGGGCCGTTTACGCCCCAAAAATGATACCCGCTGCGACCATCGCGGGGGTCGTTGCGGTGTTCAGGTGAGCACTCGTGCGATATGCGCTGGTGTCGTTGGCGCAGCGCTGCATGCCGGCTGCATGCAGGCGCCGGGGTCGCTGTCTCGCAGTGCTTTCGCGACTAATCCCTTCGTCGCTCGCATGTCCATCCGCTGCTTCTTCCACGCCATGGCCCCCCGTCCTGCTCCGTCCTGCTGCAGCTTCCTGATTGGTTTGTGGCCGGTGTTTGGGCTGCTCACGCCGCTGCTGCTTGCCGTCCTCTTTATGGGCAGCATCATGGCCTTTCACTTCATACCCTCCGTGTGAGGCGCCAGGTCGTGTGGCATACCCTCCGTGTGAGGCGCCAGGGCGCGTGGCCGCAGCGCCATGGCCTTCCACTTCACGCAACTTTTGGCGACGCGAGGGGCGATTCCGCTGCGGCAGATGGCGCGGCGCACCCACGCATAACAACTCGACCCATGTCGCCGGTTGCTTCACGCCTCTATCCCCGCCCGAGTGGCGCGGATCTGCGCAGCGGAAGGGAAGCTCCTGCGAAATACCATATGCTTGCTCCCACGGCTCTGGTCTGCGATGGCTGGGCGCACTTCGGGTTGCAACGCGCGCTCCGGAGTTACCGCGCATGCCAGATGCCCCACCGCCAAGCCCAAGCGGCGCCGCTGCAGCCGACTCGGCTCGCTCCACTCCCATCTGTCCGATCTCTGCGTCTGGTGCGGAGCCACACAAAGCAACGCCCTCGCCGCACCGTGTCTCCGAGTTGCCTGCGCGAACCTTGTCACCTGCATGCCGACCGTGTCTCGCCTCCGCCGCTTTCCTCTGAGTTTCAAGTCTGCGCGAGCCGCAGCCTCCTGTGCAGCTCTCGAGCGTAGCTGCAGAACGCTCATTTGACAGCTCCGCCGCTCAAACGGGCAGGCTCGCCGCTCAACTCGGCAAGCACATGGCGGCGCTCGATATCGATGCATCCGCGGCATGTGTCAACCCCAACCGCGGTGCTACATACCATTCGAGGTAGCGTCTTCGCTTATCATTCGCCAAGTATTCGAATTAGAATTCTATTCGAGAATGAGTTATTGACGATGCCGGCGCCGGGTATCGATATCGATGCCGGGTATGGATACCGTAGACGTTAGCACGCGACCATGAGAGGCGGCAACAAATTGTGAAGTGATTCGGGGACACCGTCAACACCAATTCGCAATCATGCGGGCCGGACTAGCCTTGATTGAGGCTACGCTTGGAGATATCGAACGTGAACGAATGCAGATACCCGGCAGAGTGCACGCTCGGAGCATGCATCCACGCCGCGGATCCCGCTGCATGAGAGTCCGGCCTGCGACCGCCGCACTGAATGCGCCGTCAGCCTCCCCCCGTGTGTGCGTTGTTATCACGCGCCAGGAAAGAGCTACGCGGCTGGCATCAAGCCCGCGACGCGGCACAGGCGAGGCAGGCGTGCTCGCAAAACAAGGGGTCAAACCTCGGGCAGCTACACGTCTCCGCTCGCGGACGATGATGCCGAAGCAGCCGACGGAGCAGGCGCCGGTCCAGCGGACCCCGCCTCGCTCGCCTTGCCCTGCTGCTGCTGTTGCTGCTGCTGCTGCTGCAGTCTGCGCCGCGCCTGCTGGGCGAGTAGCTCACGGCGCAGGCGAGCCTGCTCCTCAGCGGGGGTGCGCTTCGCGGGCGGCGCCACCACAAGCTCCCCATCGTCATCGTCGTCCACGCCGCTGTCGGCGCTGTCCGCCTCCGCAAAGCCACTCGCGGGGCTGCTGACTGCACCGCCGGCGCCCCCGACGTCACTGCGCGGCCGCTTGGAGCCGCTGAGGCCGCCGCTAGCACCCCGCCCAGCCCCCGCACCAGCGCCCAAGGGCACGGCGCGCGCAGAGCCGTACGCGTCATTGTCTGGGTCGTCATCGCCACCGTCCTCGTCGTCGCTCAGCCGGAACTCTCGGTCCCGTTCTCCCTCGTCGTCCTCATCGTCGGCGCCGCCGCTGCCCCTTCGCTCGCCGCCCTCGCCGTCGGCGTCTGTGCGCTCCCCGCGCCCGCCCTCGCCGCGGCTCTTTCGCTTCGTCGCCTCCGCCTCCGCCTGCGGGACGGGCGGGAGAGGGGGCGCGAGAGAAAGGGGCAGGAGAGAAGAGGAGGAAGGAAGTTGAAAAGGATAAAAAGGGGGGCACAGGTGTCCAGAGGACGCAGGGGGTTGTGAGCGGGCTTGCTGACGCATTTCGCGTGTAGCCACGCAGCAGCGCCAGCCGTGGAAGCTTCTGACGCTACAGCCGCAGTCTCAGTCGCCTCCGCTACACTGCCGCAGTTGATTGCAAGCCGTACCGCCGGCACTCAAGTCAGGACGCAAGCCAGCCAGGAACGCCGCCACGGCCTCTCCGCGCATGCATCACGCGCGCCAGCGAGCGGCCAATCAGGCGTGCAATCGCGCCTCCTCCAGCGAGTCCGCGATGTCTTTCACGCACCCTGCGCCGCGCCTCCTCCGTGGCCTTCATGTAGAGTGACGCATCCCGGCCCGCAGCCTTGTTGCCGAGGGCTCGCGGGATCTCCATCTCCACCCGCATCTGCTGCAGCGTGGACTGCAGGGGGCAGGGAGGGGATAGCGGGTGTAGAGGGTGTGGGTGTTTGAAAGGCGAGGCAACGGGGTACGGCAACGCAGCGGAGATGATATGATATTTCTTGTATTCAGCAACCTGAGTAGCGGTACGACGGAAGGAGCGAATATATGGGGCCGCAGACAGCCACTGAGTACGCGACGCCTGGACACGACAACACAGAGACGAAGGCACTCCACCGTCACACTGCCATGCACCCACGCATACACGCACGCACGCACGCACGCACGCATGCACGCATGCACGCACGCACCTTGACGACGCCCTTGCCGCTCCAGCCCGCGATGCGGTGCAGCGTGTCGTTGGGGTGCATGCGCGGGTTGAGGCCGCGCGCCCAGCTCGCGTACGCCTCCAGCAGCAGGGTGAGGTCTGACGCCTGCGGCAGCAGCGGGTGGGGACGGGGGCGGGGAAAGGGGGACGGGCGAAAGAGAGAGTGGGGAGAGAAGTTGGGGCGTGCAGTGGAGGGAGAGGGGCATGGAAGAGCCGGAGGAAGAGGAACTGGGCCACACATGACGGGGGGAGGGTATACAGACAGACCAGGAGAGCAGGCCCCAAGCACGTCACAGCATGGCCTGTCTGATCCAGCCTGCCGCGCCTTTACGCAGCTGCAGGCCATGGCCGGATTCCCGATGAAACGGCTCATCGCACATCATCGAACAACCCATCAGTCACAAAAAACACAGTCCCCTAACTACGCCAGGGAACGCACCACCGTCTCTGGCTTGCGCTGCAGCGGCAGGCGCTGCGTCTCGCGGTACAGCGTGAACAGCCCGCGATGCCCGAGCAGGTCGCTCTCCTTAAACGTCTTGCGCGCCTCCCGCCGCTTCTGTGCCGCCTGCTCCGCCACCGCAGCCGCGAGCAGATCCGTGCCGCCGTCCGCGCCCGCGGCGCCAGCGCTGCCATCCAAGTCAAGGCCATTGTCTTTTCGGCCTGCTGCGTCGGGTGTGCCGCTGCTGCCCCTGCCGCCGGCCGCGCCACTGTCAGCGCCGCCGGCAGCCGCGCCCGCCCGTGATGCTGCGCTACCAGCTGCGCCAGCGGCTGCTCCCCTGCCGCCGCTCCACGACGAGCTCGGCCTGGCAGCAGAAGACGAGGATGACGAGACTCCAGCGCTGCTGCGAGATCCTGCCGCAGCCGCGGACGAGGGACGAAACCCAGGGTTGGTTGAGCGCGCGGCGCCAGCACCGCCCCCTAAACCCGAGCCGCTCTGGGCTCCGGTCGAGCGCCCGGCGCTGACTGACGGGCCGCCTGACACAATTCGGACGCCTTGGGATGACCCTGGCGGCTGAGCCCCTGCTGAAGTCCGAGCTCCTCCCAGAGAACTTCCGCCTCGGGAGATCATCTGAGCTGCAAATAAACGTTCCCGGGCTCGGAAATTTAGCGCGTCGACGAAAGCGACAGCGGAGTTCGGGGACAAAGCGTCGGATTGAAGGAGCCGTTTACACGCAACGACGAAAGGATTCGCGAAGATAATGCAGGGCCCCAGGGGGCAACACTTGGTATTATGAACACCAGCCCACAGTCGACGATTGTTAGACGACGTGTCGTGTACGTGTGGCCTGTTAATGCTTCGGGTGACGCACATTTCATGACAGCTGCAGACACACTCGGACAGATCGCTGCGATGTGTGATGAGTGCTGTGCAAAAGCACATCCCGTCAACACTGTCGCGCAGTCCTGTATACGTAATGAGCATCACCCAAGTGGTTTGATGCCCTGCCGAAACTTGCCAGAAGCGAGTTCGAGTTGTAGAGATCGCCAACTGGTTTCTCAAGCACCAACTCAAGAGAGCCCGGTCCGTCGAGCACTTCGTGCGTCGTGATAGCGACAGCTACCTCGCAAGTACAGCCCATGCTGCAACCACACGCAGCTTTTTACGGCTCGGATACTGCGGCGGCATCAACGTCCCCGCTCCACGGCCCGTAAAGCTCCTGCCACAGCGGGAAGCATCCTTGTTCGAGCGCCGCTCGCAGCTGTGGAGAAGCGGGTACTAACCGCCTCGTCGTACCGTCTAGTTCAGACTGCAGCTCGCGTTGTACCGCCTTGTAGCTGCTGCGATCGATTAGCGACCCCGTCAGCGACATGGAGTATGTCTCCTCGTTGTGCGTTTGGTGCCAGTAGTCGCTGCAGGCGCGCGGTGCAAGGGGTGAGGTGGGGCGTAAACGCCGGGGCTGCTTAGATTTGCGTTGCAAAGGCGTGAAGAATGGATGGCGCCATCGGTTGCGTGTCTTCACTGTGGGAACCGACATCGCACGAGTCGTACAAGCCACACGCCCCGCATCCCCCCGCCCACGGCTTCATACAGACCCGCCTCCACACGCATGCACACGCACCTGGGGTAGTACAGCGCCTCGCCCGCTCGCACCGTGTCCAGGAAGCAGCGCGCGTGCTTGAAGTACGGCCGCGCCGCGTAGTCTGGGTTCAGCGTGTCCACCTCCCCCGCCCCGTACAGCAGGTGCGCTTGGTCGGGCGAGCACAGGTGCCACGTCTTGGCGCCGCGCACCTGCAGCTGCCAGCTGCCCGTGAGCAGGATGTCGCTGTGGTGGAACATGCCCGCGCCCTCGTTGCCGACGATGAGCATGCGCCAGTGCGTGTGCCGGAAGAACTCTGACCGCAGCGTCTCTCCGTCCGTCAGCTGCGTGGAGCCCGGCGGCAGCCCGCCGCTGGGGCTGGCCGCCGTGCCGTTCGGCGCCCACGCGCTGCCCAGGCACTGCTCGTGCTCCAGCCACACCGCGTCGCTCTCAAACAGCGGCGGCAGCGGGCCGAGGAAGCGCTGCAGGCGCCGCCAGTCGGGCGCGTTCACGTTCCACTGCAGGTACCGGCCCCCACTGCCGTCAGGCGCCGCCGGGTAGGCGCCAGAGGGGGCCTTCAGCTCCGCCACCGCGGTGGCCATGGGGACCAGGAACGGCTTGACGCGCACCTCGCCCATGTTGTGCGGGTAGAAGTCTGCGGTCACCTCCGGGAAGCTCCGCGCGAGGAAATCGACGTCCCACAGCCGCATCGCGTTGTTGTTGCGGCCCGTCCACGCGGGGCTGTCGGCTATCCCCGTTACGATAAACGGGACCGCACCCCTCGCGTACCGGGCGTTCTCCTGGCGTGAGTACAGCTGTGAGACGGGGATGCGCGGCAAGTATTCCACGCTGTGCTGCATCTGCTCGCGCGGCATGCGCGCGCGCGTTCGCTTCGCAGCGCCAGGGCCAGCTGCTGCAACCGCGAACGCGCCAGGCGTCGACTGCTGGTCGGTGCCGCCACCGCCACCTGCGAGCTTTTTAGCCCAATAACCTGCATCTCGAGCGTAGCCTGGAGTGACAGCTGCTGCCGTGTCGTGAAAGGCAGCTGTGTCCACCGCGTATTGACTGAGGCCTGTCACGCTCGTCAGCGTGTGTCCGTGTGTGGTGAGGTGCGTGTCCAGATCTCGAAGGTTGTCTGTGCAATCGCCGTGACCCGGCGTCATGGCGAGGCCGCGGATGAAAGCGTCTCGGGCGGGGCCGAACTCGGCAATGCGCATGTGAGTGACCCCAAGATTGTTCCAGAAGGCGGGCGTTGGGCCAAGCCGTGTTGCGGATACAAAGAACGGAATGGCGCCCCGATAGTCGCCTTGCTGCGCGAGCGTGAGCGCGTGGGCGTGTGCTTGAGCAGCGCTCTCCGAGGAGCTAGCCATCGCGGACGGGACGTCGCAATGGCAGCACAGAAGCAGCAGAACACCCACAACAGCCACGCGGCCGTCGTGCTGGCGATAAATCGGCATGTTAGCGATCAGAGTACGTTCACACACCCGAGAACTTCTTGAAGGTTCGAAGTCAACGATGCCACGTCAACGCCTGCAAGATCCCAGACCAGCAACATACGGCGGTCAATGCAGCATCTAGTGGATGTGAATGCACTTTGAAATCGTTTCGCGCTCATAACGTGCATGATTTCGCTGCGTATGCGCATGCAATCAGCCGTGAAAGTCTGGAGCGGATCGACGGAGCGCTCTCAGGTTTCGCTCCAGATCACTGCAGATGCAGTACAGCGCATCCGCGCTGAGTGCGCCCACGCTCTGCTGGCGCGCCGAACACTTCACGATCTGGTGTTGTCCTGCCTGGTGTAATCGTTTCCGAAATGAAGATCTTCGGTCGTGCAGCCCAGACTTTGCGGGCGAGCATTGGGCGCAGCAGACTGCCGCTTGCTGTCGGCGCCTCCGTCTCCGTGCTCGCCGCTGGTGGTGCCGGCTTTGCTGGACTTGGTGCTGAGGCCCGCGCTCACGGGTCTGCATCCACATTCCCCTTCCAGACGAGCCCAGCTCGCGCCGGCGATGCCGCTAAGCCCACGCTCCCGAAGCCTCAGGTGCTGTTCGTCCTCGGAGGGCCCGGTGCAGGCAAGGGCACGCAGTGCGCCCGCTTGGTGTCCACGTACGGCTACGTGCACCTTTCCGCTGGCGATCTGTTGCGCGAGGAGCGGGACTCGGGAAGTCCCGATGGCGAGATGATCGAAGCCTTCATCCGCGAAGGTGAGGACATGCTTCAACGCGCAGCACTGTACCTTTCAGTGGAGGCAGCAGCCGTGTGGCTGACGTCTGCGGCAGGAGCGGCGGCGGTACCGAGCTGTTTGGGTCGCCGCTTCGAAGCTTCACGGGTGTTGCCTGGGTGCGCTGCCCCGTCGTAGGAGCGGAGATTTCGCTTTGTTGCTGAGGACGTATGCTTGGCCCAGCCTGCCGACGGCGCCCCCTACGCAGCACGCGCGTCCTCTGCTTCAGACGCAATCTTGTCAGCGTGCGGCGAGGGCTGCTCGGGAGTGCTATAGCCCGCGCTGGGCGAACACGAGGGGGACTGTGGATCACCCCGCAGCATGGCCTTCCACTCCCACGAGTGCTCACGCGAGTGACGCTGCTGACTGCGTTCTACAGCTCTTCTGCTGCAGCGAGCTGGATTGCCACACGCCGGGCCGCTGTTATCTGCCGACTTGTGCGGTTGCACCCTTTACTCAGACGCTCGCAGCAACCGCGCATGTCTGACCCCTAGCGCTCTACTACTGCTGCTGGCGTTGCTGCTACCGCTATTACTGCTGCCGTTGTTGCCGCTGTTGCTGCTGCAGGCAAGATCGTGCCTGTGGAGGTGACGGTGAACCTGCTGCGCAAGGCTATGGAGCGCGCAGCCCCGGGCGGCGGCGGCCGCTTCCTCGTTGACGGCTTCCCGCGCAACTTTGACAACCTGGACGGCTGGCACCGCGTGATGGGCGACAAGGTGCGTGGCGCGCTGTGAGAGATGTGAGGCTCCATCGCGCATGCGGATAACGCATGCCCGATGGAGCCACCACCTTTCGGGTCGCGACCTTCAAGAGCTGCGGCGGCATCTTGAACATGCCATGGCTGTTGGGGAGGGGCGTCTGAGCCGCTGCAATGGACATTCCATTGGCGCTCGAGCGACTCTACCCTGATTCCACCCGGCTCCGCCCGACGCTTTTTTCTGGCGTCTTACGAGACCGATCGCCGCACCCGCTCAACGCCCCGCACTCCACTCCCGCGCTGCCAATTGATTGTTCGCCCCGCTCGCCGTGCCGCTGCCCGCTGCAGGCCGAGGTGAACGGCGTGCTCTTCTACGACTGCCCCGAGGCGAC
>Ga0208629_101116_pt1 | contig 11404 bp, 6 predicted proteins | sample LakWasMet19_HOW5_2_FD_183865 | JGI IMG/M metagenome (GOLD analysis project Ga0208629, IMG submission 183865) | Freshwater sediment methanotrophic microbial communities from Lake Washington under simulated oxygen tension - Sediment Metagenome... | ecosystem: Environmental > Aquatic > Freshwater >...
GGGGGGGGGGGGGGGGATGCAGCATCTGTTGCCCTTGCCCTAGAAGCAGCCCGCGTGCGGCGACGCGAATTTTCTACTCTGCCCTGTTCAACCTGGAGCAGGAGTTTGGCTGCGTCACGAGGAGTCAGCCACAGCGGCCGCGAAAGCTTCGTCCAGTCTCCGACCCCGATCTCAAGCTCGCCTTGAGCCTCACGGCGAAGCTTCTCGCGTCCGCTCTTGATTGAACGCGACATGGGAGATCCGACCAACCTTCTGAAAATCTACGGGCCACCGCACCCTTTCGTAACGCATACCGAGGACGACAGCTTAGGTGTGCCTCCAGCGGCACGCGCTTTCCACGGAAGCTGTTTTGCCACATACGCTGAGCTATTTGCGCTCTTCGGCCTCCCCCTCGAACGCCCCGGCCCTGGTTTTACAACGGAGTGGGGACTGCGCTTTGATGATGGTACACGGCTGTGGGTGGTAGACCGCCGCGGAACTGATGACAGGCCTCGACCTTCTTTTGCGGATTTGCGAAACCCGGAGAACGATACGCTCTATGAATGGGACTTTCTCGCTGTGTGCGACAAACGGGCTCGCAGCCGCGCGCAGTCTGTGCTGTTCGTTCATCGTATGGCTGAGCGTGGCGTGGACGCCACATCAATGGGTGATAAGGAGAGCATATATCACGCCGTCGGCACACCGTTCAGCAGAGCGATGCGATTGCCGGTGCCAGCTGCCAGGCTACAGATCCCGATTGAAGGCAGCGGAGCTAGCGCTGATGGCGCAGCAGCCGGTAGTGGGGGCACTGATCCCGCTGGCGACGTAGTACCGTCCTCCCAAGCGACTCTCCCTCGTGCGATCGCCTTCGTCGTGGCAAAGTGGAAGCCCCTGCGCTTTCATACGCACAACGAGGATGCCTCGCTCGCCGTCCGCCGCGGTACCTTACAGGCGACAATGAGCGTCCCAGCGTGTGGCGCTGACGGATCTGTTCGGGCCGCCGATTCGCCGTGACGGGGCGCATATCACGCTGGAGTGGGGTGTGCGCTTTGAAAACGACACGTGCTTGTGGATTCATGACTGGGACGCCACCAGCCGCGTGGATTCTGAGCTGCCGTCCCCTGAAGCCATACTCCCTTACCGTAGTACGGTTGCTATCATGAGGTGGCGTATCGTGTGCGAGGAGCGGCTACCGGCGCAGAAGCTTCTCCGCACAATGAGTGCGGTGTCGGACCTGTGTGCCCGCGGGGATGGCTGCACTCCAACCCCTATCGACATGCAAATAGCTCGCAGCAGCGAGGTCAGCAGTGAGGACGCACCAGGGAGTACAGCATCAGGCGGTGGCAGTGGTGCCGCGGATTCCGCTCCTTGCGAGCGTTCTTTGCTGTGGCGTCCAGTGCAGTGCTGAGTGGCACGCTCAGAATCGCTGAGTGGCAATGCTTCTGCAGCCCGCTCACCTTGTTTTGCTGCTGCTACAGCGTGCGTGCGCGTACACTCGAGCAACGGCGCGTTAGCCACCCAGTCACCACGGGCGAGGCCGCCATCGGTGAACACGGCCCCTGAAGATTGTTGGTTGTGATGTTGATGTCGCGGTTCACACTGCGTCGATCGTTTACAAACTAGGCAAATTGAAAAGTCTATAACGCATGCGTATGACTGTCGACGTCCCCCAAAGCACACGATCCTGCTCCCTCGGTGTCTTTGTGATTGTATCAACATCTGCTCGATGCAGCTGCGGCTGCTGAGTTGTCCACTTAAGCTTCACCGCAGGTCGACACAGTGAGGCGGCAGGCGATCGGTCACGACACCTCAGGCTGGACATTCTAGTGCCATATTTGCCGTCTGTAGCCTCCCCACAGATCGCGACGACTCATCCGGAATAGATGCACGATGGGCTTGAACATGTTAGAGGGAAACCTGCATGCTGCAAGACGGAATTCCGAATTCGAAGTGGTGACGGGGTAGCTGGGTGCGGCAACGGCCACTGACGAGCACTTTGCCGGTGGCGCGAGTGGCATGCACGGCTGCCGAACTTCCGTTTTACAACGTGAGGTGCTGCGATCATCATGATGCCATGGGGGAAAGATAGCACTGTGGCACCTACTCGAATTGACATCTGCCGGCAACAGGCGCCGAGGTTTGTGTGGAATTCCAACGCGCGAGTTTGCGTATGACTCTTTGAGTGCTGGATTGTGGTGTCCGATCCCTCGAGCTGCGCGGGAGGGGGAGGCACACATCTTGCACCTGGAGTTGGTGATTAGGGCGGCTGTCTGCCATGCACGGGCGCGCGGCCGCTGCCCGCCCCGTGCCTGTTCCTTTTGACCAGCTGCCTTGTCTTTGACGCGTTCGCTGAGCTCAGTCGAAGCGGTTTTAAGGGAACGGGAGCAGGCTCTGACGGCGTCGTTTGCCTTCACCGGGTGGGCGGCTGCCCGAAGGTGGGATCCCCATGCATACGTGAGTCTGAGCTTTAAGCTGTGCGCATACTGCCGCAGCCCCACTACTGGTACGACAGTACCAATCATATACTAATCGAGCCATTGAGACCGTGTAGATCACCGAGTATCGGGGCAGATTTGCGCTTTGCTATTTTTTTCAGCTCTCAGACTCTAACGTCGCAGCCCTACATGGAACGTTCATGTCCGCCCTCAGCTCAGCTAGACTCAGACCGAGCGGCTCCTCCGACCAGTTGCTCAGCGTGGTAGCACGCCGATCGGTGCACCTGACGGTATGCACATGCAAGCTGAGGTGCTGTTGTGAATGCTCTGACTGCGCGACTCCGAGGCGCAGTGCTCGAGAGACAGCCTGAGATCACAGCAGTCGCACGAGTGCAGCTTGCCACTGCGTCGAAATTGTCAATAGCACACGTACTGAAAGGAATGGACACTGCCACAAGATGGCTCCGAGTCGCTTCTTAACGAGGAGACATTGATACGCCCAATGACAAGGTGCCACGGTGACATAATCAAGGGGCACCTCCCCACATGAACATAATTGAGCTGGGCTCTTGAGTTCTTTTTACCGTTTAAAGTGACACCGTGTGACATTATACCCGGTACTTCATCGGAGGTAAATGCGGAGCGCGGTGCACGTGGCTCTCACCGAGGGAATGTAGCTGCAGTCGGTGTAGCCCGGATCAACGTCTCGCTCGCCACAGGTGGGCACCACGCTGTCTTTCTGCCGCAGGAAGCGCGTGTCTGCGCGACGGTACTCGAAACACCAGGAATCCTCCACTTCTTTGTCCGCAAAATCCCAAACTTTGATTACCTCCAAACGCGGTTTGATGCCGGTCTCCAGCAGCACCTCTGGCTCATCGCCCCATGAGATGCCACGGTCCATCTCAGATTCCCTCATTTCATCGTAATGGAAGCTGAAGGTGCGCGTGTGCACGGTGGTGCGCGGATAGATCGCCTTGAGCTGTGAGAAAAGCAGGCAGTCCTGCCCGACCAACTCGCTGGGCTGCACACCATCTTCATACTTGCGCTCCAGCAACAGCCAGACAGAGACGGCGTCTGCACGGGCGAGGTCCTGCACCTTGTCCACCAACTCCGTTATGGCTGGGAAGGTCTCTCGACCACCCGTTTCCGCCAGCACCGCTTCTTCTTTGGCCGCCCTCGCTTCCAACTCAGCCAGTTCGGCGCGGAGCTTGTCTTGGGCCTCGGCCAGCTCAGCCAGACGTGCCGCGGTTCGTGCACGCTCCTCTGCCACCGCTTCTGCCAATTTCGCTGCCGTCGGCGGAGTCCAGGGCACATCGGTACCATCCGATCTGCCCACCTCCAGCAAGCGTCGCGCCACGTGCAGCCCGGCCTTGAAAACGTAGCGCGTGCCGCGTGTCACCGGTGTCACCGCGTGCTCCATGGACAGCGGCAGTGCCACTTCGGTCCAGGCCGTGAAGGTGCTCGGTTGCAGCGTGAGCGTGATTTCCGCGCCGTCAGTGCCCTTTTCGAAGAGGAGCAAGTCGCCGCCCTCAAAGCCTTCTGGATGGCACCAAGTGGCCGGCGGAAAGAGCAAAATGGTCCCAAAATGCGTGGGGGCCGTGGGCGCATCGCGGTGACGCACGAAGTGCCCGCCGACTTGATAGCGGAGCAGCACCACGCCCTGAATTGTCCGGTCTTCCTGACGATGGAACGGCTGCCACATCGTTGGAACCAACGGTTCCAGGTATTTGCTATAGCTCCACCAGTGCAAGTTGAGCGTGCACTCATCGCAGAGCCGCACCGACGGATCCAGAATCACGGCGGCACCACGATAGGCGGAACGCGGTCGCCAGTTCTCCTCTTTTCGCAGATCACCCGCCTGCAAGTCGAACTATGAGCGCGCTGCAGGTAATTTGGCACGAAATTTTCAGCGGCGGCGGCCATCTTTACTGCCCGCGCCCATCATGGACCCGAATGTCCCCGACACCATTGTGCATCTACCCACACCATGCACGCCTATAGATCCTCAGGTGCATCCAAACATATCCGTCCGTCTACCAGTCGTTGCACCCCGAGAAGCACAAAGATTGCCGGCGTTTCAGGCAGTTACAGGAAGGAGGCAGCATCTGTGACATACGCGAGTACTATCGAGAGGCAGATCTTTTTACTGCTGGTTTTCTTAGCGTGAACTTCGTCCGAACATTCTGACCCGGTGCAATCAGGCCGCGTGGCCCTCCGCGTACGAGCCCAACGCAGCCTTGCAGTCGCGATTGATTGTTGCGGAGCGGTTCCTGCTGTTCTGTTGTACTGCTGGGTTGTTTGGATAGCACGTTGGCAGTCAAACATCGATCAACTCCGGGTCGTGCTGAAGCATCCCCAGCTTGAAACGCCGACATGGACGACGACGGCGGCACCGGATTCGCCCGAATGGCCCCGTTTGTGCGAAAGATGTGGGACATCATGCAGTCTCCCGACACGGACGCTTTCATCACGTGGAGCGAGGGAGGCACTTGCGTGGACATCATCGATCCTGATGGGCTGTCGATGAACGTGTTGCCCCGGTTTTTCAAGCACAACCAGCTGGCCAGCTTCACGCGTCAGATGAACATGTATGGGTTCACAAAGACGCACCCGCGGGATCCCAGCAACCTGGAGTTTCACAACCCCTATTTTCAGGAGGGCCGGCCAGACCTCCTGGCGCATGTAAAGCGACGCACGAATGTGCAAGCGCAAGCTGCGGCCGGGGGCGCTGGCGACGGCCATCACGGGGCGGTAGGGGCGTTCCTGCCCGGGCCGCCGCTTGGCAGCCCCGGAGACGGCTGGAGCGGCGCTCACGGCCACCACTTTGCGGTGGGCGGCGGCCCCGCAGGTGCCACTGGACTCTACAGTGGGCGCAAGCACCCACGAGAGGCAGCAGGTGGCAGCGCGGGCGGGGGTGCAGGAGGCGGCTTTGCCGAGTATGGGGGCTACGGTGCAGGGCACGGCGGCAGGCACCACCCTGGCATCGGCCCTGGCACCGGGGCTGGCGCGGGGACTGCGGTCGGGGTGGGGCACGGCCCCTCGGCAAGCAAGCGGCCGCGCGCAGCGTCGACGACGTCGTCCGTCGGCACGAGCACGGCGGGGACACGCCCGGGCAGCGTTTCTGACGAGAGCGCTAGCGGGGGCGGCGGCGCGGTGCTGACGCTGGGCGGACCGGAGTCGCCCTTGCCGGGGGACGAGGGGGCGCTGGCGCCCCCTGCGTCAGCGGCGGCGGCAGCACTGGAGGCTGCGCTCGCCGCGGCATCGTCTGCCCCCGGCGGGGGACGTGTGTCGCATCGCTATCCGGCAGGCCAGGCAGACCGCGGGCATCTGGTTGTGGGTGCAGGCCGAGGCGCCACCGGTAACTATGGCACGGGTGGGGGCGGAGGCGGCGGCAGCATGGTGAACGGCGCCAACGGCAGCCCTGAGGCGGACCTCGATGCTCTAGCCGCTGCAGGCGCCATATTCGCAGGTGCCGCGCCGCAGCCGCCGGCTGACGCCTCCTCGTCCGCCGCGGCGGGTGGGGTCGGCGCCGGCGGCGGCCGTGGTTTCGAGCGGCAGCGTGCCGCACCGCGGGGTGGCGAACAGGGCCTGGATGGCGGTCTGTCCTTCGTCCCTCGCCCTGGCGGCGGGATGGGCTACACGGGCCGCATCTCCGGACCCGTGCTGGCAACCGCGATCGGCGCCGCGAGCGGACCGCAGAGCGGCAGCGGCAGCGATGACAGTGTGCTGGGAGAGGGGGCGGCGCACGCGGCGTCTCTGCTGCCGCACATTCGGGCCGGCCGCCTGGGGCGCGTGGGTCAGCTGGCGGCGGCGGCGCGCGCGTCGGGGGCCGGGGACGTAGACATCCTGGCGTCTCTCATGCCCTTCAGCAGCCCCTCCGCGTCCAACGTCTCCTCCTCCTCGTCCGACAACAACCACAACGGCGGCGGGTCAGGCGGCACGATCACCCCGCTGCCCATCGCCCCCGCGGCGCCGGCCGCAGAGGCGGCTGTGGCAGCCGTTCTTGCGCGCGGTGTCAGCAACGGGAACGGCGGCACGGGTGATAACGGCGGAGGCAGTAGCGCCGGAGCCGGGGGCGGCGCCTCCGCCACTGCAGCCAGCGGCGCGGGAGCGGGTGTCCTGGGCAGCGCACGGGCCGGCGGCGCTGCAGGGGTCGTGATAGGCTCAGCGGGCCCCACCGCGGTTGTGCGCCTGCAGCCCTTCAACGCGTTCTCGCCCGACTTCCGCGTTGGATCCCTCGGCTCGATCACAGCGGCAGCAGGCGGCCGCAGGGAGCGCGGCGGAGTTGGAGCTGCTGAAGCCGACGCTGAGGCTGGCGCAGCCGGTACGGCTGTGGCGGGCGTGCTGGGGGCTCCGTGGCGCTCCCCGATGGCTGCGCTGCCGGGACCGGCCGCTGGAATCGGTGGCGCCGGCAGTGGGGGGCTGTCCGCCCGAAAGGCACTGCCACGGGCCCTGGCACAGGCGGGCGGCGGCGCGGCCGGCATTCGCCTCTCGAGCACCCGGCCCAGCGCTGTACCTGTAGGCGGCGCCCAGCCGTCGCTCCTGGCGCGCGATGGGCCTTACCTCGGGCAGAACGTGTTCGCGCAACGACAGTCAGCGCGGCAGCCGCAAGAACCTTCCAGCCACGCTGCGAATGTGGTCATGGACAGCGAATCGGGCCCTCTCGACAACGGCCCGATGGCCCTGTCGCTGCAAGACGCTCTTATCGGTGCTCTACCGGGCCCCACCAACGGTGCCCCTCCCGGCCCCCGCCCGTCGTCCCTCTCCTCATCAGCCTCCGGCGGCTCTGCATCATCATCGCGGCCGTCCTCCACGGCCTCCACCAGCGCTGCGGCCGCAGGTGCCGCAGGGGACGGCGGGGACGCTGACCCCTTCGGCGGCCTGCCTGGCGGCTTCGGTAGTGGCAGCCGAGGGAGCAGCCGCCCTGGGGACAGTTCCACGTCAATGGGCATGTCGCTGGCGGGCACCTTCCGCTCCCCGCTTGGAATGCCGCTGGTGGTGCCGCCTGCAGAGGACGCAGCCTCGCCAGGCACCAGCAACGACGCTGGCGCGTCCGACTGTCCCCATGATGCCGAGAGCGGTGAAGGCGGCGCGCCATCTGAGCAGGCGGGCGGACTGTCAGACGACCAAGCGCTGAATCCCGACGGCCGTGGTACCAGCCCTGGCGATGCTGACACTTCCACTGCACTCGCACTGGCACCCTACCGCCAGCCCGACGGGGGCAGCGAGCGCCGGCTGCTGCAACACTCTCAGCAGCTGGGGCAACACCAGCTGTCGCGCGCCGGCGAATACAATGCGGACGGCGACGGCGACGACCGCCTTGCCATGCGCGCAGATGAGCGCCTCACGCAGCTGGAGCACGTCGTTGCAGCGCAGCAGACGGCGCTGCACTGGCTGGTGGGGCAGATGCGCTCGCTGCAGGCGCAGGTGAGACGCTCGGAACAGACGACAGAGCGCGTGCTCAGCAACCTTTATGACGCGCTGCAGGCGACGGGGTTTCGTCTGTCTGTCGGCAGTGACGCGCTGGGCGGCAAGACGCTCCGCCTGAAGCAATCCGCTGCACCGTCGGGCGACGGCCGGTCTGCAGGTGCAGGTGCAGGGGCCCGGTCTGAGCTGCAGCCACTGGCCTCAGCGCTGCAAGGCGCTGCGCCTGGGTCAGCAGTGTCAAGCGCGGGTGCCGTGTCCTCCGTCGACAGCGCGTCTGGCGGGCCGTTCCAGCAGCGCGCCGCTGGCATCAGCTACAGCCAATTCCGCGAGTTGCTGATGGAGTCCTCTCTGTGGCCGACGCTGCAGGGCGCAACACAGCCGCACCCTGCGCTAGCATCCAGCCTGTTCGCTCCCAGCGATGCCGTAGACAGCAGCCACGGCGGCATCGGCAGCGTGGAGCGTGGTGTAGAATCTGGTGCTGTCGGCAGTCAGCGAGAAGGGATCAGCTCGAGCTCACTTCCGCCGATGATGCGGTTCCCCAGCTTTGAGGAGGTGCCGCCGACTGGTGACGCTGCAGCCTTGGGGTACGGGCCTACCGCTACTTCCAGCGGCACAGCTCAAGCGTCGGGCTTCGCAGCTGCGATGCACTCCGACTCGCTGGCGTCTGCCGTGACGCAGAATGCACGGCAGGTAGCGATGGAGCCTCTCGCCGGACCATCGCAGCAGCCCCAGGAGGGCGATTACCCCAGCCCCAGCGAGATGCTGCTGGAAATCCCGCTGGACTTCCCCGCAAGCGCGGGGGCCACCCTCGCGAGCGCGGGTGGCATCGGCGGCAGCGGCGCTCCCAGCGCCCGCGTGACGCAGCCGCGAGGCATCGATGACAGTACTCCAGCTGGTAGTCGTGACGCTGCATTGGCGTATGACACCAAGGCATCGGCAGCATCGCTTGAGGTCGCGCGAGCTCTGAAGATAAACAACGGCGCAACCCGCAGTGGAGCCGACGTCTCCTCGAACGGAGGGCCTGGCAGCGCGGCCACGTTATCCCTTCCGGATGGCGCCAACACCGGTGGCATCGATGCATACACCAACGGCAGCGGCGCATTTGAGCTGCTTTGAGCCGATCTATCCATCCCCACGGCGTGCGCGAGTCTGATTGTGCATGGACCCGTTACCCCCCAGCAAGGCTCTACCACGACTTGCTGTTTATCCATATTTTTGCGTGTTGTGTATCTCCCGCCCTTGCGGGCTGTTGCACAGGTCTCGTGCTGCCCTTGCACGAGCACTTGATTCGTGTGCTGGGCTCGTCTGAGCAAGCCGAACTGGCCTGCACCCTGTGCGGGAACGGTAACCCAGCAGCCTCGGTCTGCTTCGCTGCCTGCGTAGCGTGAAGGGTGCCTAACGTCACAGTGCGTACGTCCACTCTCTTCCGCGCCTGCTTCTTCTGCCTTGTCGCACTGGGTGAGCTGCTGGCGTGGTTGACCGGCCCGGAATAGCACAAGCGCAGCAGTTGCGCCTTGAAGTGTCGGGTGACGTTTCCTGAGCATCACTGTCGGGTTCATGCGGCTAGCGCTGGCGAGCCTGCGTGTTCTGCAGTCAGACATCGCACTCGATATCTCGTCTATGTTGTAATTGAACCGACATCCAGTGCGGCTCCAAACGCGAGATTGCCTCCGGCAACACGATATTTTGGCTCTTGTTCTATGATCGAATAGGCTCGCCGAGCTCGAGGTGTCAACGATCATTATCGAATCTGGTTGGGATTGCCACAATGCGCCAGTTCTACGGCGTTGACGTTGCTGACAATCTTGAATACGCATCTGATCAAGGCTTCACCGTGCGGTGGGAATACACGGGAGGACAAGGTGTGACCGTTGAGCGGCAAATCGAAGACGACCGCGACAGCGGAGAGGCACTTGGAAGCGAGGGTGCAGAGCCATCACCACTGCCTCATATGCATCAGCACTGCGGGCAGACGCAGGACAATTGCGGTCCAATGTGTGGCACCAAACGTTTGTCAGAGCACCGCACACAGCAGCTCGCGGGAGAAACTGCTGGCTCTTACACCAATACACTGCCTCACTCAAGACCACACTGGCCAGCTTTACAGAACATGGCGGTTTGGGCACGCCTCAGAGCAGCCCCCGGCGACATCGCCCGCCACGTCCTCCTGCTACGCCGCCTCACCAGGCAGCAACGGGGCGTAGATGTATGCAAGCCGCCTGTCAAACGTCTCTCCACGACACGTCTCGTCGTTGAAGGTGGCAAAGTGGGTGCCGGTCGTGGCGTTCACACAGCGGAACAGGTCTCCGATGAAGGTCGACGCCGACGGCAGAGTCGACGGGGGCGCAGAAGGCACGGAGGCCGTCAAATCAGCGGCTTCTTGGGCCCGATGGCCCTGGGCGCCGCGCGCAGCAAACGGCAACCCATCCCGAGGTCGCGGGAGGGACGAGCTCGCTGTGCTGCCGTCAGCGAAGCAATCTGCATAGGTGGATGCCCAGCCAAAACCCACGTGCCGGGTCTCAGTTCCGTTGAAGACCGCGGCGCATTCGCCGATGGTGGTGATGATGTGATCCAGCGCCTGTCCTGCTTCACCGGCAGATTGTCCTTTCGCAGCAGAGTTCGCGCTGATTTGGCAGTCGAACAGTGCCACAAGACTGCCGTTGCCGGGCGCAGGCTGAGGCACGCCCATTGTATCGGACGACATCAGATAGCCGATGGCTGCTGCGCGCAGAGTGCAGTTGCTTTCTGGCAGCACTACGCCTGAGGTTGTCCACCGCTGCCCGGCGCTACCGCAGCTGTAGTCGGAGAGCGCTACGAGGGTGGCCGGTGCCGTGTATCCAAGCATGCGAAGCGATGAGCGTGCCACAGGCTTCCTCTCAACCAAGACACCTGCAATGCTGCCAAGTGTCGCAGCTGGCAAGCCCTCGGGGGTCACAACAGCAGCTGGTGCCGTCGGCTTCCCTTCTGTCTGCCTGTTGGCACTGCCGCATGCGATGGAGATGTCGGCATACAGATCAATCGGACGGCGGACGAGGTACCGCTCGACAGACCCGGGTGGCCAATACGTGGCGAAGGCGTACACTCGCGGGCCGCCCATATCCGTGGCCCCTCGGGGCCCTGACAGCGACCAGTACCCAAACAGCTCAAGGCTCGGCTGCACGCTCCGGTTCCAGTTGCCTGGCTCTACGTACAGGAGCGGCTGCTCAGCGCGCTGCCAGATCAAACCATCCGAACTAAACGCCAGCGTTGGGTGCCCGGTCCCATCTGTGCCGACAGACACGAGCCCGCCGCCGAGGGGGAACGGGTACACTGCGGTGCCTGTGATGTTACTCAGCATGTCCGAGGCGCCACCAAGGCCGGGGGACCCGCTGTCAAAGGAGCCGCCGTACAACTTCCACCACGAGCCCGGTACGCCGCCGGTGCTGGCGTTTGCACGCGCGACAGATATCGTTGCGGCGCCATTGAAGCCCAGCCAGTCGCGAAAATACAGCATCAGGAATTCTCCCATCTGCACCACGCCGTGGTCGCCCTCCCCGCTCTGGTGCGCCAGCGTCGTGTTGGGC
>Ga0208629_101118_pt1 | contig 11402 bp, 13 predicted proteins | sample LakWasMet19_HOW5_2_FD_183865 | JGI IMG/M metagenome (GOLD analysis project Ga0208629, IMG submission 183865) | Freshwater sediment methanotrophic microbial communities from Lake Washington under simulated oxygen tension - Sediment Metagenome... | ecosystem: Environmental > Aquatic > Freshwater >...
CGGCCCTGCGCTGGCCCCAACAGCACCGTGCCTCAGCCCGTCGACTCCACGCAGGTAGCCCGCTGTATCGGGGGTGTCGGCTGCGCTCGTGACGTGAATCACCTCAGAGAGAACCCGCTGCGCCGCGGAGGGGAGGCCAGCCGCCTGCTCAGAGGGGCCCGCGTCAGCTGCAGGGGCACCAGCTGCAGCTGCGGTATCGTCGTCTACGATGCGGTACTCGAGGCATATGCGGCAGTGCTGACGCACCCAATCCCGGAGTGCCACGGCGGAGGTCCGGGGCAGCACCCGGTGCTCGTGTGCGGCGGCAGACTGCAGCGGCGGGGCCGGCAGAGCCCCTGCACCGCCACTCGCGCCCGCCCCCGATCTGCCGCTGCCGAGTGGCCCACCCGCTGTCCTGGAAACAGAGCGTGGACGCTGCGCGCCAACGCCAACTGCACCGCTGGAAGAGGAAGGTACCCGCGCGCTGCCGGGACCCGTCGGGGGAGCGCCCGCTCGACGGGCAGCGCCAGCGCCAGCGGAGTCTGCCCTTGCGGATGTCTGCGGCAGCGCCCCCGCAGCGAGCAGCGCCAGCCCAGTGAATCCCCCCGTCTCATCGTGCGCTGCGGCCACCGCGGCCGCGGGCAGTAAAGAGAGGCGTGGGAAGGAGACAGACAGCGTCTGTGCGGCAGCGGCAAGAGCGTGCAGCTGCAGTGCAACCTGCGACACGCCTGGAGTGTGAGCCACGGCACCCAGGGCAGCTGCGTCGGCAATGTAGCTGTCAAAGCCACTGGTCGCCTCCGACAGCAAATCCCGCAAATAGGTGGCATCCGGAAAAAACAGCCGTCGGAATCGCGCTTCGTCGTCCCCAGATGCAGCACCGATCGATGCGGGGTCGCTAGCGCCGCTGCCTCCGGCACTCGCGTTGCCGCGTTGCTGCAGCTGCCCTGCACCCATGCTCATGCTCTGCACCTCCCAGGCCCGCGGCCCTACACTGAGGCCGAACGTGGCCCCAGGCGTCGCCCCCAGCTGCCGCAGAACGCCAAAATCCTTGCGCCGCTGCACAGCCGATGCGTCGCTGGCGCCGTCCCACCTCGGCTCACGCCCGCCTCCGCCAGCCCCCTCCGCACCATCTCCGTCTACCGGCCCCGCGCTGTTGCCCAGCGCCAGCGCCACCGCCTCCTCCAGCGGCAGGTACTCCTGCGCCGCAAGCTGCTCAATCCACAGATCCTGCATGTCAGCACCGCTGGCCGCCCCGCCGCCGCCGCCGCCGAGCCCGCCCGCATGCCCCGCTGTAGCGCTGGCGCTGGAGCCATTCCATGCCCCCTGCCAGCCCTCCGAAGCTCGCACGGCCGACAGCGGCGCCGCCACGCCGCCGCTCGCGAGAAACTCAGGCAGTAGCGAGGGGCCTGCTCGCGCCGCGGCCAGCAGCATGTGGGAACTGGCCAGCACAGGAGCTTCAACAATCGCGGGCGGATAAAATTCTGCAGCCGTTGCCGCCACGTCGAGGGTGATGCGCAAGCCGCCAGCACCTCTTTGCTCCGGCGGTTCCGGCAGCCGCTGCTCCTGCTCCCCTCCAGCCGTTGTTGCGGTGGCGATCGACGCGTCTCCGCCGTTCTCGGCACTCGCCTGCTCCGGCTCAGCAACCGACCGCTGCCACCGAGCCATGCGTGGGTAAGTCGAATGGGCTGCTGCAGCATCCGCACCAGCGGAGGCCGACCAGTGCTGCGGGGGCAGGGCAGCGGCCTCGTGGCCGTGCAGCGCGGCATCCAGCTGCGAGAGGGCTGCTGGGATCCGGTCGAGCACTGACTGCAGCAAGCGGGCGCTCTGGGCGCGGCCCTCACCAAGGCGTGCAGCGGCGACTTCGGCAGCTCCGCCGATAGGCGGCTTTGAGCTCGCACCAGCCTGCGGGGCCGTCGCCTGTGGCGCCCCAGGTGCAGCTCGCAGCAGCGCTTGCGCAGGATCCTGTCGAGGCGAGGATTGCGGCTGCGCCAGCGGCGTGGGAGTAACTTCTGCCTCCTCTTCCTCCGCCTCCTGACCCACTGCTTCCGGCATCAACGCTGTTGCAACGCGCCCAAACGGCAGTGCAGCGTCCGCGGCATCCTGCAGCAGCGTTTCATCCAGACGCGTGGAGGCGAGAACATCCGCAGCGTCAAGGACATTCGCAGCGTCAAGCGTCGTCGCGGGTTCAATCGCATCCGCAGATAGGGGGCCTGAACCTGCAGCCGGAGCTGGCTTGACAACAGCGGCAGGCGGCGGCGTGGTGGCATCGAAAAGCGAATCCGGCCCCGCCCACGCCCTCACAGCACCCTGAGATGCCACGCCGGCAGGCGTCGCGGCAGCAGCGGCTGCATGCGACCGGTGGAACGGCAGCGGCGAGCCCGCTGACGGCTTCGAGCCCGAGCCCGCTGCAGCTCGGGTGAGCTCGCTGAGCAGCACGCTGCCGGCAGCCGGCGCGGCGGGTTGGCGAGAGCCGCGGCCTGCCGGGGGAGGTAGCAGAGCCTGGCTCAGTGTGGGCAGCGCGTTTCCGTAGTCATGGTGCGTGACAGCCTCGGCCAGCTCGAAGGACGTCATCAGCGCACTCTCCGGGACTGCGGCGCGCACATCCGCCGCTGCACCTTGCGCAGCGCCCGCAGCCGGCTGTGCGGCACCTGCAGCAGCTGGCGCCCCTCCGAGCATCCCCCGCCGGACGACGTGTGCGGCGTATATGTCGAGGGATGGAAGCACGCCCTGCGGGATGGGCACGTCCCCAGAGGCCGAGCCGCGGCCTCCCCGCACCCCCTCAGCGACGGCTACCTCCCACCGCACCGAAGCGAGCGAGTCGGTCACAGATATGGCAGCGGCCTCGGGGGCAGCTGCTGGCTCGAAAACCGAGGAGGAAGCAGCGGTGAACGGCAGCTGCGGCCTCCCGTCTGCATGCAGCTGGTCCATTGAGGCGTTGACACCCTGCATGAGTAGCAGGGACGCCCCACCGAAGCGCACAACCACTCGGTACTCCAGGGACAACGACGGCGGGCGAGCGCTAGACGTAGAATCGCCGGCGCTTCGCAGAGTCACGGCGCCGTCACTGTAGAAGGAGCGGTCCAGCAGGGAGCCGTCTGCGCTTCGAGAGACGCCCGACAGCGCGCGGGATGCGTCCAGTAGCTGCGCCGCAATGTCAGTCAGAGGCAGAGCGCCGACCAAAGCCTCTCCAACGGTATCGTTGGGACTTGCATGCAGCCGCAGGACTTTCTGCAGGAACCGAAGACGACATGGAGATGGCCAGGGGCGGTGAAGAAAATACAGCTGGAGTCATTCCGCCGAAGCTCGCTCTGGCGCAAGCCCATCGACTCACCGCGTCGCGCAAATAGGCACCAACAGCAGCCACGTCAGCAAAGAGGGGAAACAACGCTGTCGCCCATGCTGTGTCATTCTGCTTGGTGAGATCGAGGCAGTGGCCTGGTGCAGGCGCTCCCCACCACATCGCTCGCACCAAATTGGCACCTGGCGCCTCCTGCGCCACATTTCGCAGCCGCAGCTCAAGCTCGCCACAGAGCTCGTCAGTTACCAGCGGCGGCAATGAGCAGTCAGAGACGCAAAACGCCATCGTGCGCGTCGGTTGGCCGCAGCTTCGCCGTTATCGGGCTCGACAGTGATGCGAGGACGGGCGCGCCTTGCACCACACGTACGGGCAAACGCAACGGCGCATCACCCCGCGCAGATTTGCTGCCCCGACAGCTGCGATGCCGCAAGGAATTCGGCGTGATACGACGAGCTGTTTACGCAGCAAGATTTTTCGTTGCTAAACGCCCGATGCACACGTTGCACATCCGAATTGAGTTGAAGGACCAATCGGCTTGCCAGCCTGTTCGGGGCTCTGCGCTGGAATGCGAGTCGAGTTGTCACTTGTTTGTGTGTTTTCGCTGCACTCACACGGGGAGTCGTGATGGACAGAGTTTTTCCGAGTGCGTTCGCGGGTTGCAGGCAGTATTCGATGTCGACAGCTCACGTGTTCCTGGGATTCCAAGCTTTTCTCAAGACCAAGCTTAATCTTTTTTGCAAGACCGCATACTATTGCACGAAACCTTGAGTGCGGTGTTGCTGACTGCACGGCCGAAGATGAGACGCGCCGCAGGGCTTGTTGCTGCCTGCGTCGCATTGTTCGCCGCGACTGCTGACGGTACGTAGCCAACGGTGGTGAATTTGGGCGATTGTCGCGATCATTGTCCTGAAGCAGGCGCACGACTCCTCGCCGCACCCTCTGAAACTCTGCTCCCGAATGCAGCTCAAGTGTCAATTTGCGGCCACACCGCCGATGGCGGATCTAGCACATGCTCTCCAGTGAATTCGGGACAGCTGTTCATTGGTCAGTGGCTACAGTCGGTGCCATGGACACCGCGAACACCGTGCCCTGAGTACCCGGCTTCAACACCTCGTTTCTGCTCACCGCCCTCGTTGTCTGCAGCGATTGCGCCATTCACCTTCTTTCCGATCCTTATTTTGTGGGCGCTGTCCTGCTGGTGCTGCCTCAAAGAAAATGACATCGGTGAGCCACGATTCCGCGCCGCCGACGCCGCTCCCGTGTTGAGCGCGCCGCGCCGCCGCTCGCGAGTGATGCGGCAATTGTCCCCTGACAGCCTCCTCGACCCTGCCTTCATCTCTCCCTCTGCTACGTCGTTGCAGAAGTCGGGGAGTGTGTGCCCGCCTCGTGCTGCACGCGCCGGTACACTCCTCCTGCATCTACGGCCAGCGCGGCGCCCCTGTTCAGCTCCCCCTCCGGCCCGGTGATCAGCTCCCCGATGCCGTACTCCAGCGCTGCGAATACGTCCCCAGCCAGCGCAACCGACAACCCGGAGGCGGTGGGCATTCAGATGGGGCCCACCCCCGCTGCCGCGTCGGCCTCAGGCACCACAGTCGTGGAGGCGCGCCGCTCGCCCTCGCTGACAGCCGCGGATGACAGCGAGGAGGGCGAGCCGAGCGCCCGCTCGGTCGGCTCAGGGCAGCAACCGGGCAGTGCGGGTAGCGCGGGTGCGGCTGCGAGGCGCGGTCGCGGCGGCAATGCCCGGTCGCGGTCCCCTGCGGCTGGCGGCAACAATAACAAGAGCGCGGCTGCAGCGGCAGCGGCGGCCGCGCGTGTGCGGGCTGAGGCGTCCAAGGCGGAGAAGGAGGCCTCTCTCGCCGAGGCGTTGGCCGCAGCGCCAGCTCCGGCGGCGGCGGGCAGCGGTGGCAGCGGGAGCGCGAGCGGGCCGGGCGGGGAGTGGGACAGCGGCGTGTGGGAGTGCCCCATCTGCACAGCCCTCAACCCCAAGAGCGCGGCAGCGCGCTGCTCTGTGTGCGAGGCCAAGCGGCCTGGCGTGCTGCCGCACCGAGCCGGCGCCGGTCCGAGCCTGTAACCGGTGAGCGCATGCCCGGTGCATTCCTCTTCTTCAGATTGCCTGGTGGGTGCATGCGGACCCCGGCCTCTTGCGGGTGAAGTCCGATGCGACGATGGTGGCTGATCGCCCCTCGTAAGGCCCCGAGGAGGCAGTGTCTTTCGTGGTGGTGTTGTGTGTGCGTGTTGACCTGTTGGCGGTTCGGCTGCGAGGGCTGTGGGTACCAGCTGGGAGGTATCGACGACCGTAGCAGATTCACAGCGCAGCCTCGGTTAACGCACGTCGGTTGAACTGATTTTTGAGTACGATATGTATGCGCTCGCCAGAACGACCTCGATTAGCGGCACACACTCTGACTCATCGTGTGATCTCGACGATGTCGGTCACCACGGTGCTTCTGGACTTGGCACCGGATCATCTGCAAATTCGCAAGCACTCATCTCGATTGCACGTATTACAATGTATTAATGGTGGATGTCCGGACTTGGGTGTCGAACTCTGAGTCGAAAACGGTCATCCAATAGGCCGCGGTAGTGGGAAGCTAACCCACGCTGTAGCCCCGAGATTGACCGCATGCGTGGCCCAGTGCGGCTCGGTCAATCGCGGTGGATATCGATTGCTACGCTGCAGCTGCCGTTCGAGATGCGATCGTGGCATCAGTGATATCGCCTGGATCGGGGCGCGAGGTAAATGTCTCGCGCACCGCCGCCAGGGCCGTGCATATGGCACATGGCGACAGCCACGCAACGACCAGCTGGCAGTGCTCGACTGCACGCGAGATCTAGAGTTGCAGGGCGGTGCGCACGTGGACGCAGATGCGCACAGCTCGAGGTCGAGGCAGGCCAGCCACACGCAGCGCTTGCTGCCAATGCGCACATCGGATCAACGAATCTGTTCGGCCAAATGACGGCGGGGCTCGCTCATGAGACTTGATCAGCTCGGTGCTAGCATTTCACCCGCGACACTGCTCAGGTCGGCACCGGCGGAGGCCGACGAGCAGCGCCGGCGGTTGCGACGACAAAGGTAATGCACCTCCACTTCAAAGGCGGGAAGCCACAACACAATTACGCGCGATGGTCTGCCATGGCGGCAGGGGCAGCGGACGCACCCGCAGCAGCGGCGCCCGGAGCGGCAGCAGCCTCCTCCCTGATCCAAGCGAGCACCTGGGGCGTGAAATAGCTAATGATGACGCGGGCGCCCGCCCGCCGGAAGGCGAGGAGCGCCTCCATCACCGCTCGCTTGTAATCCAGCGCCCCCGCCGCAGCCGCGTGGTGCAGCATCGCATACTCGCCCGACACCTGGTAGACGGACACGGGCACGGGGCTGCGCTCCGCCGTGTCGCGCAGGATGTCCAGATACGGCATTCCAGGCTTGACCATCACAAAGTCCGCGCCCTCGGCCAGGTCCCGGTCCACCGCGCGCATGGCCAGACCGCTGCAGCAGTGGAGGAAAGCGTGACGAAGGGACAAGGTCGGGGACACACATTCGTGCAGAGTCGCCATCAACACACAGACGGCGCTCGCTCGAGGGTCGAACAGTCGCTGTAGCAACATAGCGCTGAATCGGTGAGGCGTGTGCCAACCCACCGTCCACCGGCCGGCAGCTGGTAGAGGCTGCGGTCTCCGAAGCTCATGCCGCTGCGGGCCGCGTCGCGGAACGGCCCGTAGAAGCAGGAGGCGAACTTCGCTGCATACGCCATCACCGCCACACGCGACTCGAGCCCCGTCTTCTCAGCAGCGAGCGCCGCCTTGATGGCGCCTACGCGTCCGTCCATCATGTCTGACGGCGCAATCATCTGCAAAACAAGGCGAACCACACATCAGCTTCGTCGGCGAGGGCGGCTTTCATCAGAGCCGCGAACGTTTCAATTTACCAAGGGCTGGGCAGCGCGTCGCAAAAACACGACATCACTCACGTGCGCGCCTGCCTTCGCGTACGCGACTGCGACCTGTGCGAGGCGTGCGATGCTGGCGGGGTTGTCAATCCGCATCGTCGCGCACGATGCCGCAGTGTCCGTGGTCGGTGTACGCGCACAGGCACAGGTCGCAGGCGATGTACAGCTGCGGGAAGGCTTTTCGGAGCAGCTTGATGGCGCTGACGACCGGCGAGGCCTCCGTGTCTGCACCCGAGGCGGTGCCATCTTTGTGAGACGACTCCTGCACACATCGACGGGGCGGCCGAGTCAGAATCACTCGTGATGCGGCGGTCAGAACAGCCCGAGTACGGCATGGGATGCACGCGAGCGTATCGTCGCGCAGCGGTCTCAGAACGAACCCCCAGGACGCCAAACAGCAGCACGGACGTGAGCCCGTTCGCCACGGCTGTCTCCAAGCCTTCAGCGAGGCGATTCACACCCCAGCGGAACTGCCCAGGCATCGCGGTGATTTCTTGCTTGGCTTCAGCCTGCAGTTTTGGGGATTAGTATTGCTTGCCGCATGAACGAATCGCGCACACCACCGCGTGAACGGTGACCCTGAGTGCACAGCGGCTGGCACATACATCGTCCACGATGAAGATAGGGAACATCAGCGCATCGGGAGTAATCGGCCCTGGCCCTTGCCATTTGTGAAGCAGCGGGTGCGAGTACGCAGGGTGCAGAATGTGATCCGTGGGCGGCTGGAATGCCATTTGATGAGTGAGATGAGTGCACAGCCAGAATGCGAGCGCAGGCGTAGGTTTGTGTGTTCAGAGGTCGTATTACGACGAATTGTGCTGTAGGCATTGAACCGACCGTGGCGTAATCCTCGGTAGCTTGCGCATAGATGCACAAAAGGCGCGGAAAAGTAAACTCGTCGCGTTGTTGAATCCTCCGTGAATGTCGCGTCAAAAAGCCAGTAGTTACAGCGAATCCGTGTGCCAGTACTCTGATTTGCATAATACCCACGCGCGTGTTACGCGACGAGGGTTTCACCCACTCCAAGCCGAGTCCAAGCCGCGGACTCCAAGCGGGCTCCTAGCTCAGACACTCAGGCTGTAGGAACTCCGAGTCACCTTGGCGCCGACCACCAGAGCTCCCGGAAGCAGAAGGTCCAAGCGAAAAGCTGCCGGCCGTTGACCGCGATGGGTCAGCTTGTTGCGGCCCGGTTGGACTGGGATCACCGCATACTGATGCCCTTGGCGCGCTTCATCATCGCCTGCTGCTGGCGCTCCTTCTTAGCAGCGCGCCTGTCGGGATCCCGTCCCTCTTCGCCAGCATCCCCCGCGGCTTGCTCTTGCGGCGCACCTGCAGACGCGGCGCCATGAGAGCGAAACGTGCTGATTACAATCCGATGCAGGCTGACGACGGGCGTCGTCTAGCAGCCCGCATGCGTACCTGTCGCGGCACCAGCCATGCCTGGCATCATCGTCTTCATCTTGTTGAGCATGCCCCGCCCGTGGGAATATCCTTGATATCCCATGTAGATCGGCACAATCCAGAAAGCCGTCCATCCCCAGCTTGTAAACAGCGACAGGATCTGCGGCGGCGCGACAGAGGACGAAGGGTTCATTGCACCATCAACGCCAGGATACCGTTAGCCGCGGGGTTGCATAGACAGCACGGCCGCGGCATTTGCCCGAACCTGCGTAAAGGCGTTGATGTAGAAGAGATCCTTCCACATCTCGCCGCCTTTGCGACTCTCAGCACCCTGGTCAAGCGCCGAGCCCCTCCCCTCCGCAGCATTTGCGGCGCCGTTGGTAATAAAGAAGAGGCATGCGGCGTATACGGCAAGTTGTAACAAGAGCACTGCAAACCTTCGAGTGGGCGCGGGTGGCGGGTGGCACTGACCGCGGATCGTTCGCGTCGATCGTCGGAGCTGTGAGCTCATGCTGCAGGTTCGCGTCACCAACCAAAGTAGTTGCCCGACGACAGCGACGCCTTGAAGAAGAAAAGGTGCAAGATCAGCGTCACTGCAAAGATGCCGCCCGCGACGCCGCCCCAGCGCTGCATGGCCTCAGCCTTCCGGCGGGCTGCCTTCTTCGCTTGGTCGCCTGCCATGCTTGGAAAACCAGAGCGCAATCGATACGCTCGTGCACGCACAGCTCTGCCGCAGAGACTTACCATGGCTGCGCACCTCGACTCGTTTCGAGTGTTTCAGCAGCGGTGTTGTCGTGTTCATGAGCCATTTAGAGCAGTCTGCCGTCTTTCATGCGGTCCAAGAAACGACAGCGGGCGCGAGGCGGAAGAACCGGAGAGCGGCCGGTTCGCAATACTTAGCTCCTGCGCCTCCTGCTCTTGTGCTTCACGGTCGCCCCGTTGCTCGTCGTTTCAGTCGACGAGGGCTCACGCAACTCCTGGTGCATCACCGCGAAGGTCCGCTTCGTTCTCGCGCCGCCACACCATGCCGTGCCCCTTCCTTCGGGTGGTGAGCCGGAAAGCTCCGCAGCTCGCCGAGGTTGCTGCGATCTCTCGCCGATGCCCGCACCTTCAAAGCAGCGGAGTGCACCCGCTGTCCATTCTGGCTGAGCACTACACTCCCAAAGTCGCACCTTCTGCTTCGAATTGCGGGTCCTGCGGTGGTGAGTCGTGGAATCCAACGCAATGGTTGATTGTTTTCGCTCTCGGATTGCTGCCTCGCTCGACCAGGCGGGCAACCGCTGAGCACTTCAGCGGTGATTGCGCAGCTGACTCTGTTGTACATCGGGCTCACACTGTTCTTTCGGTGCCACCCCGCCCTCCTTGTGGCTCGCTGCTGCAGAAAACTCTTGCGAGCTTGCGTCTCGAGGCCAGGCTGCGGTGTCGGCAGGGGAGAAGGCGATCGCAGGTTCGTGGTGATGAGGCGCCAAGTGGCAAGCTAGCTCTGAGTCGCAGCTCGTTCCCGCCATGGCTGTCCAGTGGCAGGCTGGTTCCAGCGGATGCGGGGGCCGGGCGGCAGCTTGAAGCACTGCGCGCTGCTGGCCAGGCGTGCGCTTGCGGTGCACGGGGGCAATCAGACGTCTGCACCCTGCGGCAACGTTCCCTCACGCGGTTGCTCCGCCCGCGTCACCGCGTGGGGCAGGAACTCTCTGGGGCGGGGGCGCTGTTGTTACCCCCGTGCTTCGTGCGCACTCCCACTCCCAACCGGTTTCTCTGTGTTCCCTCCCGTTCGCGCCGCTGCAGAGGGCTACGACGGCGCGTTTCGCAAGGCTGTCGAGGACATCCGCTCCGAGGGCCGCTACCGCATATTCGCGGACATGGAGCGGCGCGCGGGCGCCTTCCCGCGCACGCTGTACCACCACGCCACCACGGGCGCCTGCTCCTCCACGGGCTTCCGCGCCCCCGGCGCCGGGGAGGCCGATGCGGTGGCGGCAGCAGCAACGGGCGGCGTGCCGCCCGTGACGATAGCGGGCCCAGCTGACCCGCCCACCCTCGCCGCGCTGGCGCACCGGGCGCTGGACGCGCACATCACGGAGGGGCTGCGGCAGGGCGGGGGCACCGAAGAGGGCTGCGTCGTCCCCTCCGAGGCAGCGCTGGAGGCGCAGCAGCCGCAGCAGCAGCCACTCCTGCACCCGCGCCGGCCGCTGCACGATGAGCCGCTGCACGCTGCAGCCGCCGCGGGGGCGCCGCACGCCGCGCCGCTGCCCGCGAGCGCCATCGAGCCGGCCAACCCCGTGCGCGAGGTGATCGGCTGGTGCAGCAACGACTACGTGGGCATGGGGCAGCACCCAGCGGTGGTGGGCGCGATGGTGTCGGCGCTGCACGCGTGCGGGGCGGGCGCGGGCGGCACGCGCAACATCAGCGGCACCAACCATTACCACGTGCAGCTGGAGCGCGAGCTCGCTGACCTGCACCAGCAGGAGGCGGCGCTGGTGTTCAGCTCCGGCTACGTGGCGAACCAGGCGACGCTGTCCACCCTCACGCGCATCTGGCCCGACCTCGTGGTGCTCTCCGACGCGGGCAACCACGCGAGCATGATCGAGGGCATCCGCCACAGCAAGGCGCGGCGCCTGATCTACGGGCACAACGACCTCGCGCAGCTGGAGGCGCACCTGGCCTCCCTGCCGCACGACACGCCCAAGCTCATCGCCTTCGAGAGCGTGAACAGCATGGAGGGCAGCTGCGCGGACGTGCACGCGATCGCCGACCTGGCGGCGCGCTACAACGCGATGACGTTCAAC
>Ga0208629_101119_pt1 | contig 11392 bp, 9 predicted proteins | sample LakWasMet19_HOW5_2_FD_183865 | JGI IMG/M metagenome (GOLD analysis project Ga0208629, IMG submission 183865) | Freshwater sediment methanotrophic microbial communities from Lake Washington under simulated oxygen tension - Sediment Metagenome... | ecosystem: Environmental > Aquatic > Freshwater >...
CGGCGAGGACGGCGAGGACGAGGAGGACGAGGGCGGGGATGCCGGCGATGGCTACGATGACGAAGACGAAGCCGAGGTGGACGGCGCGAGCGGCAGCGGCGCCGCTGGCCCGCAGGCTCTGTTTGATGGCATCGACACGCACCTGCGGAGTGCCGCTGCTGCTGCCGCAGGCGGCGCGGGCTCTACTGGGAGCGCACACGCGCAGCCGATGCGGATGCGGGAGACGAAGCTCGCGGGGCCGCACTACCGCGGGGTGGAGCGGCTGAACCTCGCTGGGCCCACGCCCTGGGCGGCCCGCGTGGTGCGGCAGGGCAAGCGCATCCGCCTGGGGCACTTCCGCACGGCGGAGGCGGCGGCGCGCGCGTACGACAAGCGTACGCTGCAGGAGAAGGGCGCAGGCGGCGCGGTGCTCATGAATTTCCCGTCGGAAGCAAACGCGGTGCTCGCCCAGATCGCTGCGGAGCGCGCGCGCGGGCTGAGCGACGACGCTGCTGTCACGGTTGTGAGCGACGCGCCCCCGCCCTTTGATTACAACCCGCGGAGCACGCTCCACCCCAAGACCGCAGCAGCGCTTCGGCGGCACTCCGTCCCGCTGCCGGCCGCGGGCGGCGTGGAGCTGCCGGCAGCTGCCAACACTTCTGCTGCTGCTGCTGCTGCTGGTGGTGGCGTTGCCGGGCACGGGCAGCCCGCGCTGCCCGGCCTTGGCTCCGCATCCGCACGGACAGATGGTGCGGGATTCGCTCCATATGCCGCCACAGGAGGCCCCGCCGCCGGTGTTGGCGCGGTCGACGCCGCGTCGGCGCCCGCCGTCGGCTCCGCAGCGGGTGGCGGCGCCGGCTCCGGCCTTGCTGCCGTGCCAGCGGCCGCGTTCGACGCAGCCAGCGGGCGAGCCGTGCTGCATGGCGTCGACGGCGGCGGAGGTGACAGCGCGGCTGCGTCAGGCTCTTTCGCACGCTGGTCGGGCAGCGCATCGGCCGGGGAGACGGCTCGGCGGCGAACGCCCGCTGAGGCCGCGGCGTCGGCGACCGTGTCTGTCCAGCACATGCGTGCGGAGCTGCTGGCCTGCACCGCCGCGATCGGCGAGTCGCTGTTTCAGCTTGACCAGACGCGCGCGACGATGCTGCGACTGATTTCAGGGGTGTCTCCGGCTGGCGCCGGTGCTGCTGGTGCTGGGAGTGCTGTTGGTGACGGCACGGCTGCTGCAGGCACCTCTGCTGCGGGGGCCGTCGTGGCACCTGCGGCAGACCCGCAGCTGCAGCGCGCGCTGGGCGCGTTGGAGGCTGCGTACGGGACGATGTGCGCCGCCGCGGCGCGCACTGCCGTCGCCAGCAGCTACGGCAGCGGAATCGCCATCCCGAGCCCGCCAGCTGCCGCGTCCGCCAACGCCGCACCCCAGGCGCAACCCGCTGTGGCGACTGCAGACGCTGGCAGTGGTGAGGCGGCCGCCTCTTCCGCCGCGCCTCCATTGTTGCACGCTGCACGAGGAGTGAGGCATGATGCGACGCAGCTCGAGACGTCACCGACTTCCACCACCGCTGTTGCACTGGCTCCTGGAAGCGGGTCACTTGCTTCAGCAGCGCGTGCCGCGGGGAGTGTCGATGATGTCGCTGCGCGAGTACGGACACCCACTGAAAGCGAGAATGCTGACGGGTCTGCTTTTGCCGGTGGCGACCACGCTGCACGAGAACGGAGGCCCACTCAGAGCGAGGGCGAAGGTGTGGGTGCCAGCGCTTCACCGCAGTCAGAAGGCGACTCGGAGCTTGAGTCGGACGCCGACGAATGCGAGCTCTGCGAGTCCGGCCCAATACCTCCTCACGACTCCGTGCGTTGCGGCGCCAGCGAGGCACGTGGGTGCGACCGCGCCTTTCATCTTCGCTGCGCGGGGCTAGCTAGCCAGCCGCACGAGGAGTGGCTCTGCGCCTCTTGTAGCGAGGTGGACCGCCTTGTCCCTGACGCCGCGGGGCCCGTCGAGTGAACTCGGTCAGCCATGGCAGAGTTGACGGCACCTGCCAGAACCATGTGGGGGCGCGGGTGCTGCGGTTGTGCCCCGACGATGGTTGTGGCACGCTTACCCTGCACTGTGGGCGTTTCCATCACCTCTCCGAGTCGTGCTGCTTTTGCTCGGCGAAGTGATCTACTTGCACGCTAAATCGCAAGCGTTCACGAACTTCGTCACTTTGGTATCTCAATGTCAAGTGAATGTGTCGGTCACGCCGCTGCAGCCTCAGCCTGCCACTGGCACTGCTGGCAGTCACTGTGACTCAGAGCTCAGCTCACACACTCAGTCAGGCTGGCAGTGTACGCATACCGCTGGTGGCACACCGGCCGGCACGAAAGATCCACCCGCCAACAACACCTTCAAATCGGTTTCACGGCTGCAACACAAGCTCGTCGTTGACGGGGTCTAAATCAAGCGGGAGTGGATCTCCGCTGTGCTCTCAAAATCTTGATGGCTCTCATTTTCGTGGACTGACAGATCGCGGCGATCGTGCGACATCAGTGGAGGAAACCCACTGCAGGTTCGACGGTCTTAACGCAGTACTCGAGTTATCAATGCTGGTCTATTCATCCTTTGCTTGCTCTCCTTCGAAGGGTAACACGGCTGCGTGTGGATCGGGGAATCTGATCGGCCGGCAGGTCCGCCTCTGCGACTGCCGCTCGCAACCATGGAGCGCTGGCTGAGCTGGATCGCGGAGCACGCACGGGAAGCTGGGCCCGCTTTACTGGTGGCGGGCGCTGTTGTTGCTGCTGGCTACGTCGGCTATCGAGCGCTGCATCGTCAGGATGCCCCTGAAGCGACGCACACAACCCCGACTCCGATTCCACCGACCCAGACATTGCCCGCAGGCGCGCCGCCAGCTGTAGGCACTACACTCACTACCGCGCCAGTGGTTGCTGCGCCCGAGCAGCCCCGCCCTGCAGCTGTCCGGGCGGCATCAGCGCTTCCGGCCGCTGCGCAAATACCCGCCGGTTCGCTTGCGGGTAGTGTGGGCCGCGTTATTGCGGACAGGTTGCCTGCCCCCGTTGCCCCTGCGCTGGAAGCTGTAGCCGGTGCAGCCGTTGCCGCGGTGCAGCCTGCGTTTGACGCCGCGCAAGCCTTCGCCAACACTCTGACGCCGCAGCAGGTGGCGACGCTCGTGATCGCCTGTGTGGCGATTGTCGCCGTCTACCTCGCGATGCTGCTGCTAGCAATCATGCCTGCCTCGACCCTCTCACGCGCTGCGCCGCTGGGCTGGGCGGGCGTCGGGTTTCTGGCCGCCACTGCGCACATTGGACAACGCAGCACAGCCAAGGGTTTGCCTGAGATGCCTGGCCAGGCCGCAGGGGTAGGCGCAGGTGCGGGCAGCAGCGCCACTGGTGCTGGTAGTGCTGCCCCCCGTGCATCGGCAGCGGCTGCCATCCATCAGGCTCTGGCCAGCGGAAAGGCTGCAGCCGACGGCCCTGACGAAACTGAGTTCGGAGCGAGGAAGCCGCCTGCCGTGAGCGGCGGCGGGTCTGGTGCTGCATCGCTGGCGTTGACCGGCACGTCTGCACCCGTTGCAGCTCAGGCCGCCGCTTGCGCGCCGCTCTCCGGCGCTGTATCTACATCCGCTGCCGAAGTAAGCACAGGTGCGAGTGCGAGCGGTGGCGCCGGCGTTATGCCAACACAGCCTGCGGAGGTGCTGCCCGGCGCTACGATCGCTGTGGAAGCGGCTGGCGAGGACGCAAAGGTCGGCGCAGCCAACGGAACTGCTGCTGCCCCAGCCGAACGTGCGGACGGCGCAGCACATGAGGCTTTGACTCGTCCAGCGGCCCCGGAGTGCCCCGATGCCTCCGCGAGCACCGCCGTGGCTCCCGCCGCTGCCCCGGCAGCGAACCCGCTGTCTGCGCTATTTGCCCGCTTTGCCGCATACGTGGCCGTGTGTGACGCCTGCCAGAAGGCGGGGCTGACTGAGGAGGCTGGCAGGGTCTGCCGCAGCGCGCTCGAGGCTGCAGCGCAACTGCACGGCCTGGGCCGCAGCCCTGCCTCGGCGGCAGTGCAGGGTATCCTGGCGTCTCTGCCCGACATCGCCACCGCCGCGCCGTCTCTGCCGCAGACAGTGGCGCACGACTCCCCTGCTGCGGCAGCTCGCTATGCGCGGGACTATCCGACCCCGCCGCCTGACGCCCGGCGCTTCCTCGCTGCCTTCGAGTGGCGCATGGCGCGCTACCAGTTCCTAGTGGCGGGAGCGCTCCTGAAGGCGGGCGCTAAGGAGGAGGTCTACAAGGCAGCGTTCGGGGCGGGCTTGAAGCACGCGCTGCGCTCCCTGGCGCTGCACGACGCTGACTGCGACGCGCACAAGTACGCGAGTATCCTGTACGCCAAAGCCGCTAAGGACACGAAGGAGCAGATCTCGTTCGCATACAAGATCCGCGAGCACTCGGAACGCGCGCTGGCGCTGCGGCCTGACGACCCCGTCCTCGCCCACGTGCTGGGCGTGTGGCATTACGAGGTTGCAGGGCTCAGCTGGCTCATGCGCAAGGCGGCATCAGCGCTGTACGGCACGCCGCCCACCAGCACGTATGAGGAGGCGCTGCGGCACCTGACGCAGGCGGAGACCGCCTCCGCGGCGCCGGGGAGCACGGGTGCGATGATGGCCACACGGCTCAAGATCGCTCAGGTGAGCTGCGGACGCCATCTCGACGATCCCGGGGCTGTCTATCTGTGTGATTGCCTTTGTGTCGGTCTGTGCGATGGCAGTGTCAATTGTATCGCGAGAAATACCGGCGTTTGTATTGTCGCTACTGTCGGGCGCGCGCTCTTCACCTCTTCAACCGCTTTGCTCTCCATGCTGCTGCTCGTTGTCGTGCAGTGCCACGTGGCCCTGAAGAACACAGAGGAGGCCAAGCGCTGGGTGCGAGCTGCCGGCGAGGTGCCGGTGGGCGCATCTGAGGACCCCGCGGACATCGAGGCGCTCAAGGTGCTTGCGGCCAAGCTCAGCGTAGCCATGCGGTGACGGCCCAGATGACTTGTGTGTATGTCTTCGGTGTTTGTTGCACGGGCATCGGATGCCGCGGTGCTGTCGTCGCGCTGTTACAAGCTGACGACCTGTCTGAAGCGGTGGTGACATTTTTTGGGAGTGGCTCAGATCTGGCGGACGTCTTGAAGCTCGAGGCAGGCGATTGTGTGCCATCGACAAGCCGCACACTCAGGGCGCGCCTGGGCTCCATGGTTGCATGTGAGTCTTCGTCTGACCATCTGACTCTTCACCACTCGACCATCATACCCACTCTTGAACACTTGATCATATGTCGGGCTGCGGAACGTGCCAGTGCTCGTGCGATTCGGGGATGAGCCTGGTGAGCACATGTCCGCGCCGCAGTTGAGTGGCTGCGGCAGTGTCGATATGCTGGGGCAGCGCCGCAGCGGCACCGCCAGGACAGTTGCCCCACACTTGATACTTGAATACAGCCTGGGCCGTCTGCCTCAGACATTGTTGTTCACAGGCCTGTACAGGCAGTCATAGCTCCCGGGCGGGCATTGCCTTGCGGCAGCTGCAGTCACTGGCACCGTGACGGTGCTGCCCGGCTGCCTCTGCCTGCATGACGCCAGTGGCGCTGGCACTGCTCCAGGCGGGCCCCACCCTCTGAGTCAGTCGGCGCGTGATGTTCCACTGGCGTGATGGCCGGTCGGCCGTCGCGTCGGCCGGCCCGGGCGGGGGCCGCCGAGTCGGGCCGGGCGCCGATGTGCCACACGCCGCCGGTGTCACGCCGGTGACCACTGGCACTGGCAGTTGTAACGGCTGCGCCAGAGCTCCCGTCTGCAGATGACGTACTGGTGGCCGCACATTGGCTGGCAGCACGGTCGGTGTCTGTGAGTGCTCACGGCAGTTGTGCAACGCCTTGATTCCGCAAGTTACGAAATGCATTTTAAATCGGAGGACTGTTTTTTTTAATGACGCTTTGAAATGTGTGACGTAGCGGAACAGGGAGCGGCGACTCAAAGCTCGACCCCCGGCAATCGATGGCCCTGTCCATGTTACCTGTGTTGGGAGCGTGTGCAGGGAGGGAGTGGAGGCGTCAGGTTGCTGTCGGTGAGCCGCCGTTTTTCGGCGGCTCGCAGCGCGCAACCGCGCGACCGGGCTTCTGACGCGAGCGCGCCCGCCTACTGTTCAGCTCCGACACGATGGAGAAGGCTACACCCAGAACTCCCATTCCCATGTCACACGACGGCTCCGACAGGCGGGCTGGTCGTCACAGCGCACGATTGACGCGAGGGGTCCAGATCAACACAAATGGAAGCGCCCCGCCTGCCCCAGGAGACGAGAGCTTCGCCCACAACTTTTCGGATAAAGAACTACCGCTGTCACCCAAACCCGCCCCGCCTTCTGTTGAGTACACGATGTGGTCGGTGGACCCGCACCGTCTGATTACACTCGATGGGCAGCCGTTTTCACACGACTTTAGGTGCCTCTCTCAACATGGCCAAGGCCGTGTGAAGATGCTCATTGCCATCACAGCCTACAATGAGTCATGGGGCGACATACTGGGCACCATCAAGGGCGTGGTAGACAACCTGTGCACGCTGAAGCGGTGGCGAAGCGAGGAGGAGCGGGGCGAGAGGCCGTTCGGGAGCAGCACGGCCCTGCGGTCCGCATGCTCCACGATGCAGCCGCACGAGGTGGCGGTGCTGGTGGTGGTTGACGGACGCGAGAAAATGTCACAGACCATGTTTGGGGCGGCGGAGGACGGCTGCGTCCTCTCCCCAGAGCACCGGGAGCGCATGGCCGCGGCTGCCCAGCCCTTCAAGGAGCACCCGCGACCGGCGACGTGCGACGTGCGCGAGTGCCACGTGCTAGAGCTCGACTTCGAGGCGGAGCGCAGCCGCGGGGAGGTGTACTCGTGCAAGCTGAACCTGATCTTTGCGGTCAAGGAGAAGAACGGCGGCAAGCTGAACAGCCACGTTTGGTTCTTTCGGTCCTTCTGCCCGCTGCTGCGGCCGCGGTACTGCGTGTTGCTTGACGCCGGCACCGTGCCTGCGCCCACCGCCCTGTTGCTCCTCTACGCTGACATGGAGAGCAACCGGTGTATCGGCGGCAGCTGCGGCGAGATCTGCGTCGATCGGCAGCAGCAGAGCCCGTTCAACCTTGTTGTCTCAGCGCAGCTCTTCGAGTACTGCACCGCCAACTTGCTGGACAAGGCCATGGTGCGTGGGGCAGCGGGCATGGGATGGCGTGGGGGCGGCGGGCAGTTCGGGGCACTGCAGGGCGAGAGCGCTCCAGGCTCTGAGGAGTGGATGCCACACACCACCGCAGGCCAGGCGTGATGTCGCTGCCCTCTTCAGGACATCGGATGCGGCTCACGCCACCTGCCCGCAACGCGCACGCTGCACCCCTCCACGTTCAATTGCTCCTCACGTGTGCTGCAGGAGAGCGTCTTCGGCTTCATCAGCGTGCTGCCAGGCGCCTTCTCCGCCTACCGCTACGAAGCCATCGTGGGGCGGCCTCTCGAGACGTACTTCCGCCTCGAAGACAACGATGCTTCCACGCTCAGCCCCGCGCAGGCAAAGTGAGTGCCGCACAAGGCGCCGGAACCGCGAAGGGGACGCACGTAGGCTCCAAGGGAGCCCTACGCAACCGTGCGCTTTATCAACACACCGCTCCTCCCACCCCTCCCCCCAGGCTGCGACCTCCAACGCTGATATCAGTGGATTGTCCCCCATCCCCCCAATGCCGCCACCTCTGCAGCGCCTACTTGGCCGAGGACCGGCTGCTGGGCTTTGAGATCGTGGCGAAGGAGGGCTGCCGCTGGACATTGCAGTGAGTCACCGCAGCACGCCATGCCCAACGCACGCGCAAAGGCTCTGAAGCTGCGAGCTATGGTATTGGCAGCTACAAGCCCATACACACTTTTGCCTCGCTCCCTTGTTGTCAGTCGAACGACTGTAATTAGTTCCCCGACTGCCGCTACTCGCCGCTGGCGTGCCTTTCCTCCTGCAGCTACAACCACGCAGCCCAAGCGTTTACGGATGTGCCCGGGTCGCTCGGCGTGCTGGTTCGGCAGCGCCGGCGCTGGATGAACGGCAGTCTGTTTGCGCAGTTGCTCTCGCTGTCGCAGTGGAGCCGCCTCGTGACTAGCACCACGCACAACCCGCTGCGCAAGCTCGGCTTCTGCGTGCTGTTTGTGTACCAGTGCCTGTCCCTGCTCCTCTCCTTCCTGCTGCTCGGCAACATGTATTTCGCGTACGCGATCCTCTTCCGCGTGCTGGGCATGAGTATGGCGGAGGCTTCGTTGAACGGGGACGGGTCCGGTGCGGCCGTCGCCGTGCGCAGCGCGTTCTCTGGACTGGTGAGTGCGCGGGTGACGCGGGACGGCGCCGCGCTGCAATACGGGCGAAACATGTGCGGCGCCGCATGCTACAACATGTCTCACCCGATGGTGCAGCCAGTGGTTCATAACGGCGCCCCGCTGCGCTGCGGTTTCGCCCACGAGCTCGTTGACACACCCTCCGCCGTCCCTGCGCCCCCGTGCCTGCAGATGTGGCTCTTCCAGCTCATCCTGTGCATCACCTTCGTGTACAGCCTCGGCAACCGGCCGGAGGAGAGCGAGACGGTGTGGTCCGTGTGCGTGCACCTCCTCGGCGCTTTCAGCACCGCCTCCGTCGCCATCACCCTGTGGCTAATCCGCGACTTCAGCTCCAACTGGGCGATCTGGACGGGTGGAATGGGTGCGGTGGGCGCCATTTTTCTGTGCGCCCTCCTGCAGCGCCGCTTCGGCAACGTGCTCGTCTCCGTGCTACAGTATATGTGGATGTCGCCAGCCTACCTCGTCGTGCTGCCGATATTTTCCACGTGCCAGCTCAACGACGTGAGCTGGGGCACGCGCGAGGCGCACGCGACGGCGTCGCAGGCGGAGGTGAAGGCTCGCATGGACAGACAGTTCCGCGAGTTTCGCTCCCGAATCGTGATCGTGTGGATCCTCATCAACCTCGTGTTCTCGCAGGCGCTGGACAACTTCAGCCGCCCCGGCGCCTCCGCGAACGGGTCGCCCGCCCAGGTGCGCTCTGACGCGCTGCTGCAGTATGTGGTCGGCATGGCAGGCGTGGCGGCCTTTATGCTCGGCCTGCGGGTGCTGGGTTGCTTCGCGTACGTGGGCGTGGAGTGGACCAAGTACTGCTGCTGCAGTGTGTCGACGCGCCTGGGCCGCTGCTGCCGCACACCTGCGCCGCCCTACAGCGCCAAGCTGGCACGTCCTCGACTGCTGTCTCCGCAGTGTAGCCGGGGTGCCTTCGATCGCAGCGGCGATAAAGCGGGCGGCAGTGGCCTGCTGCTCAGCTGCACAACGACCAGTTCTGTGCAGGCGGCCCTCCGCGCCCGTGCAGGCCAACCCGCGCACGCACCACCCTCGCCGACGTTGCTTGCCCTTGGTGGCAGTGTCGGCGCGGGCGCAACGGCGGCGTCTGCCCGGGTGCTTAATGCGTACCGTTCCCCAGCGTCCGGCCACGCCGTGGCTGCACTGCGCACCGGCAGCAACAGCAGTCGCACCAGTCGAGACGGCGACCCCGTGGACAGGGCGGGAGGGTTCGGGTCTCGGGGAGACGGCGCCCCGGCGGCGCGCGTCCGGCTTCGAATCACCAGCGGCAGCGCCCTCGGTGGCACCAGCTGCCTTGGCGGCGATGACCTCACGAGGCCCCTGTCGAGCCGACTGGCGCGGGGGCGGCAAACGGCGATCGAGAGCTCTGGACCGGGACGCACGCCACCGCCGCACACCTTCCGCGCGGACGACCCGTCGGTGTGGAGTACCGCGCTGTACGGGCAAGGAGCGAGCAATTCGCGGCTTGCTGTCGGGACTGTGGATCGCAACAGCCTTCCAGGCACTGCGCGCGGCAGCATGCACGCTGTGTTTGTACAGGAGACCGGCGAGGAGGCGCACAGCGAGCCGACCACGAGCGTGCGAATAATGCCACTGGCAGGGGTGGGGCTGTCCTTTCAGAACCCGCTGCAAGCTAGTGAACGGGATTTTGCGTCCGCCGTCGAGGTGGCTGCCAGCGACGATGACTACAATTACAATGCAGACACGGCCGAAACACAGGCAGATGGCTCTGTGGGCGACACACCGTCGGACGACGGTGCATGCGTGGAAGAGGACGCAGAGGTCGGACCAGCCGCGCCTGTTGAGATTGCACATGGAGACTCCAATGCGGAGGCCGGGGGTAGCAGAGATGAGGGGACGGCATCTTGGGAGCACACCAACGCAGTCGAGGACAGTGGCGAGGAAGCCGGCTGGGTCCAAGAGCACGCTGCTGCGGCCTCACGCTGGGCTCAGGATCCAGATGCTGAGGCCGGCCCGGGAGCCGCTGCGAACTGGGCTCAGGAGCCAGCCGAGGTTGCCGCTACGTCCTGGGTGCAGCCACTCGCAGAATATGCCGCTGCAGAAGAGCCCGCTGACGAAGCTGTCACCGTGGAGCCTCAGGCGCCCGCCGATGCTGGCGCCGTGACGTCCGACGAGTCACCGTGATGGAAGCGGTGGTCGTCGCCAGAGCGCAGCAACTATATCAGCGACGATGAGGGTGACCACGTGTGACGACAGCACGACGTACCCGTGGTGCCCATCTTGAACTCTTGAACACTTGCCAATATGTCAGAGCCCACGCGGAGTCCGAGGCAGTCAATTGTTTAAATATACGGTGCCACAATGCCCTGCCTGTCGGAGTCGGAGTGAGTCCGACAGCTGCCGCTGTGCAACGAGCAGCCGGCGGTGCGACCAACGCCTTCATAGCTCGGCTGCGCCACCGTCACGGTAGGACTAGTAGCAGCGCCGCCGACTGCCCGGCAGTGCCCGCCAGCGCTCCGCGGCAGCCGGGCTCAGTGGCACTGCGACCGTGACGGTCTCCGAGTCAGAGCCTCTGAGACGCCACAAAGAGGTCCTGCATTAATATTCCTGCCCTACTGGTGCAGCGTAGCCGCGACCATGTTCCCGCGTTTGTGCTGATCCCTTGGCGGTTCCTGGATCGACTCCTGACCTGACCTTGTGCACGGCAGTCGCTGTGACTGCGTTGCTGTAACTTGAAATTGCTAGCGGCAAAGGACGGATGGGCTCCCAACTCGTGTGGTGCAGTACCCTCCTCGCCGAAGTGCTGCAGAGTCCCTCGACCACACACTGGCAGCGCAGGGGTTTTCGGCGAGTTTAGAAGCGGTGCTGTTCCCCGTGAGCTGCAGTGTAGAGCACGCCCTGGCTGCACCAACGTGTGCAAAGTAAATCGCACGTCAACGCTTCGAAGGGGGTGATCCAGCAGCCGGTGACTTGCTTTTTGTGGCAAGGCCGGTCAGGGCGCGTCTCCTTCAACGCATGTGCTCAGCAGCAGTGCTGCCGCTGTGGCGAATGACAGTGGGAAATCCTCCACTACATCTGCTACAGCTACGGCTGCCTCGGC
>Ga0208629_101120_pt1 | contig 11378 bp, 12 predicted proteins | sample LakWasMet19_HOW5_2_FD_183865 | JGI IMG/M metagenome (GOLD analysis project Ga0208629, IMG submission 183865) | Freshwater sediment methanotrophic microbial communities from Lake Washington under simulated oxygen tension - Sediment Metagenome... | ecosystem: Environmental > Aquatic > Freshwater >...
TCGCCGCCGCCGCCGCCGCTGTCTGGGAGACTTGCTGGGGGCGCCGCGACTGCCGGGTCGCCTCTGCCACACAGCGGGGCTGCGCCCGCTGTCGCAACCAAGGGTGGCTCTCCGGCTCCGCCCGCACCGGCCGGCAACGGCGTCGGGGTGTGATGATGCTCCGTGCGGCTGCTGCTGCACTGAACTACTTTCTTTGACAAATTTGAACCGCTTGCCACTTGTTGCCAGTGGCTGTGGCCAGGCCAACCCGCGCTGGGCTCTCGACCAGTCACTGCTTGTCGGAGTCGTCGCCGCGAAGTGATTGGCCTCCACGGCCCACTGTCCGCGGCGTCTCGTGGACTGAGATTATCTCCTCAACCTCGCTGCCAGCGAGACCCCGGGGCTGGCTCGAGCCGTCTCGGCAGCCGGGGGCTCGGAGAGTCTGCGGTGCCGCACCACCGCTGCCCGGCGCCGCGAAGTCCGGACCGCCGGCAACCTTGTCCCGGGGATACAGCGGCCCGCTGGGGCACAGTGCGGTCTCTGCAACCGCCCGGCCGGTGCGGCACCGGGCACGTGCACCCGGCGCACCGTCCGACCGAGTCGGTGAGTCACGACTCGGTGACCGCAACGCATGCGCACTGCGTGGCACCACTGGCACTGTGGCACCGCTTCACGGGTGCCCCGGGGCCCGGGCCGGCCCGGGCACTGCCGCCGCCGGCGCGCACTCAGGCTGGCAGTGGCCGGGCCGGGCGCAGTGCCGCGGCCCGCCGTCGCTGCCAGGGGCAGTCAGATCGTTTCACTTCGGGTCGGCCTCTCGGACTACCGCAGTTTGACGAGGAGTGCACAGCAGCTCTCTTTGACAACTACGTCTCCGAGCATTCGCTCGCTCGAGCGTCCGACAAATCATGACCGTCAGACCGAAGCGCTGCGAAGTCAACGGATTGCACACGTGAGAACGCAAATGCAAAGAAGTTGGCAACGCGGAGTGGAAGAACCTGCCTTCGACGCATCTATTGAAGCGGCACGGAGTCACAGCACTCCGTCTACAGCTTGCGCAAGACCGCGGAAGTGCACCGTTGCGCCCGTGTCGACTTCAATCGTTCCGCCTCGCTGATACCTCCCCACTTCCCCGTTTCACCATGTCGCTGGACTTCAAGAACCTTCTTGGAGCGAGCGAGGGCAGCGGGATTGGGCAACAAGCCGCACAGTCTGCCATGGGGATCGATGGCGGCTGTTTCCCGAGCTTGACCTTCAAGCAGCGCATCATCGGCTTCGGATGCTGCTTTACCCTCGGCATGGTCATCACCTTCCTTAGTACGCTCAGTTTGATGCACCCTGTGCAATTCGGTGTGTGCCTGGCGGCTGCTGTCCCGACGGGTGCTCGATGTGGTCCCCTCCTGCGAGCGCTTGAGAGCGGCGCGTAGACTCTTCAAAAGATCTCACGGAATGTGACCTCTGTTGGAAGCTCACTTGTACCGCCTCGTTTTGGCTTACGTCCTTTGCGCTGCAGCCGTTCTGTACACCTTCGGCAACATCGTGTCCCTCTTTAGCACAGCCTTCCTGTTTGGACCGCTGCGCCAGCTGAAGAACATGTTTCAGCTGAAGAGGATAACAGCCACGCTGCTGTACATTGCGGCGCTCATTGGCACCCTGGTTGTTGCATTCGTGGTGCGTAGGCTGGCCTGGGTCGTGAACAGTGGGTGCTGGCAGCCTGGCGCGAGTCCGCTGTGTCGTGCAAGTGCGAACGATTGGCGTTGACTGCTGCGATCGCCCGCGCTGTGACGCGATCCGAGGTTCTGGAAGTTCTTGCGTGTGCGTAACCTCGGCTGCCTACCACGCTCTGTGCGTTGCTGCGCGCTTTTCGCTTGCGCTGCCCTCCTGCAGGTGAAGAACGTGATCGCGGTGCTCTTCATGATCCTCATCCAGTTCCTCGCGCTCGTGTGGTACACCCTGTCCTACATCCCCTACGCGCGCGATTGCGCGAAGGCTGCGTGCGCCAAGTGCTTCACTCGGTGATCACGCTCCGGGGCCAGCAGCGGGCTTGAATGACTCAGTCGACCCCACGGGCAGTCTCGCCGCTTGTAGCTCAGAGAGTGTTGGATAAGCACGGAATTACCGGTATGCGGCAAGAGCTCACCGACGACGTGCCATCGCACAGATTGGGTGGCTCACAGGCCGCCGCCTGCTTGGCCGCACGCGTGCTTACACGGTGCGCGCTCGGGGTCTTGTGACGCTGAGAGTGCACGGGGTCGCTGTGGTCGGGTGGACGCCTGCTGCCTGTTGCATGCCATTATCCTGCTGGGTTATGCAGCCGACGTCACGGGGCGCCAACCCACTTGTGTTCAACCCGCGAGGGTCGTCACTCGAAGGACATGTATGCTGTGTTGTCTCCTCTCAAGTAGAGGACACAACCGCCGGGGTGCTGGATGCCGCAGCTGGAACGGTAGCGCTACGTCGCTTTGTTGAAGTTCAAATAAAGAACCGTTGCGACTGTACGTTTCGGAGCGGTCGGCAGTGATCTGAATGCCCAAAGTCACAGTCGATCCGGATTGCAATTGCGCAAGGTCATTGACGAATTCTCATAACTGGAGGCACTTGTGATCACTTACACCTTTGAATTATCAGGGCTGGAACAATTTGGACTTGCTGCAGCCGACACGGCTGAGCAGGAAAGCTGGAGCAGACGGTTTGCACGGCAACCTTCAAGCGTCGTGCCGAAGTGTATCGGTATCGCGTGGCGGAGCTTCAGGACTCGACAACCCACGAGTTTGCGTGCAGACCGCGTGGTTCACACGAAGCACCCCGGCGAACTCGCAATTCGAGGTGTCGTGTGAACGACCGCCGAAGCCCGCTGCCAACTATACCACACCAACACGGGCTCGGTGTCTTGCTCGCAGCAAATCCAAGGCCACACCGGCCACGTACGCAAGACACTTCCCGCCGCCAGTGCTGCAAACCAGTCGCGGCCACGAGCTCTCAGACCAGGCACACGGCTCAGCAGGCTTCTCCGCCGCTTCTTTCGCCTCACTCCGTGCCATAGTAGCGATCCCCGTAGTCCCCAAGCCCCGGGACAATGTACATGTGCTCGTTGAGGCACTCGTCCACCGCTGCGGTGACGATGCGCACCCGCGGGAACTCGGCCGTCAGGCGCTTAATGCCCTCGGGGCACGACACCACATTCACAAAGATTATGCGGTCCTCGTGCACGCCGCGTCGCACAAGCTCTCGCAACGCCATGCATGCAGAGCCGCCCGTGGCCAGCATGGGGTCGCACAGCAGCACGCACTCCTTACGCGCGATGGTCGCAGGCAGCTTCACATAAAACAGGATCGGCCGCTTGTCGGCAGTGCTTTCGTCGCGCTGGATGAGCACCTTACCCACGTCAACGGACGGCTCTGCCCGTCGCACCGCCTCCAGCACCACATCGCCGGAGCGAACGATGGAGACCGCAGCGAGTGTGGCGGGGTCCGCCCTTCCCAGTCCAGCATACGGTCCGCAGGGAGTGCGAATATGCTTCTCCGCTCGAGCCGCAGGGGCCTCCGCAAGCGCCTCTTCAACCAGAATGGCCATCAGCCGATCAGCTATCTTGACGAACTCTTCGCGGGATGTGGCTTTGTTCCGGAGCACAGTCAACAGCGATTTCACAGCTGCTCCCTCCAACACGCGGAGCTGCGGTGAAGGCAGGGGTGTGACATGCGGCGCGCAACTCATCGAGTTGCTGCTTTGCACCGCAAAACACCCCACGCTTACGCCGGCCAGCGTTGCGCAGAGCGCTCGAGCGCGCACGCCGCGCAGCACAGGAACCGCAAGCCGAAACATTCGAATTTGTGAACAAAACAGGGTAAAAGCCAAAGCTGCAGACGCAACGCTTCAAGTTAATATGAGGACTTTTCAGAAGAGCATGCAGAAGACCGCACGGGACCAATCTTGGCCCGGCCAATGTCTTAAACCCCTCAATCGCCATTCCATTCTTATGGGTCAAGACATCGACCGATACCGGTACCACGGAATCCGTTTGTTCTCACGCGGCGTCGGTGTGCACGAAGTAGTGATAGAGTCCGTTCCCTTCACGGGTGCCGCTTGACGATATATCATCCTAGCAGAAGCGCTCGAAGCGCGGAGAAAGCTTCCGATTTCCGAGTGGCAGCCGGCTGCCGCAGCCCAGGCTGCTTTGCCGCTGGTAAACCGCGTTTTTCTGAAAGCTCAAACGCCACGGAGCGCGACATAAAGATGTCAACAGCCCCAGATGTCGAAGAGCCTGTCGGAATGGAGTCCGAGGAGCTTGCGGGCTTCGAGGTTGAGACGCTGACAGAGTGTCCACACCTTGGACACGCTGCTGTACATCTGCCGTTGCCCGACGAGCGGCCGCTTCGATGCTCCAGCTGCGACCACAACGAGGAAGTGTGGGTGTGCCTCACATGCGGCCACTGTGCGTGCGGTCGCCACGTGAAGGCCCACGCTGAAGAGCATGCAAGTGCGAAGGACCACCCGCTGGCAATTTCGATGGCCGACATGAGCGCATGGTGCTACAGCTGCGAGGAATACCTGAACACATTTCTAATTCAGCGGCTACATGCCCCATTCACGCAGCTCTACCGCCTAAAGTTTGGCGAGGATCCAGCTTTGCCTGTGCTCAGGCTGGAGGCCAGCGGCGCCGGCAGCTCGGCCCCGGAGTCCGAGAAGCTGTGAAGCAGGGCCGGTGAAAGGCACGCGTGTGCCTCGTGCGCTTGCTTATGATGGTGGTGGTGGTACGGCGGGTGTGGATCTCTCTTGACTCACCGGCAACAATCCCGGGTGTGACCGACCACAGCTCGGCACACTGAGGCTGAGCTCGTCGACAAACAGGCGTCAATGCGGCAGCGAAGAGTGCAGCCACATGGTCACGACGCCCAGCCCAGCTCTCGCATGGCCCAGCCCGCGTTCCACACGAGGGTCATGCGGTCGAAGCGGCCGGTCTCGTCCACGTGCAGAATGTACACGTACTCGCTGGCCACGCTGCGGCCCGTCGCTGGCACAGGCCCGCCCGGCCCCGTGTGCGTGCCCGACGCCACCCCGTAGCAGGCGATGGTGCGCTTGTCCTTGTCCCACGACGCGTGCTCCAGCACCCACTTGCAGTCGGGCGCCGCCTCCACCGCCCGATCCCGCATGGAGGCACGCCAATCAGCGTACTCCTCTGCACGCGCGGACGGCGAACAGGCTACAAATCGGATGGTCTCACAAGCGTCCCGACGCTGTTGCGGCTGCCTGCGCGACAGCAGAGCCCGGCCCTGCCATTCGCAGTCTTGCTGGAACGCACCGATGCTGTTCAGCTTCGCGAGTAGCTCCACTTGTGCAGAAAACCTCGCGGCTGGGCTGCAAAAGCCGCAAACCGCAGCCCACCCCTGCGCAACCATGGAACACCGGCAGGGAATCACACGGGCGTCGGTGAGGGACTACGCTCCCCGAGTCACAGCCAGGGGCAGCTGTCGCGTTCGGATGCTACGTCCGTTGATGGCAGCCTCGCCGCAGGCTCTACCATCCGCGCTTTTGGCGAAGATAAGATGAACTGAACGTGTGCATTCTCAGCAGCGCAACCGCGCCGCAACGTCAGATCCTTCCCACGCCCACGGCCGAGAACAGCTGCCCACCTTCCCATCTTCCAGGCTTGCAAAGAATTCTTTTGCGTGGTCGATATCCATCCTGATGGCGTTGTGCTGGCGACATCCTCCGGCATCACACATGTCGCTGGCGTGCGATTCGAGCCAAGAATCGACTCGGTTGTTTTAGGTTGTTGAACCCCTCCGCGGGGAAAACACTGGGATGCGCGGGACGCGAGGTCTTCAGCGGCGAGCATTTGAAGCAGTCTGGAGGCCGAGGGCCATCGTCTCTTGCTGCAAAGCTCCCGCGGAGATTCTTGCGCCATGAAGCTTGTCCTGTTCGGCAGCAGGTCAGATTCGCCTCGCGGCGCCCGAGTAGGCGTGCTGCTCGATGACACGACCGTAGCGGATGTCACGCAAGCTGCAGCAAACGCAGGTCATGCAGCCCTGTCGTCTATGCGCGCGTTCCTCGACGCTGGCGATGAGGGCGGCAAGTGGGCCGCAGCAGCCGTGGCTGACCCCACATTGCACCTAATGCTTGACGCAGAGCGGGTCTTGCTCGCACCCATCTACGACCCAGAGAAGGTGTTGTGCGTAGGCATGAACTACGTTGACCATTGCACCGAGCAGGGTGTTCCCATCCCTGTTGAACCCATCATTTTCAACAAGTTCGCATCGGCGATCCGGGCGAGCGGGGACCCGCTGATCAAGTCGTCCGAGACGTCGGAGCTGGATTTTGAGGTGGAACTCACGGTGGTCATTGGGAAAACGGGCAAACGCATCAGCAAGGAGGACGCTCTGGGCTATGTTGCAGGTGCGCGGTCACCGGTTGTTCACAAGTCGCCCCGATTTGCCTCGAACAATCACGGACTTTGGCTTCCGACTTGCTCGGGCTGTACTCGACCGCTTGCGCCCTTTCGTGATCGGCGTGCAGGGTACACTGTGGCGCACGACGTGTCGGCGCGGGATCTGCAGCTTCGCAAGAACGGCGGGCAGTGGCTGCTCGGCAAGGCCATGGACGGCTTCGCGCCCCTCGGCCCCGCCATCGTGACCCCGGATGAGGTCGGGGACGTGCACAACCTGCGGCTGCGGACTGTAGTGAACGGGGAGGTTATGCAGGACTCCAGCACGAGCCAGCTCGTGCACAAGGTGCCCGACCTAATCGCCTACATCTCACGCTTCATGACGCTGCGGCCTGGCGACCTCATTTTGACAGGGTGCGTCTGCGGGGCGAGGCGGGGCGCTAGCTTCTTCGTGGTTTGCGCTGAGGGATTTGTCTGATGGGCATGGCGTGCGATCTAAGACCGCAAGAGCGCTTGCGCGCCCTGCATCCCTCTCGTCCGCAGCTTGTCGCTTGTTCTTTTGAGAGGCAGCAGCGTTCGACCCGAGCGTGCAACCGACATGCGTCCTTTCGAACGTATCCCTCGTGTGCAGAACACCTCCCGGCGTTGGCTGCTTCCGCAAGCCACCCGTGTGGCTCAAGGCAGGCGACGTGGTCACGGTGGAGATTGAGAAACTAGGGGCGGTGACAAACACCGTGGTGGATGAGGAGGCATGAGCAGGCAACCCGCTACTTCCATCGGCTGAGAGTCTCGGCTGCCTCACCGATGAGTTCGCGCTCGGAAGCGCAGCAGGGGTGTCAAGCATGTGACACCGCGACCAGAAGGCAGCTGTCCGGATAGAGGCAACAACTGTAAACGTTAACCGCCCGACCAGCTGTGTTGCTGAGCCCACGATTTAGGCGTGTACGAGAATGTGCGTGCTTGCAGCCAATTTATCCTGAGCGGTGCGGCGCTGATGGTCTGGTGACTTGAGAGCGTTGACACCCGCGGTAGCTTCGTCAACGTTTTCGTACAGCACGCAGAGTCGGCCTTCCGGATCCGATCAACATCAAACAACGTCCACAGCCGCTGATATGCGAGGACGATGCATGGTACCATCGATGGCACCAGAAACGAATCAATCAGAGCCAAGCTCGAACGGAGTTGAGATTGACAGTTGTCACGGATGTTGGCATTGACTATCCGGAAGGGACGGTTAGAGCACAGCAAGCGAAATTAAACGCTCTCAAGCTTCCGTTGTAGCGCCAGCGCTGCTGCTCGCTGCGCTGGCAACAGCTGCTGCCATCACAGCCGCATCCTCGGCCGCGGCAGGCGCCGTGCTGTTGCCAGTGGCTCCCGCAGCAACGGCAGTGGCGGCAGAGGGGTCAGAGGGTCCACCCTTCTTGTGCGTGGCGTGGAAGAACACGGTGCCGTATGCGGTGGGGTTGGAGCAGCCGAGCATGTCCCTGTACTGGCTCTCTGCCGTGGCCAGCACGTTGGCAGCCTGCAGGTGGGTGACCCCGTCTGCCCCCTGAGCCTCCACGTCCCCTGTGCAAACCACCAGCAGGCCACACCCCGGAGCTAGCACGTCGTTCGCAGTGCCCAGCAGGCGGTCCAGGGCTGCCCAGTCCGGCGCACCGGCCCCGGCAGACCCAGCGGGGCCCGCCCCTGCCCCTGCTGACGAGGACGAGGCCTCGGCGGGCAGCAGCGGCAGCCGCATCTCCGCAAGCACAAAGCCGAGGCCGCGGTACCGGCCCTCCGCCCGCCCCGTGTTGTATCTGTGCGTCTCCCGCGCCACAGTCTCCAGCACCCGCGCACAGTCCTTGATGCTGCGGCCAGCGGGACAGGGCAGCGCGCTGGCCGGACCGGTCATGTGCTGGGCACAGAAGGCTGGAGAGCCGACGACGGAGACGCCGCAACACACGCCGGGGTCGGCAAACTCCCACTTGCGGAGGATGCTGACCCCGCCGCTGTCCCCGCGTCCGCCACGGCTGGGCTTGGGAGCGCGCCCGTCTGACGACCCACCCGCAGCGCCCGACGCAGCGGCAGCGCCCTCCCCGCTCGTTGCCGACCCCTCCTCGGTCCCGCGCGGGCGCTTGCTCCCCACCGCTGCCGCCCCCGCTGCCGCCCCCGCTGCCGCCCCCGCTGCCGCCCCCGCTGCATCATCGCCCTCCACCTCCGGACCGCATGCGGCTGCAGTGGCACAACTCAACTCTCCATTGCTGCTGCTTCCGCTGCCGCTGCTGGAGGGGTCGGCCTCCTTGTCCCAGGGCGCCGCCCCCTGCGGCACGCAGTGCGGCCGAGCAGACTCCGTGAAGACGGCCGCAAATTCTCGCTCGAAGGATGCCGCAGATGAAGGCACACGCGCCGCTGCTGCCGCTGCGGGGGCGCCATCGGAGGCTGCGATTGACTCGTCCTCCCCCACACGCTTCCGCTTCGCGGGAGGCGCAGAGGTCACCTCTGCCTCCGCACTCGCGGGCGCGACGACAGATGCCCCAGCAGCCGCTGCAGCCGCCTCCTGCTCCAGTCGCCGCTTCGCCGCGGCGCCCTCCGCGCCCACGCTGCCGTACACGAGCCGCTGCACGAGGTGCATGGTGGCCACCGCGTCCTCCTCGCTGCAGTGCCCCACCGTGCCGTGGCCCGCCTGGATCTCCCGCCCCAGGTGCACGCGCGACAGGTGCCGCAGCGCGTGGCGGTAGGGCAGGCCGCCCTGGTGCGGGTAGGCCACGGAGGTGTCGATCACTCGCGTGTGCAGGATGCGCAGCGCAGCGAGGTCGCTCTCCGCAGAGTGCCCCACCACGACGGCAGGGCCGCCTCCGGTCGCGGGCGCTGCACTGCTGCTACCGCTGCTGGCGCTGCTCCCTCCTCTGCCGTCCAGCAGGGCTAGCAGCGCCTCCTGCGCCTGCGCAAAGGTCGTCGTGGCGCGCGCCAGCATGGGCGCCGTCACACCGCTGTACTGCGTGAGGTAGTCCAGCACGGGCAGCTGCGGCTTCACGAGCAGGTCCAGCACAGTCGCGTCTGCCTCGTCCGTCACGGTGACGCGTGCCAGCTGCTTGCCGAGCACGGTGGCACACATCTCGCAGTCGATGGACAGAAGCCGCGGGAGGGCGGGCGAGACTTCGTCGACGACAACCGCGCTGCTGCCTGCGCTGTGCGGTGCGGCTGCCGCGCCTGCGTGCGGCAGGGGCGCGGAGGAGGAGGCGCCCGCTGCCACGTCGGCCGCTGCCTTTGCGTCAGCCGACACGCCCAGGTCTCGCAGCGCCGTCTGGGAGAAGCGCAGCGGCCCCGGCACGTACCCAGCGGACATGGGCGCAGGGGCCGTGACCGCACCGCCGGACCCAGCAGCTCCTGCGAGGGACGGCGGGAGGAAGCCGTTCGCATCCATCTCCTGGCGCCGCAGGCACAGGTCAAGCAGCCTGGCGACCGCCTTCGGGGCGCTCACCGCAGCAGGACTGGCGGCAGCGGTGGCTTCGCGTGCCCCGGCGCCCTGCCTACGCCGCGCTGTGAAAAGCAAGCTGCTATCCAGCGACTGCACCTCGTGACGGTCAGAGTGCCAGAGCCCACGCGGCAGCTTGACGCCAAGGAACTTGGTGCCCGACAGAAACGGCGTTTCGCCGCGGCCCTTCGCAGACATCCAGCTGCGGAACGTGCCGCCACGCACGAGCAGCAGGACGGTGTTGGACAGCAATGCCTTGTTCAGACAGGCGAGCCACGGCGTTGTGGGTGCCATGAGGAAGTGCCAGAACAGCGCTTGCTGCAGCTCCTCAGGATTGACGAGCACACGCCGGAATTTTTGTTGTACAATGTCATAGGTTGGTTTCAAATTGGCGTAAAGCCCGGATAGGTCTCGAGCGGACAGCACGCTGCTGGTCTGCAACTGTCCCTTCGCGAGCTTGCGCATCTCCTTCCGGATCTTCCCGCGCATCTTGCGGTCTACCGCTGGTGCATTGTCAGCCATGGGGATGTGGCAAACGCGAAGATAGGGGGCTGTGGTCTTGGCTGTGCCAGTCTGCTCGGCCTGCGCCCACGCCACACAGAAGCGAGTGCGAGATGAATGGTCAGGTGCAACCCGAGGGGGTAATCACCGCCGAACAAGAAAACGGTGGCGGGCGGTGTATGCAATCGCGTAGCGCGCAGGATTGATGTCAGATCAGGTTCGCTTCCCAGCATGGCCATCAACGAGTCGGTTGCTGTGTCACGAAATACTGGCTCATGAAGCTCGCAAGCTGCGGACGGGCTTTCTGAATCCATACAGACGGCGCGATGGGGCGGTTCCGACCCAGTCGACACCCCGGACAAACACTTTCGCTGGTCCTTGTCATGTGAGCGTGTGAAAACGTCCCAACTCGCGGCTTTGGCCGATCGTAGGTCGGCGCGGCTGAGCGCCGCGCTTTCCTGACCATGAGCGGCGCCGGCGGCAGCAGCCAGATCCACTCTCTCGATCCTGCCAGCAGCAGCAACGAAAGCCTAGGCAGCGATGCCGTGTCTCAGCTCGAGGAGATCCGTGCCGAACGTGTGCACGTGTTGGCCCAGCTCGCCGCCGTTGAGGAGCTGCAAGCCCGCATCAACATTCTTCTCACGATCGCGATCGACAACTCTGCGCCGCTGGTGCGCGGGGAGAGCAAGCACGTGCAGGTCAACACCCCGGTGAGCCGGTTGGTGGGGGACGCGCCGCTCCTGAAGACGCCGCTGCGGCGCACGCCTGGGGCGCCGTTCTTCATTGCCTTTGATGGCAGCGGCCCACCCGCTCATCCAGATGCCATCGCCCGCGCTGCGGAGCAAGCCGGCCTCTCCATTGGCAAGGCGGAGGCACCGGGCGCGCTGCAGTCCTGGTCTGCGGCGGAGGATGCGTGCCTGGCCGATGCGGTGTTCGCAGTGGCGCGCATGCATGCGCTGGAGCGCGTGTTTGCGCGCCACGGGCTGCCCTTCCCCGCCACCATGCGCCCGCTCGGCACCAGGGGCCTAGTGTTGCTGCCCGGCCCAGAGCCGCGCAGCGAGATGC
>Ga0208629_101121_pt1 | contig 11377 bp, 4 predicted proteins | sample LakWasMet19_HOW5_2_FD_183865 | JGI IMG/M metagenome (GOLD analysis project Ga0208629, IMG submission 183865) | Freshwater sediment methanotrophic microbial communities from Lake Washington under simulated oxygen tension - Sediment Metagenome... | ecosystem: Environmental > Aquatic > Freshwater >...
GCGGGAGACTTTGCAGCAGCGCGGGAGAGTCAGCGCCCGCCTGGAGACGCAGCTGGTGCCCGCCAGCACGGACCTGCCCCTGCGCCTGCAACGCGCGCTGGTACAGTGCGGCCACCTGCAGCGCCATCGCTGAGGCATTGCCGGGCTGCCAGAAGGTGCCGCGGGCGTTATTGCTAGCGATCCTCACCCCGCCGGCGGCCCCTGTCGACAGCGGAGACGCCGGCTTGGTGTCCGCCCCCAGCCACAGCATGGGGTGCGTCAGGAGGCACGGCGCCAGCGCGAGGGCTGCCTCGCAGGCGGCGCCGGCGTCCGCAGCACGCTCCACGGCGGCAACAAGCCGGTGCGCGCGCCGGTGCAGCGTGATGCAGGCTGCCGGGCTCTGCGGCGGGAAGCGCGCGAGCACGCCCGCGAGGCGGTCCCCGATCAGGCGCATGTAGCGCCTGTGCAGCCCCTGCGGCACGTCGAAGGGCACGATGGCGTGCGGTGCGATGGGCGCCAGCAGCGCGGGCTGCGCGAGAGACTGCTCCGTCGGTCCGGCCGGCGTCAGCATCGCTGCGGTGCCCACGAAGCCGTGGCCGAAGGGCAGGTGCGCGTAGCGCGCTGCCGTGGCTGCAGCCGCCTGCTGCTGCTGCTGCACAGACTTGGCGCGGCCGCGCCCCGAGCCCGCGGCGCCTGCGGCAGCCGCGACGGCGACCGCGAACGCCTCAGCGAGCGCTGTTGCGCCCGGGATGATTGCGGTAGGTGCGCAGCGCAGGCTTGCATGCCTCCAGTCCGACGGGTCAGCAGGCCGCTGGCGCGAGTGGTGCGCTGCGCCTGACGCTGGCGCCGGTGCGGTAGCAGCGGAGGAGGCGCCAACGGCAGCGTGCGCCGTCGGATCAATCGGACCGATAGACGCCGTGAAGGGCCCTGCCGTCGCACCCGCACCCGCGCCAGCCCCCGCAGCGCCACCCGCAGCGCCGGAGGGGGGCGCAGGGGCGGCAGGCATCGCCTCGTAGACGTAAGCATAGAACTTGCTGGATCGCAGCGTGGCGGGGTGCGGTTCTAGGGCACCGGGGCCGGCCCCCGCGTACGCCAGCCCCGCGCCGCCGGGCGCAGCGGTGTCGAGTGGGGGCGCGAGGCCGAGGACGAGGTCGAGGGCCGGCGTGATCGTGAGGGGCTGCGAGGGATCGGGCTGCAGGTAAGCGGCGTCCATGATGGCGCGAGCCACGGTCGCACGCGCGTCGGTGCAGCGGGCCGAGAGGAGCAGCGGCGGCACCGGCGACGCCGCGGACTTGATAGGAGCTGCAGGCGCACACGCAGGCGCTGCGCTCCCCGGCGCAGACGCGCTCGGGTCCACCGCGCCAGCCGGCGCTGCCCTGGGGGCGGCGGCGCTCGCGAACGCAGCCTGGGCATCCGCGCCAGCGCCCGCCCGGTCGACGCCGGGGAACAGGAACGTTCTGTCCCTCTGCCGTCGAACCACCAGCGTCGTCGCCAGCTGCCCCAGCAGCACCCGCTGCGTCGCGTCGCACGCGGCCAGCAGCTCTGGCAGCGACGCTGCGAGCGACGGCGTGCTGGTGGCACCCGAGGAGCTGGCGTCCGGCGCAGCAGGAGCCTCCGCCGACTCGCCTGGAAGCGTCCCCGCAGGCGCCACTGCTAAGTCGGCGGACACGGCGGACCCTGTGGCACCTGCGACCTGAGCGCTCGCCTCCGCCTCTGCCACGTCCATGCACGCAGCGTTCGCCCCGCTGTCGGCGCTCTGGTCGAGGTGCATGCTCGCGGCAGAAGCGAGACCGGTCTGTCCGCGACTCTCTGACACAGCACTCCCTTCGCTGGCGGTCAGCGCGCCGGCTGGCAGGTGGCTGTAAGCGACCACCGGCGCCAGGCACCGCGGCAGGGCGGCAACGAAGCCGGGTGGCGGCCACACGGTGACCGCGCTGCTCGCGAGGAGGGGCGCTGGCTGTGCGTGACGCCCGCCTGCTGGCGCGGGGCCGCTGGCTCCCAACGCAGCGGAGGAGCCCGCGGCCCGGCCGCCCTGCTTCTGCGGCGCCGGCCCAGCGCGACCGGCGCCGCCGGGTTTGCCCGCGCCGATCCTCCGGCTCCCTGCGCCATGCTTCCCCGCCGTGGAGGCAGCGAAGGGCGCGGAGCTCCCCACCACGCCTTCCGGCGTGCTGTCAGGCGCAGCGCCGCCGTCTGTGGGGGCGTCGGCGTCGTCCTCCTCTGCGGCGAGGGAGGGCACGGTGCACTCCGACAGCTCAGTGCTCTCTTCACAGGCGGCTGCGTCCGGCTCCGCGGCGTCCTGCGGTCTGCTGACGGCACCGTCTGTGCCGGTAGCCGCGCCTGCTTCTGTAGCCGCAGCAAGCTCCTGCCGCAGCGCGTCGCTGCAGGTGTCATGGCTGTCACTCGGCGATGGCATGGGCAGCGCCGTCTGCAGGTGATCGAGGCGCAGCTCCGAGCCCTGGGCACTGCTGTCAGCAAGCGCCAGGGCAGCGGGCGGGATGTCGGAGCCGCCAGGCACCGCAGATGTACCGGTTGAAACGCTAGGGCCCGCAGCTGCACCGCTTAGGCTGCCCCGGATAGGTTGCGAGGCCAGATGCCTCAACAGCTCCGACCGCGGCGCGTAGAAGCGAGCGACCAGAGCGGTCTCAAGAGTGACCGCTGGTGCTGGGAGAGACACGGACAGACAGGACGCCGACAAAGCGTGAGCTGCAGGAGCGCCACGCTGGCCATCGGAGGCTGCGAGCGGTACATTGACTGCGCCACCCAGCGAGGCAGCGCGGGCGTCCGCGGCAGCGGACGCCAGGAACGCAGAGAGCCGCGTCGACAGGTCCAGCGCATCTCCATCTGATGGCACCCCACACACTGCGCAAAGACGCTGCAGCGCAGGCAGCGCAAGGCGGTTGAGCGCGAAGCCAGCAGACTCCAAGTTGGCCGCTGCAGCCGTAGGCGCCGCAGAATTGTCGCCTGCCTCCTCAAGCCGCGGCCGCTTGCTGGCAGGAGCAGCCTCCGCCGCAGCCGAGGCGCGCAACGCATCGCGTTCCCCTGGATGCAGCTGCATCTGTGCGTTGCGGATTTCGAGGCGCAGGCTGGCGATCGCCACATCCCTGATGGTCGCTTCCGAGAGGGCCGCGGCCGAAGATTCCGATGCCCCGGCCGCCGCATTAACAGCTGGCGACCACTGCAGTTGCTGCACCCTCCCGGAGGCAGCACCGGCATCGTCACTGCCACCGCTCGAGCCCGGGGCAGTGGCTGTGCCGCCAGCGGCAGCAAGGCCGGCGGATGATGAATCGGCATCCATTGCTGCGGTAGAGATCTGCCCGACCGGCGGCGGCTGCTCAGCTGTTGTCGAATCCGCGACGGACACAGTGGAAGGCTCGCCGGCCTCCACGCCTGCACCGGCGGCATCCGACGCGAAGGCCACCGTCGCTGCTCGCTTGCGCTTGTGCCCCGCGGCGCTCGGGGGGCCCGTTGCGAACCCGCCCGCCGGAGTCGCCGCCCCGCTGGCGCTGCCGAGCGCAGGCGGCACGTCCAGCGCGGCGAGAGCCAGCGGAGGCATCAGAGCCGACCCGCTGCCGCTGATGCCGCCGCTGCTGCTGCTCGGCTCCCGCATCGATACGGAGCGCGCGCGGGCCGGCGGCGGGCCCGGCCACGCTATCCCGTCTGCCGCGCCAGGGGCCGACAGCGAGCCGCCAACACTGCGACCCGCCGAGGCCTGGCCCGTGAGCGGCGTGCTTGAAACGGACGGCAGGACGATACTCACCGTGCGCGCGCGCTTGCGCTGGCCCCCGGTAGACATCCCCCCTCCAGCGAATGACAGCGACCCTGCAGCTGTGGTGCTCAGCAGCGAGCCGCCGCTCGCGCCAGCGCCTCGCATGGTGCTAGCAGCGCTGACGGGTGCGCTGCTGCGTGCAGAGAGCGGAAAGGCGTCTCCCCCGCCCCCATACGCGCTGCTGCTGCTCCCCGCGGGCGGCCACCCCTCGCTGCCGCTGCCGACGCCCGTGCGCAGCAGCCAGCCCTGCAGGCCCGCATCCATCACTGCGCTGCCGCAGGGCGCGTAGCCGCGGTACAGGCCCGTCGGTCCGTCCTGAGACACCGCCTGCGAGAAGGAGGCAGCCTCGCAGCCCGCACACAGGGTAGAGTCGGGCAGGGTCAGCCCCTCCCCGTCGTCGCCGGGCGTGTAGCTACCGGCAGCGGGGGCGGGCAAGGCCTGCGCAAGCGATGGAGACGCCAGCAGGGCAACAGCGGGGCACGGCGCTGGCCGACATAAGCTGCCATCCACAGAGGCAGCATCACAGAGCAGCGCGGAGTGCGCCGCAGCGGGTGGCCGCGCTTCGCCTGCAGCAGTTGCAGGCAGCGCCGCCTCAGCAGTCGGTGCAGGTTGAGTTGCGGTGGGCACCGCAGCCGCCGCAGGAGACACCCCTGTCAGCACCGCGTGCAAGCGCGCAAGCGCAACGGGGCGCGCAACCCGCAGGCGCACGCCAAACTGCGGGGCCTCCGTGCCTTCACCCCCAGTCGCAGCTTCCAGCGCCTCCAACAGCGCTGTCGGTGTCGGGGTCTGTCTCTCCTGCTGGGGCAGTGTCGCGCAGTGCTGCAGGCCGCCTGTGCCGGCTGCCCAGAGGTCGGTCGCTGTGGGCAGCAAAGTCGCGCCAAGAATCACGTCGTGCGGTCGCAAAGGCATGCACTGCAGCGAGCAGGGGCAGTCGCTGCGGTGGCAGGTCGCGAACAGCGGGCAGCCGTCTGCTATCGCCAACACACGCACGCCAGCCTCAACGGCAGGCGGAGCGTCAAATGCTAATGCCGAGGTGGCAACGTCGGTTGGAGCAGCGCAAGAGGCCAGGGCAGCCGCGGGCCTGAGAGGGTGCAGTCCGCCACTTGATACTCGCAGCGGCGAGAGCATTTGCTCTATCACCTCAGCAATAACCGCCTCATACGATGCGGGCAGCGCCGTGGACATCGACGGTGCTGCAACCGCAGCAGCTGAGGGCGTCGCAGTGGCGGTGCTGGGAGTAGGAGCCGCAGCAGACGTGGCAGTTTGTGAAGCAGACGGCGGGAGCGCCTCGCCAGGCCGCTGTGGCCCGGCGGCAGAACCCGCAGATGCGGCAGCCGCCGCAGCGCGCGCGGTGGCGGCGGCGCTCGCGATTGCCGCAGTTACAACAGCCGACGCGGCCGCGGCCGTGCTGCCGACGAGCGCGTCAGGTTCATCCGCCACGTCCACGGCCTCTGGAATCGGATCATCGACACCCGGCGGCGCGAGCTGCACCACCTGCCCTGGCCGCGTGCCGGTGTGGATGTACGGAAGCCCGTGCGTTAGGGAGAGCACTGCGGCCTCCCGGGCCGTGGTCAGGGCCGGTACGTCTCCGGTGCGCACCCGCCGCATCGCAGGCAGCAGCGACGACGGCGAAAACGCGGGCTCTTGCATGTGTGGGGGGTTGATGGCGGAGGCTGGAGACGTCATGGAGGGGGCGGCAGCGGCAGGCCCGGCCTGCACTGTGGGGGATGGCTGCCTTGGCAAGCCACCGAACGCCGGTGCAGATGGCATCGGATTTGTGGCCAGCATTGGGACTGGGGCCGGCTCGGGCCCTGGCTGAGGCGTGCGCAGTTGTACCCGAGCCGGCGTGAGCTGCAGTTCTGACTGCCAGGCAAGTGAGCATTCAGCCTTTGCGCCGCCATACTCATCAATCGCCATATCTAGCCCAATCTGCCCTGCGCCTGCAGCGCTGCCGCTTGCATGCGTAGCAGTAGGGTTTGCCGCGCAGCCCACGGCGGCGGCAGCGGCGCGGCGGCTGCGGACTGAAGCAAAGCAGTGTGCGGGAATCACCACGTCACAGATCTCGTACGACGGCACCGCCGCGGCAGCCTGCGTCGCGGGCGGCAGCGAAGACGACGTACCAGCTGCAGCCACCGCGCCAGCTGCAGCCGCCGTGCCAGCTTCAGCCGCCGTGCCAGCCGCAGAGGGCGACACCGTCGGCACCCGCAGCGGCGCAGCCGGATCGGTGCTGCCGAGCGCGTGTGCAAAGAGTGCCGGATCCCCCAGCACGGTTTCAACGGCAGCCTGCAGCCGGAGGCGCTCGCGCGGGCTCAGCAGGCGGGACAAGCAATCCGCCACCTCGCAGGGGGAGAGGCGATCTTTGTGGGAGCCGGGCCCCGAGCCGAAGCTGCCCCAGCCCGTTGAAAGGGTCTGCCGACCCAGCTCCTCGGCCACACGCAGCGCCGTGTCCCATATCAGCGTCTGGCTGACCACGCGCCACTCCGCCAGCGCACACGCGGCCAACAGCTCGTCTCCGCGCATCATCACCTGCAGAGCGCGCCGGTCTCGCGCCACCACAAGCGAATAGAGCGCGGTCGCGAAGCCCCGAAACTTCGCGGCGGGCGCCGCAGGGTGCGTCATACACTGCACCAGTTGCAGCAAATCGCCGCGAAACTCAGCGTCGCTGGAGGTGGCGGCTTCGATGTTGCGCAGCGACAGGATGCGAAGGAGGTCCCGATTATCCTGAGCCTGGTGGTTGACCATCACGAGTGCCGCCTCCGGAGGTACAGGCCTCTCGCGCTCTCGCCTCAATAGCTTGTTGTGCAGCTCAGCGACGTACGATAGCGCGAGCGTCTCGGCCAGCACCAGGTGCTGCTGAGTGGTTGCAACATCCGGGTCGAAATCGAGGCAAGCCTCGCCGGAGTGGTACACCTGCCCCACCGACAGCTTCACAAACGACGCATCAGCAAGCTGCGCAACCAAAGCGTCGTGTACCTCGTGGGCAAGCAACGCTGGCTCCATGGTGTCGGTATCGAACGCTGGGAGGAGTCTCAGCTGCTGGTGGCGAGCCTTCGACCGTTGTGTGGCTGCTCCCTGGGATGCACGGCTGTCGACACCTCAACAGAGCTCTAGCACCGTAACAACCCCACTGGAAGTATACAGCAGCGGTTGGTTGTGCGCACACGTGCGACTTCGGCACGAGCAAATCTCGACAAGTCGACGACAACTCTGTCGGCCCAGTTGGTCGGCCCATTTTGGGAAATCAACATCGACTGCGGATGCTCGGAATTCCCGTGGCAGGAGCAGGCGTGCTCAAGCTACCGCTACTCTCCTTGTGATGAAGTGAGGGCAGCACGTGTGCGTGCTCGCGAAAATGAACGCGCCTACTGCCCTGCAACTTCTTGAATTCGACATTTGCCGCGACGGCGCAGCCGCCACAGCGCTGGCGACGGTGTCATCTTTCGAGCCTGACATTGCAAATGCCCCTGCCAGCCTGGTGTTGATGGGCGCTGTGCATTACGCTCGCGCCGAGTACGAAGAATCCGTCGGCTGCTTCGCTGACGCCATCAGAGCTGCGGGCGGCCCCGCTGCGCGGCGGCCGTTTTTGTACACGAACCGCAGTGCTGCGTACTTTGCGCAAGGACAACCGACTGATCTGCGAGCTGCCATCGCCGACGCTGATGCCGCAATCGGAATCGATGCCACGTGTGCGAGGGCCCACCTTCTTCGAGGTATCTCACTTCGTGCACTGGACCGCTTCGCCGAAGCAGAGGCGGCTCTGCGGCGCGGACTCGCCGCGCTCGACGGCGCCGAAGAGGCGGGGCGTTCGCCGTTCGCGGCTGTGCCCACGCAGAAGCTGAGCGGCCGCCACCGCGACCCCGAGCTGCACGCGGATCTGCAGGCGGCGCTCGAGGAGCTGGAGAAGATTCGAGCGTACCTGGGTGAGACTGCGCCTGCCACCGACGCCGCTGCGTCGAGCTCCGCAGCCAGCGATGCCGGTGGTTCGGCGGCTGGAGGAAGCAGCGGGCATGCTGATGCAGCATCAGGCCCTGCAGCAGGCAGTGCCTCTGCCGCCAGCCCGCCTCGTATTGCCATGGCCACCGACGGCTCCAGCACTGCTGCGCACGCTGGTGTCACGATCGGGAAGGTTGGCGGCGGCCCGAGGCGTGTTGCGTTGGCAGACCACGCGACCGGCTCGGCCGCTGATGGCGCTCCCACTGCGGCAGCGTCAGACGAGTTCACCGCCCTCGAAGATTGGCTGCTGACGCGGGGTGCGGGCGGGTGTGCGTTCCCGCAGCTGCACATGAAGAGCTACGGGTCTAATGGGCGCGGCGTACACTGCCGGTGCGTTGCACGGAGCTCTGACCGTTTGGCCTCTTGTCCTTGCATGTATTTATCCGTGTGCGCTTGGCGGCTATTGCGATGAAGGCGTGGTGAATTCGGATGCTGTTGCTTTGTGCTACTGGTGTTGCTCCACCCATCCGGGCTGTGCGACGTGGTGAGACGCCGAGGCCTCCCGTTGCGCATTTGCTCTGGCGAAACGGCGCCGCACGGATGCGTCGCCTCTTGGCCTGTCAACCCGGACGCCGACTGCGCGGCGAGGAGGCTGCTCACGCAGATGCCTGCTGTGTCGGCGCCGTTCGATGGGCTCAATTTCTTCTGCTTTATCCATCACTGTGTCATGCTGCTCCGGGTGCCGTCGCCGCCGCACTGCGTCCGCCTTCCGTGTCTCCGCTGAGAATGGGTCTGCTTTCCCAGTCTGCTTTCCCACAGACAACGCCCGCCCCGCGCCCGCCCCGCCCCTGCAGCACCAACATCGAGCCTGAGCGCGACATCATGACGATCGGGCGCGAGTTCCTCATCACTGTCGAGATGGGCAAGGCGTGCCCTGCGGGCCGCAAGCTCGTAGCGGCGGGCCTCGACGCGTCGCTGTCGGCGGCCAAGCACTGCTACCTCGCGCTCTTCGTGCTGTGGGACCGGCGCAACGCCGCCTCCTTCTTCCAGCCGTACTACCGCATCCTGCCCGCTGACTTCCCCAACATGCCTATTTTCTGGGACGAGGAGACGGTGCGTCTGCCTTCTTGTTATTCGTGCGGTGTCCGCCCATTCGCCTCTTTCGTGCTATGACGCCGTTCTATATGAGCGGCCGTAATCGTGGTGTTGAGCGAACTACCCGTGTGCCGCGTCGGGAGCTCGGCACGAGGCTGTACGCACTCGCGCGAGCTGGGTTGTGCTCATGCCTCTGCAGCGGCCCCTTCGCGTGCTGCGGTTCGGCTGCCTCGAACCGCCTGTCCACGCCCGCACTCTCTCGCCTGTGAATTGTGCTGCCTATCCGTAGATACCCCGACCATCCATTTTTGTCCGCGTTGGCTCGCCCTGCCTTTCGCCTTCGTTCCGCCGCTGCAGCTGGCCCTGCTCGAGGGCTCCTACTTCCTGCAGCAGGTGGCAGACCGCAAAACGCATCTCACCGACGACTACAACGCCATCTGCGCGGCGGTGCCCGAGGTGGCGGCCCTGGGCAGCCTGCAGGACTTCTGGTGGGCGCGCATGATGGTCGCCTCGCGCAACTTCGGCATCTCCATCGACGGACTGCGGACAGACGCCCTGGTCCCCTACGCAGACATGCTGAACCACTACCGCCCGCGCCAGACGCGCTGGTTCTTCGACAGCCGGCGCCAGGCGTTCGTGATCCAGAGCCTGGTGAAGCTGCACGCGGGCCAGCAGGTGTACGACAGCTACGGCAAGAAGTGCAACAGCCGCTTCCTGCTCAACTACGGCTTCACGGTGGAGCACAACCGCGACGATGATGTGGGGCAGGACCACAATGAGGTCCGGCTCTGGCTGACGGTGCCGGAGGACGACGCGCTGCGCGTGGTCAAGGAGCGTCTGGGCGCCATGTGAGTCTTCGTGCGGGGACATGCGGGTCATACGGGGCACTGCGTTGCCTGGCAGCTTCGTTCGCGATCGTGTAGACCGGTGTCAGGCTCTTCGATGGACGAAAGCGGGTGGAGAGCTGTCGCGCTTGTTGTCTTACAATGCGCCGTGCCATGCCTCGAATAAAACCAGCCCCCGCGTCCGCATCACATACATTGTTCTTGCCTCATGTTCCCTCGTCGCCCCACGCCACCGTAGGTCTCGCTCCGTGCGGGTCTCCACGTACGCCGACAACGACAACACGGTGGAAGCTTTCGCGTTTCTGCGCTACGCACACGCCTCCATGGAGGAGCTCACGCTGCTGCCGCGCATCGGCCCCGACTACGACTTTGTCCGGCGCCCGATCCAGCCGCTCAGCGTGGCGAACGAGCTGTCTGTCCTGCGCCACCTCGCGGCTCTGGCACGCGAGCAGCTCGCCGCGTACCCCACGTCGCTGGAGCAGGATGCCGCAGAGCTGGCGTCGGGGCGCTGGGGGTACGGCAGCAACCGGCGTAACGCCCTCGTGCTTCTGCACGGCGAGAAGGCGGTCTGCGCCTACTACGTTCGTCTGTCTGACACGGCGTCGCGCATCGCTGCGGCGCCGGCAGGGGACCTTGAGGCCCTCATTGCGGCAGAGCACGCGTCCGTGTCAGACGAGGACAAGTATGTGCGTGGCACGCTGCTGCCCCTGCTCCGGCGCCACCGGCGCTCGCTGCAGGCCAGTGCAGCCGTGAGCAGCCACGTGGCCGTGTCGGGCGCGGCAGCCGCTGTCGTGCCGTCGTCCGCTCCCGCCTCTGCGCTGCCGGTGGCTGTGGCTGTGGCGGATGGCTCGTCACCTGCGCAGTACGCGGCTGCCGCGACCGCTGCGCCGGCTGCCCACCCGCCTGCCAGCGCCGTCGACCCAGCTCCAGCTTGTGGCGGGTCGGGGTGTGCCGCAGAGGCCGCGTCGCCTGCCACGTCGGAAAGCTCTGCCGATCTTCCCCTGGGCAGCGGAGTGCCACCCGATGCGTCGTCGCCTGGGGCTCTCAGCCCGTCCTCGACCGTCGAGGTGGTGTGCTGGCGGCCAGAGCTGCTGCCGGCCTTCGAGGCCCTGAACCGCGAGTGGATCGAGACGCACTTTGCGCTGGAGGAGACGGACTTGGCCGTGTTCCGAGACCCGCACGCCAAGATCGTGGCACCGGGCGGACAGATATTCTTCGTGCTCGAGAACGGGGCCGTGCGTGGCACGTGCGCGGTGCTGCGGGAGAGTGCTTCGCGCTACGAGCTTGGCAAGATGGCCGTCAGTCCGTCAGCGCAGGGACGCGGGCACGGGGACCGCCTGCTGCGCGCCGCGATCGCCTTCGCGCGCGAGGCGGGCGGGGAGGAGCTCGTGCTGTCCTCCAACACGAAGCTGGGGCCTGCGCTGCGCCTGTACGAGAAGCACGGGTTCACAGCCCTGCCGCACATCACCGACACGCGCTACAGCCGCGTGAACATTGAGATGCGCCTGCCCCTGCGGTGAGCGCTGCCGCTGCAATGAGCGCTAGCCCCGCCGCTGTGGTGAGCGCTTCACGACCGAAGTTCACAGGGTTCCTGCGCCGCTGATCGCCAGCTGGGCTGTGCCTGCGGGCGGGCGCTGCCCCCGCAACGCACCGATGGCCAGCGCTTCCCTCGCAGCCTTTGATTTCGACGACCGCTTGCACCGGGATCTCCACTCCGAGTCAGCATCGTCACCCCCCCCCCCCCCCCCCCCCCCCCCCC
>Ga0208629_101123_pt1 | contig 11374 bp, 10 predicted proteins | sample LakWasMet19_HOW5_2_FD_183865 | JGI IMG/M metagenome (GOLD analysis project Ga0208629, IMG submission 183865) | Freshwater sediment methanotrophic microbial communities from Lake Washington under simulated oxygen tension - Sediment Metagenome... | ecosystem: Environmental > Aquatic > Freshwater >...
GGCGTGATAATAGCCCGCAAGGCATTGATGATGATAAGCACCTTGTTTGGCTCTTGCGGCGCGGGTTTGCCGAGGCTGCGCAGATAATAGATCCAGACGCCCAGAAATCCGATGAAGACGAGGATATAGGCCAAATCGAACAAGTAGACGGAGGAGCAGCACGCTTTTGCTGTGGTGAGGGTATCGGTGTTCAGCGCGGTCTGGGTTCTGGCGAGAATGTTCTCGAACAGGTCTTGTCCGGCGGTAGCGAGAGGGCGTTTGTCATTGGGGAAAAAATACCTGCCTATCAGCGACCAAGTGCTTTGCGGCACCGTAACCGCGAAATAGCTGAGCAATCCAACGAGGGCGCCGGCCAGCCAGATGAAGCCGCCGTTGAAGATGGCCAAAGGGCACAACAGGCTTTTTATGCTGAGTCGGTGGGAATCGAGACGGGTAGGGTAGAGTTGCTGTTGCTCGACTTCGTCGAGATCGGTGTGGCTCGGATGCAGAAAAGCGCCGCCGCCTCCGGCCACTACCGAGGCATAGTTCGGCCGCTCCGCGTCCCCCCAGTAGCGCTCGTAGTGATGAATGTCGCCGGAGATGTCGAGGCGGCATTTTTTAGGGTCGAGCGCACCTTTGTGTTCCTGTAAAAAACTGACCGGCAAACCCAAGTCGCTGAAGGTTTTTACCACCGCAGCATCCGGTGCTTGCCATTTGCCGAACACCGTCGTTGGCTCCGGCGTGGCGACGATCAATTTGTCCGGAATTCGGGCTTTCAATTCATCGCGGCTTTCTTGCGAGAAAAAATCTGGTTTCTTTAACAGATCGGGGTAAAAGGTCGAGGCGAAAAAAGCCCACTGGCGCATGTCCATCTTGCCTTCCTGCGAGTCGAAACCCCAGATTTGCCAGCCGAACGGCAGATTCAGCGCAACATAGCTGGCTTCCTGAACGCGCTCGAAACCTTTGAGTTCGAGCTGCTCGCCGCTGTTTGCGCTGGTATTGAATGGCCTGCGGAATTGCCGATTGAAGCCGTCCAGCGCATCGTAATAGTCGTGGTTGGCCGGAATGCCGTAAATCGGACGTTTGTCGATCTGTTTTCCCAATTCCGTCAAGTCTTCGTAGGCCCAGTTGAACGGCGTCTGAAAACGCTCTTTCAGAGAAGCAATATCGGCGATGTGATAGGCCGTGTCGCCGCCGATGAACAAAAACTCGCCGCGCGGCAATTTTTCGGAAGTAGAGTTGGCTTCCAAGAGTATCGCCTGGTCCGGTTTGGCGTTGTTATCCAGCCATAAATCGCTCATGCACAAATAAGCGATGTTATACACCGGCAGCATGCCGTCTCCGGTATCGGCGATGAAGTCAAACCAGTAGCTCTCTCCCGGCTTGATGTTATCGATGTTCGGGACGTTTTCGGCTTTGTTCTGCATCCAGTCCTTCGCATCGAGCTTGTCGCCCATGAACGAATAGGCCGCGATGTATTTCAGGCCGGCCAACAGTTCCCGGCCCAGCAGCCAGCTGACCGGTTTCTTGAAATCACGATCGGTGACAGGATTATTGTTGTTCGTATTATTCATGATGCCGCCCGTTTTTCGAGTTGAATATTGAGGGTCCATCCGAGGGGTGCTTGTTTTACGGTCGGAAGGGAAGTCGTCTGAACTGGATGATCCCAACCGGTATCCCTAGCCAGCGCCTGACTAATCCCGGTAGTCCGTACTTTACTGCACCTAAACTGCCAACGCAAACACTTGCTGATTCAATAAAATCAGCCTCAAGATGCCTGATTCGATATAATGTCGCAACATTCGAATTATCTAGTGCTGAAGGATTGTCATGGCGGAGACGAATAACGAAAAACACAAGATTGTGATTGTCGGCGGCGGTGCGTCCGGTCTGGAGCTCGCGACCAAGCTGGGCCGCAAGCTCGGCAAGAGCGGCCGGGCCGAGGTGACGCTGCTCGATGCCGCCTCGACGCATATCTGGAAACCGCTGCTGCACGAGGTTGCGGCCGGCACGCTGGACGAATCGGAACAGGTCGAATATCTCGCGCAGGGCTACCGGAATCATTTCCGCTTCCGGCTCGGCAAGATGGAAGGGTTGAACCGGACCAAAAAAGAAATCACGGTCAGCCCGACGCTGAGCGACAGCGGCGAGGAACTGATTCCGCGGCGAACCTTCGGTTACGACACCCTGGTGATGGCGGTCGGCAGCGTCAGCAACTCGTTCAACATCAAGGGCGTTGCCGAGAACTGCCTGTTTCTGGATACGACCTTGCAGGCTTTCCGTTTCCAGAAGCAATTGGTCGAGACCTATATCAAGACCTTTGCGGGCCTGGAAGGCGCCAATGAGAAACCTTTGTCGATCGTGATCATCGGCGCCGGCGCGACCGGGGTGGAACTGGTCGCGCAGCTGCACGAGGTGACCAATCTGCTCGCGGTCTACGGGCTTCGGGAGTCCAGCAATGTCCGCCTGACGATCATCGAGGCCTCGCCGCAATTGCTGCCGGCTTTGCCGAGCAAACTGGCCGAGGCGACCAAACAGCAATTGCTCAAGCTCGGCGTCGATCTGAAACTGGGCTGCCGGGTCACCGAGGTGACCCAGGACCATATCAAGACCCTCGACGGCGAGATCATTCCGGCCGACCTGAAGGTCTGGGCCGCCGGCATCAAGGGACCGGACTGGCTGAAACAACTGGACGACCTTGAAACCAATCACCTGAATCAGCTGGTCGTCGATGAGTTTCTGCAAACCGCCGACGAGTCGATCTATGCGATGGGCGACTGCGCGGCCTGCGCCTGGACCGGCCATGCCGGCAATGTGCCGCCGCGCGCGCAGGCCGCGCATCAGCAGGCGAGCGCCTTGTGTAAGACGATCCGCAATCGTTTGGTTGGCAAAGCGCCGGTCAAATTCGTCTATTACGATTACGGCTCGCTGGTCTCGCTCGGCAAATATTCGACGGTCGGCAACCTGATGGGCAATTTGATGGGCTCGGTCAGCGTCGGCGGCTTTATTGCCCGGGTCGTGTATTTGTCCTTGTACAAGATGCATCAGGTCGCGATCCACGGTTATTTCCGCACCGCGATGCTGACCCTGTCCAATTTATTTAGACGCACCGTGCACGCGATGATCAAGCTGCACTGATTTTATCCACACATTATTAGAAAAAGAACATGCTGGAATTAGAATACGAGTTCAGAGAAGAAGATCTGGTCAATTTCAACGAAGTGCAATATCTGAATTCGAAAGACGTCCAAGGCCAACTGAATAAAAACCGCTGGATCGTGCCGAGCATCATGGTGCTGGTCGGCACCTTCTATTATTACTATTACGGCGACATCAAGTCGGCCGGCTATATCGGGTTAGTCGCGGTGCTGTGGGCGCTGTTGTCGCCGAAAGTGATGCTGTACGACATGCGCCGGCAAGTCCTGAAGCAGTATACGCCGAAGGAAAAAAAGGCGATGTTCGGTACCTATACGCTGACGATCGATCCGGCCAATCCGGCTTATCTGTTTGAAACCTCGCCGAGCGGCAAAAACAAGATGGCCTGGCAGGAACTGGTTCGGGTCGAATACGGCAAACGCTATGTCTATATCTATATCACGCTGAGTACCGCGTTGGTGATTCCGGTCGATGCGGTCAAGAAAGGCGATCTGGAGAAGTTCGCCGAGCAGGCCGAGAAGATGATCGAGCGTTACGCCGGTTAAATCAAGCCGGTATCCTGCGATGAACACGCAAGCAAGCAATTCCCGCCTCGTGGTGCTCGACACCGAAACGACCGGTCTGAGCCCGGAACAAGGCCATCGGATCATCGAAATCGGTTGTGTCGAATTGGTGAATAGGCGGCTGACCGGCAACCGCTTTCATGTCTACATCAATCCGGAGCGCGTGATCGACGCCGGCGCGATCGAGGTGCACGGCATCACCAACCAGTTTCTGGAAGACAAGCCGCGCTTCGCCGGCGTCGCGGAGGATTTTCTGGCCTTCGTCGATGGCGCCGAACTGGTCATTCACAACGCGCCGTTCGATGTCGGCTTCATCAATCATGAGTTCGCCTTGCTGGCGGATCCTCTGGCGCCGATAACCCGGTACTGCGAAGTCTTCGATACGCTGGCCTTCGCCCGCCAGAAACATCCGGGCCAAAGAAACAGTCTGGATGCGCTGTGCAAGCGCTACGGCATCGATAACAGTCACCGGGAGCTGCACGGCGCGTTGCTCGACGCCGAAATCCTCGCCGACGTTTATTTATTGATGACCGGCGGGCAGTTCTCGCTGCTCGATGAAGCATCCGAAGGGCAGGCCGCGGCAACGGAGGCCCATGTGATTCAGCGCATCGCCGCAGACCGGCCGCCGTTGAAGGTGATCGCCTGCGCCGCCGAGGAACTGGAGGCGCATCAGCAGCGTCTGGCGGCGATAGAGAAGGCGGGCGGGACCTGTTTGTGGAATCAATGAGATTGCCGCGAACAGGACAGGAATGAAATCTTTGCCGATGCGCAAAAAGCCCTGCCGGATTTCCCTCGCATTGTGCCAGTCATCTCGCTCGATCGCGCCCATTTGAATATTGCATGCTCGCTTTCTATTCCTTAGCTTTTTATTTACTGACCCCCTTCATTATTCTGCGTCTGCTCTGGCGCAGCATCAAGGCACCGGCCTACCGGCAGCGCTGGAACGAGCGCTTCGGTTTTTATCGCGGCACCCATCCCCAGGATGTGATCTGGTTTCATGCAGTTTCGGTCGGCGAGGCCGAGGCGCTGTTTCCGTTGTTGCGCTTATTGCTGACGCGCCATCCCGGCGCGAAACTGTTGATCACGACCACGACGCCGACCGGTTCGGCCAGGGTTCAGGCGACGTTTGGCGATCAAGTCACTCACGTTTATCTGCCCTACGATCTGCCTTGTGTGACCCGGCGTTTCCTGAAACGCTTCCAGCCCCGTCTTGCGGTCATCATGGAAACCGAGATTTGGCCGAATCTGTATGCGGCGTGCGGTAAACAAAACATGCCGTTGTTTTTGATCAATGCCCGCCTGTCTGAAAAATCCGCAAGCGGCTACCGGAAGATTCCGTCGCTGATTCGCTCGTCACTGGCCAAGGTCAGCCTGATTGCCGCGCAAACCCGGGATGATGCGGAGCGCTTCGTGAGCATCGGCGCGCAGTCGGAATCGGTCAAGGTGCTGGGCAACATGAAGTTCGATATTCAAGTCGCCGAAGAGACGATAGAGGAGGGACGGCGGCTCAAATCTTCGGTCTTCGGCGACCGCTTTGTCTGGATCATCGCGAGTACGCACAAGAACGAAGAGGCGGTGTTTCTGGATAGCTACCCTGAACTCAAGGCAATGATTCCGGAACTGCTGCTGGTGATCGTGCCTCGGCATCCCGAGCGCTTCCCCGAGGTCAAAAAGCTCTGCGAGGAACGGCAACTGCAAGTCGTGATGCGGACCTCGGGAGACCGCTGCGCGGCCGCGACCGATGTGTATATCGCCGATACGATGGGCGAGCTGAAGATGCTGTATGCGGCGGCCGATATCGCCTTCATCGGCGGCAGCATGGTGCCGGTCGGCGGCCACAATCTGCTCGAAGCGGCCGCAGTCGGCGCTCCGGTGATGTTCGGCCCTTACATGGTCAATTTCAAGGAGATAGCGGAAGGGGTGCTGGCGAGGAACGCCGCGCTGCAATGCCGGACGCAACAAGACATTGTCAGCACGGTCCATTCATTGTATGCTGATTCGGAACACCGAACGGAGCTGGCGCGTCGCGCCGGGGCATTTTTACAGGAAAATCGGGGAGCGATCGCGGCGATTGCGACGCTGATCGAAGCCGAAATGCCGAAAGCTTAACCCCGTCCAAAGTGCCTAGATTTCGTCCATTAACCCCACTCATGCCAAGGATAAATACCCCGCATGGATAAGTCGCGTCAAAGCAAAGTCATCATCATCGGCGCCGGTCCTTCCGGCAGTATCGCGGGCGCCTTGCTCAGGCAAAAGGGCTATCCGGTCACTATCCTCGAACGCCAGCGTTTTCCGCGCTTCAGCATCGGCGAAAGTCTGTTGCCGCAGTGCATGGAATTCATCAAGGAGGCCGGCATGCTCGATGCGGTCGTCAATGCGGGATTTCAGTTTAAAAACGGCGCGGCCTTCGCTTTTGGCGACCATTACACCGAGTTCGATTTCGAAAACAAGTTTAGCGCCGGCATCGGCACGACCTTTCAGGTGCAGCGCGGCCGTTTCGACGCGCTGTTGGCCGATGAAGCGGCGCGGATGGGCGTCGATATTCACTGGCAAATGGAAGTGAAGTCGGTGGATTTTTCCGGCCCTCAGACGCATTTGACCGTTGCCGATACGGAAGGTCAAGTCTATGAATATGCCGCCGATTTCGTGCTCGATGCGAGCGGCTTCGGGCGCATATTGCCGCGCCTGCTCGATCTGGAGTCGCCTTCGGGGTTTCCGGTCAGGCAGGCCCTGTTCGGTCATATCGAAGACAGGATCACCGACCCTGAGTTCGACCGCAATAAAATACTCATCACCGTGCATCCCGAGCATAAGGATGTCTGGTTCTGGCTGATCCCGTTCAGTAACGGCCGCAGCAGCATCGGCGTGGTGGCCGAGCAGACATTTTATACGCCGGGCGAGGATTACGGGGCCAAGTTGCAGGGCTTGATTGCTCAGGCTCCGGGCTTGCGCCGGATTTTGCAAGATGCGGTATTTGACGACAAGATCAACACGCTGGTGGGTTATTCGGCGAACGTGAAAAGTCTCTACGGCAAGGGCTATGCCTTGCTCGGCAATGCCGGCGAATTTCTCGACCCGGTGTTTTCCTCGGGCGTGACGATTGCGATGAAATCGGCGTCGCTGGCAACGGCAGTGCTCGACCGCCAGTTCCGAGGCGAGTCGGTTGATTGGGAGCACGATTACGCGCAGCCGTTGAAGCGCGGCGTCGATACGTTCCGGGTGTTTGTCGATGCCTGGTATGAGGGCCGCTTCCAGGACGTGATTTTTCATCCGGATCAACAGCCCGAGGTCAAGGCGATGATCTGCTCGATTCTGGCCGGTTATGCCTGGGATCAGAACAATCCGTATGTGAAGAATGCCCGCTCGCGGCTGGATACGCTTGCCGAATTATGCCGCGACGACGGCTAGCTCCGCTCGTGTGCGTGATCGGTCTGACCGGCTGCGCGGCGACGCAAGCACCTGGCGTAAGCCCTCCTCCGGCTGAGCCGGTAGCGGCGAGGCCGCGTCCGTTATTTCCGATCGCGCCGCCGCAGGGCCCTGCTCGGCGCATCGTGCAGCAGTTGACCGCGCATTGGCCGGGAAGCGAGAAAACGCTGCTCTGCATATTGGAACTGGACAGCGCGCATATCGCGATGGCCGGCCTTACCCAGGACGGCCTGAGCCTGTTCAACCTGTCCTACGACGGCAAGACCTTGGAGGCCGATAAAAATCCTTTGGTTCCGGAGCTGGTCGCGCCGGAGTTGATCATCGCGGATTTACAGCTGGTTTATTGGCCGCTCGCCGTATTGCAAAAAAATCTGCCGAAACAGTTGAAATTGGAGGCCGGTCCGGATTTTCGCCGCTTGTCCGAACAAGGCAAACCGCGCATCGAAGTGCGCTATATCAGTCAAGAAGACGCCTGGCCGAGAACGGTCGAGCTGACCAATCTGCAATATCATTACCGGCTTACGATCGATACGGTCAGCTATGAAGTTGTATCTGAATGATCTAGGCTTACTCTGCGCGGCCGGCAACGGCAAGAGCGAGGTGCTCCGGAATCTGTTGGCCGGCGAGCGTTCGGGACTGGTGTTTACCGACCAGTTCAGCCCCGGACGAATGTTTGCGGTGGGCAGGGTCGAGGCCGAGCTGCCGGAGATCGGCGATGACTTGCGTTACCACCGCTGCCGAAATAACCGCCTGTTGCTGGCCGCCTTGGAGCAAATTCGCGGCACGGTCGATCGCATGATCGCACGCTTCGGAAGGGATCGTATCGGCTGCGTATTGGGCACCAGCACGTCCGGCGTCAGAAGTACCGAACTGGCGTTGGCCGAGCAGGCCGAAAGCGGCGTCTTGCCGAGCGAATTTCATTACAAACAGCAGCAGATGGGGGCGGGCGCCGATTTTTTGGCGGCCTATCTGAACCTTGGCGGGCCGGCCTATACGCTGTCGACTGCCTGTTCATCGAGCGGCCGGGCGCTCGCTTCCGCGCGCCGCTTGCTCCGCTTGGGTCTCTGCGATGCGGTGATCGTCGGCGGCGCCGATACGCTGTGCAATCTGACGATCAACGGTTTCGCGGCGCTGGAATCCTTGAGCAGCGGCTTGTGCAAGCCGTTCGGACTGCACCGGGACGGCATCAACATCGGCGAGGCGGTCAGCCTGTTTGTGCTGAGCCGGGAAGCAGGGCCTGTCGAGTTGCAGGGGATCGGTTCGACCAGCGATGCCTATCATTTCTCCGCTCCCGACCCCGAAGGGCTGGCGGTCGGGCAGGCAATGCAGAAGGCCTTGCAGGACGCCGGCAAGCGCCCCGAAGAGATCGACTACCTGAACCTGCACGGCACCGCGACCGTGTTGAACGACAGCATGGAAAGCAAGGCGGTCAACGCGCTGTTCGGCGCCGATGTACCGGCCAGTTCGAGCAAGGGTATGACCGGCCATACGCTAGGCGCGGCGGCCGCGCTCGAACTCGGTTTTTGCTGGCTGTTGCTGAACGGCGATGACGATACGGGACGGTTGATTCCGAACATCAACGCGGATCAAATCGACCCGAAGCTGGCCGCATTGAATCTGGTGCGGCAGGGCGCGGCATTGAAGCGGAGGATCAACACCTGCCAAAGCAATTCGTTCGCGTTCGGCGGCAACAATATTTCGATTGTCGTGGGCCGGGCATGATCGATTTTTTGCGGATGGACGTCGCCGAATTACTGCCGCATACCGGCAAGATGATCTGGCTCGATAAGGTGCTTGCCTGGGACGAGGATTCGGTCACCGCCGAATTGACCGTGCGCGGCGATGCGTTGTTCGGCGGCGGTAACGCGGTGCCGGCCTGGGCGGGCATCGAATACATGGCACAGACGATAGGGCTTTACGCGGGCATCCACGCCAAACGGGTGGGCGAGCCGATTCGGCTCGGATTTCTGCTCGGCGCCCGGCGCTACGAGAGTGACGTGCCCGCGTTCGAGATTGGCTCGACCCTGACCGTGCGGGCCGAGAAAGTGATGCAGGACGAACGCCTGTTGGTGTTCAACTGCGGGATTACGGGCGAGCTTGTTAAAGTCAGCGCCACGCTGAATGTTTATCAGGCGCCCATCGATATGATAAAGAATGATGATGAATAAGACTGTCTTAGTGACCGGCTCCAGCCGCGGCATCGGCAAGGCGATCGCCTTGTACCTGGCGGCCCAGGGCTATGACCTGGTGCTGCACTGTCGCAGCCGGCGCGACCAAGCTGAAGCGGTCGCCAGCGAAATCGAAAACCTCGGGCGCGGCGCCCGGATTCTGCAATTCGATGTCGGCGACCGTGTGCAGTGCGCGCAGCAGCTGGCCGAGGATATCGATGCGAACGGCGTCTATTACGGCGTGGTCTGCAATGCCGGCATCGCCGCCGACAATGCGTTCCCGTCGCTGACCGGCGAAGAGTGGGACAGCGTGATTCATACCAACCTCGACAGCTTTTATAATGTGTTGCAGCCGATCGTGATGCCGATGGTCCGGCGGCGGGGGCCCGGCCGCATCGTGACGCTGTCGTCGGTGTCCGGCCTGATCGGCAACCGAGGCCAGGTCAATTACAGCGCCGCGAAGGCCGGCATCATCGGGGCGACCAAGGCACTGGCATTGGAACTGGCCAAGCGCGAGATTACGGTCAATTGCATAGCGCCCGGCCTGATCGAGACCGAGATGGTCGAGGAACTGCCGCTCGATGAGATCAAGAAGATGATTCCGGCGCGCCGGGTCGGGCGGCCGAAGGAGGTCGCCGCGGCGGTCGCCTTTCTATTGTCCGAGGATGCGGCCTATATCACCCGTCAGGTCATCGCGGTCAACGGAGGCCTGTGCTGATGAAGCGTGTGGTTGTCACCGGCATGGCCGGGCTGTCTCCGATCGGCAATGACTGGCAGAGTATTTCCGAGCATTTAAAAACGCAGACGACCGGCATCCGCTACATGCAGGATTGGGACAAATACCAGGGTTTGAATACCCGGCTTGCAGGGCCGGTCGATTTTGAGCGGCCCGAGCATTATTCGCGTAAACAGACGCGCAGCATGGGGCGGGTCGCATTGATGGCGACCTATGCGACCGAGCTGGCGCTTGGCGATGCCGGCTTGTTGAACGATCAGGTCTTAAAGAGCGGGCAGATGGGCGTGGCTTACGGCAGTTGCTCGGGCAGTTTCGATGCGATCGCGGACTTCGGCAATATGCTCTTGAACCACAGGACCGACGGGCTGAATGCGACGTCTTATATACGGATGATGGGGCATACCGCCGCAGTCAATATCGGCCTGTTCTTCGGCATCAACGGCCGCGTGTATACGACATCCAGCGCCTGCACGTCGGGCAGCCAGGGCATCGGCTATGCTTACGAGACGATCAAATACGGCCATCAGACCCTGATGGCGGCCGGCGGCGCGGATGAGCTTTCGGCCAGTCAGGCGGCGGTGTTCGACACGCTCTATGCGACCAGCCTGAAAAATGACGCGCCCGAGACGACGCCGCGGCCGTTCGATCTGAACCGCGACGGACTGGTAATCGGAGAAGGCGCGGCCACCTTTATCCTCGAAGAACTGGAGCACGCCAAAGCGCGCGGCGCGACGATTCATGCGGAAGTGGTCGGCTACGGCACCAATTCGGACGGTCTGCATGTGACCCAGCCGGACAGCCGCAGCATGCAGGGCGCAATGCGGCTCGCCTTGGAGGATGCGGGGCTGCCGCCTGCCGCGATCGGCTATATCAGCGCGCACGGCACCGCGACCGAGCATGGCGATGGGGCCGAGAGTCACGCGACTGCGGCGATTTTCGGCGCCAATACGCCCATCAGTTCGATGAAGAGTTATACCGGCCATACGCTCGGCGCCTGCGGCGCGCTGGAAGCCTGGACGGCCATCCAGATGATGAACGAAGGCTGGTTTCATCCGACCGCGAATCTGCAAACGATCGATCCGAATTGCGCCCCATTGGATTATATTATTGGCGCTGTTCGCAAGCTAGATTGCAGCTATGTGATGAGCAATAACTTTGCTTTCGGAGGCATCAACACCTCCCTGATTTTTAAACGTTGGGATTGAATCAATCCCGAATCAACCCGAGGAAATAAGCATGATAAAAAAAATGAGTTTGCTGTTTGCGTCGTTGATTTTGGTGACCGGTTGTACGACGACCGGGACCTTCAAGGTGCCGGAAGGCTCCAAGTTGTATATCTATGAAAG
>Ga0208629_101126_pt1 | contig 11355 bp, 11 predicted proteins | sample LakWasMet19_HOW5_2_FD_183865 | JGI IMG/M metagenome (GOLD analysis project Ga0208629, IMG submission 183865) | Freshwater sediment methanotrophic microbial communities from Lake Washington under simulated oxygen tension - Sediment Metagenome... | ecosystem: Environmental > Aquatic > Freshwater >...
AATTGGATAAAGTTCATCGGACTGAAAAAAAGCCCTAGCTAGACAACCGCTCGCAAACCCGATAGGCCATGCCTAGTCATCTGGCTTATCCGTATTTCCATGCCAACGCGCCATGTGCTCGGCGTGGGTTTGCAGGTAAGCACCGGCTTGGAAATGATGGTCGTAGAATTCCAGATCGAGGTGATGAGCCTGGAGATACGTCAAACAAAAAATACTCGGGACGGTGCCGGGGAATTTACCGAAGCGGTCATAGATATATTGCGCTTGCAGTGCGACGCAGGCCTTGAATTCTTCGCTATGCACCTGTGCGCTGCCGCGTATCTTGGCGCTTTCTTTCCACGGTCCTGGCGTTTTCGGGTTATACGGCCCGCCCGGACCGAACTTCCGCAGGGCGATAGCTTCCATGGCAGCACGCATATCGGCATAATGCGGCGGGCAATAGCCTTCAAACACACCGGGAAGTCCCGTCGGGTTGGGGATAGACCAGCGTGCATCGGTGTCATAGCGAAAACCTAGCCCAGGCACATTCGGGTCTCCGCTGGCACCCAGCACGGAGTGCCGGTCAATCCCGTCGAACATCCAACCGCCCAGGCCCATCCCCTGCAGCATCAGCATACCGGCAAAACAGGCGGTGGCGAGTTCTGCCGTCAGTTCGGTCAGCGCATACTGCTCGATGAAAGTGAGCGGGAAAGGCTTGTCCGTATTGATAAGCCGGGGAAAACGCTCCAGCCCATCTATGGGTTGCCGGTTCACATCGTCATAGAGGCAATAGCCGTTCTGCACCAGAAAGCAAAGCATCAGGAGCAGGTGCTGCGCGACGTCGCCTACCGGAATGACCAGCGTGCTGCCGGGGAGGTTCGCGCACCAGGTGTTGTGCCCCTCCATGAACGGCTCCTCCGCCGGAATGTAAAGACGCCCCGTCGCCAGTTTGCGGATGCGCGTCTTATGGGCGGCAAGGACGGCCTCCAGGTCGAGCGCTTCATCCATTTCTCGCTCAACCCGTGCGGGCGCATCGCGGGTGGCAAAGAAATAGACGCCGTCGTCATCGGTAAAGAAAACTTCGCTCGTGTGAGAACCCGCAGACGATGGAAAGGTCCTGCCGCCGGCGGCAGCGGAGTAGTTCGAGAGATGCGGCGCGTAGCGGGCATGGCGCGTGATCATGTAATGCCAGCCGGTGTTGCCCGCCGCTGCGGTCAGCACCATCATCTGTTCCAGCTCGCTGAGCGGCATCGGATCATGGCGTGAAGCGAACGCGAGCGGCCCATCAGGAATGGAGGCGCCGAGCGAGAAGCGGCGAGCCCGCCGTCCATACAGGGCTTCAAACAAAGAGAAATCTAAGGCCGTATTGACGCCCGGCGGAAATGCTCTTGTTTCCATGGTTAACCTCCTGCGTTTCTAGAGTAGCGAAGCAGGCTTCTCAGGTGGTAAGGCGAATCAAAGCAGGCCGTTGAGTCATGATGCAGGAGTTGGAAACATCACTATGCATTGGCATGATTTATCAAGACAACAATCTTCCCTTCAGATCTGCAGGGGTGAACGGTCCCGGTTCGGCGATCAGCGCGCGAGCCGCGTCCACGCGTTCCCAAACGTTCCATAACAACACGCCCCGCACCCGATTATTCTGCCGATAATAGATCACGCCTTTTTTATAAGGCTCGACCCAATCTTCCATCGTTTCCAAGCGGGAATCGGTCTTGCCGACGGCTTCATAGCCCAGTTCAAACAGATCGGAGTAAAAATAAGGCAGATGATGATAAGGCTGCGCGTCGCCGGCCATGTTCCGGCCGGCGCATTTGCCCATGGTCAGGGCATTGTCCTCGTGTTCCGCCCGCATGCGGATAGCTAAACTGGGGTTGTAGAAGCTGGCGACATCGCCGGCCGCGAAAATATCCGGGTTTTCCGTACGTAACAGCTCGTCCACGACGATGCCGTTATCGACAGCCAATCCAGCCTGTTCGAGCAAGCGGACATTGGGCTTAATACCGATCCCGGCCACCACCGCATCCGCTTCGATACGGCTTTCAGCCCCATCGGCACCGCGGGCATCCAGGAATAAGCGGCCCTGTTTGCGAGCCAGCCCAGTGACCTTTTGGCGGGGCAAGACTTCGACCCCCTTGGCGCGGTAATATTCGTTCAGGAACTGATTCAGTCCGTGTGGAAACAGGGCCGCGCCTATCCCTTCTTCGGGAAAGAGCATCACCACTTGTTTGCCGTTCATGGCCAGCGCCGCGGCGATTTCCGAACCAATGAAGCCGCCGCCGATCACGGCAAAACGCTGCTTTTGTTCGCTCAGGGCACGAAGTTTCTGATAATCATCCAGGTCGCGGAAATAAATGATCTCATCACCGCCGAATGGAAGTTTTACGGGATCTCCGCCGGTCGCAATGAGCAGTTTCTCATAGTGGTAGTTGTCTCCCTGATCATCGATGACAGTTTTATCCGCGGGTTCCAGGGTTTGCACGTAGTGTCCCAAATGCAAGGTTACCTTCAGCTCTTCTAGCGGATACCAGATTTTTTCGATCGGCTTTCCCTGCCATAAGCCTTTGGAAAGAGGCGGGCGTTTATAGGGGGGATGGGATTCCGCGCTGATCAGGCCTATGGAGCCATCCGAATCGACGGCTCGAATGCCACTGATCGCGGCGTATGCCGTCATGCCGCCACCAATGATAAGATATCGATAGTTTGACATTTTCCCCTCCTCATAGATTAAAGACAGTCACTCCGAAGAGGCTTCCAGGTATTCTAGTGGGACTGGGCAATTTACGAGCGGTTCCTGATTACCGGTTCCTCGACAGTAATGTTCCGGAATGAGTGATACGGCTTATTGACTAGCGCATGTCATTGGAACCTATCACTTTGCGAAAACGTTACGGACGGGTTTACAAAACCCGTCCGGCCGGAAGGTTATTTCGCTTTGACCTGCGGCCTGCTAAAGCCCGAGGTCGCTGAGTCCCGGATGATCGTCGGGGCGGCGGCCCTGAGGCCAATGAAACTTGCGTTCGGATTCCTGAATCGGCAAGTCGTTGATGCTGGCGTAGCGGCGGCGCATCAGACCGTTTTCGTCGAACTCCCAGTTCTCGTTGCCGTAGGAGCGGAACCAGTCGCCGTACTGATTATGCCATTCATAGGCAAAGCGGACAGCGATCCGGTTGCCGTCAAACGCCCATAATTCCTTGATCAAGCGGTATTCCCGCTCGGTCTGCCATTTGCGCGTCAGAAACTCGATGATCTGCTCGCGGCCGGCCGGGAATTCGGCGCGGTTGCGCCACTGGCTGTCTACGGTATAGGCCAGGGCGACGCGTTCAGGATCGCGATTGTTCCAGGCGTCTTCCGCCATGCGGACTTTTTGCGCGGCGGTCTCCCGGTTGAACGGGGGAAACGGAGGACGTGGTTGATGGACTGTAGTCATGCAATACTCCTAAATGATCAATCAGAAAGATCCACCGTATTTTCCTCTCATTCGTAAGAGACAATCAATAGCTTCAATCCGGTTATCCGTTCAGGCGACGACGGGGGCTATTCCAAACAAAACCTATTGAAGCCTGCTTGTACGGCAATCCATCCAATGAAGGCCTTTCAAGCGGGCTTGCCAAGTCCTTACTGTTCCACCGTCACAAACGCCAGCTTGGTGATGCCGGCATGTTGCGCGGCGGCCATCACTTCCGCGACTTTGGAGTAGATGACGCCCTGGTCGGCGTACAGATGCACCGCCGTTTCCGGATTGTTTTTGAGTTCTTCGGCCAACGCGGCTTCCAGCGCCGGCAGGTCGGCGAGTGGGTTTTTGTTCAGCGTGACCAGGCCTTGCGCGTCGATGCCGAGCTGCAACGGCTGGTCTTTGACGTCCGGCGTCGTCTCGGCCGTTTTCGGCAGGTTGACCTTGACCGATTGCGTTAAGAGCGGCGCGGTGACCAATAAAATGATCACCAGCACCAGCATCACGTCGACCAGCGGCGTGACGTTGATTTCGCTGACCGCGTCCTGATCTTCCGATTGAGTATTGAAGGCCATGGCGCGTTATCCTTGTTTGTTGTCGGTGTTGAAGACCAGATGCAGAAAGCTGCCGGCGAAATGGTCCAGCTCCAGGCGGTGATTTTTGACGCGGCGCAGGAAAAAGTTATACGCGAGCACCGCAGGCACCGCGACCGCAATGCCGACCGCGGTTGCGATCAAGGCGTCGCCGATGGGGCCCGCCACTACGTCGAGGCTGGCCGAGCCGCTTTGGCTGATTTCATGCAGCGCATGCATGATGCCGAGCACGGTGCCGAACAGTCCGACGAAAGGTGCGGTGCTGCCGATGCTGGCGAGCAGGGTGAGGCCGCTTTCCAGTGCGCGCTGTTCTTCCTGGGTCTGTACTCGCAGCGTCTGGCCGAGTAATTCTTCCGGGGAACCGTGGAATTTAATGGCCTGGCCGGAGGTGGCGTGCATTTCGTTTAGCCAGCCGAAACCGTGTTGGGCGATCCGTGCTTGGGGGCCGCGTGCGGTGAATAGGGGCAGGGATTCGGCGCTGCCGATATCGGGCGCATCCCAAAATGCGCTGGCGAAGCGTCGGTTATCGATGCCGTTGCGGGCGAACTGCCAGGTTTTGAATACGATCAGCGACCAGGTGGCGATAGAAAAAGCCAGCAAGGCGTATAGGGTTCCGTCGACGATCACGGTAGGGGGGATGTGGAATGGCACTGATGTCTCCTGCTATCAATTGTTTAAGGTGAAAATAATCGGTACGATCACCGAACTGGCGACCGCGGTGCTGCCGCGCATCGCCGGAATGAATTTCCATTTTTCGACCGCGGCGACCGCTGACTCGTCGAGGATGTCATGGCCGCTGCTGCGCTGGACCGCGACGCTTTCGCTGAGGCCTTCGGCGGAGACCTGCACCTTCAGCAAGACCTTACCTTCCCAGTGCCGGTTGCGCGCCAGGCGCGGATATTCGGGCTTGGGGTTGAAGCCGTAATTGGCGCGGAAATTTGCTTCGGTAAAGGTTTCCGCAGGCGGTGCTGTGGTTTTGGCAGGTGGTGACGGCGGCGCGGGCGGCGACGGCGTAGTTTCAGGTTGTGAGGCCTGGGTTTCCGCGGGGCTGGGCAAGGCCACCGCATCTTTCGATACAGGTTTGGGCGGCTTGCGCACGTCCGGCTTCTTCTTGGCGACGGGCTTTTTCTTCGGCTTCGGTTTGGGAGGCTCCGGCGGTTTCGGCGGCGCGACATGGGTTTCCTGTTTCGGCGCGGCGACGAGCGACACTTCCATCATTAGCGGTTTGGCCTGGGCGATCGGCTCGGACGGCGCCAACAACCAGAGCAGCACCAAGAGATGCAGCAGCAAAACGGTCAGGACGATCTCGCCCAGCAGATAGCCGGGCCGTTTTTCACGGCGCAGCGCATGGAGCAGCGCTTGCCATGAAGAAAACGGATGGGTTGACGTGCCGCCCGGATAAGCGAAATCCGGCGCGCGCGTCCCTCCCTCCCGGAAATTGAAAAAATGCATATATTGTTACCTTATCGTCATGAAGCCGTTTGATTGGCGCGGGGCGATGCAGATGATGGGCAAATGCCCAATCAAGCGATCGGGAATAGGCCAAACTCAATGCGCAAAAGACCGTGCTCAGCTCCCGGGCCGACTCTACCTCCTATAAGACGATTCAGAATAAAAAAAACCCCACCCTGCGGAGAAAAAAATGCGGCATTTGCCGCTGTCGCCCGCAAAAGCGGCGTTATTGACTGTCGAGTTTCTTCTTGGCGGCGTCGGCGTCTTTGCCGATCTTTTCGACCGTTGCGCGGTATTCGGCCTGCGCGGCATTGGCGCTATCGGCGATGATGACGTTATCCTGGTTGGCTTCGTTGATCAGGCATTCATAATAGGTCTTCGCCTGTTGTTGCCAGTCATTGATCTTGGCGACGCTTTTGTTGAAGGCTTCGGCGTTGCTTTGATCGATGATGGGCGTTTCGGGTTTGTTGCCGCAGCCTGCGGTCGCCCATTTGACGGCTGAGAGCGTGCCGGCGTTTACGTGCGGGGCGCCTGTCAAAGCCGCGGTGACGGTCAAAATCAGGGTGAGGTTTTTGATCACGGGTTTTCTCCTGTCTTGTTTCAAGCGATGGAAAAGATCATTTTTGTAGTGCCGGATGATGCCTAAAAGCCGCCGCCCAAAGCCAAATATAAATCGATGCGGTTGTTCAATAATTGCCGGCGCGCTGTCAGGTGCGCGCTTTGCGCGTTCAGGGTGCTGCGGTAGCTGTCCAGCAGGGTCAGAATCTCGATCAGGCCGTGCTGGTACGAATACACCGCCAGTTTGCGGCTGGCGTCGGTTTGTTTGACCGCTTCCCGCAAGGCGCTTTCCTGTTCGCGCAGGCGATCTTCGGCTGCCAGCGTTTGCTCGACTTCGCGGAAGGCATTCAGCGCGGCATTCCGGTAGCCGTTCAGCGCTTCCTCGACGCTGGCCTCTTGCAGTTTGATCTCGCCGCGCAGGCGTCCGCCGGTAAAAATCGGCTGCAACAGGCCGAGCGCCAGATTCCAGGCCGCCGCGCGCGGATCGACCAGTTCGGTCAAGGCGGCGCTGCCGGCGCCGCCGCTCCCGGTCAGCGTGAAGCGGGGCAATAAGGCCTTGCGGGCGCTTTCGAGGCGTTTATCGGCGGCGCACAGGCGGTCGAAGGCGGCATTCAGGTCGGGACGGCGTTCGAGCAGTTCGGTCAAGGCGGCGCTGCCGGCGCCGCCGCTCCCGGTCAGCGTGAAGCGGGGCAATAAGGCCTTGCGGGCGCTTTCGAGGCGTTTATCGGCGGCGCACAGGCGGTCGAAGGCCGCATTCAAATCGGGACGGCGTTCGAGCAGTTCGGATGGAATGCCGGCCGGCACGGCGGGCGGCAACGGCGGCAGCGCTTCGGCCTTGGCAAAACGGCCGTCGGGATAGCGGCCAAGCAGGACTTCCAAATCACGGGTCAGGTTTTGTTCCCGCGTGCGCTGCTCGGCAAGCTGGGCTTCGGCATTCGCCAGATCGGTCAGCGCCAGCCGCAAATCCAGCGCAGGGGTCAGTCCGCGCCGGAAGCGCCCGCGCAAGAGATCGACCAGCGTACGGCGCTCGCGCATCGATTGTTCGGCGACCATGACCTGCGCGCGCGCCTCGGCCAATTCGATATAATTCTGCGCGGTGCGCGCCGCCAGCGACAAGCGCGCGGCTTGCCAATCGGCCTTTGCCGCTTCGACGTCCTGTCCTGATGCCAGCTGGGCGGCGCGAATGCGGCCCCAGACATCCAGTTCCCAGGAGAGATCGAACAGCGCCGTGAAGGCGCCGATTTCCGGGGCGCTCGTTCCCGGATCGCCGCGCCGGTAACCGGCAAGCAATGCCAGTTGCGGCCAGCGCCCGGCGCCGTCGATGCGCATCCTGGCGCGCGCCGCGTCGATGCGGGCGGCGGTTGCCCGCAAATCGTAATTGTCGGCGATAGCCGTGCGCACCGTCTGCGTCAGTAAAGGATCGGCAAAAGTCTCCAGCCAATGGTCCTGCATGGGATCTTGTTTTTGCCGTTCGGCGGACCATTGTCCCGGTAGCGGCGGCAAGGCGGTCTTCCTCTCGCGCTCGGGCGTGGTCATGCAGCCGGCCAACAGCAAGCAAAAGAGCCCGGCAAGGGCTTGTTTCAAATCGTGAGGCATGCGTTATCGGTCAAAGACTTCCGTTTCTTAAGGATGAGCGGGAGATGCAAAGGACTGGGTTTCGGTTGGGGGCGTCCGCGGCCTTCGATTATCCGCGCTCAAGACAACCTTCCGGTTTTTTGCCAAAGTCGTGCGGCGGCGTGTCATTTACGGCATGGTTGAGCTGCAATTGCCTCTGCAATTCGGCAATTTGCTGATTGGCATTTTCCATTTGCAGGTGCAGGTCGGCGATGATTTCCTGCAAATATTGAAAGTGAAAGTGAAAGTGAATCTGAAAATAACGGGCCGACGGAAATTTTTGCTCGGGTGGCACCAAATCCTCTGCGCTTGTACTCGACTTTTTCATCCTCATAAAAATACCTGAAATGCGAAATAGGCCGTTGACCGATGATACGTTGCCCTAAAGCTGCGGCCTTTCGTCGCGGGTCTCTTAGGGGCTATTATTGTGTAAGACGTTTCAGAATCAAAAAACCCCACCTTGGGCGGAAAAAATGCCTCGATTCACTAAGTCGGGGGCAAGGTTTTTTCTGGAGGCCAATCTTTGTTGCCTTTATCAGGGGATCGGCCCGTTGCGGATGCTCTGTTCGGATGACCTTTTTCAAATCTCCCTTCTGCGTGATTGCATCTGGCGTATTTCGACGAAAGTTACCGCTTAATGCCGATAAAATGGCAGCAATCGGTTGCTTTAAACGAGTTATTCACCTATAGTCTTCGGACGCCGGATCCTGTTCATCGCGGAATGCGAACGGCCCCACCAATCAAAGACTGCGGATGGAGTTAACCGTGGCTAATATAAGAGCGGAGTCTCACTGAAACGCAAGCATTGATGGAAGATTTATTTGTAGGTTGGCTTAAGGAATACGGTTACGTTATCCTGTTCTTATGGTCGATATTAGAAGGCGAAACCGGCCTGATCATGGCTGGGGTGATGTCGCATACCGGCGACATGTCCTATTGGCTGTCGGTGCTCGTGGCCGGACTTGGCGGCTTTGCCGGGGATCAGCTTTATTTTTATATCGGCCGCTTCAACAAGGGGCTGATTCAACGCAAACTGCACAAGCAGCGGCGCAAATTCGCGATCGCGCATTTGCTGCTTAAAAAATACGGCTGGCCGATCATTTTTATGCAGCGCTATTTATATGGTTTGCGCACGGTCATTCCGATGTCGATCGGCATCACCAAATATTCGGCAAAGCGCTTTGCCTTGATCAACCTGCTGAGCGCCTGGGTGTGGGCGGCGATTACGATTACGCCTGCCTATTTGTTTGGCGATGAAATCCTGAAAGTCGTCGATTTCGCCAAAACGCATTGGTATTTCGCGTTGCCGTTGGCGGCCGCCTTTGTATTCGGCATCAGTCGCTATTTCCATCGTCTGGAGCGGCGTTTACTGCAAAAACGGCGTAACCGATTGCAGAGGTAGCCATTCGGCGGTATCGAAAAGAAAAACCGCCCGGAAGATTCCGGGCGGTCAAGTGGACGGCGTAATACGAATGCAAACGCCTCTTACCGATTACTGCGCCGCAGTAGCGCAGACTGCATAAACGGTGTACTGCACTGGGTTATTATTTGCATCAAGTGTTGGTAAAGCAACGCCTGGTAAAATACCTGCTACCGTTCCGGTAAGCGCACCGGAGTTCAGGCTGGAACCAGTAATTCCCGTTAGTACATCAATACCCAATAATGAGACTACTGAAGTTAGTAAATTTACAGTCGTGTCAACCAGAGTTCCTACAACCGAAGTATCCAGTAAACCGAACGATCCCTGCCAGCCGATCGGCAGACCTGTAATGCTATCCAGCACCGGTACGCTGCTCAACGGCAATACGTTCGCGATGTTCGGCACATTAACCCCGCCGCCAACCAAGGTCTGGCCCGCATCGCAGGTCGCGTTGATCAGTTGTCCTGTAAGCGGGGTGTTTTGGGTAATGGTTTTAACCACAGTGCCGGCCACTTGACCGACAGGGCCGGTAGGCCCAATCAGCCCTTGGATACCTTGCGGACCTATTGGGCCCTCAGGGCCAATCAGCCCTTGGATGCCTTGCGGACCTATTGGCCCCTCTGGGCCAATCAAGCCTTGGATACCTTGCGGACCTATTGGGCCCTCAGGGCCAATCAAGCCTTGGAGACCTTGCGGGCCTGTGGCGCCTGTTAAGCCTGTGAGACCGATTGGGCCAATCAAGCCTTGGATACCTTGCGGACCTATTGGGCCCTCAGGGCCAATCAAGCCTTGGAGGCCTTGCGGACCGGTGGCGCCTGTTAAGCCAGTGAGACCGATTGGGCCGGTGGGGCCAAGCAAGCCTTGGAGGCCTTGCGCACCTGTGGCACCTGTTAAGCCTGTGAGACCGATTGGGCCGGTGGGGCCAAGCAAGCCTTGGAGACCTTGCGGGCCTGTGGCGCCTATAGCTCCTGTGAGGCCGATTGAACCTTGAGCGCCGGCAGGGCCGGTCGCTCCAGTGGCACCGGTCGCTCCCGTGGCACCAGTGGCTCCGGTTGCTCCTACTGCGCCCGCTGTGCCCGCGACCCCCGTTGTCGCGTAAACAATATTCAAGTCTGCGGCATTTCCGGCGGCCTTGCTCTCTTTGCTTTCGAGTTTGACATTGAGCGTGTCCGTGCCAATTAATGCAAATGCGATCTGTGTGTCTGGCGTGCCTTTCTCAATAGCGGCTTTAACGGCGTCGGTGACATCAAATTCCACCCATTGGTTGACGCTGGAGGTGTTGATTCCGCTGATTTCGCTGAGGGCGACAGGGTCGAGATTAAGGTTAGTGGCGCCGTTAACCGTGGATTCCTGAATGCTCTTCAGTGCGGTTTGATCAAGGTTTACGGTTTTGACTTGCAGCTTACCGACTGAGTTCTTTTTGATGCCGGAGACAAAAACTTTCAGTGTGGCTTTGGCTACCATGGCCGGATTCGGCGTGGATTTTTCCAGGTCGAATTTAAGAAAGCCATTGGATTTACCGGCTACCACTAGAAGCGCAGTTTTTTTGCCGAAATTTTTGGTTAAGCCCTTTTGGATGTCGACATAAGTATCAGCTACCAGCACCGTGTCGCCGAACGCGATCGGCGAAACTGCCATCGTGGTCAATGAGCCTATGACGGCCAGTGATTTGACGCTAAAACGGTCTTTTCTTTGGTGTATTTTATTTTTTTTCATGAGGATTGAAAATGTATCTGATGTGTGTGTGAAAATATTCAAGAATACAAGCAGCTATTTCATGATTCGCTCTCAGAAACATGCTGTTAGAGTGAGAAGCGCACATCATAGATGAATTGTATTCAAAAATAGTTATATTCAAGTCTAGCAATATTTGTTATTCGATCAGTTGGAATATATTAACTAATCGAAATGAAGCGTAGCACAGCTCTCTGAAATTGTAAGAGAGGGCTATGTTAGAGATAAGTGTTTGATATTAAGAATAAATTAAGGATGGATTGTAGGTATCGGAATGCCGGGAATTTGTATCGACGGATCAAAAAGATAATGCTTCCGTTGGCATAAAAGGGCTTGCAACCGGATTAATATTGGGTAGTCAAAAGTTTTTTCCGTGCATTTCAGAGTGGTTAATTGCCGTCTGCGGTTCTTTCGCCGATCCCCGATCCCCTGTCGCGAAAAATAATGCTAAAATGCAACGTTTTTGAATCCTTCAGCGAGGCACCATGAACGCTCCCGCGGCGCTGTACCAATCGGCACTGACTTCCTTAAAACTCCGTGCGCGCGGCAAG
>Ga0208629_101127_pt1 | contig 11350 bp, 2 predicted proteins | sample LakWasMet19_HOW5_2_FD_183865 | JGI IMG/M metagenome (GOLD analysis project Ga0208629, IMG submission 183865) | Freshwater sediment methanotrophic microbial communities from Lake Washington under simulated oxygen tension - Sediment Metagenome... | ecosystem: Environmental > Aquatic > Freshwater >...
GCGCCGGCTGCCCCGCGGCCGCGGCCACCTGTCGAGCGATGGGAGGCCTTCCCGCCCTCCATCGTGCCACCACCCGCCGCTCCATCTGCCTCGTCCGCGTCTTGCTCTTCCCCTTCCTCGCCCCCCTCGCCATCGTCGTCGAAGTCGTGCTCGCGAGACCCAAGCGATCCTGCCACGCTGCCGGATCCCGCGTCGTCGCCGGCATCATGGGGCTCGAGCAAGCCCGCAGCGGCAAGCCCGGCACCGCTCCCCGCGTCCTCACCCTCTCCCTCCGATGCCTCGCTGCCGGCGTCCTCCGCGGCGTCATCATCCCCTTCCTCCTCCTCGTCCTCGGCCACGGCGGGCAGCAGCCGGCCCTCGCCCGCACGCCCTGCCAGCCTCGCCAGCTGGCCCGCAGCCCGGCCGCTCTCCCGGGCTACTCGGCCGCTGCGCGGCCGCGACGCCAGGTACTCCGCGTGTGCCAGGGCCGCCAGCGGGGCTGTGGGCGCCCTGTGCCATGGGCCGTCGTGCTCCCTCACGCGTGACCAGTACGCCTTGAATTGGAACCACATGCGGAACACGAGGCAGGTCGTCTTGCCGCTGCCGGAGCGGCCCAGCACAATGAGGCTGGAGCCCGTGTTCAGGTGGATCACGCTGTGCTCCAGCTCAGAGACTCGGAAGGGGAGCTCCGGGGCGGGCTCTGCCCCAAAATCGCCCCCTGCCTCTTCCTCGCCAGCCCCATCAGTGCCATCGCCAGCTGTAGCCCCGCTGTCACCGTGACCGTCGGCGATCGCAGCCGCAGCTGCAGCTCCGCTACCGACGCGCCGGGCGGTCTGGTACAGACGTGACTGTGCCGCCAGCGAGGCGCCCACGGACGTGAGGACGCTGTTGACGAGGCTCGCTCCGACGCTGTAGAACTTCTGCAGCGTGAAGTCGTCGCCGCCTGGGTTCCCGGGCGGGCAGAGCACCAGCGTGTCGGCTGGGATGGATCCCCGCACGGCTGCAGCGCTGAGCACGCCCGACAGCGGCGTGGCCATGGCGGCACGGTATGCGGCAGCCTCTGCGCTGGCGTGCAGCGCAGCGTCTGACGCGCCCGCAGCGGACGAGGCGGCGCCTGCGCCGACAGCCTCAGCCTCCGCGGTGCCACCGCTGCTGCTTGTGCTCTGCGCAGTGCGGTAGCTGCGTCGCAGCGCCTTGGCCAGCTCCCGCGCCTGCTCCTCGCTCTTGGCAGCGTATGTACGCGGGATAACGGCACCCGCTGCGTCGCGCCAGGAGGTGCTGCCATCCAGCACGGACACGAAGCGCCGCACGTTGCAGGCCGCTCCGCGCTGCACACAGCGCACCACATCCCCGCGCGCCCTGTCCACGTCGTGGTCGTAGGCGATGTCCCATACCCGGATGACCTCCGAGTAAACACAGCTGCGCAGCCCAGCAGCAGCGGCGGCAGGCGAGGCGGAGGCTCCGCCTGGCACAGCTGACGCGCCGCGCATCATGCGGCCGTCGCCGGCGGTTCCACCGCCGCCGCTGCGGGCATTGCGCGTCTCAGAGAATTCAACGGCCACCTCCCAGAGCACCCGCGCCTTGTCGTTGACGCGGGCCTCGTACAGGGTGAGGCCGAGCTCTGGGGGGACGCCACGAACCTCCTTCTGAAGATCGTGGCTCCAGTGCCCGCTGCCCAGGCGAGCGATGGTGCGCAGGGCAGCGATGTGCAGCTGCCATGGGTGCTGCCGCGAGCAGAGGGCCTTGCGCACCCGATCCGTGCACACGATGTCCCAGGGCAGGTTCGCGAGGGCATCAGGACTGATGAGGTCATCGGGCGACACGGCAGGCGGGCTGGGAAGGGGCAGGGCAGCACTCGGGCTCGCGAGCTTAGCGGCAGAGACCACCTCGGCGGAGCCTCCAGTGCCACTGGGAAATTGCTGCACTGCCCAGGAGGGCGCTGTGACACTGACGTGCGGCGATCCGCTGGTGGGAAGTGCGCTCGATGCAACCGCAGATACGGCGGCAGCAGGGGTTTCCACCGCACTTGTGGCGGCTGCTGCGGATGCTGCAGCAGCGGCAGCGGAGCGGTGCTCTTTCAGTCGCTGCATCGCAGCCTGCAGCAGCTGGGACAGCCTCTCCGCTGCGGTGAGCTCACGGGCCCACTCGGATGAGGGCGCGACTGCAGCCGACGCTGCCGACGTGGCGCCGTCTGAGCCGAGAGCGCTGATAGCGGCGTGCATGTCCGCTGCTGCAGCCGTGTCAGCACCGTCGCAATCACCTCCGCCGGTTGCGGTGACGTCATCCCCCGCATCGGCAGCGGCCGCCCTCTCTCCGCTGGGAGCGTCGGCTACTGACTCGATGGCAGTGGCGTAAAAGCCGGCATCGCCGCTGCCCGCCGCCACGGCCACAAGACGTGCTTTCAGGAGAACCTCGCCTTGCTCGACAGCTGCAATCTTCAGGCCCAGCAAGCAGCACCGAAGGATATCAAGCACTGGCGCAGTCGAGGGAAGCTCCTGCTTCTTCCCCTTGCTACCCTTGCCTCCGCCCGCCGCGCCTGAGGCGTGACCCAATCGGTTGCGGGCCGCGCTGACAGCACCGCTCAACACCTTGCCTGCTCGTTCGTGCAGTCGCTTGAAGGCAGACGCGGGCGCACTTGCACCCGCACCCGCCGCAGCCGAGGCGCCGGGTCCCAGCCCCAAGTCGACCCAATCGACGTCAGGCAGCAACTGCAGCAAGCTCAGCGCAGTAGCGCAGGCAGGTGCAGAGCACGCGGCCAGTTCCGTGCGGGCATCGTCGATGATGCGTTTTACACCCTCTCGCACGGCCGCGGTTGCTGTCGCCGCCAGCGCTGCGATGTCGCTTGCCGCTGCCGTTCCCGCACCGGCACCCGCGGACGAGGCAGGGGGACTCGCGGTGCTGCCGGCGAGAGCTGCAGCGATCTCGACGACCATCCTGGGGTGCAGCCACAGGGCGGCGTGGCCGGCTTCCCACTGCTGGGCAGTCCGGATGCAGCGCTGCCGCAGCGCCTGCGGGTGCGGCCCTGGCGCCGAAGGGGCGAACAGCGCTTCGCTGTGCACTTGAGCCAGGTGGTCCGCTGGTGTGTACGCGCCGCAAAGGGACCGGGCGTCCAGGAGGGTATTGAGCTGGTCCAGCAGCGTACTGCCCATGGCACGGCCGGATGGCAGTCCAAAGGCGACCTGCCGTGCCTCCGCTGCCGCTGCACGCTCCGCTGCGCCAGCGGCAGCCGCTCCCCGTCCGTCAGAGAGGCTCGTTCGGGCCGCGGCGCTGCGCAGGAGAGCAGCAACGGCTGCGACGCCTCCGGCGGGTGGCAGGGTCGCGAAGCTGCCCCTCATGAGGTCTTGCAGCAGGCTGGGAGCACAGCTGTCCACAGCGGCCCGGCCCTTCGCTTTGCCCGGTGTGCTTCCCCCGGTGCCGCCGCCGGCAGCTGCTGCAGCCCCCTGCTGTGCACTGGAGTGCGTGCGTGCCAGCATCGCAAGCTCCATGTGGAAGCTAAGGGAGGCGTTCAGATGGCGGGGGTCCGCTTCGAGGGGCGCCCATGGTCCCAGGGAAGACAGGGCAGCGTGCAGTGCATGCTGACACGCCTCGAAGGCTGCGGGGGCAGCGATGGCGGAAGTTCCCTCGAAGATCAGCAGCCACGACCCTGCAAGAAGATGCCACGCGGGCGCTCTCCCGCTGATGTCGCTCAATCGGCTTGAGAGGGCTGTGTGCAGCGAGCTGCCTGTCACGCTCCCCACCACCGCCTGCAGGGCTTCAGACATTTCCGCTGCCCGCCCTATGGCGAGGGAGCTGACAGTCTCCCACACCACCGGCAGAATCGCATGCAGCGCCCACAGATAGTCCGCAGCGGCGACGGTCCTCATGGTGGCCCCGGCAGCCTGGAAGCGGATGAACAGCCCGTCGGTCGCGGGGCTGGCCTGCTGCGCTAGCGCCCGTCGTCGAGCCAGGAGTGCCGCCTGCGTACACGTGGCTGCGCCGAGGAGGTAGCGAAGCATCTCAATGCTCGCGGACACTGGCAGCGCAGAGAGCAGCCGCTCTTGCGTCAACAGCGCATGCGCACCGGCGATGATGGTGCCCTGAGACGGATGCTCCTTGCTTGCGGCTCCGGAAGGCAGAGCGCCCAGGGCGGCTAGATCGCAGATGGCAGCCAGGCGGTGCACCCTCAGGTCAATGCGCAGGTCCACGGTGGCGGGCCCCTCTGCTTTCATGCTTGCATCCGCCACAACCCGGGCGGCGGCTGCGGTGCCCCCTATGGCCCCGCCGGAGATGCTGCGCACTAGGTCAGCAAACGGCAGGCGAGCATCATCCGCCACGCAGCCACGCAGCAGCGCCTGCAGGCAGCCGAGCATCCACGCGGCGGTGCGAGAGCGGTCGCGAGATGGCACCGGTGTTGTTGCGGGAGCACCGTCGCTGACGGCACGGGGCGGGGCGGTTGCGGCAGCTGGCACGCTGGCGTCGGTGCCGAGCAGTGCAAGCAGGCCAGCCGCCACGGGCGCCCCTCCGTGCTCAAGCTGCATCACCAGGGTAGCGACGCGCTCTGTGATTGGGGCACCGTTGTGGGCCACATGGAAGAAAGGCGAGGGAGACTCGGCGCACCCTGCAACACGCGCAAGACGCTCGCACGCTTCTGCAGCTTGCCGCACCACCGCCAGCAGCTGAACAGGCGATGGGGCCAGCTTCAGCCAGGGAGAGGCAGTCGCGGTGACGTCAGCGGCGCTTCCACCAGCTGGAGCGCCAGCGCCGCTGACGGGGGCAGGAGCGGCGCCATGCATGATGGACTGAGCTATGCCCACGGCAGCGCCCAGGGGCAACAGGGCGGGATTGACGTGCCTCAACTTGCCGCACTCTTGAAGCATCGACAGCAGGCGCAAGCTTTGGCGGACCTTCTCGACCGGTGCGAGGCCATCACTCAAGTGTGGTCCACTGGCAGCACTTGCTGTGCAGCGTTCCGCAGTGGTGATAGACGCTGCTGCGGATGCGGCGGTAGACATTGCCACCGTCGCGAGCGCGTCGCCGGCTGCCGTGGCCCCATCGTCCTCACGGGGCGCTGCCAGCACGCGCACAAGCATGGGCTCGGGCTGCACGATGACGCTGGCAGCGGCACAGCACGCGATGTGCAGCAGCTCGTGAGCCATCCGCCGGGTGGCCGCGCTGCCAGCCGCAAGGCCATACAGCACCTGCCTCGCTGCGCCAACCGCAGGTGGCAGGTGGGCAGCCTCCTCTGCGCTGGCGCTGGCTCCGCTGAGGGCAGCGGCAAGGAGATCGCACGCCTGCAGACGAGGCGACGGCCCATCCAGCAATGTGCCCCGCGGCACCCACGCACGCAAATCATCGATGCTGGCCACAACCATTGGGATGCTCCAGGGACGGGCGGATGGGGCCAGGTGACGGACTGACGGCAGCGCCGCTGCAGGCTGCTTCGGCCACGTACCAGGCTCCAGCACTCGCTGCATGGCAGATCGAAAACCGACCGCGCGGTCGAGGTTGAGGAGCGGGTTGCACGATGCAACACCAAGCCCGCTGCTGCCGCTACTGGACCCAGCGCAGCTCACGCCGTACGCGCTATCAAAGCTGCCGAGGAGCGGGCACACGGCATTCGTGCCAGGAAACGGGTCGGTGCCTCCCCCAGCAAGAGCTCTGGCCTCCCATTCGACCTGGACGGCCAGCTGAAAACCAGGTGCCACCGGCTGAATAAGCAGCGGGGACAGTAGCCTCGCAGACGTCCCGAGGGTGTGGGACGCGGGGCAGACGCCGTCCCGCCCGCAATGGGTCGCGTACGAGAGCACAGCCAAGCGCTGCTGCTCAATGACTCTGCCGCCCCCGCATTGTTGCAGGGGACACTGCGGCTCGCTGGTGTCTTGCGCGCGGCCAACGCGAAGCGGCAGGCGCCCCGAGCGAGCTTCCGACTCTTGCCACTGAATTGGCGCCTCCGAGGCATACCACCGGGCAACCTCCGATGCCACCGCCAGCTGACTCGCAAACTCGTGCCGCAACGGCTCCAGCCAGCCATGATCTGTTGCCGTGCGCAGCGTCGATCGGAGGCGTTCAGCGATGGCGTTAAAGGCCGTGCCTCCAGGCAGCACCGGCGCCAACAGGCGCGGCGTCGCTGGCGTGGACCCAGAAGGCCGAGTTTGAAGCGTTGGCGGCAGCTGCAATGCGAACAGATTGCAGCCGCTGGGGCTGTCGAGGAGCACTGCATGGCCGTACGACAGCGACACGGGCTCAACGCTCTCGACGTAGTCGCCGTAGTGGCGGCAGATCGCTCGCAACAGGACGATGTCGCTTCCAGGGGTGCGGCGGCCCGCAGAAGGACACATGCCACCGATGACAGCCGCGGGTTCGTCAATTGCAGGGTGGGTGGCCACGGGCGGAATCACAAACCGCACAGCAGGAGCCGAGTCGGAGGGCATGCCGGGGGTCTCACCGCCCTCGATCAGGCGAGCACCCGCTGCGAGCAGGTATAGCGGGGAGACGACATCGTTGCAGTAGAGGGACAGCTGCCCTGCCTTCCCCGCCTGCTGGGCTGCAGCGCCTGCGTTCCACTCGGCCAGGTGATGCCCCAGCCCCATGGCCCGCTTTGCCTCCTCCCCCGTTGAAGCTGCGCAGACAGCGGCGAGGGGCACGCCGCTTCCCTCAGCCACCACGGGCACAACTGCCGGCGCGCCCACCCCGTCGATGCCGTCAGTCGCTGCAGGCAACGGCAGAGGCAGCAACTTGGCTCGCAAGCCCATCACGCCGGTGCTGGCGAGCAGAGCATCCCACACGAGAGTCAGGGCGACCGCATACTCCCTTGCGGAGCGTGGTTGCAGGGTCTCCCCTCCACCGTCAACCGCTACCCCGTCTCGCTCAAACATATCTCGAGCAACTGCCCACTGATCCTCCTCCAAGCTGGACGCTGCTGTAGCAGCGGGATCAGTGAGAGAGGCGCCGCTGAAACTGTCGACGCGCACGAGTGCTTCGTCGTAAAGCGTGAAGTAGGGGCTGCTTGGGTGTGCAGCCGTCAGTCCACGGGCAGGCAGCGAAGACACCTTCGGCCAGGCAGCAACAAGGGGCTGCGTGCGGCTGAATACGGCCCACGCAGCACGTGTGATTTGCATTGCCTCTGGGGCCACGCCCATATGCGGCAACAGCAGTAGAAGCGCATAGGGCGTAACAGCAGTGAGTTCCGCGAGAGTCGGCGTGGCCCGCGTTGGATTTGCCACTGTTGCGGAGCCGTCACGCGACGCACAGCCACCCGCGGCACCGGCAACAGCGTGGGAGGGTAGAAGCTGGAGCAGCTGTCCCACTGTGACGGATCGGGCTTGAAAGCTGAGCGCGGCAGCGGCGCGGTACTGCGGCGTGGCTCCCAAGACGGTGCTGTGGTCCATCATTCTGCCGGCTGCCGCGGCAATGCGCCGAGCGGCCTGGCGAGGGGAGAGGCGGAGCCAGTCGCGGTGTTCGAGCGCCGCAGCACTGCAAGCGGGCAGGGACAGGAGCGACTGCGCCAGTAGGCTTTGGGCGGCACCACATCGTATGAACGGGTGCTCGATCAGGCAACCCAACGCCGGGGGATCGTTGGGGGATGCTAGAAGGCGTAGTACGTTGAATGAAACGGCGCTGCGCAGCAGACGGTATGCGAGGGCACCCGGGAGCACCTCACTGGCCGCAATTGTGTGTGACGTCGGAGCGTGTTGCTGCAGCAAATCCACCGCGCCGCTGATTCCGGTGATGTATTCGTGCTCCTGCACGGGGAAAGGCAAACCAGCCTCGCGCTCCAGCGACTCTGCATGGTCGGCGTGGTGCGTCATCTGAAACGCAGCTGCCCAGAACATAGCTTCTGTCCACGTGGCACGGGGGAACCCAAAGCCGTTCCGAGACACAACCGTCCCCAGACCCTCAAACAGTCCAACCGCACGAGGCCGGCCATCGTACCGCGATGGCAGGTGATGCATCGACGATGCTGCGTGCATCGCCCGGGCTTGCACTCGCGTGTTCCAGCCAAGCCGAGGCTGAGAGTAAGCTGCGCGCGGGGCGAAGCCTGCAAAAGAATGGACATCCATGCACCCCGCGGCCTGGACGTCTTCGAGGTACGCAATCGCCTGCGACAGCGATGTGGTGTTTGGCAGCAGCACACGGTTACGGGCCCACGGAAGGTACCCACGGGGTCGGACGCCGACAGTGGCGAGCTTATCGATCTGACGGCGCGCGGAGGAGCCAGATGGAGCTGACGTGCGGCCAGCACCGCGCGGGTTGTTGTGTAATTCTGCATAGCCAGCGAGTACCAGCCCCACTGACTCCGCCACATTGTCCGCAGCGGCACCGTATGGGTGGCGTTCTCGTGCGCCGTCTGATGCCGAGCTTGCGTTGACCGCACTGCTCAGCTCCCACTGCCCGGTGTTGCCCGTGCCGCGATCGTCGTCGAACACCACGCCCGAAGCAACCGTGGCCCCAGCGCCGAACACAGCTGCAGCCGTTGCACCCACAATTGACCCCGCACCAGCGCCTGCATCCACTCGTGGAGCAGGAGCACTTGAGTCGCTGGTAAACAGCAGGGGCAGCGCAAGCAGCGCAGCGGAGGGGCTGGCCGCAGCGACCACCTCTCGGATGGGAGGCAGGGAGCCGTCGGCATGGCCGAGGCGAGCGTACGCGGCGGACCAGCGCGGCAGGTGGCGCAGGACAGTGTGGAGGGCGGACAAGTTGCTGCCCGCCGTCTCCAGAGACTGCATTCGCTGCGCTAGCATGCGAAATGGCACGGGCAGCACTAGCGGGCTGCTCGTGAGTGCCAGCACTTGCAACACGCTCACCTCAGCTGCTCGCAGCGCCGCAGCTGCCGATGCCTTCTCAGCGGCTCTGCGTTCGGCGGCCGCGAGACAATCGGCCAGGAGCATAAAGCACGCGGCACGAAGCGCCGCGATGCCTGCTACCAGCGCCTCATGCGGCAGCGGAGCCAGCACGTAACGGGCAGTAGATGAGGCAGCTGCTGCTCGCTGCAGCCGGCGAAACCCGCTCAACGACGAAGGCAAGAGGTTGGGGGCACGCGGGTATGTCCCCTCCACGGCTGCCGCGGCGCACTTTGTGGCACCACATGCAAGCGGCGTTGCTGGAAGATCGCAGGCAGGCACAAACCCAGAGGTTGCAGTATCCAGTAGCCCTGGCGCAGCCTCGAGCAGCGCGCACAGCGCCGACACCCTGCTGCTGTGCTCCACAGATCCGGAGGACGGTTGTGGCGCGGCTGACGTGGGTGCACCAAGCGGCAGCATGAGCCGAGCAATCGCACAGTACGCGTCTTGCGTGGCGGCATGCCACGTCCGTGTTGCTGAAACCAGGTGGGCCGCCGGGGGCGCTGTAGTTGCGCCGCAGCCTGTCAGGACCAGTGGTGCTCCGTTGATGCCACCGGCAGGAGCAGGCAGGCGTGGGTTGGCGGACGCCGCACGACGTCGGCTTCCCTGTGAAGCTGGCGCGCGCCGACGCCGTCGAGGCCGCAGGCTTTCGCCATCGGCGCTCGCCCCCCGTGCGGCAACGCATCGCCTCTCGCGACTCTCAGCTTGCGTTTCCCCTGGCGGGCGCCAACTCGCAGGCCGCCGCCCTCGCCCGCAGCCCAGGGTATTCACCGCAGCAACTGCTCGCGCAACGTCGCTTGTTGCCATACCGGCAGGCGGCAATGCCGCTAGAATGTCGAGGGCAGGCCGCAGCCACGACATCATCGCAGGCACGGCTGGGTGCCGGCCTGCAAGGGCATAGAGCGCTGACAGACCGCCGGACGTACCCGCGACGTCAGCGGCGTTCGCAAGGGTGCTCGCGCGGGGAGTGGTGGCAGCAGGCGCAGCGCTCGACGCGCCGGCTGCCGAAGGGGGAGCCTGGCCGGTCTTCGAGCCCCCTGGGGCTGCACGCGAGGCAGCGGAGCTCGACGGCTTCTGGTGCGGACCACTGTCGCCTGTGGAGCCTGCCTTCGCGGCTGCGGCTGGCGTTGTGGAAGCTGTGGAAGCCGCGGCTGGCCGTTTTGCAGCGGCAGCGAGGTTCATGCTCGCCAGCGCCTTCGCCACAGCATCCGACCCACTGGCCTCCGCGGGGGCCGAAGCACCGCCAGCCGCCCTGCCGCCGGGCAGTGCCGCCGCAGTGGGTGCGGCTGCTGCGCGCTTCCCGCCCTTCGGGTGCACCGCTGTGACCGCAGCCACACTTGGAGTTGGTGACGCAGCGGGGCCCCCGGAAGTGGCGGAGGGACGCGCTGCCGTCACGGCTCCTGGCTTTGCGGGCGCTCCTGCGGGGACGGAAGATCGGAGCAGGAAGCCAGCGGCCAGGGCAGAAGTCGAGCTTGTCGCAGCGGCCTTGCCGCTGCCAGCGTCGCTGCTGGAGTGTCCGACGAGGGCCGGGCCAGCTTTCGCAGCCGTCGCAGGCGCGCTGGACTTGCCTGTGTGATGAAGGGAAGCGGACGGCGACGCCGTGGGCTTGCCGAGCGCAGCGCCTGCCGTAGCGGCGGATGCAGCCTTCGCGGCAGGTATGGTGCGTGCAGGATTGTCAACCCCCGCCGCAGGGGCTGCAGGCGCCGCCTTCGCGGCAGGTACCGATGCAGCGGCCGTGGGTTGGCCGATGAGGAAGCCAGGGGAGAATAAGCCACCCGCGCTGCCGCCCCCGCGCGCAGCGGAGGCAGGTGCGGCGAGCGCGGCCGAGGTATCGCCGCCGCCGTGAGCGGACAGTTCGCCGGCGCGTTGCCCCGCGAGCGCAGGGGCAGGGCGGCTGGCCTCCGCACCCGCATGCCCATCCCCGTCGTCAAAGACGTAGTGGCGCCGTGTACCAGCGGGGGTGGGCGTGTGGGTGATGCGGCTGCCCGCAGCAGCAGCAGCAGCAGCTGGTGCTGTGCCGGGCTTGCTCCCGTGAGCGTCACCGCGACTCCTGGCGCCTTCCGCGCACGGCTTCGCAGAAGTTGGGCCCTCAACAGCGCGACCCGCTCCGCCAGCGCCCTTGCCCTTCAAACCGCCAGGTCCGCGACTCCTCGCCGCTGCGCTGCTGCTGCCCGTGTCATCGGCATGATATCGAGGCACCCGCTCCTCCTCCTCCTCCTCCTCGTCGGCCAGCACGCCGAAGCCACGGCTCAGTCCCGCGAGTGCCGCCGTCGAGCGAGCAGCGCTCCCCGGTGCTGCAGCCGCAGAAGCGGCTGCCCCTCGCCCGACCGGCTGCTGCAGCTGCGGGGGGCGCCCTGCGTGGCTGCCGGCTGCAGGGAGCACCGGAGTGGCACCATGGCTGCCCTCCCACCCCTCCCACCAGTCATTCTCTGCGGCTGCCTCCGCCTCGAGCAGCGCTCGGATCATGGCCGAGTCTTCAGGCGAGGCGTCGGCGAGCGCAGACTCGTAATCCTCGGCGTACGAGGCCGCAGGCGCCGTGCCTCCGTAGCCTC
>Ga0208629_101128_pt1 | contig 11323 bp, 13 predicted proteins | sample LakWasMet19_HOW5_2_FD_183865 | JGI IMG/M metagenome (GOLD analysis project Ga0208629, IMG submission 183865) | Freshwater sediment methanotrophic microbial communities from Lake Washington under simulated oxygen tension - Sediment Metagenome... | ecosystem: Environmental > Aquatic > Freshwater >...
GCCGCCGCGACTTCGCCCTTGTGTATGCCTGTACGGCCTACCAGGCGTGCAGGCTGGGCCCCGGCCTGCCCACCCTCGCCCCCCTGCCGCTGCAGGGCGAGCGGTACGGTGGGGCCGAGTTTCTGTCCGACTGCCTGTTTATTTGGCGACCCCCGCGCCCGCCCCGGGTACCCCCGAGGCAGCGCAGCTGCAGGCGACGGCGGCTGCTGCAGGCGCCGCAAGCGATGGTCTGCTGTCTGGAGCGTCCGATGGCCCAGGAGGCGTCAGGTCCGCGTCCGCTGCCAGCGTGCGGGCGTGGATCGATGCGGCGCCGGGGGCGCCTGAGGCCGCCCTGACGGATGCGCTGCTGCATGCCCTGATTACCACGCACTGGGAGGCTTCATCAGACGATGGCGTCTTCGGGCGCCTGAAGCGAGTGGAGGAGCAGCAGGAGCAGCAGCAGCGCCCGCCGCAGCAGCGGGCAGCGTCGTGTGGGGCAGCGCGCCGGCTATAGCGACGGCGGCGCTGATGACTTTGATGAGCAGTTCGAGGGCGAGGAGGAGGGGAACAGGGGCAACGGTGACGGAGCACGTCGCGGCGGTGCAGACGGCGAGGGAGATGCAGAGTTTGATGGTGGCGAGCGACTCTCGCGGCGCCACAAGGATGACGGAGATGAAGCAGAGGGCGACAGGCACGGGCGGGGCGGCAGCGTGGGCATTGTGGCTCTCCTGAGTCCCACCAGCATCGCAGACCCGCTGATGCGGCAGCACTCGCACGCGCACTCAGCGGGCCTGCGCAGCCCGGCAGCGGCTGCAGCAGCGGCGAGCGGCCACGCAATCGGTGCTACTTCTGGCCGCGGGGACGCTGGAAGGCTGGGTGCCAGCGGCAGCCGCGGCGCGGGCGCTGCCTCTACGCTCGCTCCGCTGGCGCTCCCAGTCGGCTGCCTCTCCACCCCGCGGGGCGGCCGCGCTGCTCTTGCCAGTGCCGACACCGCTGTCACCGGTTCTGCAAGAGCCGTGCCCCCGCGCCGGCACCTGCTGCTGCTGCTGCTGCTGCTGCAACTACTCTGCCCACGCAGCGGCGCCTGCTGCCCTACGCCTCTGCTCCGTTTACCTGGACGCGCACCGTACCCGTACCGCTGGCGGTGCGGGAGCGGCTGCATACTGTGACGACCACGCCGTGCGCTCTCAAGGGCGACGTTGCAGGCGTCATCGATACTCTCCTTCACGTCGCTTCCGCCGCCGCTGCGGCGTCTGCGGCCGCCGCGGAGGCTGCAGAGGCGGCGGCTGCATCTGGGGAGGGTGAAACGGGCGGCGTTGCCGGTAATGCAGCTTTCAAGGACGGCGGCAGCGCAAGTAAAGTCGCCACTGTGGAAGCAGCCGTCGCCTCCAGCAGCGCGTTCCGCTTCGTGCGAGCAATCTGGCACATGCTGCTGTTCGCTGCCGCGGCGGTGCGAGCAGTGAGAGCGCAGGCGGGGTCAGCGGCTTGGACGTGTCTGGAGGCGGCGGGCGCGGCGACGCAGACGGCAGCGGCGCTGCTCTGTGCAAGTGGTGGCTATGGGCGGGGGAGATGACGGGGGCGCGTACTACGGCCACAAGGGGGTCGATGACGGGGGCCAGCGCCACGGCACTGGAGCAGGGGGCGGGCCCCGGGGTGCCGGGGAGGCGGCTCGGCAGGGCGCCGACCCGCTCGCAGACCTGCGGGCGCTGGGTGGCGGCATCGACGGCAGCGACCTGTGAGGCCTCCACTCTGGGAAGCCACTAATGTGTGGCGTCTCCAATCTGTGAGGCCTCCGACAAACAGCCGCATGTTTAGGGCTGCTGTCGGCTTGAACTTGGCAGGAACTCTTTCGCGATCGGATGGGCCGTGCGCTGCTCTGAACTGACGTTGTGTCGAGTTTCTTGAGGATACGAAGCCCTTCCGAAATATATGAGCCCTTTGAAGGAGTTGCTGTCAACATTCGATTCGCTTGCATGCGGCTACTATCTAGGAGCACGTTTCTCCGGGTTGCGTAATACCTCTGCGAAGCAACTTGAAAGAGCAGCTGAAGCTTGAGTGTGCGGAGTATCTCGCTAGCAAGAAGATGTCGTCAACAACCACTGGCACGTCTGAGTCAACAGGCGCAGAGCGAAAACATGCAACGTCTAAACATGCAACAGGGGCCGGCAGGGCGGAGCGGCGCGAGGGCGGTGAACCTCAGGCCGCACGGCTGAACGGTCTTCCAGCACGCGGCTAGCTCAGCGTGTCACGCAGGAGCTAGCCGCAGAGCGGACATGCAGAGTGGTTGACAGGGACAAGCGATGATTGGGAGCGTGCAGACGAGACTGCAGCAGCGGAAAGTGATGGCTCACAAGAGCCAGGAAGAACTGAGCGTTGATGACGAACCGCAAGCGGCGGTGGGAGCGGGAGTGTTGTTGACGGTGGACCAAAGAACGCACGCGGTTGCTACCGCGCGGCAGCGTCCATCAGCATCAACAGCAGCAGCACAGGCGCGAACAGGCAACGGCAGACTCTCGTCGGACCAACATGCAGAGGCTGAGGAGAGCAAAGGAAGCGTGGAGGATGCTAGTACGCTTGCCCTGACACACTAATGGCGGTGGTGTGGGGTGCTTTGCAGCTGCCACGAGATTGCGCTGGTAGTCGCCAACACTAAGCACTACCCGCCACGATAGGCAATGGACATGGCTACATACATCCGACACGCCTACGGGCTAGCAATGCCCGCACGCCGAGCAGCGCCGGGGGAGGTGGCTCCGGCAGCGGCGCCCACACCCACGGCTGCGGGCCGCGCCGGGCCGGCTGCCGCAGCCGCAACCGCAGCAGCTGCAGACGCCACCGGGGAGCCAGCAGCCGCGGCGGCTGCCGGAGCGGCGCCGGCCGCAGCCGCCGGGGCCTTTGCGGCAGCGCGGTGGTGAGACACGGCGAAGACTGCCAGAGCCGCGAGGGCGACTGCACCCACTACGCAGGCAACCACAACGCCAGCGAGGCCACCGGTGGACAGGCCGGCGACGCTGCCGCTGTGGTCAACAGCACTGGACACGACGAAGTTCGGGGAGGCTGACGGGCTCAGCTTAGCGCCAACAAGGCTGCCAACGGAAGGGGTCGCGCTCGCGCTGGCGGTGTGAGTCATGCTCGGGATGGAGCTCGGGGACGGCCAGGGCACGCAGATGGGCATCCACGGCTCCATGCTCAGCGTGGGCATGAACAGTCCGGGCACCAGCTGCGTGTCCACCCACGCGCCCTCGTCGCCGTGCATCAGCAGACGGACGGGCGTCGTGCGCACGCTGCCGTTGCACAGGAGCTGGTCCTCGACGCCCAGGCCCGCACCCAGCTTGAAGCAGGCGCTCGCTCGCAGGCGCAGGCCGATGTACTGAGTCTCACCGGGCACAAAAGGGACGGCGACCAGCGCGGCATTGAAGCCGTCGCCAAGGTTAATTGCCACCGTCTGCAGAGCGGCGGAGAGCCACACGCGGGTGCTGGCGCCGTTGCAGCCGGGGGCGGGCGTAAAGACGGTGTGCGCAGCGTCCCAGAAGCCGACCTCAGCGGTGATGATCATGTCAGACGCACAGTCGGAGGCGAGGGGCAGCCATAGCTCGCTCAAGTGCAGGTTGCAGCGCGTGCAGGGCGCGGGCAGCACCACGAGCATCTCAAAGCTGCCGGTGCTGTTGAACACGGTGCGCGTCACGATCGCGCTGCTGTCGCTGCTGAGGAAGCGGCCGAAGGCGGTGGCGTCGCCGCTGATGAACGGGTACGCTTGACTGTTGACGGCCGCGGGGCAATCGGCAGCGTAGTACGTGGACGACGGGGAGGGCGACGCGACGGTCAGCTGACGGCGGCGCGCAGGCGCGGCGTCGCTGGACGGGCTGGGGGTGGCGTCAACGGAGGCAGCTGCCGCGGGGGAGCTGGAGGGGGCGGGGGTGCTGGAGCTGGACGGGCTGCGATCCTCGATCACGATGGGGCCAATCTCGTCATAGATCACGCCGCAGGGCAGCTCGCTGCGCAGCTGCACGCTGGGGAAGAAACCGACGCAGGACCAGGCGTCCGAAGACACGCACCCGTGCGGGAACCAGCTCTCGCCGACGTTGGTCAGCTGCCGGCGGCGGGTGATGCCAGCGGGACTCTCAGAGGCGCTGGGGGTGGGCAGGGCGCTCACGCTGCTTGAGGCACTGCTGGTCTCGGACGCGGAGGCGGACGACGAGGCCGTGCCGCTCTCGCTGGCGGAGCCGCTCTCGCTCGCGGTGGCGGTTGAGCTGGCGGTAGCGCTGGAGCTGCCGGTCGACGATTCGGTGGCGGAGGGGGAGGCGGACGGGGTGGAGGTGCAAGAGGCCGCGAGCGAGGGCGAGGCGGAGGGCAGGATGATGACTGCGCTGTTGCACGTGTTCGGGCAGCCCGGCAGCATATCAAACCCAAGAGCCTCAGAGAAGCCCCAGCGCGAGATGGGCGCGCTGCTGGCGGGCGGGCGGGACAGCAGCCAGCGGATCTGCTCGGGGGTGCAGGAGCGCAGGGAGTCACTGATGCCGTCCCGGTTGTAGTGCACAAAGGGCGTAATCACGAGCTTGATGTCGCCCGGGGTCACCGCATCACTCGTGTTCCAGAGCGTGTACTGCAGGCCGTCCAGCGCCAGATCAAAGAGTGTGGGCCCGTCAGCGGACACGGTGAAGGTCTTGGTCCACACGGACGTCTGAAAATCCACGTAGGGCGCGTAGTTTGGGGCCGAGCTCGCCGCCGTCAGGAGGCGGCTGCTGGACGGCGGGGTGTTGGTGTAGTAGCGGCCGAGCTGGAAGAGGAAGGAGACGCTGGCGCTGGCGTTGGGGGCAAGGAAGTAGGCGGGGAGCGCCTCCAGAATGAGCGAGAAGTGCGTCAGCTTGAACGTGCAGGGGAAGACCTTGCAGGGTGCGCTAAAGCGGAGCGACACGCGCTGCTGGTCTGTCAGCACGACGCCTCCAAAGTCGTCCCCGACCCAGGGCCGCGACGTCACGTTGTTGCCGTCCGCGTCGTTCCACAAGCGCCGGCGGGAGTACTGCAGGTCGCCCTTCAGGTCAGGCACCTCGCCTTCCCACAGGTTGCTGAACAGCAGCGCCGGCAGGGGAGCCAGCCGGTCGCTGCACGTCATGGGCGTCGCGGACGGCGACGCGGTGGCGGACGCCGTGGTGGACGCGCTGGGCAACTCGCTAGGTGAGGCAGCCGATGTCTCGGACGCCGAGGCGGTGGCGGACTGCAGGTGCCAAAGTGCAGGGTTCAACAAGTTTATCCTGACGCGTGGAGGTCGCGGGTGCCACCAGTGGGCGGCGAACGCCGTCGGGTAGTGAATTGGCTACCAGAATGTCGAAATCAGCACGACACGACGCAGCGGAGGTGCCTTGCTTATCGACACCGACGGCCGAACACTGGGAGCGCCTCAAACTTCATGAAGTTCTTCAAGCACGGTTACTCGAGCACTCACCGCCGTCGCAGTCGCGGATAGGGAGCCTGACACCGCTACTGGTGCAGCGCGGACGCCGCCAGCAGAAAGCGCTGCAACCGCAAAGGAGAGCGCCGCCGCCCAGCGCCGACCTCCAGCGCGACGGGAGCCCCAGAGGGTCATGATGTTCAAGTTGGCTGTCTCGTGACTGGCACTGCTGGCAGCCTCAGGCTGTCAGACTCGAAGCCGGAGCTGAGCTGTTCAACAAGTTGCACAAACAGAATTTGTTGCGGACACAACGCAAGAAACACAAGGATCTAATGATGCGTTTCGTTTTGACACTAGAGTGGCGCCCGAGAAGGAGCGATTGCGTTTTGCGTTGCATTCCGGCGATATATCATTCGTCGTGGAACAGCGCCCCGATCCTGTGGATCATCGCACGGATGCACAGAGCCGGTTTTGGATCGCATGAATCCTGCAGAGTTTATGTGCAGAATACTCCCACTGCCGCAATTCCCCGAAGAAATGCGGCACGTTCATGAGTGTCCCTGTTGTCCAATATTTAAGAGCAGCCCGCTGGCGATACAGTGGCCATCTGTTCGGCTGCCGCATTTGCAGAATTTCGGTTCGCGCCCGCCGGCGGCTCCTCGACGCTTTCTGCAAGAAACCACACGCCTCAGCATCCGCAACAGTCAGCAAGAGCAGCAATCATGATGGCTGCCAGCTTGCTGACTGGCTCGGAGGCATGCGCTGGAGCCGGGGCGCGACCGCCGGAAAACTCCGAGTCGGAATCAGCTGCCGCCGGCGGCGCTGGCGCCGGCGCGCCGGCGCTCGCCGAAGCAGCGTCGACGTCGCCATCTGAGCTCCCCGAACCACCGTGGCTCAAAGAGATGATGTGCCCCATCTGCTGGGGCCCGGCCTGCGAGGCTGTCGAAACGACGTGCTGCCATCATGTGTTTTGCGCAAGCTGCATGGCCGCGTTGTCTCCGGCTGCAACATGTCCGCTGTGCAAATCCAGCGGCCGGCGGGTAGCTTACCATGCATCCCCCTTTGCGCGCCGTCTGCTCGATTACTTCCCTCTTCCATGCCCGGATGCGTGCGGCGCAAAATTCAAGCCCTCGGAGGCCTCAGCGCACCGCACCTCCTGCTCACACGCGCCGATCAAGTGTGCGCTCTGCCCGTGGTCTGGAACGCGAGGGGTACACCGCGGGCACTTGCAGACCACCCATGCCGTGCTGATCGAGGGGCCCGTGACTGCGCCTGGCACCAGCGGCGGCAGCGAGGGCCCAGTACTTACGCAATTCTTCGTGACTCACGCCAGCTACGTCAGTCACATCAAGGAGGGCGCACCCCACCTGAACGACGATTTCCACGCTCAGCTGGTTGGCTCCTGGGAGTCAGAGGTCAACCCTCGGGAGCAGTGGGCGGCATTTTCATTCTGGGCGATGCCGGTACGTGGCGGCGCGACGGCGCCGCCGCCAGCGACTGGCATGCGCAGGCTGACGCTGAAAGGGAATGACCGCTGGGGCGCTGAGCATGCGGTAACGTTCGACGCCTGGGCGGAGCCGGGAGAGGGGCGTGCTGAGGTGTGCGTGTTCAGGGCGGCGGGCAAGATTCACGTCACGCCCGCCGTCCCTGCGTCGGTCGACCGCGGCGTGTCGTGGTGCGGCTGGTTCTTCCAGGAGGCCTTCTTTGTGCCGCTGGGCGCGTATAACCTGCTAGGCTAGTGATTTGTGTCGCCTGCTGGGAGCGGCGGCCCCGGGCCGGGATCTGTAAGCGGCATTTTTGACGCTGTTGGCCCTTCATATGTCTCCATCCAGGCCGCTCCGACGGGCAACGCGGACTCGTCATCCCTTGAGCCCCCACGCCCAACAGCCTCGCCGTCCGCTGGGGGTGCCGCGACCTCCCACTGCCACCCCAGCAGCAGCGCCAAATCTAGACAGAGAATCGCCGCCTGCAGCTGGCGGCGCTCCGGCTGGCAGCAAGCACAGCGACGACTGCTCAAAGGGCTCTTGCAGTTGCCTGCAGGGGCTGTACCGGGCATTTCCCGCGGTGCCATCGAGCCCACACCCGCCTGCGGACGTGCGGCTGACGTCCTATCAGTGACGACAATTGGGCTTGCACTGCAGCAGCAGTGCGCATGCGGCGACCTGTCAGCAAACTGGACACGTTTGAATCTGGAGCGTTGGCGCCGCCGGCACCCGTACGCGTACGGTAGGCCTCGATGCTGAGGCGCCAGTTGGCTGCTGGGCCGCGCCGTCGGTGCGGGGCTCTATTGCCGCCACGGATGTGCTTGCAGCTAGCGCTGTCCCTGCGTGTGCTGTCCTCGCTGGTACTCTGCCCCGAGCGCATCTGCCTGCGTTTTGGGTTTTTGCATGTAGCACCCTTGCCTGCCATCTGTGATTGTCCTGCCCGTGATGTCTCATGCTGCAAATCTGACTGCTGATAGTCGGAAGGTGTTGTCGCGGCGTCTTGTCTGCAGCTGCCTGCACAGACTCGCGATCGGCAATCAGAATTCACACTCGATACTGGCAGCACGATGCGATCCGCGACTTTGTTCACTGCCTGCTAGGGTCGCACGATCGATTAACACTAAGCCGCGAGACTCAGCGCGCGATGCTGCACAGTGCAACCGGTCGGCAGATTCTGAGGGAAAATGGCGACACATTGAAAAAGCAGCCCGGCAGGCAGGCCGCGGCGAGCGGATTGCAGGCCGGGCTCACTACGGCAAGCCAGTCCATCAGCAGCACGTGCAGAGAGATGGCACCGGTGGACCAAGCCAGGAGGGCACACCCCGCCTCAGGCCGCTGCTGCTGCTGCAGCGGCGATGGGTGCTGCTTGCTGCTGCCGCGCTCCCCGCCTGTGCATCCGCTCACGCAGCAGCCGCAGCAACAGCGGCGCCGCAGCGCAGGAAGCGGGCACCCTTCCCGAGCGCGCCGACGCCCGCACCCCTCTGCATCCGCACGGCAGAGCCGCGGCACCAGCCGAAAACGCCGCTGGGGGAAACGCCCGCTCATCGCCAGTCCGCGCTGCCGATGCCGCGCTTCCCGGAGAACAGATGCTTGGGCATCTTGGCGGGGATCGCGCGGTCTGACTCTCCCATCGTGCCGTAGAACTTGACGCGCTGGTCGTGCTTGGACGCCTTGCGCAGCCGCTCGCGCACCGCCTCGTTTTTGAAGCCGAGGGAGCGGGGGCCGGGGCTCGGCGACGCGCCGCGGCTGCGGGAGCGCGCCATGGCGGATGAAGAGCGTGCACGCTTGGCGGGGCCGGCGGACGCCGCCTTGCCGTCGTCCTCGTCCATCGCGTCGCCGGCCTTGCCTGCCCCCGCGCCCGCAGCCGCCTCCTCCTCGGCGCCGCGGCGCGTGACAGAGCGCCCGCGCTTGCGCCCCGACACGGTGGCGTGCGCAATCATCTTGTCCACGGTGGCTGCAGAGTGCCCCAGGCCCGTGAGGTGCGCCTTGGCCTCCTCCGGCCCCGCGGCGCGCCCGGGCGCCGTGCGCGGCAGGATGGCCCGGTTCTTGCCCTGCTCGCGGTGGTGCGCGCTGTGCAGCAGCTTCTTCTTGTCGCGGATGGCCTTGAGCAGCGCCTTCGAGTCCTCGTCGCCCTCCTCGTCGTCGACGGCGCCCGAGGCGGCCTTGGCGGCGGCGCGCGCGGCACTCTCCTCGGCTGCAGGAGGCAGGGCAGGAGCGGGAGAGAGGAAGGCGCAGCAGAATCGAAGTTGGGGTGGCGGGAGAGGAGTGAGACATGGGCGAGCTAGCGTGCACACGGCGTCTGCACGTGAGCTCCCGAGCGCCCATGTACGCCACACAGGGGTATGTCAGCGTGCGGGCACCGCACAGAGGGGCACGCACAGCACGCGCAACGCACCGTCAGCCGCCAGCAGCGCGTCCTCCTCCGCCTCGAGCTCTGCGAGGCGCGCCTCGATCTCGGGGTCCACGTAGTCTGCGATGTTCTTGCCGTCCAGCAGCTCGGGGATGATGTCCGACCTGCACGGGGAGGGGAGGCGGGAGGGGTGGAGCGACAGAGAGAGAGAGAGCGAGTGTAGACGGGGCGCGAGCGAACGCGAGGGCAGGCGGAGGCACGACGGGAAAGAACGCGCAGCGCACACGCATGCGTTGCAGCGCGCACAAGCGGCTTGCACGGCATGCCCGACAGACCCGCGGACTCACTTCCAGTCCGCCACGCGCAGGCTGTAGTAGCGGCTCGTGTCCGTCCGGTACACGCCGGGGCCGCCCGCCGCTGCCTCTCGGTCCTTCTCCAGCCACTTGCGAATCATGGGCGCGCTGCCCGTCGCTCCGTACGTGAGGCGCCCGGACGCCGCCGCCTCGTCTTCGTCCTCCTCCATGACGCTGACGCCGCCCGCCCCCGCGCCCGCGCCCGTGAAGAGGTGCGCGTAGATGGAGGACGCGGAGACGGTCAGACCGCTCGTGCCCTTGCTCGCCCCCGCGCCGACGCCCACGCCCTTGCCCGCCGCCGCCGCCGCGGCGCGCGCCGCGACGACAGACGACGGGATGGTCGCGTCGCGCGGCCGCCCGTCGCGCGGGCGCGGCTCTGCGACGGTCAGACGGTTCAGCACCTCGCCGAGCTTCTTGTTGTTCTTCATCTTGAGCTCCATGCGCCGCGCGAGGAGCGCGTCGCACGCGGCCGTGCGCACGTTCACGACGCCCTCCTCCGTCATGTTGGACATGGTGGCGAAGGCGGCGCCGCTGCGGGTCACGCAGTCCTGGATCTGCAGAGGCGGGAGGGGCGAGGGAGGATGTGAGAGAGCAGCAAGGGGTCGTGATGCAGCGACAGGGAGTCAACGAACACGCGCAAGGCCAAGGAATGCGCTGCGATGCGAAGGACAGCCATGTTTGCCGAGGGCGAAGCAGGCGGGCATAACGTCCAAAGCTCAGGTATACCGCAGTGCAACAGCAAGCGAAAGTGCACCCATCAGACAAATGCCTCGTTGTAATCAGGAGGAATCGGCCGCCGCGGATGAATGGGCCGCGGCAGCCGTCAGACTCGTCATCGTTTTTGTCATCAGCTGGATATATGCAGCATCACACAGGGGTACACACGAGCTCCAACACGGCACGCACACCACACCACAACACGGAAAGCAGCCCTCAGATAAAGGTTCGGATATAGTTTAATAATCGTGCGGCAGGCGCCATCCGGCGTCGCCATCAGAGATTGTTCACACTAGTTCGGTCATCAATGGGCAGGCTCCACAGCTCAAGCACACCACACGACGTAGCACACACGCAGCCAAATCGCAGCGGAGCACGGAGCGGCACCCATCAGACAAATGCCTCGTTATAATCAAGGGTAATCGGCCGCCGCGGATGAATGGGCCACGGCGGCCGTCATACTCGTCATCGTTTGTGTCATCACCTGGAGAGCGGCTGCGCATCGCCCAAACTGCTGCCTACCCCGGCAGCACCTACCCACACCCCAACATACCAAGAACTGCGCACTCAGCCCCCGGACACCACAGCAACACATCACACGACAACCAACTGCATCCCACCGCCTCGCACGCTGCTACACAGCAGAGCCGGCACAGGTGCAGCCTGCAGTCGACGCACCATGCTCTGATACTCGGGCGCGAGCGTCTCCCACGGCTGCACGTCGATCTTGGTCGCCACCACAACGAGCGGCTTGTTGACGAAGAGCGGGGAGATGTTGTTGAAGAGGGACACCTGCTGCTCGATGGTGTACCCGCAGTGCCCCGAGATGTCCACAAAGAAGAGCACCGCGCAGTGCAGATGCGCGAGCGCTGTGATGGACTGCATCTCAATCGTGTTGCGCTCCTCCAGCGGGTGGTCCAGAATACCGGGCGTGTCGATCACCTGCCAGCGCTGGTACTTGTAGTCCGTGTGGCCCACGAACAGCGACTTGGTCGTGAACGCGTACGGCTGCACCTCCACGTCTGCGCGCGTGACCTTGTTCATGAAGGAC
>Ga0208629_101129_pt1 | contig 11320 bp, 6 predicted proteins | sample LakWasMet19_HOW5_2_FD_183865 | JGI IMG/M metagenome (GOLD analysis project Ga0208629, IMG submission 183865) | Freshwater sediment methanotrophic microbial communities from Lake Washington under simulated oxygen tension - Sediment Metagenome... | ecosystem: Environmental > Aquatic > Freshwater >...
GGCGGTGGCGCACTGCCCCTGCACTGACGTCGTTGCCACTGGCAGCGGAGACGGCTTCATTCGCCTGTGGCGCCTGGTCACCGAGCAGGAGATCGCCGCGGCCAAGAGCGGGGCGGCGGAGGAGGAGGACGAGGAGGAGGAGGGCGGTGAGGGGGAGGAGGGCGGTGAGGGGGAGAGCAGCCCCGCTGCGGCCCAGGAGCGCGCGCGCCAGCGCGAGATGCGCAAGCGCGGCCGCAAGCTGCTGCGCATCAACCTGTCGGGCGTGGCAGCCAACAAGCCCACGGCCTTCCGCGGCCTCGTCTCGCTGGCCGCCATCCCCGTCAAGGGGGTGGTCAACGGGATCGCCTTCTCCGCGGACGGGCGCCTGCTGGTGGCGGCTGTGGGGCAGGAGCACCGCCTCGGGGGCTGGTTCAAGGCGCGGGCAGCCCGCAATGGGGTGCTCTTTGTTCGCATGCCGCAGGCACCCTCGGCAGCTGCGTTGGTGCTCGGGCAGCGGTGAGACTCGAGCAGCGCGCAGCTGGCAAAGGGTGCCTGCTAATAGGATCCTGGCTGTCGCTGCGCATCCATCATCCGGCTTCAAGATTATCGAGTGGTGGGGCCGGGGCTAAGCGTCGCCGCTCCTGGGATGTGAACGCTATGAGCTTCGGAATAGTTGGCCACCGCGCCCAAGATCGAGTGCAAGCCCGGCTGTCAGAGCCTACGCCCGGGGCGCTGCCACTGGCGGCAAATCGTTCGAATTCGCGATCGTACCTTTGACGGGATGCTCTCGTATGTGCATTCATCACGCTGCTACCGCTCGTGCTTGCATGCAACACCGGGTCGACGACGAAATCGTGCGTGCGAAACGTTAACCGTCGGTTAATGTTATAACGTTAGCCATGACGCATACGCGGAATCCATAAATCATTGATCGGAGCACTGGCATGCGCAGGCGGCTTCTGATCTGTCTTGAATGCCTCAAGAATGTCAACACCCGAAGGCCTAGGTGTGTGACCACGTTTGGATCAAACCATTGATGCAAACTGAGAAAGCGATGCTACAGCCTGAGCGCATTCATGATAACACGCGCCACGCGTGCACGTACACCTCTGTAGCTACACCTGTCGGTACACATTCGGAGAACAATGCGGACGTGCCACACCCAGCGGAAATATTCCACGCCATGCGCGAGCCGTGTCCAGCACGCCACGCGGTGGACCGGTCAGGAGGGGCCGGGGCGGAGCGGGGACGCTTGGCCACGCGTCCTCCGCACATCAGCGCAGTCCACGTCAGGACGCGAATGCGGAGGACTGCCACTGGAGGCGGCCGGGGATGGCATGACCGTGTCGTCAGAACCGGCGGCGTTGGCGCCTTCACCTTTCTCCAGGTCCTTGCCAGGACTCGCAAAAGCCCCGCTGGCCTCGACCCGCGCCGCGGCCTCAAAATACCTACCCCGCCACTCCAGGGCTCGCTCCTCTTTGTGCCTCACTGCGGCTGCGCAGCGCTCCCGAATCGCCTGTGCCTCCGCAGCCAGCTCGGCCTTTGCCGCAGCCAGGGCCGTCTCCGCAGCTGACTGCTGCGCCTGCAGTGCTGCGGCGTGGCGCGCCTCCGCCACGCGCCTGAGCTCCGCCTGGCCCTGCCGCGTGACATCCAACTGCACGTCACGCGAGTAGCGAGCAGGAGGCAGCCAAGCGACAGAGTGCGCGCGAAGTAGCAAGAAGCGTGCCCTCCAGCCCAACGCAACAAGCACCAGCGCCGCGTCCTCACCATCAACGTCAGCTGTCTGCAACGCTCTTCGCATTCGGCAACGCAGGCTTGAGCGGTCGCGTGATGGCGTTGCGAAGCAGTCAGCTGCCGTTGCAACTCCACTGTGAGAGTCTGAGCAGCTATCGCGGATTCTTCCGCCTTTCGGCAGCGCAGCGACGCAGCCTGCGCGGCCGCCAGAGCGTTGCGTTTGGCATCATCCGCCTGCAGTGGACGGGGCGGCGGGGGCAGTGGTCCGCGTGCGACAAGCGCAGCAAACAATACGCTGGGTGTATCGATGAGCCTGGCTCCCTTGCTTTCATAGCGCACACTTGCACGGTGCGCGTCCCCACCTTTTCAAGAGCATCGAGCGACGCTGATACATGGGCGGCGCGGTCGTTTTCAGCGGCGGAGAGCACCGTGTCTAAACCAGCAGCGTGCGCTGCCTTCAACCGTTCTCGCTCTGCTACCAGAGCCTGCTCAACGCGATGCTGCGCCTCCAGAGCCACACTCTCCTTCCAGGACTCAGCGGCCTGCTTCTCTCCCAAGATGGCAGCGGCGACGCGTTTGTCGCACTCTGCACCCGTACTTCGAAGCTGGGCAACGGCTACCTCGTGCGCCACACGAGTTGCTGCCAGCTCGCACTCAACAGAGCGCAGTTTCTCCTGAGTGAGGCAGGCGGCGTCGCCCAATTCTCGGTGCCGCTGTAAGAGCTCGCGGTGGCTTTGCTCGAGGGTCTCAAAACGCACGCGCCAAGTGGATTGCGACAGCTGGAATGCTTGGAGCAGCGCGTCGAGGCGGTCGAGAATATCGCGCTCGTGGCTCTTCCTCAAGGCAGAAATGTGGACGAGCTCTCGAAGCTGTCCGTGCTCGTTAACGTATCGCTCAGCCACGCTCGCCTCGTCAGCGGAGAGGTGCTGGCTGCTCATAGCGCAGACAGAGCGCATCAACCACGCGGACTTTTGCCTGATTCAGGCCAGCGCCCAGCCGAGAGAAAGTGTCGAACGGACGCTACTAGTACGTCACGCAAGCTTCGCACTGTGCAGCCAGGCTTGGCCGATAGGAACCGGAAACTCACCCCGCAAGCACACCGAAACACGTTTGTGCACTTGAGTACACTTTATACCAGACTACGCTGTCCTATGGACGCCTTTTCCCGTTTAAAAACTATTTTCGAACAGTGTCTCGGCGAACGACAGACACTCGTGGCGCATGAAAAAGACTCTCAGTTTCGAGCGCGTTCTCGCCAGAAACCCCACCACGAAGTCAACCGCCACGCGAGAGCATACTAAACCAGCAGGGCACATGCGGCCATATATTTCTGCTCGCCACACGCCAGACATACCTACGCGTCGCGATCACGGGGTTTCTTCAGGCATCAGCTCTGAGCGAGTCGAGTTCGTTGACACCACTTGCAACCACTCTGCGCTGAAGCTGGTCACAACATCGCAAGATGATGTCTCTGCTGAGGTCAAGGGCGCGCCTTTTTCGCGCGTCGGCGACGATACGGCCCCTGCCCCCTTCGGGGAACGCAGCGACCTTCCTGATGCGAGCCACCTCTACGGCGGTTCGCCCGGTCCCCAAAGAGATCTCGATCCTGTACGGGAGCCAAACTGGAAGTGAGTGGTAACGGTAACCGGGGCCAGCTGAGACGGAAGGCGCCCGGTCGACGTTGGTGCGCTCACAACCCTCGGCACCCTGCTTCGTCGCCCTCCGTACGCAGACGGCATGGGGTTTGCGATGCAACTGAGCGAGGCGCTTGGCGACACGGCGGGGTTCTCCGCCTCCGTGACCGACCTGTACGAGTACGCGCCGAAGGAGCTGCTGGAGGTGCCGCCGGAGCAGGGCGTCGTCTTCGTCGTCTCCTGCTTCGGCAAGGGCGAGCCCACGGACAGCGCCAAGAAGTTCTTTGCCTGGCTCAGTGACCCGGCGCGTGACGCCGAGAACGCTGCCCGCCTCGCCTCTGGGCAGCCGCCGCTCCTCGCGCACCTCAACTACACCGTGTTCGGGCTGGGCAGCAGCCAGACGCACAACCAGCACTACAACGTCATCGGCAGGCGCCTGGACGCACGGCTGCAGGAGCTCGGCGGGCACCGCTTCTTCAAGCGCGGCGAGGGCGACGACAGCGGCGTGCTGGAGCTGGACTTTGAGAAGTGGCAGCAGGAGCTGCTCGCAGCCGCCGTCGGAGGGGACGCGGCGCCGGCTGATGCGGCGTCGGCAGCGCCAGCAGCCCCCGCCGCAGCGTCTCGCTCCGATGCGTCGGCAGGGGCCGCACCCGTGGCTGCGGACGCCTCGTCAGCTCCTTCGGCTGCTCGGCCGAAGACCTGCGAGTCGCTGGGCGCCAAGCCGCTGACGTGAGTGCGTGCAGCCGCTGCTCGCCGGCGTGAGCCTGCTACTGCAGCCCCACATTGTGGCGAATTCAGAGGCCAGCTTTGACACCCCGCTGACTTGGATTGCCATCTCCCGACCCAACACCCCTCCTGCCCCCATGTTTCACCCCGTCGTCTGCTCGCAACTGCAGCTTTGCGGCTGCGGAGTCTGGCTCCGGACGGTATTGCTCGGCTGCGCCCGCGTCCATCGCTGTCGTGCCGTTGTCCGACAGCGCCGGTGCCGACCCCGCGCTGCCGCCGAGCGCCGTGCTGGCCGGCGGCAAGCGGGTGCTGCACCCAGCCGCCGTGACGGGAATGAGCAACCTGTCGCCCCTCGGCAGCGGGGAGTTCAAGCCGATCTTCGAGCTGGCCCTGGCGGCGGCGAGGGGGGCGCCTGGGGCCGCCTCCGCGCCCGGCAGCAACCTGGCCTACCACACGGGCGACCACGTGTCGGTGATGCCGCAGGGCAGCGAGGCGACGGCCCTCGCCCTCTGCGATCGGCTGGACTGGGACCCTGCCCTGCCCTTTGCCGTCGAGGCGACCAAGCCGGGCGTGAAGCTCCCCTTCACCGCGCCCACGACCCTCCTAAACGCCCTCACGCGCCATGTGGACGTGGGCGCGGCAGTCACCCCGCAGATGCTGCGCGTGCTCGGGTCGCAGGCCGCAGACGCAGCGGAGGCGTCGGCGCTCGCCCAGCTCGCATCGGACGCCACCGCGTACACGAAGCAGGTGCGCCAGCGCTACGTGCGCCTGCTGGACGTGCTGCACGCCTTCCCCTCCGTGCACCTGCCGCTGGACCGCCTGCTGGCGGCCTGGCCCCTCATCGTGCCTCGCTACTACTCCATCTGCAGCGCGGAGCCGCTCGGCAGCGTCAGCGGCCCCTCGCGCATGCTCGTCAGCTTCAAGCAGCTGCGCATGGCGGTGGACGGGCAGGCGCCTGGGGTGCACGCGCAGCTGGAGGCCGGTGCCCTCCAAGCGGCCGCGGCCATCCGCCGGCACGCTGAGCGCACTGGCAGGGCCTCCGGTGCTCCGGGCCACCCCGGCGGCCGCGTGTTCGAGGGCCTGGCCTCCACCTACATGGCCACGCGCCGCCTGGGCGACGAGGTGGACGTTGCGGTGCGGCACTCGTCCTTCCGTCTGCCCGAGGACCCCTCCGTGCCCGTCTGCATGATCGCTGGCGGCATCGGCATCACGCCCTTCCGCGCCTTCCTGGAGCACCGCGTGTCCCGCCTGCTCGCGTCCGCGGGGTCGGGGGCCCCTGTCCGCTACGGCCCGTCCATGCTGCTGCTGGGCTGCCGCAACGAGACGGACCACGTGTACGGGGACATGGCGCGGCAGGCGCTCTCCTGCGGGGCCCTCACCCGCTACGACGTCGCGTACGCCGTGCCCACTGCCGGCAGCGGTGTGCCGCCCCGCCTGGCCGACGAGCTCATCCTCAGCCACGGCCAGGCCATCTGGGATGCCCTGCGGGTCGGGGGTATCGTGTACGTGTGCGGGGGCGCCAGCGGCTTTGGCACCGCAGTGGCCCGCGCGATGAAGCGGGTCATTGCGGAGCACGGCGGCATGAGCGCGGAGGCGAGCGAGGCGTACATGGCGCAGCTGCTGGAGGGGTGCAGGTTCCTCGAAGATCTGGCGGACTAGCGCCGCTCGGCACCGCCCCCATGATTCTGACGCTGAAGATTGAATGCGTCCCGGCAGGCAGATGTAGGAGGACTAGGTGAACGCCTATATGTCCCGGGCCTGGAGAGAGCAGGTCGGCATGTGTCCGGCACAAGAACCTCACGTGACGTTGCAATCTTGCGTGCAGACAGCCTCCCCACGGTGGTCGCGAAGCTTCCACCCGCCTCGAACGCTCACGCCAGCTCTGCAGCGGTAGCTCGTGTTCTTGCCACATACCACCTTGACTCTGGTCACCGCTTCGCCATATGCATGCCTGTCTCCCTCTCCCCACGATCGCGAGCCATATTCATGGTTGACACGCTGTTCAAATTGGATATTCGAGCCCATGGCCATTCTGAGCGACAGTGCGTGAACATGTACAACTCGCGATCACCTGATCGGCCCGTACTGCCTGTGGTTGGTCCAGCCTCGTGGTCATGAGTGCATTCTAGTTCTAGCTATCGTTGAGTACCCATCGGCGCCCTGATACGCACGCAAATTTGCAGATCTAGAGCACGAACAGAATTACGACGTCGACTATTTCAATGCCTTAGGCCTTATGATTCTGGCCTTGGTTCAAACTCAGAATTCAAGTAATCTCTCGGTCGCGTCCAGCGCTGTTCACATGGGCATGCCGGGTTTCGCACCGTTTGATTCACTCTGAGCAGGCTCGTTCGCAGTCTCGTGTGGAGGTACCGATATCGATCCCAGAGAGGCGGCCGCGGGCGCTGCAGCGGCCGGTGCCGCGCACGTCGAGCACTCATGCGGAAATGTCGCCGCAACGGCACTGTCGGTGTCGGTCAGCGCCCGTGAGTGGGAGGGGCGTGCGTGTGTCCAGGCCCCAGCCCGTCAAGTGTGGCGCCGCAACATGCCAGCGAGGAGTGAGTGCAAAAGGGTGGCTGTTTGTAGCCCTGAGGGGAACTTGAACCTCATGCCCCGTCGTGTGATTCCTCAGCGTCCGATCTGGTTGCGCACTCATCCTCGGCGTGAACGGCAACTTTGTGAGCGAGCGAGCCCTACCAAAGCAGGAACTCAGAAGAGAGCAGCGGCTAAGGTGAGCATCGACGGGTCGGCTGTGAGAGGAACGGGCGTTTGCAATGCAAGCGAGAGACAGGTCCCGGCGGGCATGCTGCCTGCCAAAACGGACATGCGGAGTGCAAAGGGGCTCTCGGTCCGCAGAGCGCTCGCCGAGCGCCCTCCGTGTCCTGCTTCGTCACAATCGCAGGGCCTGAATCCGCACCCCGTCGCCCAACGTCACGCACGAGGCGGCAGCAATCGTGGCATCGCGTTCCCGCTGGCGCAGCAGCGAGGGCTGCTGCGACGCCGCGTAAGGGGTGAGAGGCGCCGCCCCTTGTGAGCCTGCAGCCCAAGCACTCTGCGTCGCACGTGCATCGCCCACTCCACTCCACAGCTGCTGCGCTGCCACCGGATCCAGCGGTTCCGCAGCGAAGGCGCTGCGAGAAATGACCGGCAAGCTGCTGTGTGCTGTCGCGAGATCAGCAGCGGCGCGAAGCGGCGAGGGAAGCCTGCTCGCATACAGGGCTGCGCTCACGCCTGGGATGGGGCCCGGCGACACCAGCGGAGGGGCCTCGTGCCCAGGCACTGCAAGCGCAGGTGCTGAGCCACTGGCTGCACCACCGCCGGCAAGGCCAGCCAGGCTGGACACTCCGACCGCAGGCGCACTCTCTGGCGTCCCGCCAATCTGACCAGCAGGCGGCTTGCTTGCCAGCAGGCGGCTGAGAGCTGGCATGCGCTTCGCAAGCCAGCCGCTGCGGACCGACGCCACGGGGGGAGGCCTCACGGAAGAGGGCTGAAACTGCGGTTGCAGTGGCCGCTCCTCAGCAACAGCGGGCACCGCAGAGGCAGGGCCCGGAGACGGCGCATGCGCAGATTCCCTCGCCCCCGGCATCGCAGCTGGCAGCCCTGCTGCAGAGCAGGAACCCGACCCGGATTCGCCGATGGCGCGCGAGACTGGGATGTGCTGCTGCAGGCCGCGAGCCCGCGCAGTGTGCATTCGCCGCAGTGCCGCCGTGAGCTCTGGGAGGGACCTGTCGCCCTGCAGGAAGTAAGGCTCGCGCTCCGCATGTGTGGCGACCCCTCCAGCCCCCGCAGCCACATCACCATCGATGGCCTTGCCTCGCTGAATCGACCCGGGCAGCGAGCCGTCTGGAGGAGGGTCGAGCGGCGCGTAGACGGCGTCCGAAGCGGAGGCCACCGGTAAGTTGTCCCAGAACCGCTTCCACGCGAGTGTTGCGAGGCCAGCCCCGGGCGCCCGCAACGGCTTGGTCAGCATCAGCAGCGCAAAGCCCGCAAGCAGCCAGCGCGCAGACATGATAACCATGAGAATGGCGGCTGCGAGCAGAGCCAGCACGTAGGAGCGAGTTCGCGCGGGGTCGCGCCAGGCGTACAGGCTGCGAATCCGCAGCGTGACCCCGTTCACCTGCCGCATGCGGACCTGGTTGGCCGCAAGCGTGTCTCGGAAGGCGCGAAGCTTCTCAAGCAGGGTGCGGCCGCGGCGCGGGCGCGGGCGGGTGCACAGCGCCTGCACGGCCGCCTTGCCCTGCGGGTGCAGCGACCCGTAAGCCAGCAGCGCGAGGGCGTGGCCGAGCAGCGTGATCGGGACGATGAAGCGTGCGAGGTCTCGCACAGCGAAGAGCAGCAGGCCCATGAAGACGCAGAACGAAAACAAGGGGCTCTCCCACGCCAGCACATACAACAGAAGGTGGCGGGCTGTGTTGACGGGGTGGACCAGCGTGTCCAGCAGCGTCCCCATCTCAGCCGTGAAGGTGCGTCTGTCGAAGCGGCGCAGCGACGCAGCTCGCTGCTGCAGCACGAGCCGCTCCTGGCTCAGCAGCGGGGCAAGCCGCAGTAGCCAGGCAGGGTCGTCCTGCAGCATCACCCGCCGCACTGTGGAGCTCGCTTCCTCGTCGGCGCCTTGGAGGTAGTTGTGGGCGTAGGACAGAGCCGTGGGCACGCGGCCGGTGGCCTTGAGGAGGGCGCGGCTGCGGAGCACGTTCAGCGAGGCGAAGAGCTGCAGCCGGGACTCGAAGGCGCGGAGGTCCTTGCGGTCCCGCTGAAGTGCAGCCCGCAGCGACGCGACGGGCAGTCCCAGGTACGACCTAGCAGCCCTGGCAGCGGCCAGAGGGTGCGACCACACGCCCCGCACTGTGAGGCTTGCAGAGGCAGCCAACACCAGGCCCGAATCGAGCGAGCCGAACGGCGAGGGGAACGCTACGGGGGCAACCTGAGCCGCCGCAGACGCAGTTGCATCGCGTGCCGAGCCGGTGCCGGGCTCGGAAGCCGCCACGTGGTCCCCCTTCGAGCCAGTGCCAGCCTCTGTGTCGTGTTGAGCAGAAGCAGCAATATCGACCGCGGCGACAGCAGGGGTACTCGTTCCCGCGGCGGCCTGTGCCGTGGTCCGTGTTTCCTGCAGCACCTCTTGAAGCACCCGGTTCAGCCCGGGCGCCACCTGGTGTGCAGCCACAAGCTCTTCGATGGCGCGCCGCACCACCTCCCTGCGGCCTCCCCCCGTCCTCTCCCGCAGCAGCAGGTCCTTCATCTTGCTGAACACCAGGGTCAGGCTCACGCGGGGCAGCAGTGCGCCCTGCGGGCGAGCTATGTCCGCGAGGGCGGAGGAGTCAGCGAGGGGGGCGCCAGGCAGGGAGGGCGTGCAAACAGCGCTGGATGCGCCTGCGCCCGCGGCGTCAAACGGCAAGCCGGTGAGCGCTGCATCAGGCTCCACGAAAGACTCCATGATGCTCGCCAGGTCAGCAGCTGCACGGGTGCCAGCCGGCTCTGCTCGCTGCAAGCTCCCTGCGGCCCCTGCGCTGCCTTCGAATCCCAACGCTTCCCGCGGTAGAGGGGGCGGGGCAACCAAGCTGCGGCCCGATCCTGCAGAGCCCTCCCGCGAGAGCACGCCCCTACCGCTGTCGGTCATGTGGTCCGAGCCAGCGTGGCTACCCTCCGTACCAGCCGTGGCGGCGCGGGGCCGGGCCGCGCTGCCGGCCCCCGGTGCGAGGGCTGCCCCACCCGCTGCGGCAGAGCTGCGAGCCCTGCCACTGGGCGGTCCCGCGGCAGCTGGCTGCGCGTTGGCGAGGAGCCAACGGGGGAAGCGTGAGCATGCGACGACCCCTCCGCGCAGCGCCGCTCCAGCCACGAACATCGCATTGAGCGGGGAGGCTGCGGCTCCCCCGTCCTCCTCCACGTCCGCATCCAGCGCCACACGCCGCATCTGCGGGGCAGGCAGCCGCAGCCCATTGTCGCTCGTCTGTCCCAGAGACATCACCCCGAGAGTTTTCACTGTCGTGCGCACGCTCTCGATGCGGGACCAGGCGTCGTCAGGGTCGTGGCTGTTGCTGCTGCTGCTGCTGCTGCCGATGGGGCCGCTGCTGGTGCCTCGAGCCTTGGAGGCCCCTGCGCCATGCGGGGCGGCCACCCTGTCCCCGAGCTGCACGACACCTGCGAGGGCTGCCAGCGGCAGGACCAGCACCTCGTTTCGCCACCCCGCGGTCACCTGGAAGTAGATGTTCCGGTCGCTGAGCAGCAGGTTGCCCGTCACTCGCACGTCTGCCTCCCCCGTGCCGAGCAGCGCAGCGATGGTCGGCAGGTGCAGTGGCAGCGACCCCATGCCTGCGGCGACCATGCGCTGCAGGGCGGCCGCTGCAAGGCCCAGGGCGCGCTGGGAGGCCGCGCGGTCGCCCAGAGCAGAGGCAACAGTCCGCAGGGCGCTTCGAACAGGCATCGGCCCTGAGAGGGGCGCGCCGCTGCGCTCAGCTTGGACTTGCGTCGTGCCTGTTGTCGCCTGGCGAGCTTGGCCGCCCTCCTCTGCCCCTCCCATGAACTTGCGCAGCAGCCACGAGGCAGTGCTCGAAGCAACAGCAGCAGCAGCCGGCGCTCCAGATGTCCCGCCCCTGCCTCCGCCCTCCTCGCCTCCAAACGGGCCCTCCGACTCATCCTCAGCCCCCGGAGGCGGGAAGCCTCTGCCTGCTTCCGCCTCATCCTCGCCCTCGAACAGCACAGACTCCAACAGCGCAGACTCCCCGACCTCGTGCTCGCCTGCGCCCCGGCTGCCCTCGCTGTCCACATCGCTGTCCGCGCCGCCCCGCAGCTGCAACTCGGCCTCATCTTCATCCTCCGACGACGCAGCCGCACCCACACCCTGCCGTTTCACAGCGTGACGCCTGTGCCGCAAGCCAACGGCATGCAACCCGACCACACCGCCCGCGGCCTCGGCCTCGGTCGCAGCTGAAGCTGTCACTGCCCCCTCCAAGGCAACCGCAGGGGGTGAGAGCGGTGGCCCGTTAGGCGGGATGTCCAGCGTGCGGGCGCCAGATCCGGTAGCTTGCCGCGTAGCAGTGCCCGTGGCGGCTGAGGACCACGCCTCAGCGCTACGACCGCCCGGCCGAGTCGCAGCCGCCCCCGACGCCAGCATCGTGGCTGGGCCGCCGCCATCGGCTGCTGCTCTTGCTCTGGTGCCTCCGCCCCCCGTGCGCCCCTCTTCATCCGATGCTTCCGCCTCCACCCCGTCACTCGCTAGCTGCCTCCTCCGCCACGCCTCCATCTCCTCGTCC
>Ga0208629_101130_pt1 | contig 11317 bp, 9 predicted proteins | sample LakWasMet19_HOW5_2_FD_183865 | JGI IMG/M metagenome (GOLD analysis project Ga0208629, IMG submission 183865) | Freshwater sediment methanotrophic microbial communities from Lake Washington under simulated oxygen tension - Sediment Metagenome... | ecosystem: Environmental > Aquatic > Freshwater >...
AGAGGTTGAGACACCTCCTGGGGTCGCCGCCTTGCGGGCCCTGCGCACAGGCGGCGCCTCCCATCGCAGTCACCGCATGCTCCGCCGACAAGCCCTGTCGTCTGCCCTGCCGTGCCCTGCCCTGCCGCGCAACGCAGCTCCGCCCCGCCCCGCGACGCACCCCCTCCTCCTCGTTCGCGAACACGCCGATGTATCGCATCTTGCCCTCGAACTTGAGGCGCGCCTCGTACTTGGCGCACTTGGCCTGCGGGGCGGGGAGGCGGGGGAAAGGGGAAGGGGGCGGGGAAGGAGGGTCAGGAGGGAGTGGAGGAGTGCTGTGCGGTGGAAGGCGAGGCTGGGGGGGAAACGGGCGGGAGGGGCTGGCACGCGCAAGAAGCAGCAGCGCACGGCCCGAAAGACGCCTTCTTGGAAAGGCGCGTGGCCTTGCAGCCCCACCGCGCAAAGCGTGCCTACAAACATGCCTGCCTCCGCCCGCACGCACCTGCCAGCTGATGCCGCGGTAGGAGCTGCGGCCCATGCGGGTGCGCTCCCCGACGGAGGGGAAGTTCAGGCGCGCCCGCTCCCCGTGCAGCTCCCGCGCCTTGGAGTCGTAGGCGCGCGCCGCCGCCTCCTCGCTGTCAAATGGACCGACTTCCACGGAGCGGCCCTGCGGAGGGGAGGAGGGCGAGTGCAGCGAGGCAAGGAAGCGCGCGCGAGGGTTGCAGGGGGCTCGAAAGCGCATGGGGGAACGAGCAACCACGCGCCGGGGATGCTAGCCGGAGAGGGAGCCAACAATTCCGTGGCTCGCGGCCATGCGGCTTGACGCCGGCCCTGGAGCGGCAGCGCAGCCTGGCCGGCCCGTCGGAGTCGCGGTCAAACACTGAACTGCAGCGCCGAAACCTGCGGCGTCCTGCACTGCCGTGGCGCACAGCCCTGCACCCCGTGCGCACGCCTCTGCGCTCGACCGAGATTGACGTTGAGGCGCGAGCTTCGCAGCCGTGCGCGGCTCGCGAGGCGGTGCGGCATTCAACTTCTGCAGGTTGACTCGCGCTCAGCAGAAAGTGCCAGCCGCCCCGAGTCACCGCACGCACACACCGTTGCGCCCCGCCGACGCCGGAGCCACTTTCTCCCTCACCTGATAGTTGATCACCGCCTTCCACTTGCGCGAGCTCGCGCTCCCGCAGTACGCCACGCCGCGATAAGTGCTGTCCTGCTTGCGGGCGGCAGCGCCCGACCCGTCCGGCGAGAGAATGTCGTAGTCCGCCTCGCCGTCGTCACTCATGGAATGGCCAAGCGGGCGGAATTCGCCGCTCTCGAAGCCCAGTGGCTCGGCGGCGGCCGCAGATGACATGTTGTCCCGAGCAAGGCCTGACTTCGCATCCGCTGCCGCAGAACCGCTGAAGGAACCGACGAGCTGCTGCGTCAGGTTCGGAGCAATCGCCGCTGCCCCGCTCATGGGAAATGATCCTTGCATTCTACCGCATAGAGCAAGCGGAGGCCAGCGCTTGCCGGCGATCCTGGACCGGAATGCGATCGATCGGACACCTCAACCGCGATCGCACGCATGCGCCGGTTGTTGAAAGCCAACAACGGGCACCCCACGCAAAAAAGAGCTAGCAGACGCCTCCAGGGACGACCTCAGGCGTGCAACGGTCGTCGCTTCTTGGCGAACGACCGAAATTTTCTCGATCCTGCCGTCGATCTGCGCATCTGCCGGAAGGCTTTTTGGGCCGGGTTTGCACACCGAATATATGTCGGGATCACGAGCTTCACATCTCAAAACACTTTGTGTTTACTGCTGGGGTTGCCATGCTGATCGGGGAAGCGGGCACGTATTTCGCACCAACAGAGGGGTTTGGCAGGCTCTGAGTGACTGCCAGTGAGTCAGACTCCACTGCCGGTGACTGGCAACCCCGGGCCGAGTCGACAGCCTGAGCCGAGTCACACGGACACGCGGAATAGCAATCAAATCAGGCAACATAGGTTGGGGGACCAGCCATGTAGGTGTTGGCCGGCACGCGCAGTCGTCAGGCTTCGGGCTAGTGCTGTCACGGGCCGTCCGAGGCTCTACTGCCACTGGCAGACTGGGGCAGTGCCAGTGGCAGCCGGCGTTGCGAACCCCCGACATTATCAGTGACCACAAGGATGGCGAGCTGCAAAAGCGAGTTGATCATCACTGTGCTTATGGCTACTCCACCTCAGAAGCCGTCGGCGCCTCCTCGTCGTCTCGGAGGTGCACCGTGACGGCGCCGACACATTGTGCGTTTCACCCGTTTACCACGACGCCGTCGTCAGCTTCGAAATATGTGATATTGCTTTCTCCGTATCCACGCTCAGCTCAGGCTGTCCGGGAAATGGGCGGGCGGGTTCATGCGGCGCACGGCGACAGGCGACCTCACACTGCTGCGCAGCGCGACCGAGGCCGCACGCACTGAGCAAGTAGGCAACATCCGAAACCACGCGCGGCATCGCAGGCTGCCTACGTTTCAAGGCCGCGCCATCACGGAATGTGCCCGCAGCCTCATCGTGACACTACCGGCGGCTCTTCCCGCCCCCCTTCACTTGCTCGCAGTCGCCGCCCCGGCCCCGCACCCCAGCTCAGCCCCGTGTACAATCAGGTGTTCGCTCAGCTTCGCGAGCGAGCGGGCGCGGTGGGAGATGCTGTTCTTCGTCGCCTTGTCCAGCTCCGCGTACGTGCCCTCGTACCCGTCCGGCTGGAACACGGGGTCCCACCCGAAGTCCGTCGGGCCGCGTGCAGGCACGATCTTGCCAGGCGTGCGGCCCACGAATAGCTGCGGCTCGTCCCCGGGTCCGCGGGAGAACGCAAAGATGCACTGCGCGTACGCCGACTTATCCGCGTACGCTGCGAGCAGGTTGTTCAAGCCCTCGTGGCCAGTGGCTTGCAAAAACCACTTGATGTAAACACCCGGCATGCCGCCGAGGGCATTGTAGCAAAGCGACGTGTCCTCGGTCATCACTGGGCCCTTGACAGCGGCTGCGGCGAGCTTGCACTTTTCACGAGCCACATCTTCGGGCGTTCCCTGCAGCTCCGGCAGGTCAACATTCTGCGACACCACAGCCACGGGCAGCTTGTCGCCACCAAGGATGGCGATAACCTCTTCCAACTTCTTCTTGTTGCCCGTGACGAAGGTTACGCTCGGCTTCGAGCTCGCGGTGCTGGCCATTTTCGCCGACGCCCGTGCAACCGCTCGAACGAACATACGGGGGCAGAGCACGCGCGAGAATCGTGATGGAATCGCCGCTTCCATGATACAGGCCGAGGGTCTCCAATACGGCACATCTGCGGAGCTGTATTTGTGCGGCGATGATCTGAGGCATTCATTCGCCACACGGTGTTCGCAATCTGACTCACAAGCTGGGAAGCTCTCAGGGCAGAGGGCGCCCGTGTGCAACACTGAACGTCGTATAATCCTTGCGTGCGCCGTTACTGCAACGCTTGTCCGTGTTCTGTGCACGGCAGGCGTTGAGGTGCAGCTTCAATTCTCGTGCTGACACGGCCCGGTGCAAGTCGCTACATGAGGCTGCCTCAGGAGCACGCTTTTACCAGCCGAAACGCTCAGTACCGCTGTGGGGCCAGTAGTTTCAGCAGTAGCGGCGCAGCTCAGCCATGAATCTGCGATCCTTCGCATCGCTCGGGCCATGATGGACCGGGGCTGCCGACAGCCCCCCGAATCGTGTTTTTTTGCAAGCCTCAGCAAACCATCCCCAACAGCAAGCTGACTCGGAGTCTGGTGTGGAAGTTACGGGTCGTCGGAGAGGTAGTAGGGCGACATCAACGCAACCAAGTTGCTCTGCCCGAACGCGGCCCTCATGAAGTCGTTCGGACGCTCCCGTGTCCGCCGCTCCAGCGGTGTCCTCCATCGAACAGGGGGCTGCGATTGGAAGACTGGACGCGCGTACCATTGCGCTTCAGCCCTGCCATGATGTGCGTGTTCCCAATGGCCGCTGCAACAACACCTTGCACAGCTGGTGTTCCCGCGCACATCCTCGCTGTACCCGGGCAGCAGCATGGTGTCGCCTGTTTGCCTCCTCGTGACTGCGATCGCGCCACGACGCAGCGAGATTGGCAGCTGTAATCGGGCGCACCCGGTACGAGGAGTCAAAGGCAGCCCTGAGTGCGACTCGGATGGGGTCACCACTATAGCCACCAGCACTGTCGCTCGCCGCGGCATGTGGAGGCTTTTGTGTCGCTTTTGCGGCGCGTTCGATGGGCCTCAGTACCGCAGAGTAGGGCGCTGAAGCCGCAGCCAGTAGTCGGTGTAATCGTGCACCGCAGCCAGCGCATCGACCTTGCAAACCAGCATCAGGAGCAAGCCAGCATGGAACCGGCGCCACTCAGTCCCTGCACCCACCTCCTGTCGCGGGAAGGATGCCGCTGTACAGGTCAAGCTTCCCAATGTGTTGCACCACAGCCTCATGGCCGCATTCTTGAAAGGCTTTGGCCAGCGGGTAGGTGAGCTTCATCCGCTTCATGACCAGGAGCAGCAGCAGCATTGCCATTTCTTGCGGCAAGCTAGCAAGCACCTCCGCCGTCAGTGCGCCGGCAGCATGAGTGACGATGCAATCAGCAGCGATAAGAGTGAGCTTTCTTGGGGTGAATGTGCGCTCGGGCGCGGACATCAGGTCCGATCAGTCAGCGCGCCTCGGAATGTCGGGAACGCTCGTGTGTGGTGGCAAGAATCAGAGCCGAGATCTGATGAGCAACGTTGCGAGTGTATTGGCAGCGGCTATCTGGAAGAGCCCACCGTGAGTAGACGAACAGTGCTCAACTCAGTGCGACCCGTCGCATTGCTTCTCGGGTCCACTGTTGAGGCGTTGTCGCGATGCGTCGCGCGTGGAGAAGAAAATCGAAAGCGATAGTATTTGCGTGTGTATTTGCGTATTGACTTGCCAGAAGGACTTTGGCACCGACAGCAGCTGCATCTCACTCTCTCAGCGCTCAGCGCCAAGTCGACGCGGACAGAGTTGGAATATCGCGCAGCAGCGCAGCAGGAGGCGCGGAAAGATACGAGCCACGCCTACCATGGCACTGTTGTGATTGGATTGCCTCCAACGTGTCCTTTCTTGTTCGGCCAGCAGGGGTCATACAGAGCGGCCCGTGATTGCGCTGTGCTGCGGAGTGGACTGGAGTGCGCATCCCGCTCAAGCGGCGCGGTTGTCGCAGGAGCCGGTGCTTTGCATTGTGTCTGCTGGGAAGCGACTACGACTACAATTTCGTCGTCGCATTATTTGCGCCAGGGTGGATGCTTTATGAACGGAATGAGAGTGGCGATCGTGGCCCATCCCCTCGCTGCAGCGCCGTAAACGCCAGCCTGCCCGGTCCCCTCTCCCACATGGCGCTCGATAACGAAGAGGAAACGCTCTTGTCTGGGCCTAAAGCGGCCCGAGAGCAGACAAGTCCTCCAAAGACGCCCCGGGCAATCAGAATTTGGCGGCTGACCCAGGGGATTGCCTGCCTCATAGCTGTGGCAGTGATCTGGGTTGCGGCGGGGCAGCTGGTGCAATACCTGTACTCCGAGGATGTGCGCCTCCCATTTTTCCTCACATACCTGAATGTGAGCGAGTTTATCATCCTGCTGCCGCTCCAGTGGCTCCGGGAGCGCTATTCGGTGAAGGTGTGCGGAAGGACGCTGCTGACGCAAGCCCCGCGCTCGCCGTGGAAGGCGGCCGCCAGGGCTGGCCTCATCGTGTGCCCGCTGTGGTTTTTGGCTCAGGGCAGCTACAACTGGTCTCTCGGCGGCACCAGCGTCTCCAGCTCCACCGTGCTGTCCACCACCTCCTGCGTCTTCACTTTCGCGCTGTCGCTGCTGTTCCTCAAGGAGTCCTTCCGCTGGAGCAAGCTGCTCGGCGTAGTCGTCACGCTCGCGGGGGCGGCGCTGGTGGCGTACTCGGACCGCACGGCCCCCGACGACGGGGACAACGTGTGGTGGGGCGACGCCCTTGCCCTCTTCTCAGCCGTCATGTACGCGCTGTACACAACCGCCATCCGCCGCCTCGTGCCCGACGGCAGCGACATCTCCATGAACGCCTTCTTCGGGTTCCTGGGCCTGTTCAACTCCCTGCTGCTCTCCCCCGTGGTGGGCATCCTGCACGCCACCAAGGTGGAGGTGGTCACAGGCGTGCCCGCCTCCTTCATCGGCCTGCTGCTGCTCAAGGGGCTCTTCGACAACGTGTTGAGTGACCTGCTGTGGGCGCGCGCGATCCAGCTCACGAGCCCCACGGTGGCCACGGTGGCCCTCTCGCTCACCATCCCGATCGCCATGCTCAGCGACCTACTGCTGCACAGCATCGTACCCGCTGCCCTCGTGATCGTCGGCGCCGTGGCGGTGGCGGGCGGGTTCGTGCTGTCAACCGTGTCCCTGGATGGCGTACTCGGACCGGAGCCTGCGCCCGGCAGCGGCAGCGGTGGCGCCTCTGCAGATCCGGGCGCGACGCCGGCTGCCGCTGCTGACGGCGCCGATATGGAGGCTCATATCGGCGCGAGGATAGCGGGGGCCGCGTCTCCGGACGGCGATGCTGGGTGGAACACGCACAGCCGCGACGACGACTACACTGATGGAGCATTCACGCCATCGGCGGCATCGGGTGGCCACGGAAGCGGCAGCTCGCATGTGGCTGTGCTCGCTCAAGCCTCGATGCACGCTCACGCATCGCCGCCCGTGGCGCCGCTGCCGAGCCCCGGTCACCGACCTGTCTTCACTCCGAGCGCAGGGGCTGCAGCGACGAGCGGGGCTTCAGGAGCTCCGGATCAGGAGCGTTCATCTATGGCAGTGCTCGCCACCGGCGTTGCAGCCGGTGTGGGCGACTCTCCAGCGGTCCGCCTGACGCGCAAGGGCTCGGCTGTCGCAGTTGCAGGCGCAGCCGCGGTGCGGTGACGGGGCTGCGTCATTTTCTGGCTCGGGCTGCGCTACACCGGTCGCGGCTTCGATGGGCTCGTCCTTCTCATTTGCTGCTGCAGCGGCGACAGCCGGGTGTTGATCTTGCTGGTGCCTCGCAGACCGCTTTCCCTCCGCAGATTTCCGAGCACATGCGCAAGTCGCCCCCATGCGCAGCTTGCATGGCTTGAGGGTTCTAGTGCAAGATGTGTTGCTGTGGAGTTGCTGTTGGCGGCGGGTCGTCCTTGACCCGCCAGCTTTTCTCGTGGTGCAAAGTTATTTTGAGGTATCGAACGCGCCCCACCTGTGTACCAGTAGCACTGCAGCTTGCCAGTCACACTCGCAGTAGCGAGTACAACGTCGGCCCGGAAGGCCTGAACGAACCTGCCCACCAGCAACGGGGCAGCGTAGGCCGTGGATTGGCACGGAGCTTTAGCCGGCCGCCGCAACCAGTATGGCTCAGGCTGGTGCCCGACTTGTTCCCCGGGTTTGAGCTGAGCCTTGGTATCTAGCATGTGCTGCCGCGCTCCACAGCGAAGCGGATGGTCTGCTCTGACCCGCTGGTGAACGTTGTGTCACGCCGAGTGTGCCCAACCTGTCCTCCTGCCCAGCAGACTGCCACTTTGACCGCTAGGCGCACGGTGCCGCCGAAGTGACGAGATGCTCCACACGGCTGGTGTGCTTCGAATCGGAGGGCTGACACGGGCACACGCTGAACCCTTGTTGCAGTTGACGCCTGGGGCCGCCAAGGACTGCCGTGGCGTTACCGTTGAAAGAGCGTCGCCAAGCGCTCAGGCTGTGCGGCGCGCAGGCTCAAACCGTTCATATTCCGGTACTACGCCCCCCGGGCTCCGCGGCGTGGTGGGACGGGCGCCCCGGCAACGCCTGGCCCCTGCGTCGTTGGCAGTTGGCAGCCTGCAATGCCATGCAGTGCTGACTCACTGCAGAGGCCGCTGCGGCCGCCGTGCACTGAGTGTTAGCATTTGATTGAAAGATCCGCTGCGGACCGAAGACAATTCATCTGTCAGTTGCTGCGGAATCAACCAGCTCGTGAAGCCTATCAGACTTATCCATGGATGCCAGTGGCGTTCTTTTCACTTGGCCTCAACTGGAGATCTCCGTGGCGTCTGAAGCGTCGCCTGCAGATTCGCCCGCATTTCTCGACCACGCTGGTTCGAATCTTTCGCAATTCAGGCTTCCCGGACCGGAATGTCGCGCTTATGGGAGGAGTGCTTATTGTTTGCCCCTCTGCCCTCTGACAACACGTGACCCGAGATGTCAACCGCTGCGCTGCTCGCGACAACTCATCGGAGCGCCGAACACCTTAGATGAAGCGCAGCGCTCCTCCTGGGCCTGCGAGTGCCCACCAGGGCCATGGAGGATTTAGGGCCCCAAGGCGCCTAGGTCATTCTGACGGATATTCCGCGGCTGTTGGGGAGCATGGGCACTCTGGGATCGTCGTTGATTCTGTTGCTGGCGGCAGCTTGATGCGCTCACTCGGGCAGCATCCAATCGGGACAACAAAAATCGCAGCTGAGCAAACGTCTGGGCACTCAGCAGCATCGGGAGGACCCGTCGGGTCCAATCCAACGGTTGGCATCGGGCAGACTTTGCTTGGCCAAATTCGATTCGATGTCGCAGCCCCACTTGCCCTTCTGCGGGCCGCAGGGACGTCCGCTCGTCCCACCGAGCTTGTGGCGAGCGACGGTGTGAGTGACGTGAACTCCCCACCTCCACTTGAGTTTGTGGACAGCGTCAGCTCGGTGCGCCTCGGCTTGGGGCGACCAGGGAGCATCGTTCCAGCGCCACTTCCGGACCGCAGCGCAGGGGTGTCTGTTTCGGCCCAGCCCAAGCATGACTGGAGTAGCAGCAACAGTGAGGCCACCGGTGGGCGTTCAATCACTGCTGTGGCGGACGCCGCTGTGTCGGCAGCCGGCGGGGGCGCTGCTGCGGCTGGCCTTCTGCCCCCTGCTGGATGGCTGCACCCCCACCCTGCACCCTTCCTCTACGACACGTCTGCGGCACGCGCGGCGCTTGTTGCTGCCATGGCAAGGGGCGGTGTAGATACAGCTGGCACCGCTCCGGGTGCTGCAACCAGAGCGGCAACGGCTCCGGGCAAGGCGCCCTGGCTTGGCGCTGGCGGCAACGCTGTCGCCGCGGCAGACGCTGTTTGTTTCGATACTGCAATGCTAGGGCTGCCGCAGGAGCTCGAGCGCCCCGCACCTGTGTGTGCAGCTCTGCCGAGGGGCGTGACTCATCAAGCGGGCCCAGGTGGAGCTGCCGGTGCCACAGCGATTCCGCGGTTTCAAGGCATCCCGCCGCAGCAGTGCGCGGCTGCAGAAGCCGTGGCCCCGCCGCGTGCGGTCCCCGTGTCCGAGCATATGCTTGCGCCTGCGGCTGAGGCGCCGCCAGCTGCCAGCACGCGTGTTCCGCTGGCAGCAGAGCGTGCCACCCAGCTGCCGCCCCGCTCGGCTGGCGACGCGTCATCCTGCGGTCCCAGCGTCGCGGCCGCCCCTACCCCCTCGCTGCCGCCCCTTCTGCCCATGCGCACGTGGCTGCCCGTGTCCGCGCTCTCCTTTGGGGCGGGCCTGAGCTGTGGCCATGGGACGCGTGGGCCGGAGACCCGGCCATCGGGCCGCCAGGGGGGTGGCGCCGTCGCTGCGGAGGGTTGCGTAGCTGCAGGAAGCCACCCCGCCCCGCATAACGCCTCAGAGTCAGCAGCACAGGGCCCTGGCCGAGGCGCACTATCTCCAGCGCCCCCACTGCCAGGCAGCGCTCCCACCGCAGACATCTCTTTAGCTGATTTCCCCGGCCTGCCCGCTGCCCTGGTCGCAGCATATGCCGCAGGGGGCGGGTCAGCAGCCCTATACCCCTGGCAGGCAGAAGCGTTGCGACGGGAGGGCGTTTTACTCGCCCACGGCAGCCCGACACTGCTAGACACCGGCAGCCAGCTGCTACGCCTGGAGAAGCAGGGGGAGGAGGGAGACGGCAGTGCCCGCTGGGCCGTGTATGTGCACGGCAGCTCCGCCCACAAGCGGTTTGACGCACCGACCTGGCTGCTTGTGTCAGCTCCCACCAGCAGCGGCAAGACGAAGGTAGCGGAGGTGGTGATGTGGTGGCGCCTGTTCAACGCGCCTCCGCAGGGCCCGCCGCTGCTGCCACTCTCCCTGCTGCTGCCGCCTCTAGCGTCGCCGGTGAAAGTCGATGCGATGCCTGCTGGCGGCGCGCAGCAGGCTCCCACGCCGCTCGAGGGAGTCGCCCGAGCGTTGATGGAGGTCGACGCGGGAGACGGGGATGCACCTGTCAGCGACACTTTGGCGGCCCCTCCTGTGCCGCCTCCTGTGCCGCCCCCTGCGCTGCCACCCGCTCCTCGCCCGCTGGCCGTGCTGCGCCCCCGTGCCTGCGACGCCTGCGTGCCGCCCCTCCGGAAGGTGCTGCTGGTGCTCCCCTACCGCGCCCTGGCGGATGAGAAGGCTGCGGCGCTGCAGCGGCTGCTGGACGCGGCTGCGGAGGCGCACCGAGCTGGCGTGGGGGAGGGGGCAGAGCCCGCCCCTGCAGCGGTTGGCTCATTGAATGTAGAGCAGGCTGCGTCTCCCGCCCCGGGGTCGGCAGCCGCGGGAGCGGGGGCGCGCGGCTGCGCCGCGGGTGCTAGCAGCGCCCGTTCGCCCGCCCGCTACCCTCGCCCGCCCTTCGCCCCTAAGTCTGTCATCGCCCTGCACGGCAGCAGCGGCTCGCAGGGCGCCGGCAGCCTGCGCCGCGCCTCCGTCGTGGTGTGCACGGTGGAGCGCGCGAACGCCATCCTCAACCGCCTCGTGGCGCGGCGCCGCCTGTGCGAGCTGGCTGCCGTGTGCTGCGATGAGGTGCACATGCTGGGGGAGGAGGGGCGCGGCGCTGCGCTGGAGGGCCTGCTGGCCAAGCTGCGGTACGTGCGGGCCGCGGCGCAGCGGGGGGCCATCACGCACAGGCAGGCGGCTCGTGAGCTGGCGCGGGCGGAGGGCGCGGTGCAGGCCTGGCAGGGCGCGTGTGAGGCTGCCCTGCGGGGTGGAGCGCAAGGGGCAGCACCGACTCCCTTCGTAGCCGCGGAGGCAGCTCCAGCCCCGCGCGCTGCACAGGCACCGCTGCCCCCGCCCCCGCGCCTGCCGCCCTGCTTCTGCCCCTGCCCGCACTGCCAGGACGGACAGGCAGCGCTGGCGGAGCACGTGCTGGCGGTGCTTCAGGCGCTGGCAGGGCCTGGGGGGCTGCCAGGGGCCGCCCTTGCTGCCGCTCGCTTCAGCGTTGACCTTGCAGCAGCTCGGGGGCGCGCCACAGAGACACTTGCGCGGGTAGGTCTGCCGCCGTGGCTGTGGGCGTCGTCAGCCGCCTGCCCCTCCCCCGGCATGTTTCGCTGCCCCCCGCAGCTGCCTGACATTCAAGTCGTGGCGCTGTCAGGCACCCTGCCCAAC
>Ga0208629_101132_pt1 | contig 11308 bp, 1 predicted proteins | sample LakWasMet19_HOW5_2_FD_183865 | JGI IMG/M metagenome (GOLD analysis project Ga0208629, IMG submission 183865) | Freshwater sediment methanotrophic microbial communities from Lake Washington under simulated oxygen tension - Sediment Metagenome... | ecosystem: Environmental > Aquatic > Freshwater >...
CCCACCGTGCCCCTGGTCGCCCGCCACTTGCATTGCGGCTGCAGAGTACGGTCACTTGCATGTGCTCAAGTGGCTGCGAGCGCAGGTGCCGCCATGCCCCTGGAACGCACGCGTGATTCTCGAGAGTGCGACCGCAGAGATTGCAGCGTGGGCGCGTGCGAACGGCTGCCCGGAGCCGGGGGAGGAGGGTGAGGACGACGATGAGGGCGAGGATGACGATGAGGGCGCTGAGGACGAGGACGAGTGATGCTGTTGTGTGCATGCTGTGTTGTTTTCTGGCGCTCACTTGCGCGATCGGTCGCAACCACTACGAATCGCGATCGAGCACGCGATGGTTTTGCAGGGGAGGAGCATCCGCGCCAGCGGTCACGAATCTGTTACCCTTATCCCGAGCTTCATATTCAAGTTGCTTTTAGGAGCGGCCCTACTCGAGTCGACGTGGTACGCTGATGGATGCATAGGTGCCCCGATTCAAAGATGACGTAGTTATCAGTTAGCTGACGTGGGCCACGTCTACTGATCAATCCGTGGATACAACAAAACCTCTATCGATGCCGTATATGTTCAACCGCATGTGCATGGGCGGATCGTGAACGACCACGCACGATAAACGCCGCTGCCCGCCAAATCGGTCGACACATTTCCACCGCACGTCACTCCCCGATGCGGCGCCGCTTTAAGTTCTTGCGCCCGCCGCCAGCACCCGCCAGTGCGGTTGTGCGCACGCTCGTGAGGTCACTGGCGGGGCACGCAAAGTCATCTCCGTGCGGTGCCGCGCGGTACAGCAGCTGCGCCGGCACGTCATTGCTGCCGCGCCAGCACACCAGCACGTCCACGCCCGTGCACACCGCTGCAGCCGCGGGAGCGGTGGCTGCGCTGCCTGGGCCCGAGATTGGGCAGGCGAGCGCACCGCTCACGCGCGTCCCTGAGGCCGTGTAGGGCGCCGGCAGCTGCGACCACTCGCCCTCCAGCGCTGCGGCCGGCAGGGGCGTGACGATGTGCAGCTCCCGAGCGAGCGGGTCGAAGCGCCGCACGTAACCCAGACCCAGGCACGGCAGCTGGCCAGCGCGCAGAGGCACACGGGCCGCATCTCTGGTCCGTGCTGCACCGCCTGTGTGGCCCCGACTGCTGGGGGCGTCAGCGTCTGCGGCTGAAAAAGGCGCGGCAGCGGCCTGCAGCAGGTGCAAACCCCGCGAGCACAGGCCGACCAGCTGCCCCTCCATCCCCGCCGCCAGCTGCAGCTGGCGCTCCAACGCAGCCTGCGCAGCGTCCCCGCCAGCAGGTGCGCCAGCTGCGGCTGCGCCAGCTGCAGTCTCACCCGTGAGGGCATCGCCAGCGCCGCTGCCGCCGCTGTGAGTCGCACCCCTTGCAGGCGTTGAAAACAGCGGCGGCACCGTGTCGCTGGCAGACGCACATAGCACCATATCTGCAACCGGAACGATCGTGGCCGGCGCCGCAGCGAAGACAAACGCTGGCGACTGTGCGCCCACGCACGGCGCGCGCGCCACGCGGCTGTCTGCCATGACAGACCGGAGGACAGACTGCGCGCAGGCGAAGAGGGCACACCGCCGTTGAGACAGCAGCGCAGCCAGGGCGCCAGCGTCGGGCAACTGCGGTGCGCCACGAAGGGCGGGGAGGGGCGCAGGTACAATGCCAGTGGAGGCACCGGGAAGCAGTCCGGGGGGTCCCGCTGCTGCATCTAGTCCGCTTCCGCCTGCATGGCCTTCCGGGTCTCCCCGCGCCCCTGCAGGAGTGCGGACGCCGCCGCACGCCGCCAGCGCCTGCGCGCACAGCTCCTCCTGCCCCTCCCGCCCGATGGCGGCCACAGCGCCCCACAGCAGGTATGCGAGCAGGCGCTGAGCGCGGGCGTCGGCGGGGGACCGGGCGGCGCGCGGCGGCGGCTTGTTTCGTCGCCCCTCGCGCTCTTCATCCTCCTCGTGCGGCTCGACCTCCATCACCGCGTCAGCAGCGGCGTCTCCGGTCAGCGGATCACTGTCATCGTCTGGGTTGCCATCTGCGGCGCGTGGCGCAGGCAGTAGCGCGTCTGTGTCCTCTTCCGCTTCGGCATCTGCGTTCTCGACGCCCTGCGCCAAATCGTCGGCAACAGAGGCAGCATCGCCAGTGTCTTCCCCCAGCGCTGGCTCTTCCTCGTTCTCCGCCTCTCCTAGGTCGCTCTCGTTGTCTTCCTCGCCGGCTGCGACGTCTTCCTCGGCAGCATCGCCACCGCTGCCCGCTCCCTCCTCGTCTTCGTCGCCGGCTGCAACTTCCGCGTCCACAAGCTCCTGCAAGCCGTCATCGTCGTCGCCCTCAGCGTCGCTGCCGCCAATTACATCTCCGGCACTCCCAGCGGTTGCGGCGAGGTCGCCAGCTGCCGCGCTCGATCCAGTAGTCTCCGGAGTATCGGAGCTGACGCTGAGGCTGTCGTAAGTGGACAGCGACGCAGACCCGTCCTCCGCGTCGCTGCTGCTGTCCCCGTCTGCTGTGGGGATACCCGCAGCGCCAGCCTTCGAGCGGGCTGTGAGCCGGCGCGCTGGCACAGCACTTGCACGCGCCCGAGGCTTCAGAACCGCCTGTGGTCGCGACGCAACGCCAGGCTCAGCAGCTTGTCTGCCGCCTGCTAAGGCAGGTGCCGAAACTCGCTTGCGCGTCCCCGCAGGAATCCGAGCAGCTGGCACAGCGACATCCGCCAATGGCACCCTCGCGGGCGATCCAACAGCCACAGTACCACTGTCAACCTCCGCTGTCATGTGCCACGCCCGCAAAATGTGAATGCGCGGTAGATCGGCAGCAGAGGGTGCAGCATCGACACTACAGGCGCTGACAAAGGACAGCGCAGGCGGTTGAAACGGCGCCTCGGGCAGAAGGAAGCGCTCCTTCTGCCGGGCCGTGGCGACGGCCGCCCGTGTCGCAGCCGCCGCCGCAGCCTCCAAACGGCCCGCTTCTGCCGCTGCCGCAGCCGCCCGGCGCGCCGCAGCGACCGCCGCGGCGGACGCAAACGCGGACACGGCCGCTTCGGCGGGAGCGCCGCCGGCACCCGCATGTCCACCTGCGGAGAGGCCGAATGGGTCTGCGACGCTCGCGCCTGTGGTGCGCCACACCTCCCGCACGGCGTCTGGGCCCTCCAGCAGGTGCCGCGGGACAATGAGCGCGTGCGGCATGTGGCGCGGCCGCAGCGGGGCCGCCACAGCATCGACGCCCTCATCGCTACCTCCCCGAAAGCCGTCATCGTGTGCGCCGCCTGCAGCTGCCAGTCCGCCAGGGGCGGGAGGCGGCGGCAGCGTAAAGTGTCGCAGCAGAAAGGGATCGGAGAGCGCCGCTGCCGCAGCACCTGTACCCGATTCAGCGGCACCAGAGCCTAAATCAGTGCCACTGACGTAGTAGTGCCGCGGCGTGGTGTCAGCGGCGTGGGGAGGCCGGCTGTCGAGAAATACCATATCAGTCGGCCGCACAGCCTCTAGGGCGGCCTGCACGGTTTCATAGCCGATACCCTTCATCCAGCCGTGGCTGTTGACTACCAGCGGGATACCGCGGGGTGCGAGTGTGCGCTGATAGATCTGCGCCAGCTCTCGCACGCACGCGATGAAGAGCTCTGGGTCCCCCGCGGGCGTGATGTCGCCAAAGTACCGCTGGGCGACGACGGAGGCGGCAGGCGCAATGGAGTGTGGGAGCGGAAGGGTGGGCATGCAAGCTGCTGCACCACTGTGCAAGCGTGTGGTGGCGTCACCGTTGCTGCAGCCGTGGGACTCACCGGCGGCCTGTCTTCCAGCACCCTCACACAAACTGACGCTCGCAGCGCACGAACGGTCAGTCGGCAGGGACGCCAGCCAGGCGGGTGCCGCATCCGCATCGGAATCGCCGGCCGCGTGCGGGACCCGCAGATGTGGCGGTGACAGCAGCGGCGCGTGCACGACCGACAGAGACAGCAAGCCAGGCACGGTGTGCTCTGGCTGGCCCACGTCCAGATCAAGGTACGCAACGGCTGCCGGCGGCACGGTTGCGAGTGGCGCTGCACCCAGTTCACTCGCTGCGCTTGGGTCTGGTGAGGTGGCCGCTGCTCCTGCAACGTCGCCCTGATGGTCATCCCCAACGACATCCGCTGCGCGCGTGCGCGCCTGCTGCTGGAGCAGCGAGAGGAGCCGGTTGACGAGGATGCGCATAAACGTCGACTTGCCCGAGCCCTTGGCCCCGAGTACCGCCACCTGCGGCAACACGGGCCTTGAGGCAGCGTGCCCAATATCGCACAGCATCGCTCCCTGCTGAACGGAGACAAGCCCGTTGCCACTCGCTGGCGCAGCGAGGGCACGGCGAGAGCGCTCCAGCCAGCCCTCCAGCCGGCCGCAGATGGCGTCGTGTGCCGCCTGCCACTGAGGCGGGTACGACACGGGTGCAGAGCACACGCGACAGCCCGCACCGGCAGGCGCGGCGCCGCCGCCAGCTCCAGCAGAGCGGGCGCCAGCAGCCGTGTGCTCGTTGTCGCTGTCGTCGGCGCCAGTGGACGCCAGCGCACCAAGGACGGGGGCCAGGATCGCGCGATCGAGCACAGACGCAGCCAATCGCCGTTCAAGCCGCTTTTGGCGCCCTTTGCCACCCCCGCCACCGCTGCCCGATTGCTCAGTGGGCCCGGTTTCTTGCGGAGGCCGAGTAAGGAAACAGGCGCCGGGTACATGCAGGGAGGTGCTGATCCTGGAGCCGTGCGCCGAAGGCCCCTCCAGTGGCAGCGTAGCGCTCGTGACAACATAGTCAGATAAAAACAGCTCCAGTCCGTCAATGGGAGTTATCTCAACAACGGCACGCTGAAAGTCGGCTCCACTTGGCTTCCGATGACGCGTGCTGGCGGCGTACAGCGCCTCCAAGACAACCTTGCAGGTGGCGTCAGTGCCCGCCGCCATGCGGCAATCCCGCGTTCTATGGGCGGAGATGGGAACAGCGGCATCGTATGGGAGGAAAACCACCTCCTTGGTTTCACCTTCCGCCAGCAGGTAGCCGAGAACCTCAACTGTGCCGAGCTTAACGCACAGCCGTGCTGCACCCAGGCACCACACCTGCTGCTCCGCGCCGATCCCTGCCGCGAGGGGCATCGCGAGCAGCACACCACAGATCAGGTAGCCAAAATTAGCATGGTTCGCCTCCCTTCGTAAGTTTGTGACACGGCACTTGGTCAAGAAGTGAAAGATTTCGCGCGAGGCAAAACGATTGGCCTGACGGACCGATATCTCACTTCCACGAACGTTTTTCCCCCGTTCCCGCTCTGGTCAGCTGCCGCCTGCGCGCCGAACATCCGGTTGCCTCCTACTCGGCCCCCGCGTTGCCACAATCCTCCCCGTTCGTGCCATCGAGGGCGGTGGCAACGGTTACGTTTTGCAAAAACTGCAGGAAAGGTCGAGTCACCTCAAAGCAGCATGCAGGGCGACATTCAGCGGTCGTAGCCCGCTGTCTCGGCCCACACGAAGCATTGGACTCCGCATTTGCAATGGCAGCTCTCACAAGTCCAACAGCTCCAAAAATGGAGGCCTTGACCTCGCTCTTCCGGGAGCTGTCGCAGCAGAGTGACCTCCCGAGCGCCATTTCGAAGTTGCTGAAGGCCACGGCGCTGCTCATCCACGCGGATCGGTGCACGTTGTTCTTGGTTGACCGCACGGAGAGCCCGGGCTTTTTGTACATCGGCCTGTCGCAGGGCACGCTGCGCAACGGCGCGCAGCACAAGCGCATGGCCAATGTCCGTATTCCCATCGACCGGACGAGCGTGGCAGGGTTCTGCGCGCACTCGGGGCAGGTGGCCCTCATCCCTAACGCGTACGCTGACCCGCGCTTCGACCGCAGCGTGGACGAGCGCACGGGCTACACGACGCACACAATCCTGGCGGTCCCTCTCCGGGACGCGTCCGGTGCCGTCGTGGCGGTGCTGCAGGCCGTCAACAAGCTGCCGCGCCCTGCCGCGGGCGGCGGCGCGGCTGCGCTGCCGCACCCCTCCGACGGGGCCCCCGACGCTGGCGCGAACACCTCTGACGCTGCTGCGGGCGGCGGCAGCGGTTTCGGCAGCGAGGCGGTGTTCTCTGAGGCCGACGGCGACGTCCTGCGTGCGGTGGCGGACTTTGCGGGCGCCATCCTGCACCAGCTGACGCTGCAGGGCATCGCCGCGCGGGAGCGCGCGCGCAGCGACCAGATGCTGTCGCTCGTGCGGCAGGTGTCGTCTGCCAGCACCACGACCCGCCTCGCTGACGTGGTGGACGCCGTGATCGACGCGTGCTACCGCCTGCTGAACGTGCAGCGCGTGACGCTGTTCCTGATGGACGACGGGCGCAAGCACCTGGTGATCTCCTCCTCGCAGGACGCCGAGGGCGTGCGCATCCCGCTGTCTGCAGGGCTGGCGGGGTACTGCGCGCGTCACGGGGCGCCCGTGCTCGTGGCGGATGCGTACCGTGACGCGCGCTTCGACGCGAGCGTGGACCGCGAGACGGGCTTCCGCACGCGCAGTGTGCTGTGCGTGCCGCTCAAGGACGCGGAGGGCGCGGTGGTGGGGGTGTTGCAGGCGATCAACCGCATGTCCAACGGCGCGTCGCCCTTCGACACGGTGGGCGACTTCCTGCACCGCGCGCCCTCCGGCCGCAGTATGACGCCGTACATCGACGGGGGCGGCGGCATCATCAGCAGCGGTAGCAGCGGTCGCGGCGCAGACACGGGCTCAGCACGCAGCGCGGTGACGGGCCAGGCCGCCTGGCGCGTGCCGCCGACGCCCAAGCCCGTCGCGCTGCCGGGCGGTCGCTTCACGGGTGGCTCCTTCTACGGCATGTTCCCCACGCCCTCCGCCCTCTTCGCGCAGGCGGAGCTCTCCGCTGCGGCGGCTGCAGCGGGGCTGTCCACGGGGCCTGCAGTGGCGGCTGGTGCAGCGTCTGGTGATGCGACGGCAGCAGCAGCGACAAGCGACGGTGCGCCGCTTGCGGGCGAGTCTGCAGTGACTACCGCCGCCGCGGGCACCGCGCTTGCCGCCCGTACAGCCGCCGCTGCAGGCGGTGTCGGCCATGCCAGCAGCATGGGCGCTGCGGTCGCGAGCGTGGGAGAGGGGTCGGCAGAGGCGGACATCGTGTGGCCCTTCACGGCCGCGGACGCGTCGCTGATGGAGGGCATGGCCGCGCACACGGCCGTGGCCCTGCGCACGGCGCAGATGCTGGACCAGATGGCGCGCGCGCAGCGCACCACGTCAGCCCTGCTGGACATCGTACAGTCCAGCGCGGGCGACGGAAACAAGCCGATGGCGGCGCTCGTGGACCAGATCGTGGACGCCGCGTACACGCTGCTGGACTGCGACCGCGTGACGCTGTACCTGGTGGATTCCGTGAAGCAGGAGCTGTGGATGGCCGTCGCGAAGGATTCAGACGCCGTGGGCGCGCGCATCCCCATCGGGCAGGGGCTGGCTGGGTACGTCGCCGCGACGGGGCAGCCGCTCAACATCCCCGACGCGTACAGGGACAGCCGCTTCGACCCCTCCTTCGATGGGATGTCGGGGTTCAAGACCAAGTCTGTGCTCGTGTGGCCCATCGCGATCACCGACCTCGCTGCGGCGTCGGGGAGCGGCCGCGGGGGCGGCAGTGGGAGCGGCGGGTCGAGCGGCGGCAGCTCGCTGCGGCACCACAGCAGCAGCAGGGGCACGCTGGGTGGGTCGGCCACCCCGTCGGGTAGCGCCCTGTCCGCCTCTGCAGCGGGCGGAGCGAGCGGCCGCCGCGGCGGCCATGGCCACACGGCCAGCAGTAGCAGCGGCGGTGGTGGAGCGGGCAGCAGCAGCGCGGGCGCAGCGGTGCCCTCCTCCTCCGTGATTGCGGTGCTGCAGGCGATCAACAAGCGCACCAGCTCGCTCGCGCGGGTGGCTTCCAGCAGCCTCCTACGCACACAAGCGGGCGGCGCGCCGGGGCACGGCGGCGCGGGCGCCTCGCTGTCTGCTCATCTGTCCTCTGCAGCGAGCGAGTTCCGTGCTATGGTGCCCTCGCCCGCAGGCACGAGCGGGCGCTTCGTTAAGCCCTCCCCGCTGCAGCACCTTCACTCTCTGGGCAGCAACCTCGGGCAGGCGCTCGCTCACGGCGCCGGTGGGGTCAGCAGCAGCGGCAGCGGGCAGCGCCACAGCAACCACGCGCACAGTCACAGCGCACAGGGCCTGCTCGGTGGATCGCCAGGCCTCGGGCCGCTCTCCAGCGCGCTCTCGCCCTCCGCCTACACGACCCGCGGCCCCTCCGGCGGCGCCGCGCGCCTGAGCACCGACGGCGGCGGCGTAGGTGGAGGCGGCGGAGGTGGTGTAGGCGGCGTGCTGGACCGCAGCAGCGGGCTGGGCATCACGCGCTTCGACGGCAGTGACGAGAAGGCCATGGGCGCCTTCTGCGCCGAGGTCGCCGTCGCGCTCAAGCGCCGCAGCGTGGAGGCTGCCTTCATGAAGGTGATCTCAGACGCCGCAGCGGCCGGGGGGTCCGTCGCGACGGGCGTGCCCGACGAGTTCAACGTCTCGCTGCTGGCCCTGTACACGGACGCGGGGACGTCTGCGCGACTGCACACGTCTGTCCACGTGCGGCGCATGTCTGTCGAGCGCTCCATCGCGTGGCCGGGCGCGAGCTTTGGGTTCGGCGGCGGCGGAGGCGCGGCGGGCGCTGCAGGGGCAGCGGGGGCGGCGGGCAGCGGGGCGGGCGCTGCGCCGAAGGTAGCGGCCCCGCCGCTGCTGGCGGATGGCAGCGCCGCACCAGCGGGGGGTGCTGCGGGCAGCAGTCCTGCCTTGCAGCCGACAGGCAGTGCGGACACTGCAGGCGCCAGTAGCACGGGTGCCGCCCCCTCTGGCACCTCCTCCGCCTCCTCCGCCTCCACGTCCACCACCCGAGCGCCCGCGGCGGTCTCAACTGCAGCCCCCACGGCCGCCTCCACGTCGGCATCGCCTCTGCTGGCGCCCGCACCCGCCTCCTCGCAGCGGCCCACCGTCCGTGCGTCCTTCATCGTGCGGCCCAGCATCGACGGCGCCGGGGCGGACGCAGTGAGCCCGCTCGCGCCGGAGGTGGCAGGCACCGCCGCGGCGGCGACCGCGCCGGGGGGTCTGGGCCTCAGCCTGGGGATCCCTACGTCGCACGCGCCGGATAGGGCCACCAGTGGGGGGAGCGGCGGCACCAGCGGCTCGGGCGGCTCAGGCGGCAGCTCTGGGGTTCTCATCAGCGTCCCGCACGGCGCCTCCTCCTCTTCCTCCTCCTCCGCCTCCTCCGCTGCTGCCGGCCTTGACCCCTCCGACCCCCTGCTCACCTGGAGCTGGAACATTTTCGCGCTCCCTCTCACGGGTATGCCCCCACTGGTGCTCGACCCAGTGCTGCACGCCTCAGAGCTGCTGCACCTGCAGCGCGGCGGCACGCTCGGCTGCGACGGCGGCGAGGACAGCGTGACGGCGGCGGGCCTATCAGCACACACCGACTCCGCCGCCGTCGCGGCGGGCGAGCAGCGGCTCACGGAGGCTGTCGTCGCCATGTTCCGCCAGTTCGCGCTGCTGCGCCGCTTCTCGATCGACGAGGGCAGGTTCGCGGGCTTCATCCGCTCCGTGCGCCGCAAGTACCACCCCAACCCCTTCCACAGCTACTACCACGCCGTGGCGGTGCTGCACGCGGTGTTTCTCATGCTGGGCACCACCAACGCGACGGAGATGCTCACCTTCCGGGACATCCTCGCGGCGCTCGTCGCGGCCTTCGGGCACGACATCGACCACCCCGGCCACAACAACGCGTTCGAGGTGAACTCGCTGTCCCCGCTCGCGCTCACGCACAACGACGACGCGGTGCTGGAGCGGCACCACGCGCACACCCTCTCCACCGTGCTGTTTGACCCCAAGACGGCGATCCTGGGCAACCTGGCGCCCGCGGACGCGCGCGCGTGCCGCTCCACCATCGTGCGGGCCATCCTCGGGACAGACATGTCCAAGCACTTCGCGAGCGTGGCGCACCTGGCCGAGCGCTTCGCGCGGCACAACGAGGCGCTGCGGGACCGGCGCGAGGCCGCCGACGCCGTGGCCGCGGCCGCCGCCGCGGCGGCCGCCGCGTCGGGGCGGCGTGTCGGCGGCGGCCGGCTGGGCGTCGGCGGCCTGAGCCGCAACATGAGCACCGGCTCCGGCTGCAGCCTCACGTCGGAGGACGCCGCAAGCCCGCGCCCCGCTGGTCTCTCTCCCATCGCCTCCGACACCGCCCGCAGCGGCGGCACGGACGGCAGCGCGTCGACGCCCGGGCGGTCCGGCCGCCACACAGGCGGTGACGGTGCCAGCGCAGGCGGCGACGGCGCCAGCGCGGGCGGCGGCGGCGCGGACGCTGGGACGCCCAGCAGCGACCGCCTGCGCCGGCGCGACACGGGGCTGCCTCGCGCGCTGTCTGGCTCAAACACCGCCTCGCCTGCCGCCGCGCTGCGCAGCAGCCGGCGCTCTGCCGCCGCTGCTGCGGGTGCCGGGCCTGGGGCCCTGGGGGCGCTGGAGGAGGACGAGGAGGGCGCCGGCAGCGACAGCGAGCGCGGAGAGGGCGCGGGGGGCGCCGCCTCTGAAGGTACGGCAGACGAGGCGGCGGCGGATGAGGAGGTGTTGGAAGGAGAGGGGGAGGCAGAGGGAGACGGCGAGTACGGCGTGGGTGGGGAGAGCGGCGGCGCCAGCGAGGCCGAGGGTGGTGGCGACGTCGACGACGATGACGATGATAGCTACGGCTGCGTGGAGGCGGAGACAGACGAAGCGGGGGCAGCAGAGGCGGCCGGCCTCGATCGAGTGGCTGCGCATGGCAGCAGCCGCGCGGGCAGTAGCGGTGCTGGCAGCAGCGGTGCTGGCGGCGGCAAGCCAGAGGCGGGCAGCGGCGACGGTGAGGGCGCGCCGCGCGCCCCTGGCACCCCCAGCGGCGCTGCGGGCAGGCGGCCGATGCTGCCCCCGCTGCGGGTGGAGGCCGAGCCAGCTTCAACCGCCGCAGCGCCGCCTGCCGCGCAGCAGCGGGCGCCTCCGCCCCCGCCTCCACCGGTGCTGGCCAGCGCGGTTTCTGAGAGCGCAGCGCCCCCCTCGTCGTGCTCACTGGCGCGGGGAGAGAGCTCTGGCAGCGGCCGCGCCGGCGTCTCCGCGCATGCGGCCGCGGGCCCGGGAGGGGTGCTCAAACGCAGCATGTCCCAGTCTGTCGCGCACTCCACGCCGCAGATGGCGCAGCGCATGCAGGCGCGCACAGCGCACGCGCGCATGACGCATGCGAACCGCACGCGCAGCGGGCGGCAGATGGTGCCCAGCGCTGCTTCGGGCAGCGGCGTGCACGCGGGCGGCCCCTCCGCTGGCGGCGGCAGTGCG
>Ga0208629_101133_pt1 | contig 11304 bp, 11 predicted proteins | sample LakWasMet19_HOW5_2_FD_183865 | JGI IMG/M metagenome (GOLD analysis project Ga0208629, IMG submission 183865) | Freshwater sediment methanotrophic microbial communities from Lake Washington under simulated oxygen tension - Sediment Metagenome... | ecosystem: Environmental > Aquatic > Freshwater >...
CTGTGCGCCGTCAGTGGCATTGCGCAGCTGCCGCGGTTACCCGATACTTTGTGTTACCACACACGCGTCGGACCTCAGCAGAGAGTCCTTGCTTCCCCTCGAAGCCCTTTCGCCTTTTCCCAAGTCACCATGCTGCGAGTCGCTTTTCATCGGGGTCCGCAGATTAGCGCACGTGCCTGCATTTCGCCCGCGCCCTGTCGGCTGGCAGCCCCTTCTGCGCTCCTGTTGCCGGAGGTTTTGTCTCTTCCACTTCATCGCTCGTTCACCTCAACACGTTCTGTTGCGAAGAAACCGATGCCGCCGAGCTTGCCGCCTCGTGCTGCACTACCAATGGCACCACCTTCGTCTGCCGCGCCGCAGTCGACACTTTCGTCGCCTCAATCTACAGCTGCGGAGCAGGGCGCGTTCGCCAAAATTTTTGCCAAGCCGTTCAAGCTCGTGAAGGAGTATGGGCCTTCGGTTGTGGTGATCTGGAGCGGCTTGTACATCGTTCCCGGTGTTGCAGCATTTCAGGTTCTGTACTTGAACGACAATTTTGGTTACGATGTTGCGCAGGCACTCGAGCTGCTTCCGGCCGACTGGCGCGCGTCGGTGGTGGCCACAGTCAACAGTTACACTGGGGCAGATGCGCAAGCAACCACACTTTCGTTGAAGCCCTGGCAAACTAGCGCTGTGCTGGGCTATGCTTTCACCGAGTTGTTGGAGCCCCTGCGGTTCCCGGCCAGCTTGTGGGGTGCGCGGCAGTGGAAGAAGTCTCGCGAGGCAAAGGGAGCAGTGCAATGAGCCCCGGAACGGGGATTTGGTGCTGTTGTTGCTGAGTGGATGAATGCCACCGCACACTTAGCTTTGTTCGTGTCTTGGTTGAGTGTGCGGCCACTGGTCGTTGCCGACGTGGTGCCCGAGGCGGTTTGCCCTCGAGATGTTATCCGACTCGGAGCCGCCGGGCGATCCCCTTGCCCTCCTCTCAACCGCAGGCCTCTGTGCATCTCTCTGCAACCCTGGGCAACCTCCGGCAACTCCCTGCAACGCTCTGCTAGTGCTCGCAACGCCTTGCAACACTTGTGTGCTCGGGATGGAGCAACTCACGGCAACACCGTGCAACGCCCCGCAACTCTCGGCAACGCCCTGCTAGATCTTGCAGTCTCGGTTCCGCGAGTACGCCCCGGTGTTGACCCCGGCGCTGCCCAAGGCATCCCGGAGCACTCGCGGGATGCCTTGGGCAGGTGGTTCGTTCGCGTTCGGGCGCGCCCACGAAATTCTCCTCCGGTGTTAGAAATGGACACGGCGTACGGGGTACCTCTGCCCTGCGGAACCAGAGTGATCGTGTTTTGCCCACATTGCAAGGACTCGCACATGCATGAGTGTACGCCGACGGGGCGGCTCGTCGAGCACGGGACTGGAGAGGCGGTAGGCCCGGAGGCCGTCGCATTCCGGTGCAGAGTGCGGGTTCGGCACGTATGAGATTCGCATTTCGGTCGCGTCTCAGGTGCTGATTTTCTCGAGCCTACGGTTGAGACTGATTTTCTCGCCAGTAGCCAGAATGGACTCCGGGTCGGATCATCATGATGTATCGCAGATACTTGCAACTGGCGGCGCTTCGGGCGTGGTGTGTGTCATCGCCTACAGGGGTGTGCCTCACGAAGCGCAGCAGCGGCGGGGACCTTGCCTCGCCGACCGTTGCGCCCGCTGCTGAACAAAAACCCACGGTAGTGGTAGTGTGTTCAAGTTGCCCTTGGACACGGTCGCCATCCCGAGCGAGACGCGGTTGCCCGACAAGCGGTTTTTGAAACTAAAGCATCACGAACTGCTGCCGAATCCATGTGGCGATGTCATCCTGTGCATGGGCAGCACGGGCAGCGGCAAGTCGTTCGACGAGGTGGTGGTGCGTACTGGCACGGCGGACATCGTGGCGACGTAGGAGAAGACGCGACAGCGGAACGTGGTTGTGTTGAACGGGTACGACGACGGTGTGTTTCGGGATAAGCTACCTCGATGATCTGGAGCGCGAGCAGGTGGAGCGCCGTGCAGAAGGCAAGTATGAGCGTCCACCTCCTATTCAAGCCAAGCCAACGGCACTGCTGCGCAAGCTGCGTCCACCGAAGCTACAGGGTCGTCCAAGATGCGTCAGCACCCGCCCCTGCACGCTGTGACCAGGCGAAGTCGAAGACCGACCCAGCTCGGCCTGCGGCGACGCTGGCAGGCTTGGGTCTGCTGATCAGCAGAGCACAGCACGTGACCTGTGTGCTCTCTGGCAAGCCCCGCGCATAGGCCTGCGCCTGGGCAAGCTTGTCACGCAGCAGTCCGGCTGTGTTGCCGAGACCAACCTCAAAAATCCAGGTTGCTGCTGGCTCCTGAGGAAAGTTCACCACAACATCAGCTCGGCCGCGCTGAAAGTTCATTTCAGCCACGACTGTTGGAGAGGATGCCACACTCGCAAGAATAGCGCCCAGCAACGCAGCATGGAGCGGCGCTTCCCGTGGCACTCCTGCCTTGATCAAGGAATTAGGCACCAACTCCAGCAACCGCGTTGCTTCCACCGCGAAGGCGACTCGATCACGGCTCTCAAGCGCCGTAGCCAGCGCTCGCAGCTTCAGCTCGCGCTTCTTGACGGCCAGGGAAGTTGCCAGCAGGCGCTTCAAAGATCGACGCGCAAATTCGTTGGGCGGGCGGCATGCGCCTCTGCTCTTAGGCACACGGGACAGCATGCCAATCTGTAGCAGCAGCGGTACCGCGCGCACACTCCCTGCCTCAAGACCTGAAAGGTCCACGCTGTCGTCCGTGGGGCTGGGCATGTGGTCCGTCAGAAAAAAGGCGTCCTCGAGAACGGCTGCTGGCGCAAGCCCGAGCCAGTTGGTCCCCGATACAGCGTCCATCTCCATCGTGGTGATGGCTCCAGCGTTCAAAGCGGCGAGGACAGGGTACGGGTTGAAGCACGACGTCTCACCGTCGAAGCAGTAGCCGCTGCAAACGAGGCAACAGAGAGTGCGGGCGGAGGAGGCTGCGCAGTAGTGACCGTGTCTGCTTCACAACCAATGAAGGTGGCAGCACAACCACGCACGGGGCCTCAAGCATCGCGCCCAAGCCTCCCAAAAGTTCGAGAAGCGTCCGAGCGACCACCAGGCAACCCGCACTCACTTGTGCCACCGCTGCAGTGTATCAAGAGCGTCCCTGCGCCGATGGCTGGTGATGTCCAGGCTCGCAGTCGCCAGACGTCGCAAGTGGTCAGGAAAGGTGGCGCGAATCTCCGCCCTGGTGAACCCCAACACACGACTCAGCAGCGGGTCCGCCGTCATGTCCCTGAAGTTGTTGGCACCAGAGAAGAGAGACGTGTGCGCAAAGCGCGCCACGCCCGTCACCAGGCAGCGCGTGATGCGGCTGCCGAAGTCGGGAGATTTGGTGGCCATCATGAGGGACTGCAGCGCCTTCACACCCTCCCTGGCAGCAGCCCAGAGTCCGTCGCTTACATCCTGGATGATGGCTTGGTCGTACTCTGCACAATGGAGGCTCGCAGCGAGGGAGGAAGAATGGACAGCACACTGCCTGCCCACACAACGGGTTGCGCAGCCAGAGCGCAGCAGCGTCGTCGCATCGGAGTGAACCATCTTCGAGCATGACCAAGTGACCAGCCTTGCTCACCGTCAACCAGCAGGGCCACAGGCACAGCATCGGGGACAGCGCGCACGAGCATGCGCAGCGCGGCTCCGGGCGTGGGAGCCTTCAGGACCCTGTCCTCCATGTGCTCCCCAAACGCGTGGGCAGCGATGCTGGCGACGGCGAAGATGATGCCTGCCTCCAGCTTGGCGCCCGTCTGCACGTCGCCCAAGCCCAGCTTGATGACGAAGTGCGCCTCCTGCAGCAAGCCGCGCAGCTCTGTTGGCGCTTCCTTCACGCGGCGGTACACGTCCAACCCGCCAAACACGCCGTCCACATCCACGGCCTTGTAGCCGGACCACGGGTCGACTCCAGCAGGCAGTGCGCCCGCTGCAAGTATCTCCGCGGCCGTGCTGAGGGTCAGCGATTTCCCGAATTTTCTGGGGCGGGAGAAGAACACGCGGTGCGCATCGCCGAGTGCATGGCAGTTGAGCAGATCCGCGATCGCGCCAGTCTTGTCCACAATGAGGGCTCGGCCAGAGCGCATGACAGAAAACTCGGGGCATGCGAGCGCCAACTTCGGCAAGGCCGCGCTTGAGGCACCAGGCTCCGCGCCAGCACGCGCGGCAGATCGGGGCGGAACGCCAGCCGCCGCTGCAGCTGCAGGCGGAGGGACTGCGTCCGCCTCGCCAGTAGACGCACGACGCGGCACGCCTGGTGCATCTCCGCTGTGCGACGCAGAGCCTGCTCCGCCGCGAGCTGCCCGCTGCGAGCGCTCAAACACGGGTGCAGCAGCGTCTGCCTCAGCAGAAGCAGCCAGCTTCGCCGCAGACGCCATGCCGACGCTGGTATCCTCGTCGCCCATTCCACCGCCTGCGTCGCCTTCGCCGCGCTTGCGCTTGCTGCCCACCCCAGCGCTCGACATCTTGTAAAAATAACGCGTCTGCAAGGGCGAATATGGGACAGCCGTCGTGTGAAGCTCTAGCGAGCAACAGTGTCGACACCGCACGGGGGCGGTGTGCGCCCGACAGCATCACACGCACCGCCCACGACGACAGCAAGGAAGGAGACGTAAAGATGCGGCCCAGTGCTCCGGCGGCGCCAAGATGCAGCCGTAAGCCGGCGAGAGAGTTGAAGGTCGGTCGTGCCAGTGTGGCGATTGCAGTTCCATGGAGACTTCGACTCGAGGTACTCGCCTGTGCTCTTTTGCGTTGTGAAGGGTATGCCCGTCAATGGCTCAACCGTTCACACAATCGTCTCGCGGAATGGCGGGTTTGCATGCGCACGGAATTGACTGGGAGCACCGCCGGCAGCTGTGGCGGCGAGCGCGGCTCGGACCCAGCTTCCCCGGAGCGTCGCCTCTGTCGACTGCGCTTTGGTGGCAGGCGCGAGATGCGACTCCATTGAGCGATGTAATTGCAGATCTGGCTGAGTACACGAGCGACGAAGCTGTGATTATTGCGGAATGGACAGGCACAACTGACATCGACGACGGCGATGTTGCGGCACGCAGAACTGGGGTGGCACCTCCCCGGTCGATGCACGAGCAACATCTCCGCAAAATTATGGAGCGTTGTAGCCGCGAACTGCTTGCCATCTCGCGGCGATGGGGCCTGCTGCCATTGTTACCGCCGGACGCGGCAAACCGATTTCTTGTGGAAGCCCTTGCCGCCACTGAGGATCTCGGGCATTTGTGGTTTATGTGGCGCACTGCAGCTGGCGCCGGCGTCGATCGTCATGCTTCTGCGGCACCGGTGTTGGAAGCGGTGTGTGCCCCGGGCGATGTCCCCTTGTCGCTGCCGTGGTGCCAGGCGCGTCGTTTGGTTTTGGCGACAGGCTGGCGCGTTGTCCGCCAGCCGCTGCTCGGGCTGCCTGCTCACAAGGGGCATCGTGAGAGCGCATGGGGAGCCTTGCACGCCATCGTTACGGACTTGCTGCCCTCGCCTGAGCCGCGTCGCATCGATGCGCCGCTCTGCGATGCCCTGCTGCTGCTGCCTGGGCTGGGGCTGTGCACGGCGGCACTCGATCCCGCCGGGGAGCCTGGCCTGAGTGTGATGCCGATCACCCATTCGTGTGGCGTACACGCTAGGCCGTGGCTGCGCGTACCTGTGAGCCCTCCTGGGGCAGCGAGAAGCGCCTCAAAGCACTGCCTGGCAGGCGCTGCCTGGCAGAGTATGCTGAAGCCTGCAGACTGCTGCCGTCTGGAGTCAGTGCGGGTGCTCGCTTGCGACATCGCTGCCCCCGAGGGTAATCTTACGGCCGCATCGATCACACACCAGACTCTGCGGTTGCAATGGGAGCTGACTGATGTGTCACGCGTTGCGCCTCCATCTGATGCCGCCAGCGCCCCTGGCATCCAACCATCTTTCTCGCCACTTGTGGCAGAGCGAGTCACATTAGAGAGTCCACTCACGCTGGGACTCAGAGACGGTGAAATGCTTGTTTCGGCATGTGTGGTGCCGCTGCGAGGGGACGAAGCACGGGTCATGTGCTGCGGCGGTGCTGTTGCCGCTGCTGCGCAGCTGCGCCCTGCTGATTCACACCTCGTCCCTCATCTCAGGCCTGCGGCTGTGGCTTTGTCGCTGCTTCGGCGGCCACCCAGCGATGGCTCGCTCCATGGGGCAGCACTCCGGAGCGTGCTGGCCGTCGCCCAAGCCCCGCGGCGTGGCTCCGCAGCATCTGCCGTAGACACAACAGCGGGTGCCATTGCCACCGGCTCCACCGCATGCATACCCGATGTGCTGGTTACTGCAGCGGCAGAGGTGCCACGTGCCACAGAGCCGCAACTTGCTTCCACCACTGAGGCGCTGCCTCGCCCAGCGGGGGCTGCGGATGCGCGGATTGTCCTTGCTGGGCTGCGCCTACCCAGCGGCAGCGGGTCGGTGCCGACATCTCACTCAGTCATGTGCATGGTGACAGTTCATAACAACGGATCCATTTCTCTGTCGAAGCTTCTTCCACTGCCGGTGTCGCTCGCTGCGGGGGACGAGACCCCGACCGTGCCGACATGCATGCAAGCACTACCCACCGCTGCGCTTGTGGGATTCAGCTGCGGTTCCGTGGTGGTGTCGGCTTTGCAGACATTCAGTGAAACTGCCATCGGTGGCGCTGCCTCCGCGCCATTGGATGCCTGCGCCATCCTCGCCTTGCCTTCTCACTATCGTGCCGTGGACGCAGGTGCAGGTGCTGCCGACTGCTCGCATGCTGTCACCTGCATCGAGTGCGGTCCGTCCCTCTGCGCAGTAGGCTATGCCGACGGCGTGGTGTCGCTCTGGTGCATCAAGTCGTGGCGTCTGCTCCACGTGCTGTGCCCGCGGGTGAGCGCTTTGCCAGAGGTCCACTCGCCAGCGCTGCGTGAACTCACGCCCGCAGCAGATGCAGCCGCCAGCGACAACCGATGCAGCAAGCTGGCGTGGGAGTGCACAGCGCGGGCTGCTCGTGTCCGGGCTTTGCGGCAACGCAGTGAGGCAGCAGGGGAGGTGCACCGGACGCAGTCTCACGCTACGAAGTGCAGCACACCTGGGCTCACCCATGACGCTGCAAGCGACGCAGGCAGCGGTTGCTCGTGGCTGCAGCTCCGGCGCCTGGCGCGCTCCAGCTCGCCGCGAGACGCGCCCACTGCAGTCGCGGCCCATTCGATGGCGGTCCTGCACCTCAGTGTCCACGAGGATGCGCACAGCGCATGGCTCAGCCCGCGCCGCGGAAGCCGTGACGCGGCTGAAGCCACCAGCGTCGTGTCTTGGTTGCGTCCCGATGGCAGTGGTGCCTCCTTGCAGTGCAGCGTGCGAGCCGTGCTGCAGCCTGCAACCCCCGCGACTGCTACCGAGTCAGGTGGCGAGTCTGCGTTGCCCCCCAGCCCACCGCTTTCAGTTCCTGGCGAGCACGTGGCTCATTGCGACTGGGTGAACGCTCCTGCATGCGGCTGTCTGCCAGACGCGTCGCTTGCGTTCACTTGCTAGCAGCACCGCCGCGAGCGCTGCCGATCTGAGGGGCGTGCACCGGCAAACGCAGCACGGGCGCCAGATGCACTCTGACAGAATTCGAACCTGAAATGTCGCAAGTGCCAGAACCATATGCATGGTGGCCACTGTCGGGCGTCAGCCAGCGGTACCGGTCGGTTTCTAGCGACCAGCAAGTGAAAGCCAGGTGTGTGCGCACAGGCATTAATATATTCGAATTCGTGTTCACGTGAACGCGACGCAGATCTCGAGTTGGTTGCATGCATGAGCTGCTCACCTCCGATCGCATGCGCAAGTCGGCAGATAACGAAAGATTGCACACATGATCACGATATTCGCGCGAATAACTCGACGAACAGCGCAAATGGCAACAAAGACCCACACACACACCCATTCCGCCTGAAGCGACAGGTGTGCCGCTGCAAGAGCGTTGACCGCTGAATTCGCGAGCTGATTCCAGCGGCAGTAAGGTTGCAAAGTACTCGTGGCAACGCTGCCTCAGCAGTCTACACCACGCAGGCACAACCCCTTTTCAGGGAGCACCACGCGTCAGACCACGGCAGCGGCCTCCTTGCGGTCGGCACTGCTCTCAGCGGCGCTGCCGCGCCGTGCCGTTGCCGCAAGGGCAGCCACTCTGATCAGCACCGCTCCCCTCCCCCAGCGCGACTCGCATGTGGCTCAATCCACGTACGCTTTACATGAAGGAGAAGTCGTCATCGTACGCGGAGGGCGTGGGCTCCTCGCCCTCCTCGTCGTCGTCCCCGCCGGCGCCGGCCCGCGCGTCTCCGTCAATGTCACCGAAGTCACCAGCGAAAGCGGCGGTGCCGCCCGCGCCGAGGACGCCCCGGTCGCTCGCGGCCTTGGCAGCTGCCGTCGCGGCGAGCGCCTTCTCCGCCGCCTCGGCGTGGTCTGCCATGGTGAGGAAGTCCACCTTCCAGCGCAGGATGCCGCCGATGCCGCCGAAGCCCTTGACGAACTGGGAGCCCTCCTGGCTCTTGTTGGTGATGAACTCCAGCTTCGCGCCGTAGTCCTTGTAGTGCACGGCGAACCACTCGGTGAGGGGCGTCTTGTCGACCACCTCCATGTCCACGCCCGTCTCCGGGTCCTTGAAGGCGGCGTCCTTCTCCTTCTCCGCCGTCTCCTTGCTCAGGTGCAGCACCCGCGTCGACCCCGTGGTGGGGTGCTTCAGCTCCACGCGCTGCACGTCCAGGTCCTCCCACACCACGAGCGTCTCGAGGGCGGACATCTCCAGCGCGGTGAAGGTGTCCTTCAGGCCGAAGCAGTACTTGCCGCTGTCCATCGTGATCTCGTCGAAGAACTTTTGGATGAGGTTGCGCTCCTCCATGAACTTGACGTTCGAGAGCGCGTCCACGGACAGCGCGATGGCCTGGTTGAAGCCGTTCTCGCCGCCGTAGCTCGTGTCCACGCTCTTGACGATGATGGGCACGAGGCGCATGTCCAGCAGCCCGTTCGTCACCAGCTCGTTCTTGAGCTCTGCCGCGCCAGCGAGCACCAGGCCCTTGATGTTAGGGCGCTCGCCGTCGGGGATGAAGTGCGTGACGGCGAGCTCGCCGACCTTGCGCATGTAGTTGTGGCGCTTCTCAATGCGCAGGCGCGCGAAGCGCACGCTGGACTGGCCGCCGCGGCCGTGCTTCTTCGGCAGGTCGACCGTGATCTTCTGCAGGATGTCGCGCGTGTTGCCCTGCACCGTGCCGAACAGCGTGCCCTGCCCGTCCATGACGATGAAGCCGAAGCGCGCCTCGTCCTGCAGCAGGTCCGACAGCGCCTCCGTGTGGAACTTGTTGTCGCACATGTACAGCGAGGTGTTGATGGGCTTGAAGGGCTCGAAGTCGATGGAGACCTTCTTCACCTTGCCGTCGTCCGTCATCACCTCACCGCAGTAGATGACCAAGCCATTGGGAGGGCAGCGGTTGTAGAGCTTTAACCGCTGCTGCGCCGACGTAATGGCAGACAGCACGGAGAGGCGGTTAACGCGCGACTTGATGTTGGACGCCGTGCCGTATTCGTCAGACAACATTTTGTTTGTCATCGGGATCTGTGATTTCGGCGGCAGAATCAGACTGATCATGCTGGTGCCGTTGCTGCAAGGATAAGGCGGGCAGTACAGGGGCAAACGGCCGATGAGGCGAGGGTTGCTTTTGCTCCACGCACGGAGACCGAGGCGGGCAACTCGTGCCCGGCGCGTAGCCGCAAGCTGGGCGGCTTCAGCGGACAAGGCCCGCCAGGCGGTCGCTGCGCCGCGACGCAGCGCCTTCAGAACGTGGGCAGGAAAGTGCTTCGGGAAGCAAAGACTGACCCCTTGGCGCGTTCCAAGCTCTTGATCAGCTTCTTGATCTTGAAGAGCTCGATGGCACGGTCCTCCGCGGACCGTGCTGCTGCATCCTCGTCTGACATCTGATTCGTCGAGTCCGAAGCCCGCTATGCCGCACGCGTTGCCTTCGTTGCGGTTCGTGGGCCCTGTCTGCGAGAGCAGATTGCCGGCGCACAGCTCGCAATACGCAGCAACGCAGCGGACAAACACAGAGCTGCCGGTTTAGGCCGTGGCCTGGACGGAGCTCTTGCGTGCGTCGCAGCCCACAGAACCAGTATTCTCGTGGGTCTCGTTCGATTGGGGGCGCCGGGGTCGGAAAAATCAGGCGTCTCGACCCCCCAGGAAAATGCGTTGAAAACGCAAAGTTACGACAAAGCGAAGAAAATCATGGAGAAATTCACAGTGAGTCAATTCAAAGCAGAGGGTACGCGTGTGCACCCGCTGCCAGGCGGATGCGCAATCACGCCGTTGAATCACGGACGGAGTCCGGGACGGACAGAGCACGCTCAAAACGGCTGTGCATCATCGGTAGCTGGCCATTCGTGCTGCCAGTGCCCCAGCCGACGGTGCACTATCTACCGCTGCGCCTGGTACTGCGGCGGGCGGGCGGCTGAGCCGTGAGGCCTCGGAGTCCAAGCCGTGCCCTTCCCGAGCCGCCCAGCGCCGTCTCACGCTCTGAGCCTCTGAATTCGGAGTCAAGCCGCGGCTTCGGCGATACCGCACCCGGTTACCACCAGCCGCCAGGCTCGCGTGAGAGGTGGGTGTTGGCGGGCGGCGGGAAATGGAACGCGCCTGCGCAACAGGCGCTGGCCAGAATCAACCACTGGCACACGCTCAGCGTAGGCTACCTCCGCACCCCAACTGGTTTTGGGCGACGACGGATGTGGCGCACGCTGCTCGCACTCGGGTTGACTGATCAACAACCATGGCATCGCGCGTGGGGTGCGGAATCTGAGTTCGATGCAGGCACGGGTTGTGAGCGCTGCCATGCGCTTGCTGTCTCACGTGTGCGCCGGTGCCGTCAGGCAGAAAAGATGCCAGGATCGGTCGCTCGCGGCCAACTCTCCAGGGATGCCAGTTCCCTCGTCAGCATCATCAGTTCCCAGCAAGCCGGGCGCTGACCATGGCCGAACTGCAGGTTCCTGTCGGGGGCGCGTTCGTCGATCCCAGATCATCCCGCAGAATATCCCGACAATGCCGTGAACAACACAGCACTGGTCATTACGCAAACGGTGCCCGCAACGGGATGCAACACCGCCGCCGACCCAAACGCGCTCGCCGCCACGGCGAGAGCGACAGTCCAATTGATTTCGCTGCGGCCGAGGACCTGGACGAGCAAAAGGCTGAGGCACAGGGCGATCACTCCGCCAACTCCACCCCCAACGATCGCCACCCACTTGGCAGTGATCAGCTGCCCAAGGA
>Ga0208629_101135_pt1 | contig 11291 bp, 5 predicted proteins | sample LakWasMet19_HOW5_2_FD_183865 | JGI IMG/M metagenome (GOLD analysis project Ga0208629, IMG submission 183865) | Freshwater sediment methanotrophic microbial communities from Lake Washington under simulated oxygen tension - Sediment Metagenome... | ecosystem: Environmental > Aquatic > Freshwater >...
CCCCCACCCCTCCCGGCAGGTGATCCTGGAGATGCCGTACGCGCAGCCCATCGACATGTGGTCGCTGGGCTGCATCCTCGTGGAGATGCACACCGGCATCCCGCTCTTCGCGGGGCGCGACGAGGCGGACCAGATGCGCCGCTTCGTGGCGCTCAAGGGCCTGCCGCCGCCGCACATGCTGAGCAACGCCAAGAAGAGCGACGCCTTCTTCGACGGGTCGCGCGGGGACGCCACCGACCACTACGGCTACACGGGCGCGCTTGTCGCGCAGCACGCGACAGCGGCTGCCGCTGCTGCAGCGGCGGGCAGCGGTGCGGCTGCAGCAGCGTCCCAGGCGCCCATTGACTTCCCCGTCAACGCCTGCGGCGGCTGCGGGGCCGGCAGCGAGGCAGGCTCCGCGCCAGCGGACGCCGCCGCCGCCGCCAGGCCGCACTGCTGCAGCGGCGCCAGCCGCCCGCACACCGGCGCGGGGCGCGGCGGCTGCCTGCACGCGCTTGCAGCCTCCCTGCTGAGCCGGACAGACGACGACCTCGACGCTCCTGCGGCTGCGGGCGCCGGCGCTGGCGCTGCGGCCACTAGCGGTGGCGGCGAGGCCATGACGGTGGACAGCCCTGCGCACAAGGAGGCCGCCCCAGGCGCAAGCTCCTCCTCCTCCGCCTCGCTGTCGTCGCCGTTGCCCGCCACTGGTGAGCCGCTCATTTCCGCGGCGGCCGCGGCCGCCTGCGCCTGCTGCGGCGCGCCGCTGCCCGCTGAGTCTGCCGCCTCGCCCGCCCTCGTTGCGGTGGTCGCGAAGCCTGGCCCGGGCAGCCGGCCGTCCGCCATCCGCCGGTACGGGGCGACGGGCACGCCTGCTGCCGCTTCGGCTGGCAGCAGCAGCAGCGCCGCGATCGTCGCGGCCGGCGGCAGCACAGCAGCGCCCGCTGGCCCTGCGGCGTCGGGCGACGGTTTCACGCGCCTGCCCGCCCTCGGTGTGGCCATTGAATCGCTGTCGGCGCCCGGCGTGTTCCGGCTGTGTTGCTGCTGCTACGGCGGCTGCGAGTGCACGCCCGCCGCCCTCGCCGCCTCGCTGGGGCCCGGCCCGGCCTCCATCGTCGTGCGCGGGCAGCGGCGGCCCACGCTGCCCCCGCCGCCCCCTCCGCACCCCTCAGGGTCGAGCCGGCCGGGGTCGACGTCTGGCGTCCCCTCGCGGGGCAGCACCCCCTCCGCTGATCGCGCGACGAGCCCGCCCGGCCCCGTGCCTGCAGGTGCGGTCGCGCTTACCGTCCCCGATGCGCTGCCCGCAGGGTTGCTCGCGCCCGCCGCTGCAGCGGGCCTGCGGGAGGGCGGTCGCCGCGTGCTGGAGTGCCTCTTCGCCGGGCACTTCATCCCCACCGTCGGCCTGTACCTGCCGCAGCCCGCGGGGGAGGGCGCCGCCTCGGGCCGCCGCTCCGCAGGCCTGCCGGGCTCCAGCGCCAGCAGCAGCAGCTCGCTGGCCCTCTACGCCGCCACGGGGGACGCCGCCGGCGCGGGCGGCAGCGGCGCCGTCACCCTGCCCGTCGTCCCCGCGGCCAGCAACTCCTCCTCCCCTGCCGTGCAGGCGGCGGTGGCGAACGCGAGCATGGTGGGCGGCGTGGCCCCCGAGTACGCGTGGGTGGACGGGGACGAGGACTGCGCGGGGGGCGCCGCGGACCCCCGCTGGCTCGCCGCCGCTGACCCCGCCTTCGCGCCGCTGCTGGCGGCGCAGGCGGCGGCGGACGCGGCGGCTGCTGCAGCGCCCGCGCCGTCCCCCGTGCTTGCAGCGGCGGCCGCGCCAGCTGCTGGCGCTGGTGGTATGGACTTGGACGTGCCTGCCTCCGGCGCAGGCGCTGCCGCTGGCGCCGCCGCCTCGCAGGAGGGCGCGCCCGCCCCCACCGTCATCGCGCACCTGCTGCCGCGCCTGCAGGCCCGCTGGCGCGCCTACCGCTACCTGCGCCTGCTGTTCCTGCTGCGGGCGCGCAAGTACGCGGACGCGCGCGCGGCAGGGGCCGCCCTGGGCCGCAGCGGCGCGCCGTACGCCGCCACCGCCCCGCTGCCGCCCCCCAACCCCCTCGGCATCGGCGCCACGGGCGCGGCCGCCGCCGGCGGCGCGGGCGCGGGGTCCGCTGGCGTGGCGGGGCTCCTGTCGACGACGGCCGCGGGGGCGTCAGCGGCCACCGCGGCGGGCGCGGCAGCGCCCACGGCCACCACCGCCCCTGCGAGCTCGGGAGTGACTATTGGGGGGAGCGGCGCCGGCATCACCGCCCCTGCCGCAGCGGGCGCCGCAGCCGCCGCCGCCTCCTCCTCTGCCGCGGGTGCTGCCTCGGGCGTGGGAGGAGGGCCCGCTGCCTTCGAGGGCGGGGCGGGCGCGTCCGGCGTCCGCATCAAGCGGCCGCGCGGCGACCCCCCGGAGGGGGAGGCGGAGGAGGCGGGCGCCGGGGCGGAGGGGAGCAGCGGCATCAGCGATAGCTCCGCGCGCGTCCTGGCGCCAGAGGCTGCAGCAGCAGCCGCCTCGTCTCGGTCTGCGGGCGGCGAGGGCGGGGGCGTGGCCGCACCCGCTGGCGCCTCCTCCGCCAACTTCGCGTGGGCGGGCGCCGCCTTCCACCCCAGCAGCGGCGCCTTCCCCCGCGTCTCGCACCGGCTCAAGTCGCACCTGCGGGCGGGCGTGCCTGGGGCGTACGCGCCCGCCCCGCTGCCCGCAAACGCTGCTGTGGCCGCTGTGTCCTACTACGGCCCACGCGCCGGCAGCTCCAGCAGCTCCTCCTCCAGCAGCGCCGCGGCGGTCAAAGACGGCGAGGCGGCGGCCAAGGCGGGCGCTGGCGGGGACGGGAAGGAGGCGGGCGCGGCAGCCAAAGCGCCCGAGGGCGCCTCCGCCGCCAAGCCGCACCGCGAGCCACCCCTCTTCACCGACATACGCGAGGTCATCGGCGTGCACACGGGCGGGCCGCAGGGGCGGCGCAAGCACGAGAAGAGCGGGCACAGCGAGGCGTCGTACCTGCACTTCCTGCACCTGCTGGAGCGCATGCTGGAGTACGACCCTGCCGTGCGCATCAAGCCGCTGGCGGCGCTGAACCACCCCTTCCTGCGCGAGGACATCGCCCCCGACACGGTGCCGGGGGGCGGCGCAGGCGGCGGCAGCAGCAGCTCGGCGGGCGGGAACGGCGGAAGCAGCAGCGGCGCGCCCTCCGCCTCCTCGACGTCGTCCGCCTCTGGCGCCGCAGCCCCGAGCGGCTCTGACCCCGCGCCCCCCAGCAGCGGCGCGTGGCCCGGGCGCGTCGCAGGCGGCGCCGCGGACGGCAGCAGTGCCAGCACGGGCGGCACGGTCGCGTCAGGGGGCGCCTCTGTGGACGCCCTCACCACCGCTGTCGCGCGCACCATCCTGCAGCCGGTGCCGGGCGGCGCCGCCGCGCCGGTGCCCGCCCCTCCTGTGCTGTGAGCGCGGGCGCGTGAAAGGGGGCAAGGGGTCGGGATCCGTCCCTCACACACCCGCCAGTCCCCCACAGCTGTTCACCTGTCGCCCGCTGCGTAGGCAGGCACACACCACAGGAGGCAGGGGAGAGGAGGTGCTGCTGCTCATCATAACACAAAGGGACATTCGGGATGCCATGCCGCCGTGGGCGTTGGACTTGTGGCCGCGCCCGTCTGTTCGTGCTGCCGTGTGTGGACGCCTCGCCGCCGCATGCTGGGCGGCGGACCTGCGGCAGCGGTCGCGCTGGTCTCCTGCTGTGGCAGACATTGCAAGCGCCCGCGCGCTGCTGCTGCTGGTCGCCGCCGTCCGTGGTGCTGGACGTGTGCGGTTATCCTGCTGTTGACGTGAATCGCCGCTTTATGTTGACGTTGTTGCTTGATGACCTCGTTGTTGCTGGGTTGTCGCGTCCGGCGGAGTGTGGCTGGAGGGTCGTTCGTCCGTGACAGACGCGCTGGCTTGCGCGGGGCAGCGTTTAGGATCAAAGATGAAATCGGGAAGCATGGGGCGAAGTGAAAAGCGCCGTGCAATCCAAGCTGCGTTTCTGAGCCAGGGCACACTCGTTGATCATTGATGTTGCTTCCCAGCCCCGGAATCAGTGAGACGTGCTGGGGAGATACAAGAGCACACACAACTGGGGGCTCAAGCACTCTGCGGTGGTTGCTAGATCGATGCCCGCGGACTTGAGTATTCATATGCCATTCAGGATTGGCAGCTCGAAAGCGAATTCGGGCGCTCCGCTCGGATCCAGAACGCGGCTTTGTAATCGCTGGCTGATGGGTCCGCCATTTCTACACTGAAACGGCTGCTTGCACGCAACCGCTGATCAGACATGGCGAGCCATGCAGCACTGCTCCCGCGCTGGGCAGCGGAATGGCGCAAATTTGTGGACGCTCTGCCGCCTGCGGTCGCTTCCGCCAGCGTAGTAGGCGCCCGCGGTGCTGGATTCACAGCGATCGCCCGTCACAGCAGCAAGGACCTCACCGCAAACCGCGGCCGCACCGTTCTGAACCAGTGGATCATCCCTGCAGCCTCCGCGGCTGCTGCAGCGCATTGCTCCCCTGTGAGCGTGCCCGTTGACACCTCCGCCATCCTGTTTAGCGTCTCCCCGTGCGGCCGGCAGACGCTGTGCGTGCGCAAGGACGACAAGCAGCGCCAGCTGCTGGAGCTGTGGCGGTCTGGCAAGCTCGTGCACTCCATCGTGGTCGATGCTAAGCTGCACGGCGACGTCATCGCGGACGGCTGGTTCTCCGCCACGGGAGACGGCGGCGCGGCGTGGACGTCGGACGGTCAGTTTGTGGCGTACGTCGCAGAGGCACCGCCGCTGGAGTCGCCGCCCCTCTACGAGACGAAGGCGGCCCCTCCCGCTGCGGCAGGGAACGGCGGCGCGGCCTCCGCTGGCAATGGTGGCGCCGGCGGTGGCAAGGCGGACGCAGCTGGCGCCACCTCTCCAGCGGCGGCAGCGGTGGCTGGCCTGACGAACCTGTGGTCTCGCGAGGGAGGCGGTGTGCCGACGGGGGCGGCGCGTGAGACGTGGGGGGAGAAGTACGAAGGCACGCGCTGCCCGCGCATCTACGTGCTGCACGCCCCCAGCGGGGGGATCCGACCTCTGCCCGGCGTCGGTGCCGAGGAGGCCTGGAGCGTGGGGCAGGCGACGTGGGCGCCGCCCTCTGCGCTGCCCCCTGCGTCCGCCTCAGGCGGTGACGCTGCCTCTGTCCGCGACGCTACCGCACAGCCGCAGCAGCAGCGCCGCCTGCTCGCGTACACGGCGTGGCCGCACGGCGACCGGCGCCTGGGCATGATCTACTGCTACCAGCGGCCCTCTGTGGTGGGGGTCGTGGACCTGACGGAGTGGCTGCAGCACCACTGGGGCAGCAGCCCCGCCGCTGCACGCGCTGCTGGGGGCAACGGCAAGGAAGCCAGCGCGAGTACCGGTGCTGCCACGCCCATGCCAGTAACCACGGCAGGCGCTGATACATCTGCTCGCCCTGAGCCCCTGCCGCAGCACCTGGTGGTCAGCCCAGGCACCCGCATCGCGCCCAGCACGACCCTCGCTGCAGAGGAACCTGCCCTCGCCGCTGCCGCTGCGAGCCTGGCGCACCTGCCCGCCCTTGTGGCGCGCAGCCCTCGCTTCGTCCCTGCAGCTGCAGCTGCAGCAGCAGCACCCGCCAACGCTGTGAGGCTCGCGTATCTGGTCGTCTCCGGCCCCAACCTCATGACTCACTCCGGCGCCTGCGAGCTCGCCATTGCGACCCTCACCCTGGGCAGCGCTGGCGCCGCTGCGTCCTCTGCCGCTGCCGCAGGCGCGCCGGCGGGCGCGGGCGCGGCTGGCTCGGCCCTGTCCCTCGCAGGCCCCGCGCCAGCCACCGTCCCGCTGTCCTATGCCGGCACCGGCGCGCCCTTCGCTGGGCTCTTCGCACACATGCTGCCGGGGCAGGCCTTTCTGGCCACCCCGCCGCCTGGCAGCGCGGGGGAGCTGTTTGTGACGGCAGCGATTCGCGGCCGGACCGTGCCTGCGTGCATCCGTCTTGAGGCCGCACCCGGCCCTGCCGCTGCTGCTGCTTCGGAAGGGGCTGCGCAGGGGGCCTCCGGACTGCGTGGCCTCGTGTCCCTCATTGAGCCGCCATCGCTGTCGGAGGCGCTGCCTGGGGGTAACGTGGTGCTTGCGGTGCACAGCCCTGCACGCACCACCCCTGCAGCCGGAGCGTCGGCCTCCGCAGGCAACGCGGCTGGTGCGTCCGGCGCCAGCAGCAGCAGCAGTCTGGCCAGCGCAGACGCGGTGCTGCTTGTCGCGAGCTCCAGCCCGGTTCGCCCTGACCGCCTGCAGCTGTGGCTGCGCACGCCCGCGCCGGCACCGGTGGGGAGCGGCGCGGCTGCGGGCGAGTGGACGGCTGTGGATCTCACAGTTGACAGCGGCGACGAGGGTGCGGACGCAGGCACGCCAGAGGTGTCGGGGGACGCAGCGAGCCTGCCGCCGCCGCTGCGGCGCCTGCGCTGGGTTGACATGGTGCTTGAATACCCTGACCGCCGCCACCCTGCCACCCGCAGGCACGTGCATTCGTGCCTCGTGCTGCCGACGCAGCGGGGGGACGGGAGTGATGGGGCAGCTGGCGCGAGTGCCGGCAGCGACGCCAGCGGCGGCGGCGGTGCGGCGGCATCAGCTGGCCGCCTGTTGCCCCTCGCAGTGGTGCCACATGGGGGCCCGCACTCTTCATTCAACAGCGAGTTCCTGGCTCCGTATGCCTTCCTGGCTGCAGCGGTCCCTGCCGGCTCGGCTTCGAATGGCGCTGCGGACAGCAGCCCTGGGGCGCCAACACCAGCCTCACCGGCTCCTGTTGCGGGAGGCGCTGTCGGTGCGCCACCCGCTGCCTCTGGTGTCTCCGGCGGTGGTGGCTTCCCGCTCGCCGTGCTGACCGTGAACTATACGGGCAGCGTGGGATGGACGGAGTCCAGCAACGCGGCGCTGCCCGGGCGCATCGGGGAGCTGGACGCCTCGGAGATGCAGATGGCCGCCCTGGCGGCGCTGGCTGCGGGCGGCGATGCGGACGCGTGGACGGAGCTGGTGCGGGCCGCCTGCGCTTCCCCGCCTACGCCGGGCGGTGGGGGTGGCGGGGCGCCTGCGACGCTTACGCTTCGCTACAGCGACGGCGATGGCGAGGGTGGTGCAGTAGCAGCCTCTGGCAGGCTGTCGGCTTGCTTTGAGGTGTCGCATGGAGCCGGCGCGGGCTTGCTGGGTGCGCTCACGTGCCGTTACGGCGTCGCCATGCAGCGTGCTGCGGGCGCAGCTGCAGCGCCCGCATCACCATCCTCGCTGCCTGAGTGCGGCGGCGTGGTGGTGATCGGCGGCTCCCACGGCGGCTTCCTCGCGGGCCACGCTGTAGCGCAGTACCCGAGCACCTACGCCGCAGCAGCGCTGCGCAACCCAGTGACCAACCTCGCGAGCCTGCTCAGCACGTCTGACATCGCGGACTGGACGCTGGTGGAAGGGGTGGGGGTCGAAGGCGCGTGGGCACGCATCGCCGCGCTGCTGGCAGCCGCCCCCGCGGGTGCTGAGTCTGCGGTTACCGGCACTGCGCCTGCGGGTGCAGGCGCAGCAGCAGCGGCAGCAGCAGGCTGCACCTCGCTGCAGGCCGCCTTCGCTGCGAGCGGCGCAGAGGCCCGCTTCGCCGCCTTCGGACGCGCCTTCGTGCGGGCGCTCGCGCCCGATCGAGAGCTGCTGGGCCGCCTGCTGGCGTGCTCGCCGCTGGCGCGCGTGGATGCGGTTACCTCCCCCTGCCTGACGCTGCTGGGCCTGAAGGACCGGCGCGTGCCGCCCTCGCAGGGCTTCGAGTGGCACTACGCGCTGCGCAGCCGCGGCGTCGAATCTGAGTGAGTATATGCGCAGGCGGCGTAACCTCGAACGGCTCGGCTGTCGGGGTTCGCTCTTTGGGTTCACCGGGAGCTGCTGGGACACCACGTGCTTGGCGCCTGCCGGAGCTATTCAATTCTGCCTGCTGCGACGCGCGTGCGCACGTGATGCGGGGCGTGCCTCCTTTCGTTGCGGCCCCACGCTTCTAGCATCATACGGGGGCACCCCACAATTGAACACTTGTGCATGCCCACCACTGCTCCCCGTCCCACTCTCCCTCCTCTCTCTCCCTCGTCCCCGCTGCAGAGTGCTCGCCTTCCCCGAGGACAGCCACCCCATCGACAAGCCCGTCAGCGAGGCGGAGGCGTGGGCGCACATGGGGGCGTGGGTCGAGACGCACCTCACACGCGCCGCCGCAGCCGCTGCCACCAGCATGTAGCTGCGTCGTGTGCTTCAGTTGTGATTCGCGCAGCCAAGTCACACCCGCGGGTCTAGGAGCATGGCATTTCGAGTTAAACACGACATTGTCGCCATGGTAGCGCCTACGATCGGATGTCGATACATAACCTCGGGATCAAGCGGGCGTGCGCGTGTTCGCAGCGCCCGGACTCGTTACCGCGCGCATGTGCGGGAGATTGTCGACATGGCGATCGATCATGAGTGAGTCCCGACTCTGCGGTGTCGAGACCGCCTCACGCGACACATGTCCGACGCATAATACGTACGCGTGTGTAGTCCTCGCGATTTGCTGAATTTTTTAAACTGCGGACTCCCAGTGCCCACGAATACATCAGACCGGCGCCTCTGCTGTGGAATTGCAATCACCGTCACGCGAGGGAAAAGCGGGCATCATCACCGCCAGTTGCGAATGTACCGACTCGAAACCAGTTGAAAGTGCCACGGTAGATGCACTGCCTGCCTTCGATCAGCTCAAGCCTCCGCGAGGCGACTGCGGAAGCGCACCTCTGCAGACCAGGATGCCGCCATCACGCAGAGTGGCGCGAGCCTGCTGAACACTACCAAGGGTCCAACGCTCACGCCATCTGGCCGAGCTCGTTATCTGCAAGGGCGGCGTGGTGAGTGGAATGAGCAACCCACAAGAAAAAACGGTGTGAACCACAACAGCCGACGCGGCAGCCAACAAGCTTGCGACCATAACCGGTGACGGCAAACGTAGAGGACGAAAACTAGGGCCCCATGACGTCCAAGGCGCGCTGTGCCGTCCCGCTGCTACAGCCAGCCGCATAGAACCACTGCCAGCACAGCACGAAAAGCAACACCACAACCCCACGGCGCGGGTATCCTGCTCCGCTCCGGCGCGCGACTCACACTTGCCCTGCAGCTCCGCGTAGGCGGCGGGGTTGACGGCGAGCTTGCGCAGCTTGACGACCATGAAGGCGACGAGGCCGAGCACGCCCGCCAGCACGACGCAGACGATGATGAGGAAGATGCCCTCCACACCCAGGCTGGAGGTGGAGGGGATGGCGGAGGCGCACAGACCGCCAGACCAGCCGGCGTAGCAGTAGCACTGGCTCGCGCCCGCGTCGGTGTTGTACCCGCACACGCCGTTGCCAGAGCAGAGGGCGGTGTCCCCGGGCGCGCGGCACTGCAGCGGGCAGCCCGCGATGCTGGGCAGCTGCACGCGGTAGCTGCAGGTGTTCTCCTCGCGCACGGAGGCGGTGCTGTACGCCGCCACGGAGGGCTGCGTGAGCGCGCACATGAGCTCCAGGCTCATCGTGCGCGGCTGGCCGCCCGGGCACCAGGTGCCGTCCCCTCCAGGGTATGTGAGCACCACGCCGCGCGCTGGGTACGACGCATCTGCACGCGTGTGTGGGTGGGAAGAGAGAAGGTGAGCGTGTGTGTGAGTGTGGGGAGGCAAACGGGGCGCGCACGGGACGGTGATGCGGCGAGGCGCGGGCGGCGGACACGCTGAGCGGCTCGTTCGGCAGTCCCAGGCAGCCCAGGTAGCGCAATGCCGCGGCTCGACCAGCGCCCAGCAGGGTGTCGAGGTGCATTGGGAAGCTATGAGCACTACCGACGGAGATATTTCGGGCCGCCAAAGGATCGGAATGCACAAGGCGGGCGTTGCGTCCTCGAACAGCAGCGATGAGGTTGCTTGAACCTCGCCGACGCTTCATTTCGCTGAGTCATCCGCCGAGCTAACCGGCAGCTCACACCAAATAACCCACCGAACAACGTAAAGTTCCACCCCAAGCTGCCATTGAAGCTGCCGAGCCGGTAGCACGTTGCAGGACTGCTCTCCACCTGCCACGCCGGTGCGGCCCAGGCGGTCTTGCACTGAGTAGTCGATGGCGGTGCCACCGACCCACACACGTTGAAATAATACTGCGTCGACGGATTCCGGATGTCGCTGACCCGATATGAGGACGAGCTGCCAACCATCATGCTAGACAGATCGTACGTCGTGCCCATAGTCGACCACGTGCATTGCGTCGTCTGCGCCGCCACCATGGGCGCTACAAGAGCGACAGCCGCAACAGCCGCCCGCATTCCTAAAAGCCGCTTTGAAAGCAGGGAAGTCACTCAGTGGGAAGAGCTGGGTCGTCAGCTCGTACAAGCTCTGCTGTCGTTGCCGCGGTCGGAGTTTGGGCTGCGGAGTGCGGCAATGCGCGCAGCGTGTTCGACGCTCAGCCAAAGCGGCGCAATACCAGTGAGAAACAACGTAGTTGATACCGCAGAGCTCGGGGTTGAGTGATAGCATTTCTTTTAAAGTGTTCGCTGAGAGCGACAAGTCGGCCAAACAGCAACAGATTGCCGGATGGCGCTTTCTTTGGTTTCCCACAAGAAATACCAAGCTCGATGACGCGGGGTCGTATTGGCAGTTTGCGTGTCGCAGAGTCATCTGGAACTTGTGTGTGTTGCCGTGTTGTTGTGTGTGGCTCGTCAAAGACGCCTCCCTAGAATGCTCGCCCAACTGCGAATCCCCGTTGCCCGATCGGCGGCCGCCCTCCTCTTCAGCCGTGCGGCTGTGGGAGCACGCGCCATGTCCTCCGCTGCTGGGACGGGTACGTGCAGTTGGCATCTTGAATCGTACCTGTAAGACAAGAGTGGAGGTGCTGTGACCCCCAGCTCGAGTTCGTTCCCGGGCGGTACGCTGCAGGTGCCTATGAGGTGATCAAGACGGAGAAGCGCGGGAAGGTTGGCCTCATCACGCTGAACAGGCCGAAGGCACTGAACGCCCTGAATGGCCAGCTCATCGCCGAGATCAACCACGGTGCGTTTCGGAGTCCAGGGTCAACGGTGACGTATTCAGCCGCATGCAGCAGTTTCCGGCATGGCACTCCATTCATCTCATCGCCACGACCTGCACGCGCCCCGCCCGCTTGCCCTTGCTCATTTGCCTTTGTCCACCGCCCCTTGCAGCGGCGCGCGCCTTCGACGGCGACTCGACAGTGGGCGCGATCGTGCTGACGGGCTCCGACAAGGCCTTCGCCGCGGGCGCGGACATCAAGGAGATGGCCT
>Ga0208629_101136_pt1 | contig 11290 bp, 6 predicted proteins | sample LakWasMet19_HOW5_2_FD_183865 | JGI IMG/M metagenome (GOLD analysis project Ga0208629, IMG submission 183865) | Freshwater sediment methanotrophic microbial communities from Lake Washington under simulated oxygen tension - Sediment Metagenome... | ecosystem: Environmental > Aquatic > Freshwater >...
TGCATAGCGCGTGTTCCTTGGGTCGGCTATATTTGTTTATTCGGGGATTTTTGATCAATGAAAAGCGGGCGGCGTTGATTTATAGCTTACTACGGTCGGTTGCCCAAGTCGCCATCCGCTGCGTCATGACGTAAAGCACCGGTACGAACGGTATTGCCAACAGCGTCGAAGACAGCATGCCGCCGAAAACTACCGTACCGATGGCCTGTTGGCTGGCCGCGCCCGCTCCCGAGGCGCCGAGCAAGGGCACGACACCCAGAATGAAAGCGAACGAGGTCATCACGATGGGCCGGAATCGCCGCCGGGTGGCCTCCACCGCAGCTTCCGTCACGGACATCCCTTCGGCTTGCAGTTGCCGGGCGAATTCGACGATAAGAATGGCATTCTTGCAAGCCAGGCCTATCATCAGGATCAGTCCGACCTGCGTATAAAGATTATTGTCGAATCCCCGCATCATCAGGGCCAACAGGACGCCCACCAGGGCCATCGGAACGACCAGCACCACGGCCAGGGGACTGGTCCAGCTTTCGTACAAAGCCGCCAGCACCATGAACACCAAAGTGATCGAGAGCGCGTAAATGAAGTAGGCCTGGTTACCCACCTGCTTTTCCTGGAAGGACGTCGCCGTCCAGTCGAAGCTCATCCCCTTGGGCAGGACATTATTGGCTAATTGTTCCATCAGGTTCAGGGCTTGTCCGGAGCTGAATCCCGGAGCGGCAGCGCCGTATATTTGTGCCGCTGGGTAAAGGTTGTAACGCATCACCAGCTCGGGGCCGACAGTGCGCTTCACCTGCAACAAGGTACCTAACGGCACCATTTCGCCCTGCTCATTTCGCACATAAAGGTTTTTGATGTCTTCCGGCTGTAAACGGAAGGGCGCATCGGCCTGAACATAAACCTGGAAGACCTGGTTGAACTTGTTAAACAGATTGACAAAGGAGGAGCCCAGATAGGTCTGCAACGTGGAAAACACGTTGTTTAAGGGAATATTTAGCGACTCCACCTTGGTTCTGTCAATATCCAGGAAAAGCTGCGGACTGCGCGCATTGAAAGTCGAGATTAAATTCCGCAAGCCGGACTGGGAGTTGCCTGCGCGGATGACTTCGTTGACTGCTTTTTGCAACTCGGCAAGCCCCAGACTTTGGCGATCTTCCACCATCAACTGGAAACCGCCGCCCTGGCCCAGTCCGCGAATCGGAGGGGGGACCAGCACAAGGGACCTGGATTCCTCCAGGGGCGTTAGATCGCGGCGCAGATTGGCGGTAATCGTGTCCTGGCTCAAATCCGCTCCCCGCTTGCTCCAGTCGTCAAAAACAATAAAGGTGGTGACGATGTTGGAGACGTTCGCGCCGTCCAGTATAGACAATCCGCCGATGGTCACCCAAGCTTCCACGCCTTGGGTTTTATGAAGAACCTCATTCAGTGATTGGGTCACGGCGGTCACGCGCGGCTGCGAGGACGCGTCCGGAAGTTGGGTGATCACCATCGCATAGCCCTGGTCTTCGGTGGGTAAGAATCCCGTAGGATGATAGGCAAACCTCCACGCGCTGAGGACGATTATCAGCATGTACAGCAAAACCATCGCAACGGCCCGTTGTACCATCCAGGTAACCAAGCGCACGTAAGCACGTTCGAGGAAACCATAAGCCTTGTTAAAGCCGCGGAAGAACCAATTGACTTGCTTGTCTTGAACCGGGCGCAGCCACAGAGCGCACTGGGTCGGCTTAAGTGTCAGCGCATTGATCGCGCTGATGATGGCCGTGGACGCAATGACCAAAGCGAACTGACGAAACAGCTGCCCGGTGATCCCCGGAAGAAAGGCGGCCGGCAGAAATACCGAAGTCAGCACCAAAGTAATACCCATGATCGGCCCGGTGATTTCCTGCATCGCTTTGATCGTCGCATCTTTGGGGGCCAGACCTTGCTCGATATGATACGAGGCGTTTTCGACGATAACAATGGCATCGTCCACGACAATACCAATCGCCAGAATCAGCGCGAACAGGGTCAGCAGGTTGATGCCGAAGCCAAGCATGGACATCGCCGCAAAGGAACCGATCAGGGTGACCGGGATGGTCGTCGCCGGTACCAGCGTAGCCCGCCAATTCTGTAAAAAGACCACGACGACGATGAGCACCAATAGGCCGGCCTCGAACAGCGTAATGTAAACATCGTGTATCGCGCTACGGACAAATTTCGTGGTGTCGTAGTGAATCTCGTATTTCAGGCCGGGCGGGAAATCCTTGCTCATGGTCGCCATGGCCTTTTTAACCTCTTCCGCTACGCTAAGCGCGTTGGCGCCGGGCAAGGTAAACACCGGCATCACCGTCGCCTTGTGGCCGCTCGACTCGGAAAAGTTGCTGTAACTTTGGCGGCTAAGCTCGACGCGGGCGACATCGCGAATACGCACGATTTGCGCCGACTCGCTGCGGGTGCTTTTGATAACGATGTTCTCGAACTGCCCCACATCAGCCAAGCGGCCCATCGCGTTGACGGTGAATTGAAAGGTCTGGTTCGCAGGGATCGGAGGGCCGCCCAATTGCCCTGCGACCACTTGCAGGTTTTGACTCTGGATGGCGTTGACCACATCCTGCGTCGTTAAGTTTAAATAACGAAGCTTTTCCGGATTTAACCAGACCCTCATGCTGTAAGGCCCGGCCCCGCGCACCGCGATTTGGCCCACACCGGGCAAGCGCGCCAGCGGATTCTGCAAGTTAATCACGGCGTAATTGGAAAGAAAGGTGTCGTCAAACCGGTCGTCTTCCGAATACAGACCCACCACCAACAAGATGTCCGTGGAAACCTTTTTTACGTTGACGCCCTGCGGTTGAACCGAAGCGGGAAGCTGCGGCAAAGCGCTGTTGACCAGGTTCTGCACCAACGCCGTGGAGGTATTAAGATCGGTTCCCACGTTAAAGGTGATCGTTAAGGTGTAACTGCCGTCGCTGGCGCTGGTCGACAACATATACAGGGAATTCTCCACGCCGTTGACCGCCTGCTCGATGGGGATGCCCACCGTATTCGCAACCACTTCGGCGCTGGCCCCCGGATAGCGTGCAGTCACCTGAATGGTCGGCGGCACAATGGGCGGATATTGCGCCACGGGCAGGTTCATAAAACAAACCAGGCCCAGAATGACGGTGATAATCGCGATGACGTTGGCGAAAATCGGTCTTTCAATGAAATATTGGGAGATCATGGCGTTTGCTTCTCCAACTCGGCCGGAGCGGAAGAAACGTCCCCGTTGCTCTCGGTCTTAGTCAGGGGTTTTCGTATAGGCTTCACCGTATTTCCCGGAATTGCGCGCAGGAGACCCGTCACAATGACCCAGTCCTGAGCGCCGAGTCCTTCTTCGATCACCCTCCCATCGTCAGCCTGGATGCCAAGTTTGACCGGGCGACGCTCAACGACGCTGTTGTCGTCCACTACCAGCAGGTATGAGCCCAGCTGGTCATAGCCAATGGCCGCTTCCGGCACCACTAAGGCCATTTTTTCAGAATTGACCACGAGAAGCCGCACCCGAGCGAACAGTCCCGGCAAGATCGTGCCGTCGGCATTGGGATAACTGGCGCGCAACAGCAATGTGCCGGTCGTCGGTGTTATGGAAATCGCCGTGAAATCGAGGTATCCCTGATGGGGATAGCCTTTTTCGTCGGACAGCGCGAGCATAGCCGGTATCTTCATTTGTTCGGCCTCGCCCGGCCCAATGCTTGTCTGCTTGATAACCCTCAGCAGCTCCGTCTCGTTGATGGTGAAGTAGACGTAGATGGGATCTATCTGGTTGATCTGGGCCAATGGGGTAAATTCACCGGCACCCACGAGGTTGCCGGGGTCCTTGAGCCGACGGTCAATACGTCCGTCGAAAGGCGCGACAACCTTGGTGTAGTCCAGGTCCAATTTAGCCAGATCGCGATTCGCCTCGGCGGCCACCACTGCGGCCTTCGCGTTATCGCGCTCGAACCGCCAATTGTCCACATCCGTCTGGGCCGCCGCATGTTGCCGCACCAGGCCGCCGAACCGGTCCAATTCGGTTTGCGCGTGGTTGAGGCTGGCCTGTTGCTGAAGCACTTGAGCCTTAGCCTGTTTCAATCGGGCCAGATAAGTGTCCTGTTGAATCAGGAACAGCGGCTGGCCTTTCTTTACGCTATCGCCGTCGTGAAAGAAAACCTTTTCCAGATAGCCTTGCACGCGTGCGACGAGCTGGACTGAATTGAAAGCCTGGGTGTTTCCGGTAAATTCCAGGTATTCGCTAACCCGCTGATGAACGGGTTGGCTAACCGTGACCTGTGGGGGAGGGGGCGGTACGTAGGCGTTCCTTTCTCCACATCCCGCGCCAAGAATCATCGACATCCACAGCAACCGTACAATGTTATGCCTGATCATAGGTCTTCGCTCCATGCTTGTCACCGCGGCCAACTGATGCCCGACGGCGTATTAATGTCCGGCGATGGCTGGGCGGCAGGCGTCAATAAGCCGCCCCAATCGGTACGTTTTGCCATCTGTTCCTTGACCGAATCGGGCACGACGTCCTTACTCTCTCGAACCTGCCACCCGCCGCCCAAGGCGCGATACACGCCGACCAGGTTGTTGGAAATATCTCCCAAGGTATTGGCGAGGCTATCTTGTTCGCTTAACAGCGCCTGCTGAGCCGTCAGCACGGTGGTGAAATCGGTGATGCCCTGCCGGTACTGCAATGTCGCCAGATCGAGCGAGCGCTGGGCCGCTGCGGTGCTTTCTCCCAACGATTGGGCGCGTTCCTGGGAACGTAGAAATGCCACCAGGTTGTCTTCCACTTCCCGTTGAGCGCTGAGCACAGTGTTTTGATAACTGATTAATAAGCCCTGTAGCCGTGCGTCCTGCACCCGCACCTGGTTGGTGATTTGTCCGTAGTTGAAGATGTTCCATTGCAGCGCCGGACCAAAGTTGGCGGTTCGGCTTTTCCAGAGAAAAACATCGCCCAGCGCAAACGAGCCGACATCGCTGGACAGCAAGCCAAAAGTGCCGGTGAGCGAGAGAGCGGGATACAGAGCGGCCTTGGTCACGCCGATGCTGGCGGATTGCGCGGCTGCCTGCCATTCGGCATGGCGGACGTCGGGCCGACGCCGCAGCAGTTCGGCGGGTATGCCTACGGCTACCTGCGCGGGCGGCGCGGGGATCTGCGCGGTTCCAGCCAATAAACCGCTGATCCGGCCGGGAGGCGCACCCAGCAGAACGCTGAGAGCATTCTGTTGCTGCCGCAGCCCGATCCCCAGTGTCGGGATAGAGGCCTGCGTATTAGCCAGCACGGTTCTGGCCTGTTCGACATCCCGCTCGGAGGTTGTGCCTCCGTTATAGCGGATTTTCGCAATATTCAGGCTTTCCTTTTGGGTCTCGACATTCTGTCGCGCAATGCTCAAGCGTTTTTCCAGCGTTCGGATAGTGATATACGCATGCGCCACGTCGGCGGTGAGACTGACCAGCGCGTTGTTGTAATCGGCCACCGCAGCCTGAAATCCGGCGTCCGCCGATTCGATGGCGCGGCGGAACTTGCCCCAGAAATCGATTTCCCAACTGGCGGTCAATCCCAGCTGCGTCTGGGCGTAATCGAATATCTTGGAAAAAGCCGCCTGCGAGGCGCGCTCACTGAGGTGTACTTTGCTCAGCAAACCGGTTAATTGCTGATTTTGCGGATAGATATTACCGATGGCGATTCCCAGCTGGGCGCGGGCTTCGAGAACCCGCACTCCGGCTATGCGTATGTTGAGATTTTCGAGATAGGCGCGATCGATTAGCTGATTCAGAACCGGGTCGTTGAATGATTTCCACCAAGTTTGATCGTTGGCGGAAGTCGTATTAAGCCGCCGGTCCTCGGCTTCCAGCCATTGAGTCGCCGTTTCGGTAGCAGGACGAACATAGTCGGGCCCGACCATACAGCTGGAGAGCAACAGAAAAGCCAATGACCAAACCGGGTAAAACCCAGGGAGTTTAACGGCCCATTGCATCATTAACTCCTAAGCGTGTCGGTTCGCGCTCGCAGTTCGGGATTCCAGTCGCAATGGATTTTGTTTTGCTTGCGTCTGGCGTGTTAACACAACCTATCGAATCACGCTGCCCAGTGGCGTATCTGCGTCCTCGCAGTATTTGCCGGCCTTGTCGTATTGCGACTCAAGAGAACTTATAAACATTCATAATGGAGTATCTCTTGTTTGCGAATCCTGATAAATCCGCATAACTACTTACAAACCATAGTTTTTACAATTAGTTTACGAGTAGACGACTCCGGCGGTCGCTGAAACCCGATTGCCGATACCGATTGAGCAATTTGAGGTGTTACCGAAGCGGGACGACCCTGTTTGACTTCTTTTCAGATTAATGAAAATGCCGGATTGCCGAACTTTGAAATGATGTGAGTATAATGAGCAAAAATCAAAGTTAAATTTATATGCCTAAAGATAACCGCAAGCCGGGTTCTTCATTTTCAGCTGCGAACCCATCGGTTCGATCTTATGCTTGGCTGCTTCAAATTGTGGGGGTGGCTGCCGCGTACTTTGTCACCGGCAAACTCGGTACTTTTTTAGCGATTCCTCCAGGCTATGCAACGGCCATCTGGCCGCCTTCAGGCATCGCCTTGGCGGGCATTCTGATCTACGGATACCGCGCCTGGCCGGGTATCCTCCTGGGGTCTTTTCTGGTTAACTTCTCGGCTACATTAATTAACGGTTCTCCTTCGGAAACGCTCACTTCAGTCGTTGCTACCCTGGCTATCGGCGGCGGTGCAAGCTTGCAAGCCGTCGTAGGCGCTTATTTAGTCAGGCGCTTTGCCGGTTTTCCCAACTCGCTGACCCGGGAAAAAGAAGTCTTTTTGTTCTTGCTTTTTGGCGGACTCTTAAGCGCTCTGGCCAATTCGACGATCGCAGTCTCGACGCTAGTGGCTACCGGGCGGATTCCGGCGGCAAATTTCCCGGCTAATTGGGGAACTTGGTGGATGGGGGATGCCTTGGGGATATTTATCTTTACCCCGCTTATTTTGGTTTGGATGCAACATCCTGGCGAACTTTGGCGTAATAGACGCATCGCGATAACCGTTCCAATTATCGCAATGTTTGTGTTGACAACGGTCGCCGTTTTTTATGAGGCAAAAAATAACAATGAGCGGCTAAAGTTTGAGTTCGATCAACAGGCTGCGGAGCTGAGCGTCGCATTGGAAAAGTCGATTTTGACGCACTTAAACGTACTCCGTTCTCTCGGAAGTTTCTACTCGGCTTCGACAACGGTGGATAGGGACGAATTCCGAACCTTCGTTGCTCATTCGTTAGATAATTTTCAGGGGATTCAGGCGCTGGGATGGAATCCCCGTATTCCGGCATCTGAACGGGATGCATTCGAGCATGGCGTAAGGAGCGAAGGCTACCGAAATTTCCGGATCACCGAGTGGGATGTCGATGAACAGCTGGTGCGCGCGGGGAATCGCCCCGAATATGCCCCGGTCGGTTTTGTCGAACCCTACAAGGGAAACGAAGTCGCGTTGGGTTACGACGTGTATTCCGATGAGTCGCGGCGCGAGGCCGCCGATCGGGCGAGAGATACCGGAGAAATCGCCACTACCGCCAGGGTTAAATTAGTTCAGGAACGCGGCAATCAGTATGGGCTTATCGCGTTTATGCCTCTTTACCGCAAAGGCTTTCCGCATCAGACTTTGGAAGAGCGGCGCAATAATATTGCAGGTTATATGGTGGCGGTATTCAGGGGTGGAGACATTGTGACTGCGGCGCTCAAAGACCTGAATCGGGAAAGACTGTCCTACCGGCTTATTGACGAGGGAGCTCCGGCTGGAGAGCAGTTGATTTTTTCCAGCGATCGGAAACAACTAAAGCCGCTGGTCCTGCAGGAAAACGGGCTTTTCGGAACACACTTTTCTCTTGTGAGCCGTTTAGTCATGCCGGTCGGAGGCCGATCATGGCGGTTTGAGGTCGTTCCTACACAGGATTATTTTGCCTATCATCGCTCGGATAACGCATGGCTGATTTTGTCGGTCGGCCTGTTACTGACCAGCATGGGTAGCGCATTTGCGATGGTATTTTCCGGTCGCGGCAGCGTGCTCCGGCAGCTGGTAGATGAACGCACGGCTGCGTTGGTGCAAAGCGAGGAACGTTTTCGTTCTACTTTCGAGGATGCTCCGGTCGGTGTCGTCAATGTATCGCTGGAGGGTCGCTTTTTAGCCGTTAATCAAGGGTTCTGCGATCTGGTCGGTTACAGCCGTAATGAGCTTCTGGCCATGACCTTCATGCAATTGACGCATCCCGATTATCGCCGGCACGATGCCGATAAGATACGGCAAACCCTGGCGGGTGAAATTTCCGGATTCAATGTGGAGAAAAAATATGTGTGCAAGGACGGCGGATTCGTCTGGGGCAATTTATCGGCGAAGCTGATCCGTCATCCTGATGGCTCACCGGGTCACTTTGTTGCGGTTATCGAGAATATCGAGCATCGTAAGCAGGCGGAAGCGACGCTGAAGGAGAACGAGGTCTTCAAGCAAGCCATCCTGAATTCCGTCGTTGCCGAAATAGCCGTGCTGGACCACGATGGCGTTATCCTGGCGGTCAACGAACCCTGGCGGCGTTTTGCGCTGGAAAATGGTATCGAGTCCTCCGGCATGCGGGTATCGAACGCTGACGTCGGCGCCAATTACCTAGCGGTCTGCGAGATGCCGGGTAGCGATTCTTCGGCGGATGGCGCCCTGGAAGCCTACTACGGCATTCGGGCGGTGCTGGACGGCCGCTTGCCCAGTTTCAGTCTGGAATACCCATGCCATTCGCCGCAGCAACAACGCTGGTTCAGTATGAGCGTCACGCCTATGGGAGATACGGCGCAGGGTCGTGCGGTGATCACGCACATGAATATCACCGTCCGTAAGCAGGCGGAGGAGCAGTTGCGCATTGCCGCGATTGCATTCGAATGCCGGGAAGGTATCGTGGTGATGGATGCAAATCTGAAAATTTTGCGGGTAAATCGGGCTTTCACCCAGATTACAGGCTACTCGCAGCAGGAGGTTCAGGGAAAAGCAACAGCCGCGTTCAGATCGGATCGGCACCCGGCTTCCTTTTATGACACGGTCTGGAGTGAAGTCAGGAACACGGGGATATGGCAAGGCGAATCGTGGCCGCGTCATAAAAATGGCCAAGATTACCCCGCACAGGTGATGATTACGGCGGTCAGGGATGAGGCCGGGCAGATTACCCATTACGTAGGCAATATCACCGATGCCACCAACACCAAGTTGCAGGAACAGCAGCGTTTGCTCAAAGAAACCGCGCACCGCAACATACTGGTGCGTGAAGTGCATCACCGCATCAAGAATAATCTGCAAGGCATTACCGGCATACTGAGCCAGTTTGCCCAGACACACCCCGAGATGAGCGACCCCATCAATCAGGCTATCTGCCAAGTGCAGAGCATCTCGGTCATTCACGGGTTACAAGGCCGTGCCGTCACATCGTTGGTGCGGGTCTGCGAACTGACTGCCGCTATAGCCGCAGGAATTGAATCGATATGGCAAAAGCCGGTTACCGTCGAAATTCCGGATGTTTGGGCGCCCTATATCGTTTCCGAAGCGGAAGCGGTACCTTTGGCGCTGGTATTGAATGAACTGATTTGGAATGCGATCAAGCATGGCGGGGTGGAAGGGCCGGTCAGCATCAGGGTCAGTCATGAGCTGCCCCCGGACTCGATTCGATTGACGATCCGCAATACCGGTCTGGTCCCGGTCGGCTTCGGGCTGGAGGATGCAACCGCCTTCGGCACCGGATTGCAGCTGGTCGCATCGTTATTGCCGCGAGCAGGCGCCCGACTGGCTTGGGCACAACAAGGCGACATTGTCGTCACCACGCTGGGCTTGGATGAGCCCGTTATTCAACCGGAATCGATCACATGAACTCTACTATCAACAGCAAACATACTCTTTTACTGGTCGACGACGAACGCCTGGTGCTGGCAACCCTGGCCCAAGGCCTGTCCAAGGCCGGTTATGCCGTCAACACCGCAGAATCCGTGGACGAGGCGGAAGCCCTGTTGGCGAGTGGAGAGCGGCCGGATCTGGTTATTCTCGATGTCAGCATGCCGGGCAGGAACGGACTGGAACTGGCGGAGCGGCTGCACTCATTCGACCATATCCCCTTCCTGCTGTTGACCGCCTACAGCGATCAGGCGATCGTTGAGCAGGCCGCCGCATGCGGTGCGCTGGGCTATCTGGTGAAACCGGTCGATACAAGACAGCTGGTGCCGGCCATCGAAGCTGCCCTGGCCCGTGCCGCAGAGCTTCGCAGCTTGCGGATGACCGGACAGCAGTTGCAAAACGCCCTTGATGGCGAGCGTGAAATCAGTATTGCCGTCGGTATCACCATGGTGCAATACCGGCTTGGTCGCAAGGCGGCCTTTGAACTGTTGCGTAAAACCGCACGCAGCCAGAGCCGAAGACTGGCGGAACTGGCGATAGACGTTATCAAGGCGAGTGAAGCCCTGAATCTTGGCAGGTAGGAAAAATTCCTTTTGATTTTAGACTGTATGTAGGTTATAAATTACATAATTATTTCGGTTTGCCTCTGCCCCCGGCGCCGAATATTTGAGGCCCAGAACACGCCTCGTTAAGCTACCCGTAGATTTTTTCATAAGCGGGAATTGACGAAAAATGCCCAAAAGGCAGGAGACGCGCGCGTTCAGGCAGTTTGCAATTCGCTTTACCGAGCAATATTCCCCAATTGACATATCCTTGGCGCTTTGCCGCTTGAGTGCAAAGCCGCGCCTATTGTTCGACGAAATCGGCATGATCGCCGGTATTGAAGCCCGGCCTGAGCAGGGGGAGGTCTTTCAGCTGTGCTATAGGCGCAATGTTTTTCCATCTCGGACGCCGTGTAGATTGCAGCCCGTCTCTCTTTTTTCTCTTCAGCCTATCGGCATTCCGCTGAGACGTACGGCATGATCAAACACGCCCTTGAGATCCAATGGCTGCACCATGGCTTCAGCAGCAGATGGACGCCGGAGCTGTTCTGGTCAGCGTTTGCTTATGGCTCCGGTTCTTTCGTATTCGCTTATTTTGCCTGGCCTTGCAAGGCGCTGAAATCCCGTTGGATTTATTTGCCGTCCGCAGCCTTCAGTCCCGCATGCGGCAGAGCCTATCACCTAGCCGGGACAGCGGCGCAACCGGCAGCCGATATATTAAACAATCAATCATTCTCGATATCGGTTTACTTGAAAGTTTATCGATTAGTTGTTACCAAACAAAGGAATCCGCTATGAAAATCAATAGGCCTGT